>Ga0209061_1004894_pt1 | contig 12356 bp, 12 predicted proteins | sample Coa_R1_10_FD_187157 | JGI IMG/M metagenome (GOLD analysis project Ga0209061, IMG submission 187157) | Surface soil microbial communities from Centralia Pennsylvania, which are recovering from an underground coalmine fire - Coalmine... | ecosystem: Environmental > Terrestrial > Soil >...
CTCGCCCGTTGACAAAAGCATGTCCATCTCACGCGGGTCCGGCCGCTCTGAGACCTCGTGCGCCATCTCGATCAGCTCGTCGGTGGTCGACCCGCGGGCCGAGAGCACCGCCACCACCTGCTTGCCGGACTCGCGGGCAGCGACGATCCGCCGGGCGGCGCGCTTGATCCGCTCGGCGTCGGCGACCGACGTGCCGCCGAACTTCATCACGATCCTGGAGGGCTCTGACACGCGCGCCCAAGGGTACGTGCCGAAGCGCGACGGCGCCCTCAAGCCCCCGCCCACGGCGCGTAGCGGATCAGACCGCGCGCCGTCCGGCCAGCGCCCGCCCGAGCGTCAGCTCGTCGGCGTACTCCAGGTCCGCGCCGACCGGCAGGCCCGACGCCAGCCGGGTGACCGACACGCCGGGGGCGCGCTCGCGCAACGCGGCCGCGATGTGAAGCGCGGTCGCCTCGCCGGTGGTGGTCGGGTTGGTGGCGATCACCACCTCGCGCACCTTACCCCGCGCCACGCGCTCGTAGAGCTCGGCGATCCTCAGATCCTCCGGGTCGACCCCGTCGATCGGCGACAGCGCTCCGCCGAGCACGTGGTAGCGCCCTGAGAACTCGTGCGTGCGCTCGATCGAGATCACGTCCGACGGCTCCTCGACCACGCAGATCAGCTCACCGTCGCGCCGCTCGTCGGCGCAGATCCGGCAGCGCGGCTCGTCGGCGAGGTTGAAGCACTCCTCGCACAGCCCGACACGCTCCTTGACCTCCCGGATGGCGTCGGCGAGCGCGAGCGCCTCCTCGTCGCTTGCGCGCAGCAGGTGGAAGGCGAGCCGCTGCGCGGTGCGCCCGCCCACGCCCGGCAGCTTCGCGAGCTCTGTGATCAGTCGCTGAACGGGCGGCGCGTACAAGGGATCACAGCCCCGGCAGCCCGAGTCCGCCCAGACCGCCGAGCGCGCCAGCGATCCCGCTCATCTTCGACGCGGCGAGCTCCTGGGCTGAGCGCATCGCCTCGTTGACCGCGGCGAGCACCATGTCGCCCAGCAGCTCCGCGTCGTCGGGGTCGATCGCCTGCGGGTCGATCCTGATCGACCTGACGACCAGGTCGCCGCTCACCTGCACGGTGACCATCCCCCCGCCGGAGGAGGCCGACACGACCTCGTCCTTGAGCGCCTCCTGGGCGGCGAGCATGTCCGCCTGCATCTTCTGGGCCTGCTTGAGCAGCTGCTGCATGTTGGGCTGTGGCATCAGTTGGCCTCTTCCTGGTCGTCGTCGAGCACTTCGGAGGCGTCGAACTCCTCCACCAATCGTCGCACGAGCTCCTCCGGAGAGCCGCCGCCGGCGGCGGGATCTCCCTCGCCCTGCTGACGCGGCTCCTCTCCCAGCTCGTAGCGCACGACCAGCGGCTGGCCGGTGATCGAGCGCACCGCGTCGGCGGCCGCGCGCCGGTAGTCGTCCTGCTCGGCCTTGCGCTTGGAGAACGCCTTGCCGGCGGGGAAGGCGACGGTCAGCTCCCGGCCCTCGAGCGCGACCGGGCGCGCGTCGGCGAGCAGCGCCGCGAGCATCTGGTTGTCGCGCCGCACGTGCTCCACGACCGCCGGCCAGCAGTCGCCGACCGCGCGCAGGTCGGGATTTGCGGGGGCCGCGGCCGCAGCCGCGGCCCTGGTTGTGGGCGCCGCCGGGGCGCCGGCGCCGCCGCCGGGCACCGGGGTCTGCTCCCGTGAGGACTGCGGATCAGCTCTCGCCGGCTGAGCGGACGGCGGGTCGCTGCTCGCCGGCTGTGTGGGCGAAAGCGCGATGCTCGGCGGCTCGGCGCTCCCCGCCTCGCCGTCCGCGGGCCCGGGGCTCGCCGCGGTGGGGGCGCGGTGCCCGCCGGCGTCGGCGGTCGTCGCGTCCGGGCCACCGCCGCCACCGCCGCTGGGCGGACCGGATCCGCCGCCCGGATCCTCGGAGCCCTCGCGCGCGCCCCAATCGCGCCCCGCGAGCGCCGCCTCCAGGCGCGAGACGCGCGTCAGCAGCGCCGACACCGACGGGTCGACCTCCGGCGCGGCCGCCTTGAGCAGGGCCAGCTCCAGCTGGATCTGCGCCTGCGCGCCGTTGGCGGTGGCCTGCAGCGCGGCCGAGACGAGCTCGAGCAGGCGAACCGCCTCGGCGCCCCCGACCGCGCGCGACTGCTCGAGCAGGCGTGCGTCGCGCTCGGGCGTCAGGCGCAGCTGCTCGGGAACCTCGCCGAGCATCGAGACCGTGAGCAGCTCGCGGGCGTGCGCCTCCAGGTCGCGCAGCACCTGGCCGGGGTCCCGGCCCGAGCGCCCGAGCGCAGCCGCGGCCCTGAGCGCCGCGGCGCCGTCTCGCGCGGCGATCGCGTCGACCGCCTGCAGCAGCTGCTCGGCGTCCGCCACCCCGAGCACCGCGAGCACGTCCGCCGCGGCGATCGGCCGCTCGCCCGCCCAGCTGACCAGCTGCTCCAGGGTGCCAAGCGCATCCCTGAAGCTGCCGGTCGCGTGGCGGGCGATCAGCGCCACCGCCTCGGGCTCGATCGCGATCCCCTCGGCCGCGGCGACCCGGCGCACCACCTCCGATACCTGAGCGACGGTCGGCCGGCCGAAGTCGAACCGGTGGCAGCGGTCCACGACCGTCGGCAGCACCTTCTGGGCCTCGGTGGTGGCGAGCACGAAGACGGTGCGGGGCGGCGGCTCCTCGAGCGTCTTGAGGAAGGCGTTCCAGGCCTGCGTGGAGAGCATGTGCGCCTCATCGAGGATGTAGACCTTGTGGCGCCCTGAGATCGGAGCGAGCGCGACCCGCTCGCGCAGGTCGCGGATGTCGTCGACCGAGTTGTTGGAGGCGGCGTCCATCTCGATCACGTCAAGCGAGGTCGCGTTGGCGATCGACACGCACGATTCGCACACGCCGCACGGCCGCGTCGTCGGGCCATCGACGCAGTTCAGGCTGGCTGCGAGGATCTTGGCCGTCGAGGTCTTGCCGGTTCCGCGGGAGCCGACGAACAGGTAGGCGTGGTGGACCCTGCCCCGCTCGATCGCGTTGCAGAGCGTGCGCACGACCTGCTCCTGGCCGACCATCTCGGCGAAGCTGCGCGGCCGGTGGCGGCGGTAGAGCGACGGGCCCGAGGACACCCGGGCGAGTCTAGATCCAGACGCCGGCGGTGGGCCGAGACCCGGCGGTGGACAGAGACCCGGCGGTGGACAGAGACCCGGCAATGGACCGAGACCCGGCGGTGGACCGTGCACCCTCCGTCGTCGCCTGCCCGGGGCGCGGCCTCCGTCCCGTGACTCCGGTCCGGGGTCCCCGCCGCGCCTGGAGGTCACCGCTTAAGGCTGCTTCCTTCCGGACCTGACCTGGTTCACAGCTCTCCATCGCGACGGGACCGGGCCATCGCCGCCCCGGGATGGGGGCGCCGACCTCGGGCGTCGGCCCCTCGGGAGGGGATTCAGCCCCGCTAGAGCGGATTGCGGGTACAGGGCACCGCTAGCACCCCGCCTAGCACGGTCCACGAGCATCGTATCCCCTTGCGCCACCCCGCAGGACCACGGCGCCCGGGGCCCCGCCCACGCTACCCGGGCCCCGCCCACGCCACCCTGGGCCGCGCCCGCGCCCGCAGCGGCCCGGCGCCGGCACGCCTGTATCGTGGCGCCGATGGCCATCGGCGTGATTGGTTTGGGGTATGTGGGGTTGCCGTTGGCGGTCGCGTTTGCGCGGGCGGGGGAGCTGGTGCTGGGGGTGGATGTGGACGACGCGCGCTTGCGGGCGCTGGCGGCCGGCCGCTCCTATGTGGAGGATGTCCCAAGCCGTGAGCTTGAGGCGGTCGCGGGGCGCATCCGCGCGGGGGGCGACTACGCGCCGCTGGCGCAGGCCGAGGCGGTCATCATCTGCGTACCGACCCCGCTTAGCCAAAACCGCGAGCCGGATCTGGGGCCGCTGCTTGACTGCGCCCGCCAGCTGGCGGGCGTGCTGCAGCGCGGGCAGCTGGTGGTCCTGGAATCCACCACCTACCCGGGCACCACCCGCGAGCAGCTGGCCGCGATCCTCCAACAGACCGGGCTGCGCGCCGGCCAGGACTTCAACCTCGCCTTCTCGCCCGAGCGGATCGACCCCGGACGCAGCGACTTCACGCTGGCCAACACCCCCAAGCTCGTAGGCGGGCTCACACCCGCCTGCACCAGGCGCGCCAGCGACCTCTACGCCCGCGTCTGCCAGCAGCCGGTCCCCGTCTCCTGCCCCGAGGTCGCCGAGATGGCAAAGCTGCTGGAGAACATCTTCCGCTCGGTCAACATCGCCCTGGTCAACGAACTGGCGATCCTCGCCCAGCGCATGAACATCGACATCTGGGAAGTCATCGACGCCGCCGCCACCAAACCCTACGGGTTCATGCGCTTTGACCCCGGACCCGGCATGGGCGGCCACTGCCTCCCCGTCGACCCCTTCTACCTGACCTGGCGCGCCCGCCAATACCACCTGTCCACCGAATTCATCGAACTGGCCGGCAAGATCAACCAGCAGATGCCCGACTGGTGCGTCGCGCGCATCCAAGCCGCGCTCAACGACCACGCCAAACCCATCCGCAACAGCAACATCCTCATCCTCGGCGTCAGCTACAAACCCGGGATCGGCGACACCCGCGAATCCCCCGCCCTACGCATCATCCAAAGCCTCAAAGACCAAGGCGCCAACATCACCTACCACGACCCCCACGTCCCCCACCTGCACCAGCACAACCTCCACAACACCCCCCTACCCCAAGCCCTCCAAAACCAAGACGCCACCGTCCTGGTCACCGCCCACCCCACCATCGACCACACCACCATCGCCAAACAAACACCCCTATTCATCGACCTACGCGGCATCACCAGGCGGCTCGGCGTCGACGCCGTCCGCCTGTGAGCGCGGAGGCAGTGCCGCTTGCCAATGGACGACCTCTCGGGCATTCGCGCCCTGGTGACAGGCGCCACGAGCGGCCTGGGACGTGCGATGGCGCAGGCGCTGGCGCGCGCGGGCGCGCAGGTGGCGGTCACGGGGCGCAGCCTTGCCCGCGCCGAGGCGGTCGCCCGCGAGCTCGGGGCCCGCGCCTCGGCCTTCGAGCTCGACGTTCGCCGCGAGGGCTCGGTGCGGGCCTGCGCCGACCTGGTCCACGCGCGGCTGGGCGGCGTCGACCTGCTGGTCAACAACGCGGGCATCGGCATGCGCACGGTCAACCCGCGCTTCATGACCTCACCGCAGCCGTTCTGGAGGGTTTCGCCCGAGGGGTTTCGAGACGTCGTGGAGACGAAGCTCACCGGCACCTTCCTGGTCTCCCGTGAGGTCGTCCCGCGGATGCTGGCGGCCGGCGGTGGCCGGGTCGTGAACATCTCGATGAACACCGCCACGATGTCGCGCGTCGGCTTCGTGCCCTACGGCCCGGCGGGCGCCGGCGTCGAGGCGCTCTCGCGCATCATGGCCGCCGACCTGGCGGGCACGCCCGTGACTGTCAACATCCTGCTGCCGGGCGGCCCCACCGCGACGGGCATGATCCCGCCCGACATCGCGCCGGAGGCCCGCTCCCAGCTGCTTGATCCCGCCATCATGGGGCCGCCGATCGTCTGGCTTGCGTCCCCCCGCGCCGCCGGCATCCACAACCAGCGGATCGTCGCCTCCGAGTTCCGCGACCCGGGCCACCCCGCCACCGAGCCCACGGCCTCGGGACGCTGACCCGGGTCCCCCCGCGACAGCCGGCGCGACGGGTCCCCGCGACAGCCGGCGCGACGAGATCTGCTCGGGGCCCGCAGGCTCCCCGCCGGCGACCTCTGCTGGCCCAGGGGTCGTAGAATCGACCGCGCACGGGCGCGTAGCTCAGTGGGAGAGCGCTCGCTTCACACGCGAGAGGTCGCTGGTTCGAGCCCAGCCGTGCCCATCACAATTTGCAGGGCTTTCGTGGCTCTTGTCCGCTTATGGTCCGGGCTAGAGCTAATCGGCTGCCGTAGCCCGAAGCGTGGCCCGGTGGGTTGCTGAAGGCCGTATCGTGACGGCATGACGCGGCTTGATCGCATCACGTCCGATCCCGCCATATGCCACGGCCAGCCGGTGATCCGGGGGCTGCGCTACACGGTCGAGAGCGTGCTCGAGCTGCTCGCCGGGGGCATGACGGTGGACGAGGTTCTCGCCGACTACCCGGACCTGGAGCGCGATGACATCCTCGCGGCCCTGGAGTTCGGGGCCCGCGCAGCGGCGCGTCGTGTGGTCCCGCTGCCCGTGGCGTGAAGCTCCTCTTTGACGCGCAGTTGCCGGCGCGACTCAGCGAGCTCCTGAGCGGTGCAGGGCATGACGCGCTCCACACCCGGGAACTGCCGGACGGCAACCGCTCGACCGACAGCCAGATCGCGCGACGCGCGGATGCAGATGAGCGCGTGCTGGTCACGAAGGACCAGGACTTCCGCGAGGCGCATCCGCTGACCGGCTCTCCACGCCAGCTCCTCGTCGTCGCGACCAGGACCATCGCGAATGACGCTCTCCTGTCGCTCTTTGAGCTCAACCTCGATGCGATCGTCTCAGCGTTCGCGCAAGCCAGCTTCGTGCAGCTGACGGAGGGGGCCCTGATGCTCGGCCGGCCGCGCGATCCAAGCCGATAGCCGCGCCTCAGCGCGTGGCTGTCTGTTGGCGCCGTTCAGAAGTTCGTCGAAGGCCGCATGGAGCTGGCCCACCAGGGCCTCGCGCTGCAGCGAGATCTTCACGGTGGCGCGAGACGCGCTTGTGGACCTGAGCGTAGACCTCAAGCGTCGTCTTCGAATCAGCATGGCCGACCTGGTCCATGACGTACGGCAGCGGGGCGCCCGCTTCGAGCATAAGGCTGATGTACGTGCAGCGGAGCGCGTGCAGCGTGACCTTGGGCACCGGCGCGATTCCCTGCTTGGCCCGGATCCGTCGCTCGGCCCACGACCGGCGCCAGGACGCGCTCGCGAACGCTTTCCTTGTCCCGCGGACGGCCGCTCGCGGTCGCGAACACGAACTCGTCCACGTTCGCGGGCTTGCGCTTTGCCGCCAGCAGCTCCGAAAGCTCGTCCGCTTCGAGGACGCGCCGGGTGAGCGGCCTTCAGTCGCCGTCGCTTGCCGCGCGCTGGATTGCTCCTGAGCAGCCCCTGCTCGACCGCGGTGTCGAGGAGGTCCGCCAGCAGGACGAGCGTCTTGTTGATCGACTCGTCGCTGAGCGCCACCCATCGCTGGCTCGCCGGTCCCGGATCGGCCGCCCGGCCGCCGCCGCGGCCTTGATCCGCTCGCGCTCGATCACCTGCTCGCTGCGGAGTCGTCGACGAGCGCCCTGGTGATCGAGGAGACCGCGACGGGCGCGAAGAACGGGAGGAGGCGCCTCTTCAACCGCCACCCATAGTCGGCCCGCGTCGCCGGCCGGCGCTCTGACTTCCCCGCCGCCCACCAGCGGGAGGCCAACTCATGAAAGGTCTGACCCACTCCGCCGATGCCGGCGCTCGGCGGCCAGCCAGACCCCGACCTGGATCTCGGCGAGCACCTGCTCGAGCTTGCGCTCCGCCATGCGGTAGGTCCAGCCGTCGGCGTCCGTTCCGAGCGCCGACTACCCGCCCTCACGTAGGTCGCTCGGTTAGTCGGCTGGACAGTCATCACTTTGTCTGGTGCCGCGGCGCTGCGAGAAGCACGCGGCGATCAGGTCAAGCCACTCGTGGCTGCTCTGACGCTTGAAGGGATCGACGCCGGGATCGCCCAGGCACCGGGGCGGCCGGCCAAGCCGGGCGCGCCGAACCGCCGACCGCCCGCCGGTCAAAGCGCCGTCGGTTCAAAGCCGCCGGGCTGGTGACGATCGCTCTCGCCGCGCTCCTGCTGCTGTCGGGCGTCCGCACAGCACTGGCGCCGCTTTCCGAGATGGCGCGGACGGCCGCGACCGTCGACCCTGCCGAAGTCGCGCGCACAGCCACAGAGGACACCCGCGCCCGCGGTCCGGGCATCACGGTCGAGCTTCGCCATGGCCCCACCATCGGCGTCGTTGGCGACGCGACGCACTGGGCCGAGCGCTGCGCAACCTGCTCGACAACGCGGGCGCCGCGACCGGCGGCGCAGGCCACATCGAGATCGGCGCGCTTGCAGCCGATGGCGAGATCGTCGTGCGCGTACACGACGATGGGCCCGGCGTGCGACCCGACCAGCAAGAACGAGTCTCCGACGGCTGCGTCCGCCTCATGACCCCAAACCACGGTGGCGTCGGTCTCGGTCTCGCGATCGCGCGCCGCATCCCCCGCCAGCACAACGGCGATCTCATCCGCGAGGCCGCCTCGAGCGGCGCCTCGTTCGCGCTTCAGATCCCCGCCCCGCGCCCAGGACCGAACTGGACTGATCTGCCCCGCGGTCCGGGCAGCGAACCAACACAGCCAACTGTCACATAGACGACTTGGCTGCCGCGCAGCCGAAGCAGAGGCCCCCGCTCCTGCCTGCGCCAAGCGTGAAGGCAGGTCTCTCGCGACCGCGTGTCTGGAGGTTGTCCCGAACCGTGTGGAATTTGGGTGGCGGTCCGGTGACTTGCGACTATGCGGCTGCGACGATAGCGGCCTCCTCCCTTTGAACGGCGTCGGGCTGGGGAAGGGTGAGTCGGCGCTCGATCGCGATCGCGAGCTGCGGGAGTTGGGTGTGGCCGATCACCTTGCGCAACTGCTTGTCGGCTTCCAGCATCCCGGCGGCGGTCCACCGTAGCGCCATCTCCCCGTCACGCCAGCGCTTGACGTTTCGCTGGGTCCGGCGGACGCACTCGATCATCGATTCGCAGGGTTTGGTGCTCTCCAGGGTGCGGCGGAGCTTGCCGGTGATCCCGAGGGCGATCACCGTCAGCGTCTCCTGCATGCCCTCCCTGAGCGAGCCGGCCGCGCCGGGATGGGTGCGGTCGAGCTCTGAGGCCAGGCGCCGCAGCTGCTCGAGCGCCCGCTGGTAGTCGGTGTCTCGCCATGCGCGTCGCAGCCTGGCCTTCACAGCCGGCCGGGCTGACTCGGCCAGGTGGTCCATCACGTTCTTCTCCTTGTGCCAGATACAGCGCTGGACCGGGACGCGCTCCCCGAACACCTTGCGGATCGCCTTGCGGAGGGCCTTTGACCCATCAATCGTGAAAGCATCCCCTGCTCGGGATCAAGGCCGCGGTCGACCAGGTCCGCCAGCAGCGCCGTGACGACGGTGGCGTTCTCGGTGTCGCCTTCCCAAAGCCCGAGCGCCACCTTGATGCCCTCGGTCGTGACCTCCGAGCGCGACGATCATCATCCGCCCCTTGAGCTCCAGGGCGTCGATCATCATCGCCGCCAGCCGCATATCGGCCAGCGACCGCGACATCAGCTGCTCGAGCGCGCGCTTGGTGCGCTCCTTGAACGTCCGCGAGATCGAGTTCTTGGACGTCGAGCGCGCCCTTGACCTCGATCTGCTCGCCGACCGGCTCCTGCGTGCGCCTGAAGCGGCGCGTCCAGACGCCGGCCAGCATCCGCTCCATCACGACCCGCTGCAGCGGGTCGCGGCAGGCGAAGTGCTCACAGATCCGCACCGGCACCTCGCCGCTGCCGTCCTTGGCGCGCATCCGCGGCCGCTCGATCTCCAAACGCCCACCGCCGAGCCCCACCGTCCCGTCATCGGTCCCATGCCGGTACGCGGTCCGGTCCGGGTTGTGCTTGTGCTTTGGGCCGCACACCTCCTCGACCTCCTCGGCCATCATCTCCGACAGCACGCCAAGCCCGACAGCGACGCTCAGCGACAGCAGCCCCTCCTTCGCTGCCCCCACGAGCTGCCCGAGCGCCTCCTGGATCCGCGGCGGCAACGGCTCCTCGACCAGCTCGTCGCGGTTGACGACCTTCACGGTCGGTACGGTCTGCACGGCGGCTCCTCCTGCTCTCGCCGCCGGAGCTCGAACTCCGACGAATGGACTTGAGTCGCCCTACACGCTCCCACCGGGAGCGGACAAGGGCGGGAGGACCGCCACCTCAAGTTCTACGCCGAGCGGGACAACCTCCGTGTCTGTCCGCGGGCCGCTTCTGCTCGTGGCGAATACGGGGTCTCGCGGATCGCGCGGGCCGAGCCCTGCCTTCGTGCTGGCGAGGGCATTGCCGCCGACCGCGTTCGCGGGCTCCTTGTGTCCGCAAGAAGCAGCCCAGGACCGCGGCGACGGCTTCGATGTCGCCGCTGCTTAGCGGGAAAGCCGTCCCGCTAAGCGCGCGCTTGGTGCGCGGTGTTTCGGCGCAGAGGCGTCGCTCTGCCAAAGAGGGGGACGAGGGGCGCGATACCGGGGCGGCGCAGCGATGGCGGCCAGAGCTCCCGGGCTGCGCTTGGACGTTTCAGAGGGTGAATCTCTCGAACAGGACCGACTCGCCTACCGTGCCCGTCTCGGCCGTGCCGACCGCGAGGCATTGCGTGGCGGTCGGGCAGGCGACAGCACTCAACACTGCGGGGTGGCGGTATGTCCCGGGTGCCGACGCGGGCAGGATGCCCACCGGTTTGGCACCTGTCCAAAGCTCGGACCATGGCTGGCCGTTGCCTCGATCGCCGACGAGCAGGCAACCCAGGCCCTGGTGACAAGCTACGCCGGACAGCACCCCGAACCCGGCGCTCTGCTGTGCTGGGGTGGGCTGTGGGCACGGATGCGCGAGGGTTGGCGTACAAGAGAAGCGCGGAGGCTGGGCCCCGGCGATCCCCGTCCACCGCGATCCGGCCCAGCGCAGGATGTACTGCGGCCCCGACGGCGACGAGCGGGCAGGGTCGGTGCCCACGGCCAGGCAGGCGCGCGCCGACAGGCAGGCGACCGCGCCTAGGGACTTGCCGGAGGACACGGGACTCTGAGCGGGAGAGCGCACACCGGTCCACCGCGATCCCTTCAATCGCGCGATGCCGTTGCCGACCGCCCAGCAGTTCCCCGGACCGGCGCATGAGACGCCGTAAAGAATCGCAAGGGGGTGATCGGAGAACGGCACGTTGACCCAGGCGCGGCCGGTCCAATGCAGGATGATCACGTGGTAGCCGGAGGCGCCGAAAAAGATCGTCCCGCCGGTCGCCCAGCAACTGGCTTTCGACTCGCAGGAGACTCCCGACAGATAGTCGCCGGCCACACCGGAGACGTACGGCGTCGGGCTCGGGACGCGAGACCACGCGTGACCGTTCCAGTGCTCGATCAACGTGCCATTGAACCGCCCATCCAGCGACCCCACCGCCCAGCAATCCGACGCGCTCGGACACGTAACCGACTGCAGCGAACTGCCAACCCTTACCGCCGGCGATCGGGTGTCTCGCCAGCTCGAACCATCCCAATGAATGATCATGACGTTGCTGTCGCGCGTCCCTACCCGCCTCTGCCCAACCGCCCAGCAGTCGCTCAGCGACGGGCACGCGATGCTTTCCATCGACCCGTGACCAAGCTGCGGCTCAGCCACCCGCGTCCAAGAACCCGCAGCCGACGACGCGCGCGCGTTCGCGGAGCCAACAACAAAGCAGCCGACAAGGAGCAGAAGCGCCCCAGATACGACGATCATCCACCGGCGAGCCCCGATCAATCGCTCCATACCGCCCACCGCGGCCGGGTCCGTCAATCCCATCCTCAAAGCCTACCGGCGTGCCCAGCCCATGTCAACGCTGACGAGTTGGCGGGTTCAAGGCATCCGCTGATCACAAGAGCCCGGTGACGGGAGACTGTCACGCCGGGATCTGAGGGAGCCCGGGGGTGAGATTCCCCCGGGCGACCCGACTCCGAACGGGACGGGCATCCCCGGTGGCCGGCTGCCGCTGCCCAGATCGTGGGTAACCGGCAGCCTCCCCGAGGATGGCCGCAGGGCGAACGATGCGGCAGTGGTGCGGCGGCCGGTCGTCTCGACGGCCAGGAAGCCGGAGTCAGCGTTGCACGCGATGGCACCATCTCGGGGATCATGTTTGCCATTCGGTGTCCTCGCTTTCCATAGCAGAACACCAAAGAGCCAGCGCTCGGCACATGGGCAGGAGCGTGTGCGATGTCCGAGCCCTAACGCAACCGCGAAACCGGATTTGCTCGGGTCTGTCAGATTGTTTGTGTATTCGAGCGTGATCACTTGACACTGGTCAGCTGATGGCGACTCGGTCGCCGTAGTGGATGGTCAGGGCGTTGAGGATGGGTTTCCAGCCGTTGGTCTTGCCGACGAGGTCCTGCCGGTTCGGGCGGGTCGCGGTCGCGACGAGGTAGAGCACTTTCATCGCCGCCTGTTCGTTGGGGAAATGGCCGCGATGGCGGACCGCCCGGCGGAACCTGGCGTTCAACGACTCGATCGAGTTTGTAACCGGTATGAAAGGCCCTAGATGCCAGCGCGTCCGCCGACCGAGCCGTTGCAGCTGTTGAGCGCTTCGGGCTCGGTGAGTACGGTGCGACCGTCC
>Ga0209061_1004895_pt1 | contig 12352 bp, 12 predicted proteins | sample Coa_R1_10_FD_187157 | JGI IMG/M metagenome (GOLD analysis project Ga0209061, IMG submission 187157) | Surface soil microbial communities from Centralia Pennsylvania, which are recovering from an underground coalmine fire - Coalmine... | ecosystem: Environmental > Terrestrial > Soil >...
GCGGCCATCGTTTCGGTCACGTCCACCTGGAGGAACTCTGTCACATGCGGCGCGGTGAACGCGCTGGCCACCATGGCCGCGGCGGTGTGCTTGCGCACCCCCCGCACCGGGATGCGCTCCTCCGTCCCATCCGGGCTGGTCGTGGCGACCGCCTGCCCGAAGCCGGCGGCAGGCTCGTGCCCGTAGTCCGAACGGAAGGTGGCGCCTCCAGCGGCCCGCCGGACATCTTCTCTCGTGACCGAACCCTCCGGCCCGCTCCCCGTCAGCCCGGCGAGATCCACCCCAAGCTCCTTGGCAAGCTTGCGTACCGGCGGTTTCGCTCTGCTTCCCCCGGGGGCCGACCCCCCGGTGACCCCCCGGACGGGGGGCTCCGCGCCCCCCGTACCCCCGCGGGGGGCCGACCCCCCGGTGACCCCCCGGACGGGGGGCTCCGCGCCCCCCGCACCCCCATACCCTCCTGGCCCCGTGCTGGCCGGCGGCGCGGACGGGGTGGCCGGGTAGGACGCCGGCCGGGTCGGCCGGGCCTTGCGGGGGCGGCGGGTCGTCGATCCAGGCTTGGCCCCGTAGCCGACGAGGACCGCCTGCCGGGCCGGCGGGGCGGGTGCTTCGGCGTCCGGCGTGCCAGGCGCCGGCTGCCCGGCGCCCTGCCCCGCGGCGGCCGGCTGCCCCTGCTGCCCGGCGTCCGGCGGCGCCGCGGGCTGGCCGGGAGCCGCGTCCCCGTCGGGCACCTCGACCGCGATGATCGGCGTGCCGACGTCGACGGTCTCGCCTTCGGCGGCGAACAGCGCGGTCACCGTTCCCGCGTAGGGGCTGGGCAGTTCGACGACCGCCTTCGCCGTCTCGATCTCCACGATGACCTGGTTCACTTGCACCGTGTCACCCGGCTTGACGTGCCAGGACACGATGTCGGCCTCGGTCAGGCCCTCCCCGACGTCGGGGAGCCTGAACTCCTTGTTCATGGTGCTCTCCGCGGGCTCAGAAGGCGAACGTCTGGTCGACGGCGTCCAGGATCCGGTCCAGGTCCGGCAGGTAGTGGTCCTCCAGCCGGGCGGGCGGGTACGGCGTGCCGAACCCGCCGACCCGCAGCACTGGCGCCTCCAGGCGGTAGAAGCACTGCTCGGTCACCCGGGCGGCGATCTCGGCGCCCAGCCCCGCGTAGACGGGGGCCTCGTGCGCGACCACGCACCGGCCGGTCCGCGACACCGAGGCCGTGATCGTGTCGGTGTCCAGGGGGGACAGCGAGCGCAGGTCGATCACCTCTATAGACCTGCCCTCGTCCCTGGCGGCGGCCGCCGCTTCGGCGCACGTGCGGACGAGCGGCCCGTAGCTCAGCAGGGTCACGTCGTCCCCGGGCAGCACGATCCGCGCCTTGTGCAGCGGCAGCGCGCTCTCCAGCGGCGCGGCGGTGTCGACCTCGCCCTTCTCCCAGTACCGCCGCTTGGGCTCGAAGAAGATCACCGGGTCGTCGCAGGCGATCGCGAGCTGAATCATGGTGAACGCCTCCGCCGCGTCGGCGCACGCGACCACGCGCAGGCCGGCGGTGTGCGCGAAGAACACCTCGGGCGACTCGCTGTGATGCTCGACCGCGCCGATGCCGCCGCCGAAGGGGATGCGGATGACGACCGGCAGCGTGACCTGGCCGCGCGACCGGTAGTGCATCTTGGCGAGCTGGCTGACGATCTGGTCGGTGGCGGGGAAGACGAAGCCGTCGAACTGGATCTCGCACACCGGGCGGTAGCCGCGCAGCGCGAGCCCGATGGCGGTGCCCACGATCCCCGACTCGGCGAGCGGCGTGTCCATCACGCGGTGCTCGCCGAAGTCCTTCTGTAGCCCGTCGGTGACGCGGAACACGCCGCCGAGCCTGCCGACGTCCTCGCCCATGATCATCACCTTGGGGTCGGCCTCCAGCGACCGGCGCAGCCCTTCGTTCAGCGCGCGGGAGAGCGTCAGCTTGGTCATCGCGCCGCCTCCTCGAACCCCTCCAGGTACGCCGCGTACTGCGCGCGCTCGGCGTCGAGGATCGCGTTCGCGCCCGTGTACACATGGTCGAACAGGGTGAGCGGCTGCGGGTCCGGCAGCTGGCGGCATGCCTCGCGGAACCGCGCCCCCAGCTCCGCCGCCTCCGCGTCGACCTGCTCGAAGAAGGCCGCGTTGGCCTGACCGGTGCGGGCCAGGTACGAGCGGACGCGTTCGATGGGATCCCGCAGCCGCCATGCCTCCAGCTCGCTGTTCAGCCGGTACCGGGTGGGGTCGTCCGTGGTGGTGTGCGCGCCCATCCGGTAGGTGAACGCCTCGATCAGCGTGGGTCCCTGGCCTTCCCGCGCGGCGCGCAGCGCCTGCTGTGTCACCGCGTAGCAGGCGAGCACGTCATTGCCGTCGACCCGGACGCCCGGGAAGCCGAAGCCGCGGGCCCGCTGGTACAGCGGGATGGGGCTCTGCCGCTCCTGCGGCGCGGATATCGCGTACTGGTTGTTCTGGCAGAAGAACACCACCGGTGCGTGGAAAACCGACGCCCAGGCGAACGCCTCGCTCACGTCTCCCTGGCTGGTGGCGCCGTCGCCGAAGTACACGATCACCGCCTCGTCGTCGGCGCAGTCTCGCTGGATGCCCATCGCGTAACCGGTCGCGTGCAGCGTCTGGTCGCCGATCACGATCGTATACAGGTGGAATTTGTGTTCCTCTGGGTCCCAGCTGCCCTGGGTGACGCCGCGGAAAAGCTCAAGCAGCCGCACCGGGTCCAGGCCGCGGCACCAAGCGACGCCGTGCTCGCGGTAGGAGGGAAACGCCATGTCCTTGGGCGACAGTGCCCGGCCGGAGCCGATCTGGGCCGCCTCCTGGCCAAGCAGTGAGGCCCAGATGCCCAGTTCGCCCTGACGCTGTAGCGCGATCGCCTCGCCGTCGATCCGGCGGACCAGGACCATGTCGCGGTACATGCCCTTGAGGTCTGCGTCGCCGAGGGGATACCGCGGGTGGTCGATCCGCTCGCCCTCGGGGGTAAGAAGCTGGATGAACTCGCAATCTTGCGGCGCGACTGTGCTCGCACCGCCGGTTTCGACGGTCACGTGCCACTCCTTTCGGCCAGGCCCGGCGGGGTCGCCGTCGCCAGCCTAACCGGCCCTGGGTTTCCCGGTAGCTGTACGCTTCATGGGCGCTCGCTGCCGTGGCTGGATGCTGTACTGACGATATATGCCCTGTTTGCCCTGGGAGGATACGTGGCCAAAGTGATCGTCGAAGTGATGCTCAAGCCGGAGATCCACGACCCCCAGGGGGAGGCGGTGCTCAGCGCATCGCACCGCCTGGGGTTCGGCAGCGTGACGGCTGTCCGCCAGGGCAAGCGCTTCGAAGTCGAGGTCGACGGCCCGGCGGACGCCGCGGCGCTGACCGCCGTCGGGGAACTGGCCCGCGAACTGCTGGCCAACCCCGTCATCGAGGAATTCTCCCTGCACCCAGCCGAGTAACCCGGGCGATCGCGGGCCCCGTACCGCGCCCGGGTCATGTGCTGCCCGGAAGGGCTCCCCGGAGCCGGCCGGGACGGGGTTGCCGTCTGCCCGCGGTCAGCGAGCTACCGTGGAAGCAGCGCGGCTTCCAGGGCGTCGACCGCCTTGACGACGCGCCAGCATATCTTGTCGAATTCGTCCGGCGTGAGAAGGTACTCGGGGAAGTTCTGCATGTACTCGAGCACGTAACTGTTCACTATCTTCTCAAGGCACCAGAAACCGCGTTTGTTGTTTGAGTTCTCCACGAGCACTGCCGCGAGCAGAGCCTGCGGGAACCGGCCGAGATCGGTGTGGGAGAACGAGCTTTGGCACGAGAACTCCCAGACCGAGTCGTACGGATATATCCACAGGACCTGCGAGCTGCGATCGCATCTGAACCTGAGCCTGGCCCTGCTGGTGTTGAGATCTTCAATTCTGAGTCCTGCGCGGCCGGCCAGATCGCGAACCCTTGAATCAAACGACGCCACAGGAGCCCCCCTCCGGTCCGCCGGCCTGAACCTGATCATGAGCCCGGCCGCAGACTTACCTCTGACCCCACACGCAACGCCGGGCGCGCAAGGCGACAATTACGCCAGAAAAGCGGCTAGTGCCGGACTAATAGTATTCTATGGGGACAGTCCTTGTCATTACCGATAAATGGCTCGCGCCGCGCGGCGTGATGCGCATCGGCGCTGGGCCGCGTCGGCGCTGGGCCGCGGCGCGGCCGGCGCGGAGACCGCCGCGGCTCCCTTGGCTGAGCTGGGACGCTGCCGGGTAGGCTGCGGTCGTGCGGATAGGCGTTGTCACGTTCCCCGGATCATTGGACGACATCGACGCGGCCCGCGCCGTGCGGTACGCCGGAGCGGACCCGGTGCCGCTGTGGCACGCCGACGCCGGCCTGCGCGGCGTGGACGCGGTCATCCTCCCCGGCGGGTTCTCCTACGGCGACTACCTGCGCTGCGGCGCGATCGCCCGTTTCTCGCCGGTGATGGCCGCACTCGTCCCGGCGGCCCGGGCGGGGCTCCCCGTCCTGGGCATCTGCAACGGCTTCCAGATCCTGTGCGAGGCGCACCTGCTGCCCGGCGCGCTCACCAGGAACGCGGGCCTGCGGTTCATCACCCGTGACGTGCTGCTCACGGTGGCGAACCCCGGCACGGCCTGGACCGCAGCCTACGCGGAAGGCCAGCAGCTGCTGGTGCCGCTGAAGAGCGGCGAGGGCGCGTACGCCGCCGACCAGGCCACCCTCGACGAGCTTGAGGCCAGCGGCCAGGTGGTCGTCCGCTACGCCGGGGCCGCCCCCAACGGGGCCGCCCGCGGCATCGCGGGCATCTGCAATGAGGCGGGCAACGTGGTCGGGCTGATGCCGCATCCCGAGCACGCGATCGACCCGCTGACCGGCCCGTCCGCGGACGGGCTCGGCTTTTTCGCTTCGATCGTCAAGGCCTTCGCCGGAACCGGGGCACGCGGGTGAGCGGCAACGACACCGTTGAGGTAGCGGCGGCCACCCCGGAATTTCCCCAGCCGTTCGCCGAGCTCGGCCTCACCGCGGACGAGTACGGCAAGATCCGGCGGATCCTCGGCCGACGGCCGACGGCCGCCGAGCTGGCGCTGTACTCGGTCATGTGGAGCGAGCACGCCTCGTACAAGTCCTCGAAGGTCCACCTGAGGCAGCTCGCCCCGGATGAGCGGCAGTCGCGGAACCTGCTGGCCGGCATCGGCGCCAACGCCGGAGTCGTGGACATCGGCCAGGGCTACGCGGTTACCTTCAAGATCGAATCGCACAACCACCCGTCGTTCGTCGAACCGCATCAGGGCGCGGCCACCGGCGTCGGCGGCATCGTCCGGGACATCCTCGCGATGGGCGCCCGGCCGGTCGCGGTGATGGACGCGCTGCGCTTCGGCCCGGCCGACGCGCACGACACGGCGCGGGTTCTGCCCGGGGTGGTCAGCGGCATCTCCTTCTACGGCAACTGCCTCGGCCTGCCGAACATCGGCGGCGAACTCGCCTTCGACCCCTGCTATTCCGGAAATCCGCTGGTCAACGCGCTGTGCGTGGGCGTCATGCGCCACACCGACCTGAAGGCCGCCGTGGCGGCAGGCCCGGGTAACAAGGTCGTGCTGTTCGGTTCGCGCACCGGTCCGGACGGTGTCGGCGGCGCCTCGGTGCTCGCGAGCGCCACGTTCGGCGAAGCCGGACCAGGGGGCAGCGCCGGCGGCGACGGCAGGGCCGCGAAGAGGCCAAGCGTCCAGGTCGGCGACCCGTTCATGGAGAAGCTGCTCGTGGAGTGCTGCCTCGAGCTCTACGCCGAGGGCCTGATCGAGGGGATCCAGGACCTCGGCGCGGCCGGCATCGCCTGCGCGACCACGGAGCTGTCCGCGGGCGGCGACGGCGGCATGCTCGTCAACCTCGACGACGTGCCGCTGCGCGACCCGAACCTCACGCCGGCCGAGATCTTGATGAGCGAATCCCAGGAGCGCATGATGGCGGTCGTCACGCCCGCCAACGTCCAGCCCTTCATGCGGATCTGCGCCAAGTGGGACGTCGAGGCCACCGTGATCGGCGAGGTGACCGGCGACGGCACGCTCACCATGACCTGGCGCGGCGGCACGGTGGTTCAGATCCCGCCGCGGACCGCGGCCGAGGGGCCGGTCTACCGGCGGCCGATGGCCCGCCCCGCCGACCTCGACGCGCTGCGGACGGCCGGACCCGGCGGCCTGGAGCGGCCGAAGGACGGTCCGGCGCTGCGCGGCACGCTGCTCGCCCTGCTCGGCTCGCCCGATCTGGCCGACAAGAGCTGGGTGACCGCGCAGTACGACCGCTACGTACGCGGCAACACGGTGCTGGCGATGCCGGAGGACGCCGGGCTGGTGCGGATCGACGAACAGACCCAGCTCGGCATCGCGCTCGCCACCGACGGCAACGGCCGGTACTGCCGCCTGGACCCCTATCAGGGCACCCAGCTAGCTCTGAGCGAGGCCTACCGCAACGTGGCCATGACCGGGGCGCGGCCGGCGGCGGTCACCAACTGCCTGAACTTCGGCTCGCCCGAGAACCCCGAGGTCATGTGGCAGCTCGCCGAGGCGGTCCGCGGGCTCGCGGACGGGTGCGCGGCGCTCGGCATCCCGGTGACCGGCGGTAACGTCAGCCTCTACAACCAGACCGGGAACAGCGCCATCTACCCCACCCCGGTGATCGGCGTGCTCGGAGTGCACGACGACGTGCGGCGGCGGGTCGCCGCGGGCTTCGCCGTGGACGGCGCGCGAGTCGTGCTGCTCGGGACTACGCGGGAGGAGTTCGGCGGTTCGGCGTGGGCTCATGTCGTCCACCGGCATCTGGGCGGCCGTCCTCCGGCGCCAGATTTCGCTGCCGAACGTAAGCTGGCGGCTCTCATCGGCTCCGCTGCTGCCGCCGGGCTGCTGGCCAGCGCACACGACCTCTCCGACGGCGGACTTGGGATTGCCCTGGCGGAATCGTGCCTGCGCGGCGGCCGCGGCTGCACGGTAGGCCTCCGGGAAGACCCGTTCACGGAGCTTTTCAGCGAATCGGCGGCCCGCGCCGTGGTCTCCGTCCAGCCAGGCCGCGAAGACGAGTTTGCCGCGCTGTGCGCGGAGCACGGCGTCCCCGCCACGGTGCTCGGCGCGACCGGCGGCGACAGCCTGAGGGTCCACGGCGGCTTCGAGGTCCCGCTAACCGAGCTGTCGCGCGTCTGGGAAGGCACGCTCCCGGGCCTGTTCGGCTGACAGGAGCGGGGGCGCAGGTATGCCAGCACGCAAGCTTGACCCCGATGGCCCCGCCCATGTCGCGGAGGTGGGGGCAGCGCTGGACCGGGGGGAGGACCCGCCGCAGGCGGTGCTGCGGTCCGCGGCCCGTTACCTCCTCCATGTGCTTGAGCGAGAAGCCCCGGGCCGCTGCGTGGAAATGAGGGTGGTACCGGTCGCGGCGGTGCAGTGCGTCGCCGGCCCGCGCCACACGCGAGGGACCCCGCCGAATGTCATCGAGACCGATCCGGTCACCTGGTTCCGGCTCGCGACCGGCCGCCTCGGCTGGGCGGAGGCGGTAGGGACCGGGGCAGTCCGGGCGAGCGGAGCGCGGGCTGACCTGTCTTCGTATCTTCCGTTGGCCTGAGCAAATAGACTGGTGGAGTGGCTAAGCCAGACGGGCGTCTTACGCACGATCTCGATCCCGATGACCGCCCGCCCAGGGACGCCTGTGGCGTCTTCGGTGTCTGGTCGCCCGGCGAAGACGTCGCCAAGCTCGCCTACTACGGACTGCACGCGTTGCAGCATCGCGGCCAGGAATCGGCGGGCATCGCGGTCAGCGACGGCCGGCGGATCGTCGTGCACAAGGAGATGGGCCTTGTCGCCCAGGTGTTCGACGAGCCCTCGCTGACCGCGCTGCGCGGCGACATCGCCGTGGCGCACTGCCGGTACTCGACCACGGGCGCGTCAGTATGGGCGAACGCACAGCCGACCTTCCGGTCGACGCCCGCGGTGAGCCTGGCCCTCGGGCACAACGGCAACCTGACGAATACGCGCGAGCTCGCCGCCATGCTCCCCGCGACCCTGTTCGCTCCGGCCGGGGGAGCCGGCGCCATACCGGCGACCTCGGATACCGATGTGCTGACAGAGCTGATCGTCGGCGGCGCGCAGGGCCCCGGTGGCGTGGGAGAGGCCGCGGCGCGCATCCTGCCCCTTGTCAAGGGCGCCTACTCGCTGGTGTTCATGGACGAGAACACGCTGTACGCGGCGCGCGACCCGCAAGGGTTCCGGCCGCTCGTCCTCGGCCGGCTGGCCACCGGCTGGGTGGTGGCCAGCGAGACCGCCGCGCTGGATATCGTCGGCGCGGCCTTCGCGCGGGAGGTCCGGCCCGGGGAGCTGATCTCCCTGGACGAGCGGGGCGTCCGCTCGCGGATCTTCGCGGCCGCCGCGCCGAAGGTATGCCTGTTCGAGTACGTCTACCTGGCCCGGCCGGACACCGCGATCGGGGGACGCGGGCTGCACGCGACCCGGGTGGAGATCGGCCGGACGCTGGCCGCGGAGCATCCGGCGGACGCGGACCTCGTCATCCCGGTGCCGGAGTCGGGGACGCCGGCGGCGATCGGGTACGCGGAGGCGAGCGGCATCCCGTACGGCCAGGGCCTGGTGAAGAACTCCTACGTCGGGCGGACCTTCATCCAGCCGAGCCAGACCATACGCAAGCTGGGTATCCGGCTGAAGCTGAACCCGCTGCGGGACGTGATCGCGGGCAAGCGGATCGTTGTGGTCGACGACTCGATCGTGCGGGGGAACACCCAGCAGGCCATCGTGGCCATGCTCCGCGAGGCGGGCGCGCTCGAGGTGCACGTGCGGATCGCTTCGCCGCCGGTGAAGTGGCCGTGCTTTTACGGCATCGACTTCGCGACCCGGGAGGAGCTCATCGCCGGCCGCTGCTCGGTCGCGCAGATCTGCGCCGCGATCGGCGCCGATTCGCTCGGCTACGTGTCGCTGGGCGGGCTCGTGGCGGCCACGTCGCAGCCCGCCGGATCGCTGTGCCGGGCGTGCTTCGACGGCCAGTACCCGGTTCCGGTTCCGGTAAGCGAACGCGGCAAAGACGTGCGGGAGCCGGTGGCGACCGCCTGAACCCGGGCCGGGCCCTTCGGCTCCTCCGGCGGGCGCAGCCGGCTTTCCCCGTGGACGGCCCTTCCTGCGGACAGCCTTGAGCCGGCGCGCGGCTCGGCGCGCGCCGGCTACTTGAAACGGCTGCGCGTACTGCCGGACCTAGGACCGCGGCTAGTCGTCTTCGTCGTCCTCTTCGCCGGTGTCCTCGTCGGCAGCATCGTCGTCGTCATACGCAGCGTACGGGTCGTCATGGTTCCCGTTTCGCTGGTCGGTTCCGACGCCCAGCTCCGCACGCAGCCGGTCAAGGTCCGTGCCGCCGCTGTTGTACTTGAGCTGGCGAGCAACCTTCACCTGCTTGGCCTTGGCTCGGCCGCGCCCCATTGGCTCGACCCCCTCGAACGTCCGGAGCCACTGCGGCCCCTGATGCTGATGTCGCTGGCTTCCGGGTGAGCACACCTTCCTGCGGGCACACAGGGCCTGCCGTCCAGCTTGCCTGTGACACACACAGAATCGCCGTAGATCCCCCCTCGGGGAACTCGGCGCTCGCCAGCTTCCGTACAGGTATAACCGTACCTGGTTTGCGGCCCTGATGACTACGCCGATCCGCTGTCACGGCGTACTCACCCCCCGGTTTTCCCGCGAGCGCCGCGGGGCCCGCTCGGCGCGCCTGTCGCATGATCCCGGTGAACGGGGGGAGGTGTGTGGTTATATCACGATTCGATCATGATAGATTACGTTAAGTGTCTAGGTGGCTACAGTATCGGAAGCCGCGCTCCCCGCCGGGAGGGCGGCCCTGGGGTGGCGAGCGCGCGCAACACGCGGGGCAGTATTTCCGAATCTGGCCCGATGCGACTATACGTATCGTTAGAATCACAGCGAGTGACAACGATCCGTGGAGCAACTGGGCATCCCGCGACAGAAACTTCGCAGTTGGTGGTCGACTTGTCACCCCTGGTGATGGCAATATGGTCCCTGTAGGCCATATGAGGACATCAACGACAAGCTCCATGTGGAGCAACAGGGCCAAACAACAACAACACGAGGATCGCTACACCGGTCCAGGAGGAGAGGCCGCACCAATGTCCGCACGTACGCCAGAGGCCGAGCCGCTGTTGACGCCGGCGGAGGTCGCCACGATGTTCCGTGTCGACCCCAAGACCGTCACGCGTTGGGCGAAGGCTGGCAAGCTCACATCGATCCGCACGCTGGGGGGGCACCGGCGTTACCGGGAGACCGAGGTTCGTGCACTGCTCGCGGGCATCCCGCAGCAGCGTTCCGAGTAACTCGCCGCCACGAGAGCGGGGCAGGAATACCGCCCACGTCCGCGGTATGCCCTGCGTCATGCTCATGGCGGAGTTCGTCCGGTGGATTGGGGGGTCGGTCCCGGTGGGCGAGGGCGATTCACGCGGGCGTCTTTGACGCCGCGCGTGCGGGGCGCTCGCCGCACTGGGGCCGGTCCGAAATTTTTTCTGGGCAATAATTTTCTGGGGGAGGGATCGTACTATGCGTGATCCAGAGCAGGTCGCGCGTGCGCAGCGCGCGGCCGCGCGCCTGGAATCGGCCTGGGAGCACTGGAGAGGTCTCCATGGCCTGGCTACCACGCCGCCGCAGCCGGTAGTGGGCTACGTTGGCTACGCTCTCAGGGAGCCCTGGGGCCAGCCACGTGCAGTGATCGGCTTCAGCGCCGACGAGGCGGAGCGACTCGCCGAGTTCCTCGAACATGACAGTTCCGCCGGGCACCCGCAGCAGCAGCCGGCGCACCATTCGCAGTCGCCTTCGCATCCGTTCGCGGCCCAGCCGCCGCGTCCGCTGCCGGCGCCGTCGAGCGCGTCGGCGGCGTCCGGACAGCAGCCAACCTTTACGCCTAAGCCAACGTTTACGCCTGTACCCGCGCGTGCCCCCGCGCCGCAGCCGGCGGTTGCCCATGAGCTTGCCGTTCAGCCGGTGACCGCCCGCGTGCCGGCCGGGACTGTTCCTACGGCCGGGACCGTTCCGCCGGCCGGGACTGCCCAGGCGGCGCAGGCCCAGGCGGCGGTCGCTCCGGCGCCGACAGCGGAGCCGATGGTCGAAGAGGCGCCGTCCGCGGCACCGTCGGATGGTGACAGGGCCCGGCCCGCTGGCGAGAAGCCCCGGTCGGCGATGCCGAAGGGCAGGAGGGCGCTGTCGGCGGTGCGAAGGGGCAGGAAGTCGCCGCCCCCGGCGCCGTCGGACGCCCCGGCGCCGTCGGACAGCGTGCCGGCTCGCAACCCGGAGGCCGGCCAGGCGCCGGCCGCGGAGCCGGAGGCCAATGAGCCGGAACCCGCGAAGCCGAACGCAGGCCAGGCGGCCTCGGCAGAACCGGCGGGTGAACCGGAGCCGTCCGCGGCGCCCGCGCCCGCGGCCACGGAGATTCCCGATGTCCCGCCGGATGACGCGGACGATGAGCCGGCGCCCGCCGACCTGGGGGCTGAGCGCTGCTAGCGCTCGCGCTCCGGCAGATATGGGGTTCCCAGCATCGCCTCAGCTTCCTGTAAGGAACTGGTGCCACACTTGGGGACACAGGGGCGATCGAATGGCCCCTGCCACGAACGTCTGGGCTCGGGACGGCCAGGCCCCGGCCCGAGCCCAGACACGTGGCCGGCCGCGCCGCGGCCAGCCCGGTCAGCGAACGGTCGGCGCCACCACGGCCGTGCAGTACTTGCAGCGCACCGCGGCGACCGGGATCGAGCTCAGGCACTCGGGACAGGCGCGCTCGGTGGCTTCCTTATGCCGGTTCAGCCGCGCCGTGACCTTGGCCATGGGCGACACGACCAGGAAGTAGAGCACCGCGGCGATGATCAGGAATGACACGAGGGCGTTGAGGAAAGAGCCGTACCTGAACGTGCTGTTATGGAGCCTGAACGTGAGCGAGCTGAAGTCAGGCTTCCCTCCGATGGCCGCGATGAGCGGCGTGATGAGATCGGTGACGACCGCCGTCACCACGGCGGTGAACGCGGTCCCGATGACGACCGCGACCGCGAGGTCGATGAGATTACCCCGGGTGATGAACTGCCTGAAACCCTTCACGTGGCATGACCCCCATGCTTCCGGACTGTCTAGCGGTGGCCTGGCCGGTTTCCGCGCGATTCCAGCCGACTTCGGTGAGAATACTGAAAAGTACAGCTCGTCAGGGCATGTCCGGTATGGCGTGTTCCGTTCCCGCGCTGACCGCACGCTGGGCCACCTGTCGATCGCCCACCGCTGCGTCGGCTGCCGTCGCCGCTAGGCAATGCCGGTGGCCTCCTCGCGGGCCGTGGAGA
>Ga0209061_1004897_pt1 | contig 12334 bp, 10 predicted proteins | sample Coa_R1_10_FD_187157 | JGI IMG/M metagenome (GOLD analysis project Ga0209061, IMG submission 187157) | Surface soil microbial communities from Centralia Pennsylvania, which are recovering from an underground coalmine fire - Coalmine... | ecosystem: Environmental > Terrestrial > Soil >...
CCTCGCACAACCCGTATGTCGACAACGGGGTGAAGTTGTTCGCGGCGGGGGGCCGCAAGCTGGGGCGAGCCGAGGAGGAGGCCGTCGAGGCCTTGTGCGCCTCACCCGGCGCGGTCGCCGAGGCCGGTCTCGGCCTCCTAGAGGGTGAAGCGATCGGCCGGATCTCCGCCGAGCCCGAAGCATTGGACCGTTACTGCGAGGGGGTCGTCGCCTGCCTGGAGGGACGCCGCCTGGGCGGGCTGAAAATCGTCGTGGACTGTGCGAACGGGGCGTCGGTCCGCACCGCCGTGCCGATCCTGGAGGCTGCGGAGGCGGAGGTGGGGGCCGTTATCGGCTCACAGCCCGACGGCAGGAACATCAACGCGGGATGCGGGTCGACGGACACCTCCGCTTTGTCCAGGGCGGTCCGCCGGTGCGGGGCGGACATGGGCCTGGCGCTCGACGGCGACGCCGACCGGGTCATCGCCGTCGACGCGGCGGGAGACGTGGTCGACGGCGACCGCCTGCTGGCGTTGTTCGCCCTCGACCTGCACTCCCGCGGACTGCTTCACGGCGGTGGGGTGGTGGTGACCGTCATGACGAACCTCGGTTTTCGCCGGGCGATGGCTGGAGCCGGCATCGAGGTGGCAGAGACACCGGTCGGCGACCGTCACGTGCTGGAGGCGCTCGAGCAGCGGGGCTGGGCGCTCGGCGGCGAGCAGTCGGGGCACATCGTCTTCCGCGACCTGGCGACGACCGGGGACGGGCTGCTGACCGGCCTCTTACTGGGAGATCTAGTTGTGCGGGCGGGCCGGCCGTTGTCCGAGCTAGCCGGCGCGGTGATGGACGCTTTCCCACAGGCTCAGCGCAACGTGGAGGTCTCCGACCCCGGCGGGCTCGAGGGTGCGCAGGCGGTGTGGAGCGAGGTAGCAGCCATCGAAGCCGAGCTCGGCGGCGACGGCCGGGTGGTGCTGCGCGCCAGCGGCACGGAGAAGGTCGTGAGGGTCATGGTCGAAGCCCTTCGCGAGGACCGGGCTGCCGGCGCCGCCGACCGACTGGCTGCCGCGGTGCGCGCCACCCTGGGCGGCTAGACACGGCGGGTCGAGTCCCGCCTGGCTCGAGGCCCATCTTTTCGGTCTTTTCGATGCCGTCGTGGGGCCTGCGTGTGGCGTCGTGGCCTTTTCGAGGCCGTCGTCGGGTCGCAGCAGCACCCGGACGCAGATTGGCGACTCCGGGCCTGCCAATGTCACTTCTAGGACATGTCACCAATCCCGATTTATGTACGAGAACAGAGTTAGTGACCGCATCTGCACACAAATCGGGTTTCGTTCACAAATACGGTTTCGTGACGTATCCGGTTTCGTGTGCCGGCGCCTGCTGCCGCCTGCTGCCGCCCGCCGGCCCTCGGCTCAAAGCCCCAGCTGTGGCAGGGTGGCCGGTACCCTTTCGGGGCATGTGCGGAATCGTGGCAGTGCTTGCTCGGCCGTCGGGCCGGGCGACCCCCGATCTGACCGCGCTGCTAGCCGAGGTGGACGCCCTGGTCTCGGCCCCCGGGGACGGTGGGGAGGCCGTGGAAGTGCTTCGCAGGGCGAACAACGTCCTGCGGGGTGTGCCCGGCCTGCGGGCCCTGCTCGCCGAGCCCGGCGCCGTCGATGCCCTGGAAGGGTCGCTGGACCGCTTCGAGAAGGAGATAGCCAGGCTCGAGTCGGATCTGGACGTGCGTGCTTCCGGCCTCGACCCTCGCCGCCACGAGGAGCTGAGCGCCCAGCTCGTCTCGCTGAAGGACGCCTGGTGGGCGGTGCGCTGCGACCGGCTCGGCATGGCCCGCCGGGTGTCGGCCATGCTCGGCTCGCGCCCGGCCCCCCCGACGAACCTCGAAGGCTGGTGGGCCCTCGAGGTCGTCCTCTCCTCGCTCGACCGCCTGGAGGTTCGAGGCCGGGACTCGGCCGGGGTACACGTTCTCGTCACCGGTCACGGCCTCGACCCCGCCGCCGGCGACGTCGCCGAAGCGCTCGACAGCCGCCGCGGCGGCCTGGGATTCCCCTCCGGGTCGGTCCGTTTCACCGGGGAGGGCGACACGCTCGGCTTCGTGTACAAGGCGGCCGCCGAGATCGGCGAGCTGGGGGACAACGTCCGGTCCCTTCGGCGCGCCATCTCCTCCGACCGTCTTCTCGCCCGCGCGATCGAAGCCCCCGAGGCGAGGGCCGTCGTGGTCGCCCATACCCGTTGGGCGAGCGTGGGCGTCATCTCCGAACCCAACGCCCATCCGGTCAACTCCGACCAGCTCGGGCGCGACGCCTCCCCCTACGTGGTGGCGGTCCTCAACGGCGACGTCGACAACCACCTGGAGTTGCGCCGGGATGAGCTGCTCAGCCTCCCCGGCGAGGTCACCACCGACGCCAAGGTCATCCCCGCGATGATGTCGGACCGCCTCGCCTCGGGGATGACCGCTGACACCGCTTTTCACGAAACGGTCGGCCGCCTGGAAGGCTCGGTGGCGGTCGTGGCGTCGGCCGCGGCCACACCCGACGAGCTCTACCTGGCCCTGTCCGGATCCGGGCAGGCGCTGTACGTGGGTCTGGCCGACGACGCCTTCGTCGTGGCCAGCGAACCATATGGCCTCGTCGAGGAGACCGACCGTTTCGTGCGAATGGATGGCGACTCCGGCGGGGGCGAAATCGTCGTCTTGAGCCGGGAGGCGGCCGGCACGCTGGGCGGGATCCGCCGGAGCCGCTATCGCGGGCCCGCCCCCGCGCTCTGCGAGCAGGACGTGGCCGTGGCCGAGATCACCACCCGGGATGTGGACCGGCGCGGATTCGAGCACTTCCTGCTCAAGGAGATCAACGAAGCCCCCTCGTCCCTCCACAAGACGCTTCGCGGCCGCATAACCCGCCGGGCCGACGGCCTCCTTGTCTCGCGCCTCGGTGAGGACTCCCTCCCGGCCCGCCTCGTGGCGGGAGTGGCAGGCGGGGAGGTGACGCGCGTCGTCGTCGTCGGCCAGGGGACCGCCGCTGTTGCTGCGGCGGCCGTGGCGGCCGCAGCGCGGGAATTGATGCCTGGATTGCACGTCGACGCCATGCCCGCCACCGAGCTGTCAGGCTTCGGCCTCGCCGACGACATGCGGGACACTCTGGTCGTGGCCATCAGCCAGTCAGGCACTACAACTGACACCAACCGCACGGTGGATCTGGTTAGGGCCCGTGGCGCTCACGTGGTGGCGATCGTGAACCGCCGCAACAGCGACCTCGCCGCCAAGTCCCACGGGGTCCTCTACACCTCCGACGGGCGCGACGTGGAGATGAGCGTGGCCTCGACCAAGGCGTTTTACGCCCAGGTCGCTGCTGGATGGCTGCTCGCCGCCGCCCTGGCCGAGGCGACCGGCGTCGAGGGCGCGGGGGAGCGGAATGAGGTCCTGTCGGCTCTGCAGGGGCTGCCTGCGGCGATGGAGGAAGTCCTCGCCCAGCGGGCGCAGATCGCCGCTCTTGCAGCGGCTGTCGCCCCGCCTCGCCGGTACTGGGCGGTTGTCGGCAGCGGGCCCGATCACCTCGCCGCCCGGGAGGTCCGCATCAAGCTCTCCGAGCTGTGCTACCGGTCGATATCCGCCGACACCACGGAGGACAAGAAGCACATCGACCTGTCCTGCGAGCCGCTGGTGGTGGTCTGCGCCGCCGGCTTGTCGGGGCCGAACGCCGACGACGCCGCCAAGGAGGTGTCCATCTACCGGGCGCACAAGGCGCTTCCGGTCGTGATCGCCGCGGCGGGGGAGGAAGCCCGGTTCGCCGGCAGCGGTGCCCATGTGGTGACCGTCCCCCCGGCGGACCCCCGCCTGGCGTTCGTCCTCGCCGCGATGGCCGGGCACCTCTTCGGCTACGAGGCCGCAGTCGCCATAGACGCCCAGGCGAGGACCCTGCGCGCCGTACGAGCCGCCGCCGAGGCCGCCCTCGCCGGCACACCCGTCGCCGGCACACCCCTCGTCGCGGCCGCCGAACCCTTCTTGGCGGAGCTGCGCGCCGGCCGCCTCGACGGCAATCTGGACGCTTCGACGGCGGTCCGTCTCCTGACACTGCTCCGCTACGCCACGGGGGATCTGCCCCTCGAGGCTTACGAGACCGAAACGGGCAGGATCGGGACGCCGGAGGCCCTCTTCGGGGACCTGCTCGACGCGCTCAACGAGGGCATCGACCAGCTGACCAGGCCAGTGGACGCCATCCGACACCAGGCCAAGACCGTCACCGTGGGCATCTCCCGCAGCGAGGAGGCCCTCTTCGGAGTCCCGCTCGTCAGGGCGACCCTCGACGCCGGGGCGGCGCCGGGGGCGCTCGGCTACCGGGCGCTGCGCACCCTTGCGGCGCTCGACCCCGCGGTCGAGGAGGTGCTGGGGTTCACCCGCTACCGGATCGACTGGTCGGCGACGCCCACGGCCGCTGTGGTCGGCAAGGGCGGGGTGGCGTCGGGGATCCGCTCAAGGACCGAAGACGACCCCCGGCTGCGGGGCAGCAAGCACCGGGCGGCCGAGGAGAGGGAGGTGACGGTGGTTTGTGGGGCGAGCGACGGGCGAACCGTCATCCTGGCTCCCGAGGCTCAGGGCCAGCAGGTGACCGGTTTGACGCTGCTGCACGTGAAGTTGCGGGACCGGCTGCCGGCCGCACTTGCCAAGGCTGTGCTCAGCGGCTACCGGACTCGGTACAACGCCCTCGCCGACGCGGTCACCGAGACCGAACCTCACTTCGACGAGTCGCGCCTTGGCGACGAGCCACTGGTCGACCTGCTCACCGAGCCGGTGTACGAGCTGGCCCGACGCTGGCGTCGGCGGTGAGCGTGCTCGGCCTAGGCCTCGACCTCGTGGACGTGACCCGCTTCGAGCGGGTGCTCGCTCGCCGCCCGGCTCTCGCCCGGCGGCTCTTCTCGGCCGAGGAGCTGAGCTACGCCGGCACGCTGCGCAACCCCGCCCCGACTCTCGCCGGGCGCTTCGCCGCCAAGGAGGCGGTGATGAAGGCGCTGGGGGTGGGGGTAGGTGCCATCGACTGGACCGACGTGAGCGTGGTGCGCACGCCGGGAGGGGCTCCGCGGCTGGTGGTAGGCGGACGCGCCGCCCGCCTCGCCGATGCGCTGGGGGTGGGCGGCTGGTCGGTCAGCATCTCCCACACGGCGGGTGTCGCCGGCGCTGTCGTAGCAGCCCTGCCGTGATCCCGATCCTCACCCCCGAGGAGATGGCGGAGGTCGACCGGTCGGCGCCCGAGCCGGTGGAGGTCCTCGTCGAGCGGGCCGGGTTCGCTGTCGCCCGGGCAGCCAGGCGGCTGATGGGCGGCGCATACGGGCGCACGGTCGTCGTGGTAGCAGGCCGGGGCAACAACGGGTCCGACGGGCGCGTCGCCGCCCGCTGGCTGTCCCGCTGGGGGGCCCGGGTGCGGGTCCTCGACGCGCTGGAGGCAGGGGCGGCCCGCTTGCCGACGGCGGACCTGGTGATCGACGCCGCCTACGGAACAGGGCTCAGCCGGCCCTACGACCCGCCCGACCCCAGGGGCACCCCGGTGCTGGCCGTGGACATACCCTCTGGCCTGTCGGGCCTGACGGGCGCCGGCCGGTCGATGGCCGCCGCGGCGACGGTCACTTTCGGCGCGTACAAGCCCGGTCTGCTGCTTGGCGACGGTCCGGACAAAGCGGGAGCGGTCGAGCTGGCCGGCATCGGCCTCGAGGGCCTGGCCGCGCAGGTGGCCGATGCGTGGCTGGTGGGCGACGCCGACCTTTCAATGCTCCCCGGGCGTCTCTCCCGGGCCCACAAGTGGCAATCGGCGGTGCTGGTGGTCGGCGGCTCGGAGGCTATGACCGGCGCGCCTTTGCTGGTCGCCGGCGCAGCGATGCGCTCAGGCGCGGGCTATGCCCTGGTGGCCGTGCCCGGCTCGCCGCCGGGCGGCGGCCTCCCGCCCGGGGAGCACGTGGGGGCGAGCCTGCCGGCGGAAGGCTGGCACGACGAGGCGTCGCTGCTGGCCCGCCGGGTGAAAGCCCTCGCGGTGGGACCGGGGCTCGGCGACCGGGCGAGAGGCCCGGGCGGCTCGACCGGGGCGGACACGCCCGTCGGGCAGCTGCTCGCCGCCACCGACCTGCCCGCCGTCGTCGACGCCGACGCCCTCAACGCACTAGGTGGCCTGGATGCGCTGCGTTCGGTCGCCGCTGGCCGGAACGCGCCGATCGTGGTGACGCCACACGAGGGGGAGTACCGTCGCCTCACCGGCCGGGCGCCGGGGGAGGACCGCATCGCCGACGTGCGGGCGGCGGCCAGCGAGACTGGTGCGGTGTTCCTGTTGAAGGGTTCGACGACGGTGGTCGCCTCACCCGAAGGCAGGGTGCTCGTCTCCGCGTCCGGCTCCCCGCGTCTTGCGACGGCGGGCACCGGGGACGTCCTCACCGGGGTGATCGCCGCCTTCCTGGCCCGGGGGCTGCCGGCGTTGGAGGCGGCAGCCCTGGCTGCCCACGCCCATGGCGAGGCGGCGCAGAGGGGCCCCAGGGAGGGGCTCGTGGCCGGCGACCTGCCGGTCTTGTTGTCCCGGTACCTGTCGGAGGTGGGAGCTTGACGCCCCGCTGCGGTTTCCGCCCGGCGTGGGCCGAAGTGGATCTTGCCGCCGTGGCGGACAACACCCGCACGCTCGCCTCCCTCGTCTCCCCCTCCATTCTGTGCGCCGTTGTCAAAGCCGACGGCTACGGCCACGGCGCCGTCGAGGTGGCGAGAGCCGCCCTCGGCGCCGGGGCCGAGTGGCTGGCCGTGGCCCTGGTGGAGGAGGGCCTCGAGCTGCGGGCCGCGGGCCTCGACGCTCCCATCCTGACCCTCTCCGAGCCGCCGGCGGCGGCGATGCCTCATGTGGTGTCATCAAGGCTGACACCGACTGTCTACACGAGGGAGGGGCTGGAGGTGCTACGCGAGGCGGTCCGGGACGCCTCCGTTCCGTCGCCATTTCCGGTCCACGTCAAGGTGGACACCGGGATGCACCGGGTGGGCGCACCTCCCGACCGGGCGGTGGAGCTGGCCCGCGCCGTCGCCTCCGACCCGGCGCTCGAGCTGGAGGGGTTCTGGACGCACTTCGCGGTGTCCGACCGGGTGGGCGACCCTTTCACCTCGGAGCAGACGGAGCGGTTCCGCCGGGCCCTCGCCACCCTCGCCGCCGCCGGGGTGCGGCCCCGCCTGCGGCACACGGCCAACTCGGCGGGCGCCATCTGGCATCCAGATGCGCGATTCGACATGGTTCGCTGCGGCATCGCCCTCTACGGGCTGCTCCCGGCCCTGGGGGAGGGCTCCGCTCCACCGCTCCGACCGGTCATGTCCCTCAAGGCCGCTGTCTCCTACGTGAAGCAGGTGCCGGCCGGGGAGCGCATCTCCTATGGGCTCACCTATCGCCTCGAGAAGGACTCCGTTGTCGCCACGGTGCCGCTCGGCTACGCCGACGGCGTGACCCGGTCCCTCGGTGCGGCGGGCGGCCAGGTTCTCATCCGCGGGCGGCGCCTCCCCATCGCGGGGACGGTGACGATGGATCAGATCCTCGTCGACTGCGGCACCGGTTCCGACGTCGAGCCCGGCGACGAGGCGGTGCTGATCGGCAGCCAGGGCGCCGAGACGATCGGGGCGTGGGACTGGGCGGCGGCGACGGGGACGATCCCCTACGAGGTGGTCTGCGGAATCAGCGGACGGGTGCCACGCGTCTACCGCCGGTGAACGTCGCCGACGTCCCCGGTGTGAGGCTGGGGCACTGGACCGACGAGCGGGCCCGCACCGGCTGTTCGGTGGTGCTCCTGCCGGCGGGGACGGTCGCCTCGGGCGAGGTGCGTGGTGGCGCCCCCGGGACACGCGAGTGGGCGTTGCTCGACCCGCGCCGGACCGTCGACCGGGTGGACGCCGTGGTGTTGGCCGGCGGTTCGGCGTTCGGCCTGGCCGCCTGCGACGGTGTCGTCCGCTGGTGCGAGGAGCGGGGAGCGGGTTGGCCGACGCCCGCCGGGCCGGTCCCGATCGTCGTCGGCATGGTCGTCTACGACCTGGGTGTCGGAGACCCCGCGGTCCGCCCTGGGCCGGACCAGGGTTACGCCGCCTGCCTGTCGGCGCGGGCCGGTCCCGCAGCCGTGGGCTCGGGCCGGGTGGGTGCCGGCTGCGGGGCGACCCTCGCCAAGTGGGGCGGCGCCGGCTCGGGCCGCCCCGGCGGGCTCGGGTCCGGCGGGATCGCCTCGGGAGGCCTGCTCGTCGCCGCGCTGGTAGCGGTCAACGCCTTGGGCGATGCCCGGGCCCCCGGTGCTCCGAGGATCCCGTCCTTCGCCGCCACCCCGCTCGGGGCGACCACCGTCGGCGTGGTGGCGACCAACGCCAGGCTCGACAAGCTCGGCTGCCGCCTGGTGGCAGAAGCCGCCCACGACGGTCTCGCCCGGGCTCTCGACCCGGTGCACACGGCCGCCGACGGGGACGCGCTCGTCGCGGCGGCCACAGGGTCGGTTGAGGCTTCCCCGGCGGCCGTGGCCGAAATGGCGGCGTGGGCCGTCGAGCACGCCGTCGCGGAGGTGACCGGCGACTAGCCCCGAACGACGACGGTGGAGGCGATCTTGTCGTGCAGGGTCTGGTTGCGCGGGTCCCACAGCGGCCAGAGGTAGTCGAGCAGCAGCGGGATGAACAGCAGGAACACCCCCAGGCCGAACAACACCTGCGCCGCCCAGCGGCCGAGGGCCCGCCCCGGCCCTATCGGGCCGCCGGTCCGGGCGTCGACGACGCGCGTTCCCACCGCCATGTTCCCGACCGTCTGGCCCCGCCGGGAGAGCATGTAGGTGTAGTACGAAGCCTCTACGACGACCGCCAGGATGGTCCCCCCGGCGCGGCCTCCGAGGAAACTGATCACGAGTATGGGGATCAAGAGGATGGCTGTGTCCACGATCGTCGCCCCTACCCGCGACCACCAGCCGGTCAGGTAGAACCCCGGCTGCGGGCCTCCCCATCCGGGTCCGCCCGCAGGTCCGTAGCCGCCGGCGGGGTAGCCGCCGCCGGGGTAGCCACCTCCCGGGTAGCCACCGGCCGGCGGCGGGGGGTAGCCCCCGGCCGGGGGCGGGGGGTAGGACCAGGGGTCGTCGGGCGGCTGGATGTTGCTCAGACCGCCAACGCTAGCCCCTCGGGCCGCCGAAATCCGGCGGGCGGTACCATGGCCGCCCGTGCCCGCGCTCGCCGACATCGAGAGGCTGGCCCTTTCCTGCACGCTCTGCCCTCTGGCGCAGGGGCGGACGACCGTTGTGTTCGGCGAGGGCGATCCCAACGCCCGCCTCATGGTGGTGGGGGAGGGCCCCGGCCGCGACGAGGACCTGCAGGGCCGGCCCTTTGTGGGCAGGTCCGGGCGCCTGCTCGACCGGCTCCTGCGGGAGGAGGCGGGCCTCGCCCGCGGCGAGGTGTACATCGCCAACGTCGTCAAGTGCCGCCCCCCCAACAACCGCGACCCCCTCCCCGACGAGATCGCCGCCTGCCGGCCCTACCTGGCTGCTCAGGTCGAGGCGATCGGCCCGGCGGTCGTGCTCACCGTCGGCAACTTCGCCGCCAAGACCCTCCTCGGCGTCGAGACGGGCGTCACCCAGCTGCGCGGAAGGGCGTACCCCTACGGCAGGGCCACTTTGGTCCCAACCTTTCATCCCGCTTTCGCGCTGCGAGGCGGCGGCGAGGTCCTCGCCAAGATGCGCGCCGACTTCGTGCGTGCCCGCCAGCTCCTGGACGAGGCTGCGGCGGTGGCCAGGTGACGGTTCAGATCGCCGCCCATCTCTGCCCCGACCCGCCGGCGACCCGGCAGGTCGCCGCGGAGCTCGCCGGCGAGCTGCGCCCCGGCGAGGTCGTCCTCCTGGAGGGCGACCTCGGGGCCGGCAAGACGACCTTCGTGCAGGGCCTCGCCTCTGCTCTTGGGGTGACGGCGCCGGTGACGAGCCCAACCTTCACCCTCGTCAACGTCTACCCGACGCAGAAGGCGTTTCCCCTGGTGCACGTGGACGTCTACCGCCTGGAGCGCTTGTCGGAGGTGGTCGACCTCGCTCTGGGGGAGCTCATCGACGACGGTGCCGTCGTGGCCGTCGAATGGGGCGAGAGGGCGGCGGCGGCGCTTCCGCCCGCCCGCTACAAGGTGATCCTCGAGCACGCCGGCACCGGCGGAGGGCGCCTGGTCACGGTCGAGGGATGAGCTCCGGCGACTGGACCCTCGGCGTCGCCACGTCCACCGCGCAGGTCGGCGTGGCCCTTGCCGGCCCCGACGGCGTCGCCGCCGAGATCCGGCTGATGGCGGGGCGGCGCCACGCGGAAACGCTCGCTCCGGCGATCCAGTCGGCCACCAGGCTGGCGGGTGTCGACCTCGGCGCTGTTCGGCGGGTCGCCGTGGACGCCGGACCGGGACTGTTCACCGGTCTGCGGGTTGGCGTCGCCACGGCGAAGGCGATCGCCTCGGCGCTCGGCGTTCCGGTCGTGCCGTGCACCTCCCTGGAGCTGCTCGCCCATCCCCACCGTCTTTCGGGGCGGACGGTTGCGGCCGTGGTCGACGCCCGCCGGGGGCAGCTGTTCTGGGCCCTGTACAGGCCCGGGGCGGACGGCATGGTCGCCCTCGGCGAGCCTGCGGTCGCCGACCCGGCCGAGGTCGCCGCAGAGCTCGCCCGGCTGCCCGAACCCCCGCTCGTGACCGGCGACGGCGCCCGCCGCTACCTTCCCGAAGCCGACCTAGCGCCAGAGGAGATGGACCATCCCTCGCCTGTGGCCCTGCTCCTGGTGGCCGCCGGCAGGGCCGAGCTCCCCCCGGAGAAGGTGAGCCCGGTCTACTTGCGCGGGCCCGACGTGAGGATCGGTTGGGAACAGCGCCCGTGACCATCGTGCAGCTGGTCCCCATGCGCCGGCGGCACCTGCGCTCGGTGCTGCGGATCGAATCCAAGGTCTACCCCCGGCCGTGGACGCTGACGCTGTTCCTCACCGAGCTCGGAATCAGATCCAGCCGCCACTACGTCGTGGCCAGGCTGGACGGCTCGGTAGTCGGGTACGCCGGGCTCATGACCAGCGCAGAAGAGGCGCACGTGACGAACATCGCCGTAGACCCCGCCTGGCAGAACCATCAGATCGGCAGCCGGTTGCTGCTGAACCTCAACCGGGCCGCCCTCGCCCGAGGGGCGCGCGACATGACACTGGAGGTGCGGGTCTCCAACGCCGCGGCGCAGCACCTGTACCGCAAGTTCGGCTTCGAGACCGAGGGGGTCCGCCGGAGGTACTACGAGTCCCGGGAGGACGCGCTGGTCATGTGGGTGCGGGGCATCGACACCGAGGAGCACGCCGCCAGGCTGGCGGCGATCGAGTCGGCGATCGTCGGGGCCACCGTGGACGAGGCGCTGCGGTGACCGCCATCCTTGCGATAGAGACGTCCTGCGACGAGACCGCCGCGGCGGTCGTCGTCGACGGCCGTGACGTTCGCAGCTCCGTGGTTTCCAGCCAGGTGGACCTCCATGCCACCTTCGGAGGGGTCGTGCCGGAGGTGGCGGGGCGGGCGCACGTTGACCTCTTGACGCCTGTGGTGATGGAAGCGATGCGCCGGGCCGGGGTGGAGGGGGAGGACCTCGACGCGGTGGCGGCGACGATCGGGCCGGGGCTCATCGGCTCGCTGCTGGTCGGCGTCAGCGCGGCGAAGGCCTACTCGCTCGCGTGGGGGCTGCCCTTCGTCGGGGTCAACCACATGGAGGGCCACCTCCACGCGGCTTTTCTCGAGGACCCGGAGATGGCCCTGCCGGCGGTGGTCCTCCTCGTGTCGGGGGGCCACACCATGCTGATCCACATGAGCGCCGAGGGTCGCTACAGGCTCCTCGGCCAGACCATCGACGACGCCGCAGGGGAAGCCTTCGACAAGGTGGCCCGATTCTTGGGCCTCGGCTATCCGGGGGGGCCGGTGATAGACCGCCTCGCGGCCTCCGGCGATCCCCGGGCGGTCGCCTTCCCCCGGGGCCTCAAGGGGGAGGGTTACGACTTCTCCTTCAGCGGGCTGAAGACGAGCGTCGTCTACTACGTTCGCAAGAACCCTGCGACCCCCGTGGAGGACGTCGCCGCCAGCTTCCAGGCGGCGGTCGTCGACGTGCTCGTGGACAAGGCACGGGCAGCGGCCGCCGAGTACGGGGCCCGCTCGATCTGCATCGGCGGCGGCGTGGCGGCCAATTCGGCGCTGCGACAGGCGATCGTGGAGGCGGCCGAGGCGGACGGCCGGAACGCCTTCGTGCCGAGCCGGGCCATGTGCACCGACAACGCGGCGATGGTCGGTGCCACCGCCTGGTACCGGCTGCGGACCGACGGCCCCACGCCCCTCGACGTCGCCGCCGACCCCAACCTGGCGCTCCC
>Ga0209061_1004899_pt1 | contig 12328 bp, 10 predicted proteins | sample Coa_R1_10_FD_187157 | JGI IMG/M metagenome (GOLD analysis project Ga0209061, IMG submission 187157) | Surface soil microbial communities from Centralia Pennsylvania, which are recovering from an underground coalmine fire - Coalmine... | ecosystem: Environmental > Terrestrial > Soil >...
CGAAAACGACCTAATGCGCCGTTCAAACCGAAGCTTGCCAGATATTCCTCTGTTTCCATCGCCCACCTTAATCAGGGGCGACGAGCCGGAAGCGTAAGGGCTACTGGACCAAACCTCCTCTCCCCTCGTGGGGGAGGGCTGAGGTAGGCGGTGTCAAGACAAGGGAGCCAGGGAGGGGTGTCCCCCCACCCCAACCCTCCCCCACAAGGAGGGGGGGAAACGTCCGCTCGCCCTAAGCGGCGGTTGCTTGGCCGTCACCTTACGCTTCCGGCTCGTCGTGGCCTTACTCCAAACCGAGGAACTCACGCATGTAGCGATCGTACTCTTCCTGCCCACGTTCCGTGCTCAGGTCGAGGCGCAGCTCGTTGATGACCTTGATGCTGTAATTGCGGAGCCAATCCATCCAACATTCGGCACAGACCGATTCGTAAATGCGTCGGCCCAGCTCATCATTGAAAGGCGGTTTGTCCAGCTGGCGCGCCCGGTTGCCGGCCCAGCAGCCTGGGCGCTGGCAGCGAAAGCCGCCCATGCCTTCCGCCGGGTCCGTCGCCTTCTTCTTTGATACCGGCTCCGGCTCACCCAACTCTTTCAACATGCGGGCCATGGCTTCGCGCGGCATGTGGTCGCCTTGCTCGTCGGCCACATCAAAGCCTTGCTTGAGCACGGCGACGGCTTCCTCGCGGCGCTGGTCGTCGAGCAGGCATTGGGCCAGCAGTTGGTAGACCTTGGAAAAGCGCGGACTCAATTCCAAAGTACGGCGGAAGGATTGGATGGCTTCCGGGAACTGCCGCGCTTCCATCAGCAGCTGGCCGAGCCGATAGTGTCCCAGTTCGTTGTCTGGGTCATCGTTGGCCATCTTGCGAAACTGGGCGATACGATCTTGTAATTGACTCATCGATGCAAATCTCCTCAGCGAAAGACGGCGAGCAGGCGGCTTAGCGTCCCGGTTAGCGTTGACCGGAACGTTAAGCCGTCCCGCTCGCCGCCAGCGCGCTTATTTTACCTCAACCACCGTCAGATCAAGAGGCGGGAAAGTCGCCGTCTTGCCGGAGTTGTTCTCGTCCTTGGCGCGGATGACGATCTTGAACTTGCCGCTGCGGTTGACCTGAATGGGTACCTGGAAAGGCAGGACTTTCAGCTTGCGGGCATTGTCATCGGGATAGCGTTCGGCCTTGCCGGGGATCGGCTTGGGCAAGACAGGTGTGCCGTTTTCGTCTTGAATCACCACTTCTACCGAGACCTTGGGTTCGTTCTTCTCGCCAGCTTCCGTGAAGCCAACGGTGGTGAAATGGAGCATCAAGTTTTGGCCGGGCACGGCCAAGGGCGGCGCGAACAGCGGCGGTGCGCCAGCCTGCTCCTCATTCAGTGGCAGGTAAACGAAGCCGGGCCGCACAATGCCGAACTCCAGCTTTTTGACAGTGAACTTCTGCTCCAGCGGCTTGGCCGTCTTGTTACCCAGGACATCCTTGACCTCCACTGTCATGGTGTAGTCGCCCGGCTCTGTATCGGGAAAGAGATTGGTCAACGCCAGGGCCGGCTGATGCGAGCCGCCCAGTGAGTTGACCACGGTTAGCTCCTGGGGGTCTTTCTGGAACACGACTTTATTCTTCTTGTGATTGAACAATTTCATGCCCATGCTGTATTGAGCCGTGCCGTCTTCTTTGATCTTCAGGCCCTCAATATCGAAATACAGGACCACCATATCGCCCGGCAAAAAAGTGCTATCCTTACGCTCCTGACCGAGAAAGCCATAGGTAAAGCGCGGGTTTTTCAGCTCCAACTGCCCCGCCTGCGCAGGGGCGTAGCTCAAAGTTGACAGCAAGGCCAGAGTCGTCCACATGCTTGATCCTCCCTTCACGTTGAGGAATTTATTCACCTGCTCGGACAGCCACTCCGTCATTGTGCGCGTTCAAGCGGCAGTCTGCCAGAGCAAATTAACAACATTTTCATTGGCAGGATTGGCGGGCAAGGCATTGACCTGTTAGCGGCCTGACGCTAAGATCGTGCCGCTTCACCGGTCCCACGGCGGGACGGAGCAGCGCCTTTCCGGGAAGAAAGGGGCGCAGAAACGTGCAGACCACCGTTACGCAGCTGGCGGAACTGGTGCAAGGACGCCTTCATGGGCAAGAGCGAACTATCCTCGCGGCTCGTCCCATGAACGAGGCTGGCCCCGGCGACATCACGTTCATCGAAAGCGATCGCAACCTTCGTTATCTGAAGAAGTGCCGTGCCTGCACGGCCGTCGTTTCCCCCGCGCTGGCTGCTCGCCGTCAAGAGTTGCTCAACAGCGACGGCACACCGCTGACGTTGATCGAGGTCAATGATCCGCTAACAGCTTTCGTCACCATTGTGCAGCACCTGCACGGCCAAGCCGTCGAGCCGCTGCCGAGCATTGACCCGCGCGCCATCGTTCATCCGACGGCCCAGATTGGGCCAGAGGCCACGCTGTATCCATTCGTGGTGATCGGCGAAGGCTGCATCCTGGGCGCGCGGTGCCGACTCTACAGCGGCGTCGTCCTGGGCCGCAATTGTCGGCTCGGCGACGACGTGGTGCTGCATCCCCATGTCGTCCTCTACGATGACACCATCCTCGGCAATCGCGTCATCGTTCACGCCAATGCGGTGCTGGGCGCTGATGGTTTCGGCTATCGTTTTCAGGGCGGCAAACACGTCAAGAAGCCGCAGTTTGGCAATGTCGAAGTCGGCGACGATGTGGAAATCGGTGCTGGCACCACCATCGATCGCGGTACTTTCCAGGCCACACGTATCGGTGCCGGAACCAAAATCGATAACCAGGTACAGATCGGCCACAACTGCCAGATCGGCAAACACAACCTCTTTGTTAGCCAGGTGGGCATCGCTGGCTCGTGCAGCACTGGGGATTACGTGGTGATTGCCGGCCAGGTCGGCGTAACCGATCACGTCCACATTGACGATCGGGCCGTCATCGGCGCCCGTTCCGGCGTGGTCCGCGACGTGCCGGCCGGCGAACGCATGTTGGGCGCGCCCGCCCGCCCCGAAAGCGAAGAAAAACGCATCCTGCTCAGTTTGACCAAACTGCCGGAGTTGTGCCGCGATGTCCGGCAGGTGAAGCAGCGATTGGGACTGGATCGAGGCGCGGCGTGAAATTCGATTTATCGGTTTTCGGAAGGAAAATATGTCGTTGTTGGCCAAGGACCGAAAACCGATCGGTTTGCTCGCTGGCTGGGGGCGCTTTCCCATCGCCTTCGCTCAGAAAGCGAAAAGCCTGGGATTGCCGGTTGTCTGTGTGGGCATTCGCGGCGAGGCGTCGCCAGAGTTGATCGCGCTGGTGCCGCGCTTCTACTGGGCACGGCCAACGCGCCTGGGGCGCATGATCCGCTGCTTTCAGCGCGAGGGCGTCGAGCAGATCGTCATGGCCGGCAAGGTCCACAAGGCCAATCTGCTGCATCAGCCGTGGAAGCTGCTGACGCTGTTGCCGGATTGGCGAACGATCTGTTGGTGGTATTTCCGCAAGCGGCGCGATAACCGCGATGATACGCTGTTGTTGTCGATCATCGACGAATTCGCCCGCGACGGTCTACGTTTTGAGAGCGCCTTAACTCTTTGTCCGGAGTTGCTTGTGAAGCCCGCAGTCCTCACCCGCCGCCCGCCGACGGCCCGCGAACAGCGCGACATTGCTTTCGGCTGGGAACTGGCCAAGGAAATGGGCCGGCTTGATGTCGGCCAAAGTGTCGCCGTCAAGGAACGCGCTGTGTTAGCTGTCGAGGCCATCGAGGGCACCGATCGCGCCATTCTTCGCGCCGGTGAATTGTGCCGGGCCGGCGGCTTCGTCGTCGTCAAGACGGCCAAGCCACAGCAGGACATGCGCTTCGATGTGCCGACCATCGGCTGCACAACCATCGAGAGCCTCCATCGCGCCGGCGGCCGCGTCCTCGCCATTGAGGCCGGCAAAACCATCGTGCTCGATCAAGAGCAAACCGTGGCCCTGGCCGATCGCTATGGCATCACCATCGTCGCCCTGACTTAAATCCGTTTTCGGTTTTCGGTTTTCAGAAACATCGAAAAGTAGCTGGCGCGAAAAGGTTTCTGTATAGTGGTATTGAGGTTGCCATTGTCCGAAAACTGAAGACGGAAAACCGAAAACCGATCATGGGCACAATGACGTTTCAACTCCCGGACAGCCTTCCTGCGGATGCCGCTCGGGAGCTGAAACGCACTTGCATGGCCGGCGGGCCGGACAATATGCCCTGGCCGACCCAGCTGCGCCTGGCACCGGGACAATTAAGCGTTAGCCGCGTCGTGGACGAAAGCGGCTACCTGGTGGTGCCTTGGCCCATCGATGACCGTGGCCTGATGATGTGTACCTCCGCCACGCTTATCGAGCGTCCTCGTCCCTATAACTTGCTCGTGGAATTAGCCCGCGGCAAAGTCAACCAGGTCCGCTGCCAGGCGTTTGATTGGCGTGCCGGCGGCCTGATCTTGTCGCCGGAACTGGAGCAGCGCATCCGCGACGTCGGCTTGGCCTTCGCTCATGCCGTCGCTGGCGTTCCTCCCGAAGAAGCCGACCAACAAGCCCAGATCGCCCTCGACCTTGCTTACCAGACCGCCAGGCAGCTCGTGTCTACTTATGTGGCTCAGGTCTTTCAAATCCGCCATCAACGACAAGCTCAGCTTGATTCCACACTGGCCTGCCGCCTGGGCAAGTCTGTCCCATCGGCGGACCTCGCTACTCCTCTAATCGCTGCTTTCAACGGTGTTTGTTTGCCTATTTCCTGGGGCCATATCGAGAGCGAGGAAGCAACCTATCGCTGGCAGGAGTGCGACGCCCTGGCAGACTGGGCCTCGAAGCAGAAGCTGGAACTCTCTGCCGGCCCACTCGTCGATTTCTCGTCAGCGCAGCTGCCAGCCTGGCTCTGGCAATGGGAACGCGATCTGACCGGCATCGCTTCCTTCATGTGCAAGTTCGTCGAGACCGCAGTGCGACGCTATCGCAACCGCATCCGCTGTTGGCAACTGACTGCTGCCAGCAATTGTGCCAACGTCCTCTCGCTGTCGGAAGACGATTTACTTGGCTTGACCTATCGGCTGGCCGAGTCGGCCCGGCATGTCGATTCGTCGTTGGAACTGGTCGTCGGCATTGCCCAGCCGTGGGGCGAATATCTGGCTCTGAGCGAGTGCGTCCACTCACCGTTTATCTTCGCCGATACGCTCATCCGTGCCGGCCTGAATCTGTCCGCCCTGGACATCGAACTGGTCATGGGCGTGACGCCGCGCGGCAGCTATTGCCGCGATCTTTTGGAAGTTTCGCGCATGCTCGATCTGTACGCTCTTCTGGGCGTGCCGTTGCGCGTAACGCTGGGTTATCCTTCCTCGGCCGATGCCGATGCCGATGCCGATCCCGACCTGCGTGTCGAGGGCGGCCGTTGGGGCAACGGCTTCACGAACGAGGCGCAGGCTGCCTGGGCCGCCGAGGTGACAGCCCTGGTCTTGTGCAAGCCCTACGTGCAGGGCGTTCAATGGGTCCACTTCCGCGATGCCGAGCCGCATCAATTCCCTCACTGCGGCGTCGTCGATGGCCGCGATCAAGTCAAACCTGCCTTGCAGAAACTTCGCGAGTTGCGCGAAACGCATCTCAAATAGGGTTGTTTGATTAGCCATGTTCCGCCAGGCAAGCCTCGCGTTGTGTCGGCGGCAGTGCCAGACAAGCTTGAGCGACGCCGAAGCGGAGAGCGATGCTCTCGCGCACCCGCTGATCGTACTCCTCGCGCTCGAAGCAGAAGGCGGCACGGCCGACACGGAAACAGAGCGGAGCCGCCTCGCCGATGTAGGTGGTGGCGACGTGCGACCGCACCACACCGGCCAACGGCTCGCAGCTTTCCAGCGGAATTCGTACCGCGACCTCTTGCCGCGTGATGCGCCCGTACCATGGCTGGGACGAGAAAGCGCGGTTCTGGGGCACACAGTAGGCCAACAGAGCGGCGTAGTTGGCGAAGCATTCGTTCCACGGCGTTCCTGGCAGCACAGCGTCGCTTGGCCGCAGTACGGCCTCCAGATCGGGGGCACTGCCCGGTCCCGGGTCGAGCAGGACGCGGCAGGTGCGATCCGAGCCAACTTGCACGTCGGCGCGACGGAAAACGTGCATGGGCAGGCCTTCGGATAACAGCCGGGCTGCCAGGGCGTATGCTGTGCTGGCGATAGCGTTGGTGACGAAGTAGACGCCGCGCAATCCCGTATGCGGATCGACGACATAAAGGCGCCAGTTGCTTTGCACCGGCGACGGCAGCAAGCGACGCAAAGGACCAAGCCAGCGCGGCCCAAAATGGCCGTGACGATAAGTCAGATGCGTAAACAGAGCATAGCGGCCGGAGCGGCCGAGGCGTTGCAATTCCAGGCCGGCTGGCACGAACGGCTCCAGCCGATCTGCCTCAACAAGATAATTGACATAAATAACATCGGTCATATCGCTCAAAAAAGCAGGCGTCGGCAGCCATTCGCCGTAGGCGCGGAGCAAGCGGCTGTTGGCCAGTACCTCCAGGGCGTACCCGGCCAGGCTGCGCCAGGGATGGCGCCATGGCGCCATCCGGCCATGTTTGTCATCCGGCCGCGCTCGCCGCAAGACTTGCTCGGCGACCAGGGCCAACCAGAGCAGCAACAAGATAAAGCCAACGGCGCTGCTCGCGCTTACCAGCCACAGAGTGGGCTTCCCTGCCTCCGGCAATAATAAAGCAACGCTGCCCAGCGCCAAAAAGCTCCAGGTGAAAAGCGACAACACGGTCAAGCTGCGTGTCCATGTGCCCGCCGTGGCGAAGCACCAGTTCCAGCCCAGGGCCATGCCCAGGTACAACGTCCCACCCCAGACAACCACGGCCCGATAGACTTGGCCCTCAAATGCCAGATAAGGAAGCCAATCGCCGCGGCGGTCAGCCTCGGCGGCGAGATCGAGACCGTGCGTCGTCCACAAGGCTTGGCCGGTTTGATCGGGCACCACGGCCAACAGAGTGAAAAACAACACGGCAGCGGCCGGCAGACGAGGGATCCAGGACGTTCGCCACAGGGCCAGGCCGGTCAACACATTCACCAGAGCGGCCGCCTGCCAGGGCAGCCAGCCCAGCCGCCACAGCCAAGGGTGTGCCGCCAGGTAGCCAATGCGCGAGGCATCACTGTCCGACCGGATGCCAGGCAGCCCTGGCGCCAACAAGAATAGCGTACTAACCAAGGCGATAATATGGACACCCAAGTTGATGAGCAGGGCTTGTTCCAGAAACCGCGCCGCCAAGCGTGGCTCGTTTTTGGCAACGGTGTGCATCCGAGACTCCTGATGCTTTACGAGCTGCTCTTTTAAGCCAAGAAAGAGGAGAAAGAAGCTTTTTTTTCTCCTCATTCCTCACGGGTTCCTGCGGACGGTTGGGTGCTCATCGACGCACTGCCGGACATGCGCTCGTAATCGCTGATCTTTTTGTGCAGGGTATTGCGATTGATGCCCAGGCGCTTGGCTGCCGTCACCTGTACCCGGTTGCAGGCAATCATCACCTGCTCGATCAATTCGCGTTCGACGGCGCCGACGATGCGCTCATTGAGCGTGCCATCGGGCAAGGTCTGAATGCCGGTGCGGACCAGCTGCTGGATCTGGCTTTGCAAGTCGGTGCCGCCGCGGCCGCGGGCGGCACGCCAGCGTTTCGCTCCCTGGCCCGGCGGTGTCAGCAGATCCGGTGTCAACGGCCCGCCGCCTGCCAGCACCACGGCGCGCTCCATGTAGTTCTCCAGCTCACGGACATTGCCCGGCCAATCATAATCGAGCAAAATCTTGATGACTTCTGGCGTCAGCTCCGGAGGATCGCGGCGATGTTCTTCTGAGTGGCGCTCGAGGAAAAAGCGGGCCAACGCCGGAATGTCTTCGCGGCGTTCCCGCAGCGGCGGCAACTCCAGGGACACCACGTTGAGGCGATAGTACAGATCATCGCGAAACCGACCGGCGACGATTTCATCTTCCAGGTATTGATTGGTGGCGGCGATGACGCGGGTATCGACGTGAATGGTACGGCTCTCGCCGACGCGCTCGAACTCCTTCTCCTGCAAGACGCGCAACAGCTTGACTTGCAGCTTCGGACTCATGCTAGAGATTTCATCGAGAAAAATGGTGCCGCCGTGCGCTGCCTCGAAGCGGCCCGTCTTGTTGTCGATGGCCCCGGTGAAGGCACCTTTGACGTGGCCGAATAGCTCGCTCTCCAGCAAGCTCTCGGCCAAGGCGCAGCAGTTGACACGAACATACGGACCCTCGGCACGGGGGCTGAGGCGATGAATGGCGCGCGCAACGACCTCTTTGCCGGTACCGGTCTCGCCCACAAGCAAGACGCTGGCCGGCGTCGGCGCCACCAGGCGAACCAGCCGCGCCACCTCGCGCATGGCCGGCGATTCACCGACAATCCCCGGCAACAGGCCACCGTCGTCGTCACTGTCGAACGGTTCAGACCATCTCATGCCTGGTGTTCCTCCCGCGTTCCGCTGTCCCCTGTCTACTGTCTGCTATCTCCTGTCCGCATTGTATCAGGCGGAAGACGGCGGGCAGATATCAATCCAGGCGCAGAAACCAACCAGCCAGGCCGAAACTGAGCGCGCCCAGAGCGGCCAACACGCCGCAGGAGCGCAGCAGGATCGCGGCATTGGGTTGATAATTTTCCGAGCCGCCGAGCAATTCACGGTAAGCGTCCAGGGCCCATCCTTGCGGCGTCAAGAGCGTGATAAATTGCGTGTTTTCTGGCATCATTTCCCGCGGCAGCACACAGCCGCCGACCACGGCCAGCACCAGCACGAGCAAGCCACCATAGATGGCCACTTGCAATTCACTGCGGGCCACGGAGGCGATCCACAGGGCCAGGCCCATCGCTGCCAGCGACGTACAGAGCACCACCGGCAATAGCCAGGCCAACTGTTCGGCCAACGGCCAATTGTCCGGCCCCCAGCGCACGCCGAACAGCCACCGGCTGGCGATCAGCAAAAACAACGTCTGCCCGACGGACAGGGCAAAGCAGGGCACCATTTTACCCAGGAGAATATGTACACGCGTCAATGGTGCCGCCTGCAAGCGCCGCAGCGTGCCTTGCCGCCGCTCGGCCACGAACACCCAGCCGGCGATCAGTACCAGGAAAAACACGAACATGACCACGAACATCGGCACCAGATATTTGTAATGTTCCCCGCCGTAACGCAACGGCCCGGTGCCCTCGCGGTCCTTGTACTGGATCACTTCGGCCCCTTCGCGGGCTTCCTCCGAAGACTTGGTCAGAGACGCCCACGTCTTGCCACGTAGATTGTACTTTTTGAACTGCTCGGCCAGCGCCGCTTGAACGCCGTCGCCGACTTTTTTGTTGTACACCTGCGCTTCTTCGGGATTGCCGCCCGACGCCATTTTGAGCAATTCGCCGAGCTTGATTTTCTCCTTGCGCATGAGGAATTGATACTGCTTGGGCACCGGCAGATTGACCTTGTCGCCCAGAAGCTGGATGAACTCCGGATCGCTGAGCCGCTCGAAGGCCCGGCCGATCATCCACGGCAGAATGACGCGCAACAACGATACCTGCACCACTTGCTCGATGACCGCCGCCGTGGTGGGCTGTTTTTCGTCTTTCCACAATTGGACATCGATTTTATCCAGATAAACACCGTCGCGGTGAAAGGGATTGAGGCCATCAGCCAAGAACGAGCAGTGGTTGATGCGCTCACTGAAGTTCGGTCCGAAGACGAGGAGGGCCGCCTGCTTGTGTTCGCGGATGAGCCGCTCGGCATCTTCGCGGCGCTCGATTTGTTCAATGCGGATGCCGGCCGTCTCGGCCAGATCGCGTTGCACTACCTGCGACCAGGATTCACCGGCTTTGAGACCGGAGCCGCCATCAAGGTCCAAGAACATGATGCGCAGGCGGTTGTCCGGCTTCTGCCCGAACCCCTCGCCCACGAACAGGCCAAAAACCAGGATGAACAAGAGCGGCAGCACGAACAAGAGAAGGAGCGCAACCGGATCGCGCAGCACCAGGCGCAATTCTTTTTTTACCAGCGTCCAGACAATGCTCATGCGAATCCTCGCAAAAAAAATTGAACCACAGAGACACAGAGAAGAAAAAGAGAGTTAAAGAATCATTCGCTTTATTCCATCTTTAAGGACGGGGACGCAGAAATTGATGAGCAAGCCGACTCGCACCTTGGAGAGCCGGAGGTAGGTGAGCAGCTGAGCTTCGTGGATCGGGAGCAGTTTCTCGACGGCTTTTTAGTTCTATCACCAACCGTTCTGGGAAAAACAGATCCATGCGGAGGTCAACATCGAGTTCCAGACCCTTGTAGACAATGGGGAGGAGTTCCTGGGGTTTATGGTCGATGCCGCGAAGACGTAGCTCATGCTCCAGGCACAGTTGGTAGACGCTTTCGAGCAAGCCGGGTCCGAGTTCTCGATGAACCTCAATAGCCGCTCCAATAATTTCCCCCGTGAGTGGGTCGCGCTCTTCCATTTTTCTTTCTCTTTTATCTCTCTTCTCTGTGCCTCTGTGTCTCTGTGGTTCAACTTTTGCCCTAATCGCGCAATTGGCGCCCTGTCAGATGCAAAAACACACGCTCCAGGTTTGGCTCCTCGATATCGAGATGCACCAGCTCCGCGTTTTCCTGCTGGAGCAGGCGCATTAGTTCCACGAGCGCCAGTTTGACATCGTTGCATTCCAGCTCCAGCAGCCGGCTTTCTCGTTCGCAAAGAAGCACATCGGGCAATTCTTTTAGTCGTTCGCGCAGCCCCGGCGTCAGGGGCGCGACCCGAAAGCGAATGGTCCCCGGCAGCGTTTGCAGCAAGCGCGGCAGCGTATCGCAAGCGACCAATCGGCCGCGGTCCATGATGCCGATGCGGCTACACAACGCCTGCACTTCCTCCATGTAATGGCTGGTGTAGACCAGCGTCATCCCCTCGCCGTTGAGTCGCCGCACTTCCTCGAAGATATGGTTACGCGACTGCGGATCGACGCCGACGGTCGGTTCGTCGAGCAGCAAGAGACGCGGCCCGTGGACCAAAGCGACGCCGAGATTGAGCCGACGCTTCATGCCGCCAGAGAACGTGCGGACACGATCGCCAGCTTTGTCTTCCAGTCCGATCGCTGCGAGGATACGGTCTACACGCCGCTGTAGCTCTACGCCGCGGATGCCGTAGAGTTCGCCGAAAAAGCACAGGTTTTCACGGGCCGTCAGGTCGCCGTAAAGGGCCAATTCTTGCGGCACCACGCCGATCAGGCGGCGCACTTCCCGATCGCTCGGCACAATTGCCCGACCCAGAAGACGCACTTCACCGCTCGTCGCTTCTAACAAACACGACACGATCGACAGCAGCGTGGTCTTGCCCGCACCATTGGGTCCGAGCAGACCGAAGACCTCACCCTCATGTACCTCAAAGCTGACGCGATCGAGGGCCAGGGTCGGTCCATAGCGTTTGCTGACTTCACGCACTTCCAGAAATGCGGCCGTCATGGATGTTCCTTCCTGCATCATGGTCGTGCCGCCATGATAACAGAGGCGAGGGGGGGGCGTAAGTCCCCTGATCTTTCGTATCAGGGAGCTACTGGGCACGGCTCCATTCGGCACCATGGCGAGCGGAGTTGCGTAAGCGCTCCGAGAGAGCCTTGGCGAGCGGAGTTGCGTAAGCGCTCCGAGAGAGCCTTGGCGAGCGGAGTTGCGTAAGCGCTCCGAGAGAGCCTTGGCGAGCAGAGTTGCGTAAGCGCTCCGAGAGAGCGCCTCGGAGCGCTTACGCAACTCTGCTCGCCAAGGTTTACGCAACTCTGCTCGCCAAGGTTTACGCAACTCCGCTCGCCAAGATTTGTGTCAATCTGTGCCGGGCTTGGTATACGTCTCCCACGTGCTGGGAGCGGTGGTTCGCTGACGCCGCTGTTGACGCACCTGGTCCGCACCAAGGGGCTGACAAGCCGCGAGCGTCAGGAGTTGCGCGACCTCATCAACGAACCAGATTCCAAAGGCAAGTGCAAAAAGAGACCGCGATGAAAGGGGACCGCCGTGGACGATTTGTTGAGCATCGCCGTGAGCAACGCCGTGGCCGCGACCGTCCTGGCCCTGGTGACCATCGCTGTCAGCACGGTGTATCGCCGACCGGCGCTGGTGCATGGATTGTGGCTGTTAGTCTTACTGAAGCTGGTGACGCCGCCGCTGGTGTTTCTTCCCATCGCTTGGCCGGCCCCTGCGGAATCGCCGCCGGAAGTCGCCGCTGTCTCGGAGGGGGCGTCGGTTGCGCCTCTTGCTGCTGCGGAGGAATGGGGGGCCCCCGTTGTTAATACTCTTGGGGCGCTGACGCAGCCCCGCTCGCCGGACG
>Ga0209061_1004902_pt1 | contig 12324 bp, 9 predicted proteins | sample Coa_R1_10_FD_187157 | JGI IMG/M metagenome (GOLD analysis project Ga0209061, IMG submission 187157) | Surface soil microbial communities from Centralia Pennsylvania, which are recovering from an underground coalmine fire - Coalmine... | ecosystem: Environmental > Terrestrial > Soil > Unclassified...
AGGGTCTCGATGCGGGCGGCAGGCCAGTGGGAGAGATTGGCCAGGGTGCGATTCTTGACCTTGCCGTTCTGGCGGAAGGATTCGCGCAGGAGGAGGGCGGGTGGGGAGTTGCGGTTGGGGATGGTGGTGACGTACATGACTTCTGTATATCGCACACAATTGAACATGTCAAGATAAATATTCACACAACATGACTACATCTTGGCTCCAGAATTCCCCTAACTCGCGCGGACACGATAACTTCCCCTGATTACTGCGGGGGAAGATCCGTCGGAATAGCGCTTGCGCGCTGCTGGTGAGGCTGGATGCAAAGGAAATTGCAACTATTTCCTTCCATCCGGAGGCGGATTTGTAGGTGGCCATTCGATGGTAAATGCGTAGATAGGGTTGACCTGCTCTGGCATGTTTTCTGAAGCTTCTCCACCACGGCCTCGGTGTACTCCACAGGCGAGAAACTCCCGATAATGTTGGACTTTCCGGTCGTATTTCTGATTAACCCGAAGGGAGAATTGTGGTCGCGATCAAACTGGAATTTGCGCACCAAAGTGGGGTTGGTCCAACCCAACCCGACTAAATCAAGAGTGACATCAAACGAGACGTCTGAGCGTGACTGCGTGTCTTGTGCATCATGGGAGTAGAGTAGAACTCGGATAAAACCTTGTTTATCGCGGGACGCGAATCCCCCAACCACATGGCCGCCGACAATGCGAGTGGGGAGCACCCAATACTGATTGCCCATATCTGAAAGCAATCCCAACACGTGGAATATCGGCATTGGGATTGTTACTCTCTTAGTCCGACCATCCTCCTCTTTATAACGCAGGACCCTAGTCATAGTGTTAAACATCCCTAGGTTGTCAGGGGGAGGCCAAACCGTCAGAATTGTTTCGCCGTACGAAAAGTGGGGGTCGACGGCAGCGCGAAGAAGTTGGCGGTGAACGACGTCAGCGCACCAGCTTGAGAAATAGCCGTCGCCAAAATAAGCGTCCCCCGCCGCCTCATCTGCACGTGGAAACCAATCCGGGCACGATTCGTGGGAATCGATCCATAAATATTTGTAGTAGTCGGGATCAATCTCAAGCGCCATTTCCTTGGCCCGGATCAGCTTGGCAGCCATCATCTCCGAGCGATTATAGGAGTGAATCGAAATAAAATCGCAGGGACTACCTTTTCCCCCGTGCGCGTGACATAGCGCTTCGACACGTCGGGAGCGCTTCCCGTCGAGCCGATGATCGGCCACCGCGGCGTTCTTCGGCAGCGCCCCTGGGCCGTGAGCTTGTGGCGAGCAGTGGGTCAAAAACGCTTGCAGTTGCAGGTTGGTCCCGCGGACAGCGCCTAACTCCAGTCCACCGATGAAGACCTTTTTAGAATCGTACCCTCGGTCTTCGAATGCCCGCAGAATCGCGTCGGTTGAGTAGTCATAAAACATTTGGAGTTCATCCCAAGTGCCGTGCCAGAAAAGTTTGCCTAAGTCGGGTTCATTGAAGATGCTCCATGTGAAGTTGAGCGAGTCCTTCCCGTAACGATCGATAATGTGGCCTGCTATTGTTCTGACCACATCGTGCCACTCAGCGTAGTCCTTCGCAGTTGTCCAGTTCTGACCATCGCGGGATGTATCCCCAGCAGCGTCCGTAAAATTTACCACGATACGCCAGCCATAGCGGTGGGCCAAATCGAATTCCTTATCCAAGCGCCCCCAGTAATAACAGGGCGTGCCGGGGGGGTTGTATTTAATAAGATAGCAGCCGCCAGGGGGAAATAGCCCCGGCGCGTCGGGGTTTTCCTTTGTGGGGAGCGGCCCGGTGTAGGCAATCTTCCATCCCCCGGGCGGAGTAACAAAGCCGTTAACTGTGACCGTTCCGTACGCGCTATCAGCCGACACCACTTTTGCACGAGCATTATGAATGCCGTCGGATATAAGCACTTCGTCGCCCGGGTGATAATCTTTGCCCACTGGCCGGTTTGAAGGGATGCCGTATTGCTGATGGCCGAAAAAGTCTTCAACCCGCAGCTCGATGTTCTGGCCAACAGGTTCCATCAAAGTTATCCGCCGCGTCTCCCGTTCGCGCACGATATTCGGCAGAGTATCGCTTTGCACAGAACTTGAGGATGGCTGATGCTCCATGCCCGTCAGCCAGAAATAGCGCTGGAGACGCCACGCATTCGGGTGCCTCTTGTGCGCATCGCTCATGAGTTCATAAGTCGGTCCGTAGATTGCGGCGCGCGTGCAGAAAACAACATTACAGATTCCTGAGAAAAAATGCCCATGCCACTGAACCGGCTTGTTCCCCAGATTGACCCGGAAATCGATCGGATGGGGTGACGGGGCAGACTCGGTGGTGAACTTCCAGACCCCGACATCCCTACATGTGATTGCGCCTGCAGGACACTCGGAAACAACTACTGTATAACGCGTCAATGGTTTCAATTGCCTGCCGGGCTCAATGTAGACGAAAACCGATTTGCGAATAGCCCGAACCCAACCAGAGCTACTTTCAGTAAAGCGTTCACCAGGACACAGGAGCTTGAGGACGTTGCCTTGCGCATCTTTAAGCCTGACGGCTAAAGAATGCAGATCCGCTTTGGATGGCGTCTCCAATTCAAAATAGATGCTCGTCCGTAATGGGACGTTTTGAGCATCGCGAAATGGCCTGGGACTGCCGTTCGGATCGGGCGCCTTTTCGACCAGCTTGAAACCTTGTGCGAACCCAATGCCAGTCACAAAAGGCATTAAGATAGCAAGGATCGCGATATACCTACACATTAGCCTGCGCATATAGTTCCCTCCGGTTAAGTTATGGTCGTCAGCCCGAGGTGCTGCTGTTTTTTCGCTCCCTTTGCCACCCTAATCGCGGTAACAACTACTACAATCGCCCGGTTGATTTGCTTCGAGTGATATGAGTGAGGTAGTGCAGGAAGGGCGGTGCCAATTGTTTGAGAGGCAACCTGCTTCGGTGAGCAACCCTAATGCTTCGAAATAGCGGCCTGCATCAAAAAACCCCCACTGAGTTTTGGCGATTGTTATCGCAGCGTGTCCTGGTTCAGCCGGAAATGGAATGTCGTGCGTTTTCGACTGCTATAGAGTCCCGTCCCGATTTCATCGGGACGGGACTTTTCAAGGCATAGGGATCTATCGTTCGATGAGGTTCAGCAAACAATATTAGGGACGGAAGCGTGGATCCACCTGCTTGCAGATCGCACGCTCCCGACCTCATCAAGGCGATGAGTCCAGCGAGTTATCCCTGGGCGCGATTGCTCTCCAGCATTACCGACTTCCGTTTCACCCAGTGCGTTCAGTTTAATCCTGCTGCCGGCACTGCGCCAGCGATCTTCTCCGGTCCGAGCGGAAGATTCCGCAAAGCTTCCTGACGGCGAAGCCGCCGTTGCCGCCGGGCTTTCTCCAGCTTCCGATCTCGCTCGACCCAGATCGCCTCGGCCCGCCCTTCCAGCATGTCGAGCGGCGCGACGTAACCGATCGCCGAGTGCAGCCGCACGCGATTGTAGTGGTTCACGTAGCTCGCCAGCAAGTTCCACGCCTCCGCCGTCGAGCCGGGCACGCCCGGACGTAGGCATTAGCCCTTCAGCGAGCGATGCCAACGCTCGATCTTGCTGTTCGATTGCGGATAAAACGACGAAGTGTGCACGTGCGTCATGCCGCAGAGCCGTAAGAACTCCTTGAAGTCGCGCGCGATGAACTGCGGCCCATTGCCGCTGATGATGCGAAGCCGCGCCTGGGGAAATTTCTCCCGCGCCCGCTCCAAAACGATTTCCACTTCTGCTTCCTTCATCAATTCGCGCAACTCCCAGTGGACCAGGTAACGGCTGTACCCATCCAGCACGCTGCAGAGGTAGTAGAACCTGCCCGCCAGGTTTCCGTAGGAGATATCCCCACGCCAGTGCTCGTGCGGCGCAAGCGGCGGCTGGAACCCGCGGCCTTTCGACGACGGCCTTCGATTCCAGCGCGCCTGCCGTCCCTCCGCGTGCAGCACGCGCCAGGCGCTCGCCGGACTCGCCACCCCGATGTCTTGATCGAGCATGATGAAGGTCAGCCGGTGGTAACCTTCCAGCGGATACTGGTCGCGAAATTCGATGACGGCCCTCTTCTCCTATCCTTCCGGCCAGAAATCCCGCGGCACCCAACCGTTGTGCTCGTTCACGCGCCCGTAGCGGGCCTGCCAGTTGTAAAACTGTCTCGTCCCCACCCCCCAGCCAGACGACGACCGTTCGCACCGCAATATCCGACGCAGAACTCCAGCGGCGGACAAAATCGATCACCTGATCGCGCGTCTTGTGCGGTACCCATTAGCCTTTCAACTCTTTCCAAGACTTTTTAGGGCCACGTGCTCTTTCATCAACTCCGCCAGGACTTCGTCCTTCCGCCGCAGCTTGGCTTCCAGCGCTTCGATCCGCTGCCGCTGCGCCTCCTCCCGCCGGCTGGCCTGCTCCGGCGTAAAGGCCGCGCCCCATGCTCAAAAAACAGCTTCAACCAGCCGTAGAAAACCGTGGGATGAACGCCCGCTTCGTCACAGACGCTAGAAACCCGCACTTTCTCGACTAGGTGCCGCCGCAAGATGGCGACTTTCTCTTCAGCCGTGCGTTGCTTGGGCTTACGTTCCGATTCGCTCCTGTGTCCCCTCCGTTGTAGCTATTTTAATGGCAGGACACTCCATTTTCAGCTGAGGCAGGACAGCGGATGTTAGCCTTGATCGGCCATCAAACCCTATTGGGTACATCAGAAGCAGCTGACAACTAGCGGGTGATTTTGTGGGCTCTAGCCTCCTTCTCAGCTTGCAATTTCTTCGCGCTCTCCTCGTGAAGAAGCTGCTCACTTTTTGAGAACGTCTGACGGGCCATATCCGTCTTTCCAAGTTTCCAATAGACCCTTCCTAGCATAAAGTATATAGACGATGTCCGATCTCCGAGCGCAATCGCCTGACGGAAAGCTTCGGCGGACTTCTCCAGTTGGTCCGCCTGTTCGTACGCGCGACCCACCTCTTCCCAAGGCACTCCGTTTTCTGGCTCCGCCTGGATGGCCTTTGCTAGAAGATGAAGAGCGCGGGTCGGCTGATGTTGCGCCAAATAGGCATGTCCCATCTGCAAGTATGTGCGGGGGTATGGGGCATCAAGGCTCAGCTCAGCCCGAAACTGACTCAATGCCTGCTCATATCTCCCTTGTGCCATATAGAGACAGCCAAGCGTGTAATGCAGTCCAGTCACCTTGGGATCGTTCTTCAAAATGGCTTCTAGCTTCTTAATAGCCTTCCAATCCCTGCCGGTGGCCTCGTCATAGCCGGCCTGCAATTGCTTCAGGCGAAAAGACTTGGGAGCAACTACCGCCAGTTCCTGCACAGTCTGCTGATAAGCCAGTCGAAGCTTGACGAGATCACCATCCTTGCGGTTCGTCTTCACGAGCTCCCGGGCTTCCTGAAGGTAGCATTGCGCTAAATGGTACAGCACATCCGGATTTTGGGGTTCAATTTTCTTCGCCACTGTCAGGGCTTCAGCAGCCTCCTGATAACTACCGCGACTCAGAAGTGAAAGGCCCAAGTAATAGTGTCCTTGGAAGTCCTCCGGTCTCAATAACGTACAGCGCCGAAGTGGCTGAATCGCTGCCCTCGGTTTGTTCATATCAAAAAGCGAGATACCTAGAAACAGCCAAGCGTTGGCCATATCCGGCCGGAGTTTTAATCCGTGCTGAAGGGTAGTGACTGCTTCGGAATATTTCTTTTGAAGGAAATAACACAGCCCGAGATTTGTGTAAGCTTCCGCCATTTGTGGGTGTGCCTTTATAATCTGGCGATAGGTCTGCTCTGCCCCCTTGTAATCCCCTGATTTAAGTTCAGCGGCCGCTACTTCGGCGGACGGAGCGGGCAGCTCTGATTGCATAGAGAACGCAAGCAGGCCTACAGCGGTGAGGAGTGTATTCATCATGATTGAAGCGGTTAGAAAGCAAAGGACCGTCACAACGGAAATGCAAAACTTTCGCACTGGTTGGAAGACCTCGCCCTTCTTACCGAAATGTCACAATCGCCACTGCCAGCCTATGCAGGGTGATCGTCTCACTCGCCAATTGCGCGACGGTCGCCAGCCGATTCCTGCTCGTCTGATCGAGGAACTCCATCCGAGCCATGTGGGCGCCCGGGATGTTAACCTCGCGGTCCCCCTCACACTTGTTGACTAACAGTAGCTTTCGAACCCCGCCTTGGGTGAGAATGCCTTGCGCGTAGACCGGCAGTTGTCGGGGTGCTTCCAGTCGTTGGTTTGTATCGCCAATTCGCCCAGAAGTAAAGCACACGAATTAAGCAGCAGCAAGACATTCATCGGAGTGGCAAAGCCTTCTGAGATAGCGCAAACGAGAGAATGTTGCTGCCAGCAGCTACTGCTATGTACTGCCGTCCATTTACCATATATGTCATGGGCGATGCATTCCACGGCACTCCAGTGTTAAAATGCCAGAGTGTCTCGCCGGTCTTTGCATTCACAGCTGCGAAACTACCGCCGGTTTCCCCATAAAATACGAGTCCCCCCCCTGTTGTGAGCACACCCGAGTAGTTGGTTTCCGGAGCACCTACCTGCGGAATTTCCCAAACGATTTTTCCTGTATTAACATCAATGGCGCGTAGATATTTCCGTGCAGGATCATTCTTGTCGCGAATTGGCTCTAGGCCAAAGACCCCCGTTTTGTACAAGCTACAATCTTCCGTAGCCATTACATAAAGGAGCTTTGTTTGAGGGTTAAATGCAGAAGCGTACCAATTAGTAGCACCACGTACAGCAGGACAAGTTTTTACACCTGCCTCAGTCGGAAAATAATCAGCAGTAATTAGAGGCTTACCAGTTGAATCGATGCCACTAGCCCAGGTCATTTTTTTGACAAACGGCCTTCCAAGGAGGAATTGGCCATTGGTGCGATCTAAAACATAAAAGAATCCATTGCGGTTCGCCTGAATGAGCAATTTACGCTCACGGCCTCTAAAGACAGCATCCACTAAGAGAAGCGGTTCACAGGCGTCCCAATCATGCAGGTCATGAGGGGTGAACTGATAATACCAACGCAACTTGCCAGTGGTTGACTCGAGTGCCAGGACGCAGTCCGTGTAGAGGTTACTCCCTTCTCTCTCCTTGCCGTCCATATCAGGATAAGGGTTGCCAACCGGCCAAAACAGCAGTCCCGTCTCACGCTCATAGGAGCCTGTAAGCCATGTGGCCCCACCGCCTGTTTCGACGGCCTTTCCTTTCCAGGTTTTAAAAGCGGGTTCGCCTGGTTTGGGCAGCGTCTCGAATTTCCACACGCGTTCACCTGTCGCCGCCTTATAGGCGGCAAGAAAGCCCCGTAAAGGTGTATCCCCTCCGGAAACTCCGGCCACGACGAGGTCACCGGCGATCAAAGGGGCGCTCGTGGCTCCAATATGTTCTAGTTTGCTTTCCGGCGGAGCGACTTCCCACATAAGACCGCCAGTTAAGGCGTTTAGGCAGATCAGATGCGCATTGTCAGTTGTAAAGAAAACGCGATTTCCCAATAGCGCTGCACCGCGATTTGCTCCTCTAGCCGCATCGCCGGCTATCAGCCTTCCTTCGCTCCGAGGCCGTGAATAACACCAGATTTGGCGCCCCGAGCGGGAATCAAGAGCGCACACCCGGTTAGGCCCCGTGACGTACATAATTCCGTTAACTACAAGCGGAGTTGTCTCGAGCGGCGAATAGGGAAGAGCATATGTCCACTGCAATTCTAATTGGCTGACATTGGATGTGTTGATCTGGGCTAGCGATTTAAAACGATTACCGCTGACATCCCCGTTATACGTTGGCCAGTCTCCCCCTTTCGGATTGGTGATTTGCCGGATTTCCTCAGTGGTGATAGCTTTGACATGCAGATTACCTGGACCGATAGGGATACCACGCAAAGAGCGCAAGTATGCAATTAAGTCATCCCGCTCCCTGCCTGATACCTTCGTTGGCGGCATAGCAGATTTCTTTTCCTGCACAACGTTAGAATATTCTGAGTCGGTTAGGAGGTGTATTACGCCGTCAAGGGTTTGCAACTGAAGATCGTGCCTTCCCTGATTCCGCAGAAATCCGCGTAGAGTCAACCCATTGCGTAGCTTCACATTTGCCAAAGCCCACACGTCTTGAGGACAGTAAGCCCATGCCGGACATCCCGGTTCCGTGTGATTATCCATCTCTGAAGTGGGGTCCTCGAGAGTCCTCTGAATTTGACGCACCGTCAATTCATTTCCCACATTAGACAGATCCGGGCCGGATGACCCTCCCCTGCCATGAACCATATGGCAGGATGCACACTGACCCTTGCCGAAAAAGATGCGTTCACCGGCGGCGATATTGCCCAAAGACTTGGCGCCCTCTGCGGTGGAATTAAGCGAGAGGATCAGAGAAGCCAAATGTTGCAACTTATCCTCGGGAAGAGGAAAAGCTGGCATGCCACCCTGCGTTCCGTTCTTGATAATGTCGTGAATCTGCGCTACTGTGCGCCCTCTGAGCCGGGGGCTATTGACCAGCGAAGGAGCACGCTCTGTTCCTGTACCGGCCTCGCCGTGGCACGGCGCACATATCTTCACAAACTCGCGTCTCGCCGTATCCCGAGCAGCGCTGGTTGGGGAACCATTCCACACAAGCGTAGCTCCTACGAGTGCGGCGAGGATGAGTCTTGTAAGTCCTGGACTTTTCACACTGAACAAGGGGTACTTTGGAAGTTTCGCGTCGTTTGCCAACGAGATGCCTTGGTCAACTACTGGTGACATGATCTCGAGTGGTTCCCTGTGGCGGCGAAAAGGCAATCTACGAGTCTATTTTCACCAACAGATTGTCCAATATTCCGCGGTCAATCTCAAGACCTAGCCCTGGCTTCGGTAACGCATGCACATAGCCATCCTTATCAATGCGAAGTTTATCTTTCACGTAAGGGTTATCAGCGACCCCAGTCGGCTGCATCATCTCGAACCAGATGTTATTTGGCATCGCAAGCTCGCAATGGAAGTGAACAGCGTGCTCGTATGTGTCGCCGTAGTTGTGCGGCGCGCACTCCATCCCGAAGCATTCTGCCATTTTTGCTAGTTTCATGCCGCCTGTGATGCCGCCCACAAAAGCGCCAATAAACCGAACTACGTCAAGAGCCCGCGCGCGAATGTAGGCGTCGTAATCATAGATGGAGTAAAACATTTCTCCCATATGGACAGGAGTATCGATTCGCTGACACAGCTCCGCAAGGCCGGCGATATCGACCGAAGGCAACGGATCTTCCATGGCCACGAAATTCAATCGATCCAAAAGTCGGCCCATCTTCAATGCCTGATCGCGGGTGTAGGCGCCTACACGGTCATGCAACAACATTATGTCGTCGCCAGCCGTTGCGCGGACTGCCTTTACTACTTCCATGTCCAAGTTGAGATCTACGCCACCGAGCTTCAGTTTTCCCTGATTAGGCACTAGCGTAGTAGGCGAGCCGATTTGCGCTCCGGGACGCGCATTCACCCAGGGCGGATGGATTTTGTATCCTTTGTAACCCTCAGCTTTCGCCCGCTTTACATCCTCGACAAAATCCTCTACGGTATTAAGGTGCATAGAACTTGCATACGCCAAAACGCGGTCCCTATATGCACCCAAGAGCTTGTAAACTGGTAAATTTGCCGCCTTGCCCATGATGTCCCAAAGGCAATAGTCGATTCGAGCAGCAAATGGGCTCGCAGGATGTCGCCGCCTGGTGGGATCCCACACTGAAGTGAACGCAGGTAGATCAAGCACACTCCTGCCGATCAAAAGGTCTTTCGCGTACTCGAGAAGACCTGCATCCCGACCCGAGCTGTAATCGATCCCGGCGAAATTACCCTCAATTCCCGCATTCGTCACTATGCCGAGGAGTTGGGTAGTGGTCTGCCCACGATGGTGGGTTCCGCCGCCCTCCCGAGAATCTTGCCTCAGGGTATAGAGCTTAACTTCTTTAATGGTGAGATCTGCAGCGTCGGCGCCTTCCCTCTTCACTGCTTTGGCGGCGGCGCCTTGCGTGTCGGCAAATGCCGACACCCCCGTACCGACTGCCGTAGCGCTCAAGAAATACCGGCGGGAAATGCGTTCATTCTTCATAGAATAGCTCCTTATTTTGGGCTTTCAGGTAGGAACCCAAATACATCTTCAGATGCTGAGCAATCTCCTTTTCCGTGAGAGAAGAACCGGCATGCACATCCGAGCGCCCTACGGATTTCCCTGAGTGGGGCCCAGGTCCGACACGAATCTTCGTGCCGGGCTTGAAAACCCCCCGTGCGATCAAAATGTTGGCGTTACTCATTGGCACGATACTGTTGAAGGCCAAAATCCTCCCAAACATATCGAAAGCCTGCTGTTTTCGCCCCGCATGCCACAAGTCATAACAGCTTGCATAAACGTCGGCGAGGCTCGTGAATGGGCAGTGGCCAGCGAATCCCAATTCCATTTCTGTAATCATGGTAAATACCCCGAGGCCCGAGAATACTTTCAATTGATCCTGGGTCCTTTCGCGTATTTTCGTGATCCGCTCCAGCGGGTTCCCGGCTTCATCCTTGACATGGCGAAAGGTAGGTATTGTTTTAAACATTTCTATCAAAAGATCAACACTCATCGTTCCGCTGGTCTGGGCAAATAGAGGTAGGCGAGTCGCGCGGCCGACTTGTTGGTAGTACCTCAGTAGTGCACGTTCGTCGCTCACATTTTTCGGAGGAAGAGAGATGATCGCATCTGCTCCTATCTTCTCCGCATGTTTTGCATACCTAATCACAGCGGCCATGTCGGGCCCCTGCACACCGATCACCAGTGTGGTTCTCGCACCTTTACCGGCAGCAACAATCGCTTCAGCTCCTTCCTGGCGGTCCTTTTCGCTTAAGGTGTCCCACCCACTCGCAAGCTGAGGCCACACAAGCCCGTGTACGCCGCCACGGTTGCAGAATTTCACTTCCGCCGCCAGCCCATCCAAGTCGACCTTGTCGTCTTCTGTTACCGGCGTGAACGCGACAGGAAACACTCCACAAAGTTGCTTTACGCCTGCGGAGAGAGTAGCCTTGGAAAGTGTAAAGGCAACCGCGCCGCCGCCAAATTTCTGGAGGAATTCCCGCCTGCTGGAGATTTGAAAAGGTTTCGTCATCTATAGTTGCCACTCAGACTTCGGAGGAGGTCGCTAAGTTTATGCTTACCTGCGATCTGTGTGGTTACTTCCATGCTATGGCATACTGTGGCGTATCTTGTGAAGGTGTCCCAAGGATCGTTGGGAGGTGAGTGGCGGCTCAAAATCATTCTAGGCGACGTCCCCCTGAGTCAACGCTTCTTTCCGTTCGAAGGCCGTTTTGACCATCCATAGGTCTCGGTAGCCCGTGGTCTTCTGAAAATTCTGTTCGGTCATGAGCAGGGCGGCGGCCCAGCGCAGCACTATCTTGCCCTCGCGCCAGTGGCAGACCCTGCGCGTGAGCAGCCGCGCGCCACTGTGCGGGATTTCGATGACGTTGGTCAAGACCAAACAGCTGAGAGGCTCGGCGACAAGCCCAAGCGGTTGACCCGGAACATTTCCGCCAAGCCCTCAAACTCGACGCCGCACTCGGACATTCGCGTTCGAGCCGTTCGGCCTACTTCTCCAATCGCGCCATGCACTCTTTGGCTGCCAGCCGAAATGCCGCTCGCAGCGCCTTCGAGCCGTCGAGAACAAAGAGGTATTTCCGCTCCCTCTTCAGCCGTCGCCTAGCCAGGTCTTCCAGCAACCCCTTGACTACGGCCTGGTCCTCGCTTGCGCCTTTGGAATGCCCAAGAGGTACTTCTTGCCCTCTTCATCCACGCCCAAGACTACCAAAAAGTGGCGCTCGCCGAAGGTCACCCCGCCCACGTAAAGGACCAGTGAGTCCAACTCATCCAGACAGTACTCGTATAGCCGTCTCAGCTATTCCTCACTTGCTTCGATGGCCTGTGCACCCACGCTCGATCGCATATCCCTCTCCATCTTGGCCATGTCTGGTAGCACGGTCCGGTACTGTCGTGCGGACACGCCGCACAGCAAAATCTTCAGCATCCGGCCTCTGGCTTCTCGTTAGTGCACACGCTTCGTAAACTAGCACGATAACTTCGCGGTCCACACTCTGGCCCTTTCGCCACAGTCACAGGCGCATCAGCAGCTTCCTTCCCTCCTTTAGCACGAATCTGCCACTTGAAAAAAAGAGGTTTAGCCTTAATACTGTTCACTTAAATATTCTGATGCACTTTGAAAATTCAATCCGCACGCCACAACAGCCTCCCCCTGGACGCAGGGGGAAATTGCTCATCTTACGCTTCACGCCGCGTGGGCGTCGCTGCCCA
>Ga0209061_1004903_pt1 | contig 12320 bp, 15 predicted proteins | sample Coa_R1_10_FD_187157 | JGI IMG/M metagenome (GOLD analysis project Ga0209061, IMG submission 187157) | Surface soil microbial communities from Centralia Pennsylvania, which are recovering from an underground coalmine fire - Coalmine... | ecosystem: Environmental > Terrestrial > Soil >...
CGGTGGTCGGCTTCGCGCGCACCGCCACGGTGCGCTCGCGCGAACCGCATCCGCGCGGCATGCGCGAAGCTGGCAAGCTGAGCCTGGCCTATTATGAACACGTGGCGGCCGCGCCGATGCCGTCGATCGCGGTCATCCAGGATCTCGACGGACCCGATATCGGCCTGGGCGCGTTCTTCGGCGAAGTCAACAGCGCAATCCACAAGGGTTTGGGATGCGCGGGCGTGATCACCGACGGATCGGTGCGCGACCTCGACGTGTGGGCGGAAGGCTTCTTCGTCCTGGCGGGCTCGATCATGCCCTCGCACGCCAATGTTCACGTGGTGGACGTGGGGATTATCGTCAACGTGGCCGGAATGGTGGTTGCTCCCAATGACGTGATCCACGCCGATCGCCATGGCGCGGTGGTGATTCCGGCCGACGCCGTCAAGGCGATTCCGCAAGCCGCCGCCCTGTTGGCGCGGCGCGAACAGCTGATCGTCGAGGCCGCCCGCCAACCCGGTTTTTCGATCGAGGCGCTGCGCCAGGCCTTTGCCGGCGCCGCCGAGATTCATTGAGGGCGCCTCGCGCGCAGTCCGTGCTCATGCGCGGGCCGCGTCGGCGAGCACCTGGGCCGGATGCTCGCTGGGCACCACCTTTGGATAGGCGGCCGCGATTTTGCCCTGCTCGTCGATCAGGTAGCTGATGCGCCTCGCGTAGCCCGCCTTGGCATCGGTGCACGCGCCGTAGGCCAATCCGACCTTGCGCTCCGTGTCACATAACAGTTTGTAGGGGAAGTCGAATTTTTTCGCGAACGCGGCGTTCTCTTCGACGCCGTCGAAGCTCACGCCCAAAATCGCGATATTGTGCTTTTCGAAATCGGCGTACTGGTCGCGGAACCCGCGGCCTTCGGTCGTTCAACCAGGGGTGTCGGCCTTGGGATAAAACCACAACAGCACTTTGCGCCCGCGCAGCGAGGACAATGTCAAGGGCTTGCCCTCGTGGGTCAGCAGGGTGAAATCGGGCGCAGTATCACCGACTTGCAACATTGGAAACGGCCTCCTTCGGCGCGACGCGGGATTGTCTTTCGCATACAAGGCTATCGGCTGGGCTCACATTTGTCGAGCCGCGCTCGCGCCCCGCTTACTGAATCGCATATAGAACGCCGTCGCCCGAACCGACGTAGATCGTCGGACCAGGCAGCCCGATTGCCGGTGAGGACTGGATGGGGCCGCCGGTCAGGAATTTCCATCTCAGCGTTCCGTTGGGATTGATCGCGTACAAATAATGGTCGGCGGAGCCCGCGAAGACGATGCCGTCGTTGCTGATCGCCGGAGAGGAATCGACGTTGCCGCCGGTCGTAAATATCCATTTCAGCAGCGCGTTGGGGTCGATCGCGTACAGACGATGATTGCGCGAGCCGAAGTAAATCACGCCGCCGCCGGGAGCAAAGCCCGGCGAGGAAACCACCACGCCCGCGCTGGCCAGCGACCATTTGGTGGTGCCGTTGGGTTTGACCGCGTAAAAGAACTGGTCGTAGGAGCCGAAGTAGATGGTGCCGTCGCCGCCCACGCTGGGCGAGGAGTCGACGCCGCCGATAGGTCCGTAGCGCCACTTGAGAGTGCCGTCCGGGTTTACCGCTACCACGCCGCCCTGGGGCACGCTGCCCAACAGCGCGGGACTGGTGTAGCCGGCGTAAACGGTTCCATCGGGCGCAACCGCGGGCGAGGTATTCACGATCGCGGCCAGATCGGTGGTGCCGACATCGAAATGCCATTTCTCGGTGCCGTTGGTGCGCACGGCGTAAAGCTCACCGTCAAAGGAACCGGCGTAGATTGTGCTCTCAGCCGAACCGGTGATCGGCGACAGCGTTACTGCCAGGGTCGGCGGGGAGAAGACGACTGCGGCCGGAAAATTCCAAAGTACGTTGCCGTTGCCGGGGTTCAGCGCCACCAGGCCGGCGGTGCCGGAGTCGAAGCCGCCGACGTAAACCGCCCCTCCGATAGCCGCGGACGAATACAGCGGCCATCCCTGCAGGTTGACGCTGCACCAGGCGGACTTCCCGTTGGAATCGATTGCGCAGAAGCCCCCGGTCTGGCTGGGGCGAGTGCCACACACCGCGCCGACGTAGACCCGCTCGTTGCCGTCAACCACCGGCGAGGACACGATGGTGCAGCCCGTGGGAAAGGCCAGCTTCCACTTCAGCACGCCGCGCAGCGCAGCGGTGTTGTACTGACTGACCCCGCTATGGGCCTGATCGTGGCGAAACATCGGCCAGTTGATGCATCCCGCGGCAATCGCGGCCAGCAGCAGCAATCCGGCGGACCTCGGCGGCGGGTTGCACAAACCCAACGCCTGGATGGCAATGGCGGTGAGCATCCGGGAGCTGAGCGCCAACAACCCTTTCATCACTCTCCTCGATTTGACTCAGTGCAATGGAAAATATCATGAATTTACTCCATATAGCCAGTTTTTAGGTTGGCCTACAATCGAGGCTTTTGGGCTGCCGTGATTTGCGCCGACGCGGCGGCTTTCACCGAGCAGCGATGGTGCTAAGCTGGCACCGCATGTGGGGGAGGAATTACCCGTGGACGATTTGGCGGAAATTCAGCAGCTCTATTCGCGTTACAACTGGACGATGGATGAAAAGCGCCACGACGAATGGCTGGATTGCTTCACCGAGGAGGGCGCCGTGGAAGGGCCCAACTTCGGCCGCCACGCGGGGCGCGAGCAACTGCGCCAGTTCATCGTCAAGTACCGGGCGGAGACAGCGATGTTCCAGACCCGCCACGTGATCAGCAACATCAACGTCGACATCCAGGGCGACCGCGCGGTGGGCAGTTGCTACGTGCTCCATTTTCGGACCCATCGCGGACGCACCGAACTGAGCGCCATCGGCACCTATCATGACCAGCTGCGCAAGGTCGGCGGAAGATGGCTGTTCACCGAGCGCAAGGCGTCGTGGGACTACTCGGGAAGTCCGCTGTGATCAGACCTGGCGATTCCATCCTTGCGGCCGCCGTCCTCCCCACCCCACTCTGAAAGCACCCATCGGCGCGGTGACCGCGACGGACAACTTCCCGATACCGCCTTGGTGGCTGCTACTGATACTTTTTGTTTCGGGCTGCGGCGGGCCGGCGATGAGCGCCGGCGCGCCCGCGATGTGCGGTCCGTTCGGCGATCCTCCCGCGATCGTCACCGGCGTGTCCAAGCCCGACTGCCTGCACGGCCGGATGCTCGGTCCGTGGACGGACGCCAACGGCGACGCTCGCTATGCGTGCCTGTGGGAGCCGCATCGCGCCGGCCTGGCGCGCCGCCTGCCGCTGGTGGTTTATCTGCATCCGTCCCTCTATGGCCCCGAGACGGCTGCCAAGACCGGGCTGCTCGCTTATCAAAACGATACCTCGCTCAGTGCGGACGCCAGTGCCGGATTTATCGTGCTGGCGCCGATGGGCCGCAAGACGCTGCACCATTACCCACGCCCCGACGAGAAGGGGCTTGGATGGGACAACTGGTACCGCCAACTCAATCCTGCAGGCGCGGTAACGGCCGGCAGGGCGCTTTATCGCCCCAATGTGGACGCCGCGGCGATCGATCATTTCGTCGGCCAGGTTATGGCATCGGGCAACGTCGATCGCGAACGCGTCTACGTGATGGGATGGTCCAACGGGGCGGCGATGGCGTATCTGTATGGACTAAACCGCCCCACTATCGCGGCGGCGGCGATCTATTCCGCACCCGACCCGTTCGGTGCGCTCGACGATCCGTGCCCGCAGACGCCGCGCGCGGGGCCGGCCGCGGACGATGCGCAAATCGAGGTCTTCAATCCCGCGCTGCCTGCCATGCACGTGCACAACAGTTGCGATATCGCGGGACTGTGCCCCAACGCGCAGCGGATGGCCGCACGAATGAGGTCGGCGGGCATTGCAGTGCGCGACGTAATCATCGACTATACGCAAACGCCGGTGAATCAATGTACGCTGGCATGCGGCGGCGCGGAAAACGGCGCCGCCGCGGCGCGCGCCGACCCGCTGGGGTTCAGCGTGGGATTCATCGAACACTCGCGATGGCCGAAGAAATGGACGCCGCTGATGCTGGACTTTCTGCGCAGCCATCCGCTGCGCCCCCGCACGCAGGCGCCCGACGCAGGAGCGGACCATGAAGTTCATCTCACTCATCAGCCGCGGGGCGGGACAGGAGCGCGCGGAGTTCCAGAATTGGTTTGTGCGCGAGCACGCCCCCGCCGTAGTCAAACAGGTCGCGCGCTTGCGACAGTTCATAGTCAACGTCAATGACGTGTCCCCCAACATGGGTGTGGCGCCCCTGGATTCGGCGCCGGTGCCTTACGATGTCGTCGCCGAGATGTGGATCGAGGCAGCGAGCGCCGCGCAATCGGCGACCGAGTTATACAATACGACGGCGAGTCCGGCGATGGTGCAAGGCCTCAGTTCGCGCGCCGCGAGGTGCCATTCGTATCTGGTTAACGAAGTGGTACAGAAAGACCAGCAGAGCTTCGCGCCGGGCCGCGCGCCCGGCGTCAACCTGATCTCCGCGATCACCTGGGCGGCGGACAAAGACGACAAAACCGGGCCGCAGGGGTGGCGCAAGCACGGCCCGCTGGCTTGCCGGGTGCATGTCGGGATGACCCGCTACGTGCAGAACTACATCGCGCAGGCGCTGACGGCTGGCGCGCCCACCTACAACGGCGTGGCGGTGCTCTACTTCCCGACTTTGCAGGACCTCGAACAGCGGCTTTACGACACCCCGCAAAACGCCGAGGTAATCGCCGCCGACGTCAAGAGCTTCGTCAACCTGGAGAAGATCGTCACGTTCTACACGACCCAGTACACGCTGAAGTGAAGCGAAGACGCGGCGTCGCGCAGCTACCCGAGTGTCCCCAGCGCGCACGCGCGCGGCGCCTTGACCCTGCAAACCGACTACTTCTTTTTGCCCGCGAACTTGTTGGTCAGATGGCCGATTAAGTAGTTGCGGATGGCGGGGCGATCAAGCGTGTCGAGGTCCCAGTCCGCGTCGGGCCGATGGATTACGCGGCTCATCTCCTCTTCGGGCCACAGCCCGATCTGACGGCCGTTGGCTTCGAACACCTGGCCGTTGACGTTGGAGCAGGCGTCGGTGCACAGCCATACCGCCAGCGTGGCGGGCTGCTCGGGCCGGATCTCCTCGTCGTCGGATGACAGCCAGCTATTGCCCAGCGCGGGAAAGCCGAGCACTTCCTGCTGGATGCGGATCGTGTCGAGCACCTCGGGGGTGGCCATCCGGGTCCCGGCGCGCGGCCGGATTGCGTTGACGCGCACGCCGAACTGCCCCAGGTCGCGGGCGACGGTGCGGGTAAACCCGACGATTCCCTCCTTGGCTGCCGAGTAATTGGCCATCGCGTAATGGCCCAGCCCCGATTCCGACGCGGTGTTGACGATCACGCCGCCGCGCTGCTGGCGGAAAATCGGCGCCGCATGCCGCGTGCAGACAAAGGTACCCTTGAGATGGACGTTGACCACCGCGTCCCAATCCTCTTCGCTCATTTCCCAGATCGGTTTGGGACGCAGATTGCCGGCGTTGTTGATCAGGATGTCGAGGCGGCCGAAGCTTTTGATCGCGCTGTCGATGATCGCCTTGCCGCCCGCCATCGTCGCGACCGAATCCGTGTTGGCCACCGCCTCGCCGCCCGCTGCCCTGATTTCGTCAACCACGCTTTGCGCTACGCTTTTGTCGGCGCCCTCGCCGCTGGGCGCACCGCCCAGGTCGTTGACTACGACCCTGGCGCCGTGCTGCGCCAGCAGCAGCGCCTCGCAGCGCCCGATTCCGCGTCCCGCACCGGTGACGATCGCGACCTTGCCCGCCAGCCGTTTTGCCATCGTCAGCTCCTCCCGTTAACCCTTGATGAAGTCGCGCACCAGTTTGGCAACCGCGCCCGGTTGCTCCATGGGCGCCATATGCGCCGCCGCTTCGACCAACTCGGTCTTCGAGTTTGGGATGAGCCGCGCGAACTCCTCCGCATAAACCGCCGGCGTCAGGCCGTCATGCCTGCCCCAGATGATCAGGGTGGGCGCGGCGATCCGATGGATGCGCTTGCGCAGTCCCTTGTCGGGCAGCGGCCAGATGAACTTGCCGGTGCAGGCCAGCGCCCACATCAGGCGCACGACCGAATCGGCGTCTTCGAAATTGGCAAAGATATGTTTGCGCGCCGGATGGGTCCGGTCGTGGAACAGCAACGGCTCCACGTCCGCCTGCGCCATCACCATGTAGTTCTTGATCGGGGTATCATCGCGCCACAGCCCCAGCGAATCGATCAGCACCAGCTTGCCGACGCGATGGCGCGCCGACGCTGCCAACTCGGCGGCAACCATTCCGCCGAAGGAATGGCCAACGACCGCTGCGGATTGCAACCCAAGGCGGTCAAACAATTCGTCGTAGAAAAGCGCCAGGTCCCAGACGTCGTCCAGCGGTTTGACCGCGTCTGGCAAGCCGGCGCTGGTGCCCGGATGCTCGGGCGCATAGACGGTGAAGTCGCGCGCCAGCAGATCGAGGAAGTCGTCCCACACCAAACCATAGCCGCTGTGCAGATAGACCAGTGCAGGACCGCTGCCCGCGATTTTCACGCGCGCCTGCACCTTGTCCTGCCATACGCTGACCGTACGTTCCGAGGTAGCCGCCATCGTAGTTGACCTTCCCGCGCGCTTAGGCGTTGGGATGCTTCGCCGGGCTGGCTGTGCGCGCGCCATTTTCGCGCAGCCGGCGCGGCCACCAGTTGTTGGCCCATCCTTCGTCGTCCCACACGGTACGAAAATGCGGCATCACCTCGCGCGCGAACAGTTCGATGTTCTTGAGCGTCAGCTCATGCGGCATCGAGCCGATATGCAGCAGCACCATCAGATTGCCCACGCGCAGCTTTTTGACCGCCGCCATGAGCTGGTCGCGCACCGTAGCCGGGCTGCCGGCGATCACGAACTGATTTTCCACGAAGTCGCGATACTTCCAATTGGGCACCTGCATCATGAGCTGCGCCTGGTCGGGGTTGATGTTCTTTACGCTGTGGACCAGGCTGCGGTAGTCCTGATGGCCGGGAATCGCCAGCAGTTCCGGCGCGATGTGCAGGCACTTGTCGTAAAAGTAGCGGATGTGCGGGAAATATTCCTGCTCGGCCCTGGCGTCGGTTTCGGACACCGCGACCAACTGCAGAAAGCCGGCGCGGTAGGGATTGGGCTCCAGTCCGGTTTTGGAGACGAACTCCCAGAATCCGTCCATGATTTTCTTGCCGACGTTGTTGCCGTAATAGCTCAGGAAGCAGTAGCAGTGATCGTGGCGGGCGGAGAAGTCCCAGGTGCTGAGGCTGCCGCTGCCGGGAACCCAAACCGGGGGATAGGGGCTTTGGATCGGACGCGGCCACAGGTTGACCATTGGCAACTGAAAGTACTTGCCGTTCCAGGCGAAGATTTCGCGGCTCTGCCACGCCTTGAGGATCAGGTCGTGCGCCTCATAGTAGCGTTCGCGCTGCTCGATGGGGCTGATGCCGTAGCACAGGTTGACATCCATCGGCGAACCCAGCGGCATCCCTGCCACCAGCCGGCCGCCGCTGATGCAATCGAGCATCGCGTATTCCTCGGCCACCCGGATCGGCGGATTGGTGGTCGGCAGCGTCGCGCCCATCTGCACGATCGCCGTATTCATCCCGTTGGTGGCGCGCGCCAGCACCGAACCCATCACGTTGGGCGAGGGCATGAAGCCGTAGGCGTTCTGATGGTGCTCGTTGACGCAAATCCCGTCCATCCCGCAGCGCGCCGCATGGATCAACTCATCCAGCGTCCAGTTGTAGTACTGGCCCACCTTCTCGGGGTCGGCCAGTTCCCAAAACGGCGGATCGACCCACACCGAGTGGTAGCGCCGCTCGAAGTCGGCGGGCAGTTCGCGGTACGGCATCAGGTGGAACATCGAAATCTTCATGCCGGTCTCCTCCCCAATCCGAGGACAGCCTGACCTCTGAGTAACATACTTGGCCGGCGATTGCCCACTGTGCGGCACGGCTCAATCTTTTTTCCGCGCACGCGCATATAATCATGGCTCAGGAGGGCGGTTGATGGTGCCGAGACGAGCTGCGCGCTTTGCGTTCCCGATGGTCGCCGTGCTGATGGCAAGCGGGCTTTGCGCCTGCGACATCAACAAGTTTCCGCGGCTGGACGAGCAGGTTAAGGCTTCGTGGAGCGAAGTTCTCAACCAATACCAGCGCCGCGCCGACCTGATTCCCAACCTGGTCGAGACCGTCAAGGGCTATGCACATCAGGAACAGCAGGTGCTGACCCAGGTGACCCAGGCGCGCGCCAGGGCGACCCAGATGCAACTTCCCGCCGACATCCTGTCCAACCCGCAGGCGTTCCATCAATTCGAGCAGAACCAGGCGGCACTGAGTGGCGCACTTGGCCGCCTGCTGGCCGTGAGCGAGAACTACCCGACGCTCAAGTCGGATCAAAACTTCCTGGCGCTGCAGTCGCAGCTGGAAGGCACGGAAAACCGTATCGCCGTAGCGCGGCGCGATTACATTCTAGCCGTGCAGCAGTACAATACCGCGCTGCGGACCATCCCGGACCGATGGATCGCGGCGTGGTTGTATCCCGACCTCAAGGTGCGCGAGACCTTCACCATTCCGCAGCAGGCCCAGCAAGCGCCGCAGGTCAGGTTCTGATGGCGCCGCGCGGCGATACCGCGCGCCGCTGCGCCGGCGCGGGGCTATGCCTGGGCGCGTTGATACTGCTGAGCGCCGCTGCGCTTTTGGCTGAGCCGAAATTCCCGGCGCTCATCGGCCGCGTGGTTGATGACGCCGGAATTCTCAGCCCGGCGACGGTCAACAACTTGGTAGTCATGCTGGCCGCGCATGAAAGGGCGACCGGCGAACAAGTCGTGGTCGTCACGCTGCCTTCCCTGCAAGGCTATTCGATCGAGGAATTCGGCTATCAGCTCGGCCGCTATTGGGGAATCGGCGAGAAAGGGAAGAACAACGGCGTCCTACTCATTGTAGCGCCGAAGGAACGCAAGGTCAGGATCGAGGTCGGCTACGGTCTGGAGGGAGAGCTGACCGACGCCAAATCCAGTCTCATCATCCAGCGCGATATCCTGCCGCAGTTCCGCCGCGGCGATTTCGATTCCGGCGTGCTGGCGGGAACTCGCGCGATACTCAAAGTGCTGAGCGGCGAGCCCGAAGGCACCTCGCCGCCGGGCGGCGCGCGCCCTTCCAATGCCAGCTCGATCGACCCCTGGCTGGTCGTCGGGCTGTTTGGCATCTGGCTGATGTACGTGTTGCTGATGCGCGCGATGACTCGCAATCCGCGCGTCATCCGGCGCATCGGCCGCTCCCGGTACATTGGTCCGGGCCCATTCCATGGCGGATTCGGCAGCGGTTCATCGGGTGGCTTTTCGGGCGCTGGCGGTGGATTTACCGGTGGCGGCGGATCGTTCGGCGGAGGAGGCGCGTCTGGGAGTTGGTGAGCAGCCGGCCATTGACGCGCGAGGAGCACCAGCGCATCTACGCCGCGATTGCCGAAGTCGAGCGCGCCACCGCGGCAGACCTCGACCTGGTCGTCGTGCGCGTCAGCGATCGCTATGCGCTGTATCCGCTGGTATGGGCGGCGGTTACGGCATTCGCGGCGACGTTGATCGTGGTTTTGCTGCGGCCCGCGATCAGCGCTCGCGTGGCGCTCGTATTCCAGTTCGCGATTCTGATTGCAGCCACGCTCATCTTCGACCTGATGCCGATTCGGCTCGCACTGGTGCCGCGCCGCGTCAAACGCGCACATGCCCGCCAGCTTGCGCACCGCGAATTCGCGGCCCAATACGCGCGCGGCGGGCCGCCGCGAAAGCGCATCCTGCTGTTCGCGTCATTGGGCGAACATTACGTGGAGATCATCGCCGACCACGAAACCTACGCTGCCGCGGCCCCTGGGGTGTGGGAAAAAATGGTCGACGATTTCGTATCGGCCGTTGGTGCCGGCCGCCTGGCCGACGGCATCCTCACGGCCATCGAAGCCAGCGGCGCCCTCCTGCGCACTCGGCATCCGGCGTAACCTACAGCGCGCCGGGTCACTGAGCAGCTACCAGTTCGGCCCATCGGTTGAAGACCGTTTCCCTCACAGCGAGGAGCCGCTTGAAATGGTCGGCTGCTTCGATAATACAATGGGTTGGATCGATACCGGCCTGCCGCAGCCTGGGTTCGAATGCGCTCACGCACGCGGCAACCATTTCAGGCTTCATCTCCAGATGAAATAGCAAGCCATACGCGTTGGTGCCGTAGCGAAAAGCCTGGCACGCCGTCATCTTCGAGCGCGCCAGCGCAACCGCCCCCGCCGGCAGATCGAATATGTCGCCATGCCACACGCAGGTGACGAAGGACGCCGGGAGATCGTGAAAGAGCCGATCATGGTGGGCCGGCTCAAGGCGGACCGGAAGCCAGCCGATCTCGGGAACCTTCGCCGCACGGACATTGGCGCCGAGAGCGGCGGCCAAAAGCTGGCTCCCGAGGCAGATTCCAAGTACGGGTTTGGAGCGCCAGGGCCCGCTTGATCAACTCAATCTCCGTACGCAAAAAGGGATAGAGATCCAGACGGTAAACACTGAAAGGTCCACCGAGCACGACCAGCCCTGCCATCCCATCAATCTCCCCGCTCTGGGGCTGACCTTCAGCCATAGAGAGATACGTCCATTCGATTCCACAGCTTTGCAGCGCGTCGCCGATAGCGCCGAGCGTTTCACAACCGTAGTGTTGCAGTGCGATAACTCGTCTCATGGCTACAGACGATCGCATGCGGTTAAGAGCGAGGACAAGCCGTGGCACCCAAGAGTTTTCGATGATCCTGCTCCGGGCCAATCTATGGTTAAAAGGATTATCAGATGGACAACCCAGCCATTAGTGCACAGGTCAGTATCTATCCCCTGCGCCAGGAGCATCTGACGCCCGCGATCGAGGAAGTGGCGGCCGCGTTGCAGGCCAAGGGCCTGCGCGCCGAGGTCGGCCCGATGAGCACGCACGTCACAGGCGCTGCGCACACCGTATTTGCGGCCCTTGAGGAAGGGTTTGTGCGCGCCGCAGCCAAGGGCTACGTCGTGATGACGATCACGGTCTCCAACGCCTGTCCGGTAACGGAAACTGCGCGGTGAGCTGGCTCATCTTCGAGCGGGCCGCCAGCCGCTATCAGCAATGGTATACGACGCGGGCAGGACGGCGCGCCGACGCCGCCGAACGCCGCCTGCTTTTGTATCTTATCGACCTGTTTCATAACGCGCGCAGTGTATTGGAGGTCGGATGCGGGACCGGTCATTTCACGGCTTTCCTCGCCGTCCGGGGGTTCAGCGCCACTGGACTGGACCGCGCACCCGCGATGCTGACGGAAGCGGCCCGGGGATTCCCTTCGCTGCGTTTGGTTTTGGGCGACGCGCACGATCTGCCGTTCCGCGACACATCCGCGGACCTTGTGGTGTTTGTGACAACGCTGGAGTTCCTGGAAGATCCCGCCCGTGCGCTGCGCGAGGCAGTGCGCGTCGCGCGCCGGGGTGTCGTCGCGGTGGTGCTCAACCGTTGCAGCCTGGGCGGGTTGTCGCGCCGATGGGGCCCGCAATCGCGAGGCGCGCTTTTAAGTAAGGCGCGTGATTTCTCCGCCGGTGAACTTCGACAGCATCTGCTGGAGGCCGCAGGCAGGCGGGCGGACGGCATTCGGATGGTAAGCACGCTTTTCCCTGACGGACTATCTCGCGCGATCTCCCGAATCCCGCTGGGGGGCGTGATTGGCGCTGCCGTCAAGCTCAGGAATGCAGCGGACGCCGGGGGCCGTTTGAATTCTAGCGGCCGCTGAAGCGCGCGGTGCGCCGCTCGACAAAGGAGCGCACGCCTTCGTGGGCGTCCTCCGATTTTTCCAGTTCGTGGTATTGGGGCAGCAGCGCCGCCAACGCCGCCGCCGCGCCTTCCATCACCGACTTGCGCGCCGAGACGATCGTGGCGCGCACGGCCAGCGGCGCCTGCGCTGCGATGGTCTCGGCGATCGCGACCGCCCGCTCCAACTCCTGGCCGGGGGGCGTGACCTCCTGTACCAACCCGATGCGATAGCCTTCGCGCGCGTCGAACTCATCTCCGGTCAGCAGGTAGCGCATCGCATTGCCCCATCCCGTCAGCGTGATCATCCGCACCGTCGCACCCGCCGCGGGAAACACGCCGCGCTTGACCTCGATCTGGCCGAAGCGAGTGTTTTCCGCTGCCACGCAGATATCGCTGGCCAGCGCCAGTTCGATGCCGATCGTCAGACAGCGGCCGTGGATCGCAATCACCACCGGCTTGGTGCGCGCCA
>Ga0209061_1004905_pt1 | contig 12316 bp, 12 predicted proteins | sample Coa_R1_10_FD_187157 | JGI IMG/M metagenome (GOLD analysis project Ga0209061, IMG submission 187157) | Surface soil microbial communities from Centralia Pennsylvania, which are recovering from an underground coalmine fire - Coalmine... | ecosystem: Environmental > Terrestrial > Soil >...
ATCGTTTGCTCTTTGCCCAGTTGTAGCCTAACCTGGTAGCGGAAGAGGCGCGCGCCGAAGACGGTTAGTGCCGACCCAGTGCGTGAGGGGCAGTGAGTTCGACGTTGTTCAGGCGCAAAACCGAGGTCGTTGGCGTAGCCGGCGAGGAGAGCGGGACGACCCTCCAGAGCGGTGCGGGAGCTGTTAGCCAACCGTGGGCGCGGGCTGAGGGCAGCGAAGCTAGGCGCAGGGCGCGCGAGGGGTGGGCCTACATGCGCCGGTCCATGCGAGGGCACTGGCATGTGCTGTGGGCTTCGGTCGCTTGCGCCCTCGTTGCGTCGGCGGCGGTGGCTTCGGTCCCGCTCTTGCTGGGCGACGCAGTCAACGAAGGCTTGCTCGGCCGCCATTGGGCCCGCTTTGGGGCCTACGTGGCAGCCATAGCCCTGCTCGGCACCGCCCAAGCGCTCGCTTCGCGGGGCCGGCGTTGGTGGAACGGGGTCGCCTCTCGCGAGGTCGAGTCGGAGATGCGCAGGGCCTTCCACGACCACCTGCTCTACTTGGACCTCGCTTACCACTCGAGCGTGAACCGGGGCCAACTGCTGTCGCGGGTAACGAGCGACCTGTTCCAGGTACAAGCGGTCGTGGCTTCGGCTCCCTTCTGGGTGGGCAACGCCGCCCTCGCGGTCGCGGTGGCGGTGATCTTGCTGGTCACGAGCCCGGTCCTGGCCGGCGTGGCGCTGGTCGCCCTACCCCTCGTCGCTTTGACCTCGACGAGGTTTTCGCGCCGGGTCCGGATGGCGATCTCCGACCTCCAGCGCCAACGAGGCAGTCTCGCCGGCGTCGTCGAGGAGACCCTCTCGGGCATCCGGGCAGTGAAGGGCTTCGGCGCCGAGCCCGTCATGGACAAGCGGCTGGCAGGCAGTGCTGACGGCGTGTTCCACGAGGCGATGAGGGTGGTGCGGACGAGGGCGAGGTACCTGCCCGTGCTCAACACCGTGCCCATGATCGAGCTGGCAGCAGTCAACTGGGTGGGCGGCTACCTCGTGCTCCATCACGCCTTGACGGTCGGCATGCTGGTCGCCTTCAACGCGTACTTGGCTAGCCTGACCGGCCCGCTCCAGTCGATCGGTGCCTACATCGTGATGTTCCAGAGGGCGGTGGTGTCGAGCTACCGGCTCGGCTCGATCATTGACCGCAAGAGCGCTGTCCCCGAGCCCGAACGGCCCGCCCCGCTTCCGCCCGGGCCCGGCGCGATCCGCTTTGCAGGTGTGAAGTTCGGTTATCCCGGAAGCGTCGAGGGGCCCTCCAAGCGCCTTGTGCTCGACGGGTTCGACTTGGACGTAAAGGGCGGGGAAGTGGTGGCGTTGGTAGGGCCTACGGGTTCGGGCAAGACGACGGTCCTCTCGCTCCTCGCTCGGCTCTACGACCCCGATGACGGGAGCGTTTACCTAGACGGCGTAGACGTCCGTCGGCTCTCTTTGGCGACGCTTAGGGCAGCGGTGGCCGTCGTGTTCGAGGACAGCTTCTTGTTCGACGACACTGTCGCGGCCAACTTGCGAGTCGGCCGGCCTAGTGCCAGCGAGGCAGAGCTGGCTTGGGCGGCCAGGCTGGCGCAAGCCGACGAGTTCATAGAGGAGTTACCGCTCGGCTACGACACCCCCGTCGGGGAGCGGGGCTTGTCGCTTTCGGGGGGCCAGCGCCAGCGCCTCGCCTTGGCTCGGGCGCTGCTGGCCGACCCGCGCGTCCTCGTGCTCGACGATGCTACGTCTTCGGTGGACGCGCCTAGAGAGCTGCAAGTTGTGCGGGCTTTGGCCGAGGCGCGCTCTGGTAAGACGACGCTCATCATTTCCCATCGACCGGCGACCATCGCGGTCGCGGACAGGGTGGTGCTGATGGACGGCGGCCGAGTAGTGGCGGAGGGGACGCACGAGTCGCTGCTCGAGAGCAGCTCGCGCTACCGGGAAGTCTTGGGGCTCGGAGAGGCTGAAACGCCCGCGCGCGCGGGAGCTGCGATATGACCGTGCTGGCGGTCCCCGAGGGGCGCCGGCGCAGGGGCCTGGTGGGCCTCTTGTGGCGCACCCGAGCCGGTGGGCGCGGTGCGGGAGGCGGCAGCGGGCGGCCAGAGAGCGGCAGCGGGCATCTAGGCAGTGGCGGTGGGGCCGGCCAGCGTGGCGGCGGTGCCCCAGGTGAGGGGGCCAGTTGGTACGTGCCGGGCTTGTGGGGCATGGTGGCGCGATCGCTCAAGCCTTATTGGCGGCGCATCGCCCTTGCGGTCGTGGTCTTGTTGGCTGCCCTCGGGGCAACGCTGGCAGGGCCGGCGCTGGTCGGCTGGGCGATCAACCACGGCTTGGTCGAGCACCGCTCAATGCGGGTGATCGACATTGCCGGGGGGGCGTACGTGGCTGTGAGCGCGCTTTATTTCGTGCTGACCCGCGTCCAGACGCTCATGGTGTCTGGGGTTGGGGAACGGTACTTGAACGACCTGCGCAAGCGGGTCTTCAGCCACCTCTTGGCTCAGCCGCTCGGCTTTTTCGAGTCGGAGAGCTCGGGACAGCTGCTTTCCCGCATGACGGCCGACATCGACGTGCTGGAGACCCTGGTGCAGAGCGGGCTGTCGAGCTTCGTCACGAGCATCGGGCTGTTCATCTCGGTGATGGTGATCCTCATCGTCATGTCGCCCTTGTTATGGGCCGTGGTCGTGGTGTCGCTAGTGCCGGCTCTGGTAGCCGCTGCCCGGTACCGCAAGAGGTCGACCGAAGCGTACGGGGCCGTGCGAGAGCTCATAGGTTCGGCGCTCGCAACCTTGGACGAGAGCTTGGCCGGGGTGCGGGTGGTGCAAGCGTTCCGTCAGGAAGAAGCGACGATAGAGCGTTTCCGCAAGGTCAATTCTGACCAGTTGCAAGGCGAGCTGGCGACGGTACGGCTTTCTTCCCGGTTCTTCCCGAAGATCGAGTGGTCGGGCGTGATGAGCTCGGTGGTGGTGCTGGTCGCCGGCGCTTTGATGGTGGCGGGGCACCTGACGACGGTGGGGACGGTGGCGGCGTTCGTTTTGTACCTGGCCAACCTGTTCAATGCGATCAGCAGCCTCTCGCAGTTGTTCGACCTGCTGCAGTCGTCTGGAGCGGCGCTCGGCACGGTCTACAAGCTGCTTTCGGTGGGCCCTGCCATGTCTGACCCTCCCGACCCGGTGCGGCTGCCCGACAGGGGCGTGCTCGAGCTGCGCTCTGTGGCCTTCGCCTACGGGGCCGGCGCCCCTGATGGCCTCGCTGGCGCCGGAAGCGGGCTCTCATCTGGTTCGGACGAGACCGGCTCCGGTCCGGGGAGGGCGGGCTCAGACGGGGACAGACTGCCCGAGCTGGTGATAGACGGGGTGGACCTGCGCATAGAACCAGGTGAGCGGCTGGCGCTCGTCGGGCCGACTGGTGGCGGCAAGTCCACACTGGCGAAGCTGGCCGGTAGGCTTTACGACCCGCTCTCGGGTTCGGTGCGCTTCGGAGGGGTCGACCTGCGCCAAGCGCCGCTATCAGAGATCCGGGAGAGGATCGTGCTGCTCCCCCAAGAGGGCTTCCTGTTTCGCGGCACAGTTCTCGACAACGTGGCCCTTGGACGGCCAGGGGCGACGCCGGACGAGGCACGGGCGGCAATTGCCAAGCTTGGCTTGTCGGAGTGGGTGGCCAGCCTGCCGAACGGTGAGCTCACCGACGTAGGCGAGCGCGGTTCGCACCTTTCCGCCGGCGAACGGCAGCTCGTCAGCTTGGCGCGGGCGGCGCTGGCCGAGCCGGCCGTGCTCATCATGGACGAGGCGACTTCGAGTATCGACCCCGGCACAGAACGCCAGGCCGAGGAGGCGCTGGAGGCGCTTGCGCGAGGTAGGACCGTGATCGTGGTCGCTCACCGCCTTACTGCGGCGGAGCGCGCCGACCGGGTGGCGGTCGTCCGAGACGGCACGTTGGCCGAGGTGGGCCGGCACGATGAACTTATACAGGCGGGGGGCCACTACGCGAGGCTGTTCGAGGCCTGGAGCGAGGGGGCCCTCGCCGAAAACTAGGAGCCCTGAGGGGGGTCGGCGGACGGCCCGAGGCGGCGTCCTGTCCTGTGCTCGCTGCGGTCCCCGGTGTTCCCCCATAGGGGGGGAAGAACCAGGAGCTGGGGGTGTTCGCCTCGGTGCGCGCAGGGTGTTCCCCCACAGGCAGGGAAGAACCAGGGGGCCATCGACGTTGGAATAGGGCGAAGTACCTATTTAGGTATGAACGGGACAATCCCGAAGGAGGTAGATATGAGCAGCAAGTTCCTAACGAACCTTGCGACCGCCTTGGCCGGCGGGTGGATCGTGGTGGCAAGCTTGGTGTTCACTCACAGCACGGCTGCCTGGATCGCGTTTGCGTTCGCTATCGGCGTGCTCGCTGTCACGCTGGGCGTTCAGCTGGACCGCAGCCGCGGATTGGAGCAGCGGGTCATGGACGCCTTCATGGGGGCCATAAGCGGCGCGATGATCGGCGTAAGCGTGGTCTTCAGCGGTGCCACCGTCCAGTGGCTCGTGTTCGCACTAGCACTTGGCTGGGTTGCAAACGCGGTGGCCGGCCTTACGCTCCACGAGGTGAGCACTTGGCGCAACGCTCACGGTCTGGCCGAGCTCAAGCCGTTCGTTCGGCCACGCAAGCTGCGCACGCAGCCAGCGGTCAGCCAGGCGCAGGCTGGCCAGGCTGCTGGGACAAGGATCGCTTGACCACCACCGCGTGAAACCTCACGCGAACCTAAGCGAGGAAGCGCCGGGAAGGTCCTCCTTCCCGGCGCTTTTTTGTTTGCGCCGGCACGCCCCAGATTTTGTTTGCGCCGGCACGCCCCAGACTGCTACGACCTGCGCGCCGAGCCCCGAGAGGGAGCCGAGCCCGAGAGGGAGCCGAGCCCCGAGAGGGAGCCGCGCAGCGGCGGGCCGAGGCTTTCTCCCGGCTCACGTCACGGAGGGATAACGGGCAGCGGGTTAGCGGACGGCCAGACTAGACCAGCTCTGGCTCGGGCATCCTCTCGCCGGCATCAGGTGGCGCTTTTGCCAACCATTGTTGGACGAGGGCAGTGAAATGAACTTCGCTGTGGCGGACCTGCACCCAGCCAAGCTTGCGGAGCGCCAGCACTACCCACCACCCGTGGTCGAACTGGCCCCTGGCCATCGAGAACTTGGCTGAGGTGGGCGCGGCGTGGTGGTTGGAGTGAAGCCCCTCACCCCAGGCCAGTAGGGCGAGCCACTGGTTGTTCGTAGCGACCCCCGGGAACGGCCGCTTGCCCCAGTGGTGGCCTATGGCATTGATGGCGGCGTTGACCAGGAGGTAGCTGACGACGTGGACAGCGCCGGCGACGAGCGCCCAGCGCCAACCGAGCGCCGCCACAAAGATGCCGAGGCCGATCAACAGGCCCAGGAAACCGCGGTCGAACAGGCGACGGTCCCAGGCGTCCACCTTGATGTCGCGGCTGTACTTACGCAGTGTTTCGGGGTCGTGAGCAGCCTTGCGGTACAGCCCGATGTTCCATAGTTGTACCTTCCAGTAGCCCTCCAAGACCGGGGAGTGCGGGTCGCCGAGCACGTCGGTGTAGGCGTGGTGCCGACGGTGCACGGCCGCCCACTCTCGTGGCTTGATGCCCGTAGAGAGCCACAGGAGCGCCCGGCAGGCAAAGGCGAGGCCCGGCTTCATGGTCACGGCTCGGTGGGCGAGCGTCCGGTGGAGGTACAAAGTGGTGAGAAGGAGGGCGAGCTGGCTGGTAAGAAAGCCCGCGATGACAGCGACCAGTACTTGGGGCACGGTACAACCATAGTTGGTTAAGCCGTGGGCTGAGCCGTGGGCCCCGCCCGATGACGGAGTTGGTAACCCTGGGCCCCGCCCGGTCACGGTGGCCTGCCGCCGCCTTCTTGGCCAAGGCGCCTCCCGCCGGCAACGTGGCGCCGTTACCGTCTTGTCGGTGGGCAAAAGAGCCTTCTGGGCAGTGCGCCTGCTGGTGGTGGTGGCCACCACGTTGGCCGGCGGCGTCGTAGCCGCTGGGAGCACGGAGACAGGCGCGACGGCTGACGCTTCCCCAGTCGGGGAGGCCGCAGCTTCCGCTCCTCTGGCAACCAGTGCTGTACCACTGGCCATGCTGCGGGCAGAACGCCTCCTACAAGTCCGCCTCGCCATCGCGATGTCGCCCGCTGCCTTGAGCGCTGCGGGCGCCAAGAAGAGCTGTGCCGAGGTGGAGCAAGGCGGCCAGGTCATTTTTGCCGACCACCCGGGACTGCCGGTCGTGCCCGCCTCAAACATGAAGTTGCTGACCGCCACGGCGGCGCTGGGGTACCTCGGAGCGGGCTACCGGTTTGAAACGAGCGTCTTGGCGTCGAGCCTGCCTGTGGCCGGCGTGGTGCGCGGGAACTTGTACCTGCGGGGAGGCGGGGACCCGTTGCTGCGCTTACCGTCGTACGCCGAGCAACAGGCTCCGGGGGGAGGCGTCTATACGAACTTCACGAGGCTGGTGGGGCTGCTGGAGAAGGCCGGGGTGCACGAGGTGACCGGTTCGGTCGTAGGGGACGCGAGCCGTTACGACTCGCTTCAGGCCGTACCTTCTTGGCCAGCACGCTTCGAGCAGCAGGGCGACGCAGGCCCGTTGTCAGCTCTCGACCTAGATGACGGTTTTGCCCAAGCCGGCGAGCCGGTGCCGCCCACTGCCCCTCCGGCCGAACAGACCGCAGGAACCCTCACGTACCTCCTCCGGTCGGCAGGGGTCGACGTGCGGGGCCACCCCGTCGTCGGCAAGACCCCAGATGGCGCCAGGACGCTCGCTACTTTGGTCTCTCCGCCGCTTGGGGAAGAGCTTGGGGAGATCTTGCGTGAGAGCGACAACACGGCTATGGAGCTTCTCACTAAGGAGCTCGGGCTAGCCCAGTTCGGGAACGGCTCGACTGAGGCCGGCGTACGGGCGGTGAGGGCGGACCTGGCCGCCGACGGCTTGCCCACGGCAGGCTTGGTCGACCTCGACGGCAGTGGCTTGTCTTACCAGGACCGAGCCACCTGCCAGCTGCTGCTTTCGGTGCTCGAAGGTGCCGGCCCTGACGGCTTGCTCGTGAGGGACCTCGCCCTGTCCGCTCGCTCGGGGACCCTGCAGGACCAACTGGTAGGGACCGTCGCCGCGGGCCGGGTGCGGGCCAAGACTGGCACCCTGAACGGGGTCAAGGCGCTGTCAGGCTGGGTGTACCCGCCGCTCGCCCCAGTGCTCGGAGCCAGGCTCAGCATGACGACCGTGCCATTGGCACCCCGAGCTGCTCCTGCGAAGACCGAACCGGTGGCCTTCGCGGTGGTGCTCAACGGTCTCCCGTTGTCGCTGCCAGACCCTGCGTCGCTGACGGACAGAGTGGCGCTCGACATAGCGAGGTACCTCGAGACTGTGGCACGGCTTGCGCAGGGGGGTGCGGCACGGCCGCCCGTTGGGCCTGCACGAACGGCACGGCCGCCCGCTGGGCCGGCAGAACGGGAGGGGCGCCGGCTGGGCGAGCACGAGCGGGTCTGGCCCAGGGGGAGCTAGGACGACCGGGACGGGCGCCGGCTGGCCCGCCGGCTGTGACAGTAGCGCCGGCCGCCGGCAGCGGTTAGCTTCTATGGGATGCCCGGTGACCAAAGCGAGCACAGCAAGCGCCGAGGTGGTAGCAGCGGCAATTTTTTGGACTACGTAGTTGCTTACGCCAAACAAGAGGCGCTCGACCCCGTCATCGGCCAGCTCAAGGCTCTTGGTAAGGGGGTAGCTGGTGCCGTCCTCATGGCCATCGGCACGGTCCTGCTCGGGATCGGGTTCCTGCGGGCTTTGCAGGGGCAGTTCGGTAGTGCCGCCGGCGCAGGGAACAGGAACTCAGGCACGGCTCTCGGGGTCTTGGCGGCAAAGGACCATGGGGCCGCCGCCTCGGCGGCCCGCACAACCTCGGCCACGGGGGCTCCCGCCGGCTCTGCTACGAACAGCAGCCGCACGACCTCGGCCACCGGGGGCGCGAGCGCCGCCGCCACGAACGGCCGCACGACGACACCAAGCCAGATGTCCGCGGGCGCGCCCACTACGACCTCAGGCAGCCTTTCGACCAGCGCCGTCACCGCCACGACAGGCGCCTCAGCCGCCGGCTCTACGACCACCTTCCCTACGGTGAGCTCGCTCAGCAGCGGCCGGGCAACGCCGGCGACTGCCCCGAGCAACCAGACGACGACGAGCCTGGTCGCAAGCGCGCCGCCCAACCCCTATGGCAGCGGGCACCCGCTGTCGGGGAACTGGTCCTGGGTGCCCTACATGGGCGGAGCGCTGCTGTGCGTACTGGTGGCAGTCTTTTGCGTGACAAGGATCGTAAGGGGTGGTCCCAGATGAGCCCGTTGCGCCAAAGCGGCGTTTCTGGCAACGGCCGGCCTATCGGCAGCGGCCCCGAAGGACGGATAACTGCCGAAGACATCCGTGCCAAGGCGCAGGAACTGGTGGCCGGTGTGGAGGGCCAAGTCCGGTCCAGGCTCCCGCTCGTCACCTACGTGGCGGCGGGGGCGGTGGTAGCGGTGGCGGTCGCCGCTTTCTTGTTAGGGAGGAGGAGCGGCCGGCGCCGTTCGACCGTGGTGGAGATCCGCCGCGTTTAGCTGACAGTTCGCCGACGGCGGCCCGTTGCACGCACGACGAAGATGGAAGCCTTGTTGAAAAAGTTGGCCCGCAAGGGGCTGCGCCGCGGGCTGTTCGGAGGGAGCCAGTTGTGGCTTGCCCTCGGTGCCGGCGCGTTCGTGGCTCGCTTGGTGCTAAAGGCGGTCCGCAAGTCCCCCGAGGTCGTCTACTCCGAGAAGCTCGTTGCCGGCGAGCGCCTGCTGATCTCCCACGGCGGGCGCGCGAGCCACAATGGGGAAAGTGAAGGTTCTGCTCCGCAACCCTAGGCGGGAGGTCGAAGTCCAAGGGCCCGTTGGAGTGCAAGCCTTGCTCCGCCAGCTGGGCCTACGGCGCGAGGCTGTGCTCGTGATCGTCGACGGCACGCTCGTCACTGGGGACGCCACGATCCAAGAGGGCTCGCAGGTGGAGGTCCGCCCCGTGATCTCGGGGGGCGCCGGCGCATGAAGTGCCGCTCCTGCCGGGCACCGGCTGCGGTGGAGGTGCGCCGGCACAACGCGGCCTTTTGCCCCCCTTGCTTTGTCACCTACTGCCGCAACCAGGTGGCGCGAGCGATCGAGGAGCACGAGATGATCGGCCGGGGCGAAAGGGTGCTGGTGGCGGTGTCGGGCGGCAAAGACTCGCTCGCTTTGTGGGACATTCTGCTCGACCTCGGCTACGAGGCAGACGGCCTCTACATAGGTCTTGGCATCCGCGGTTACAGCGAGCCTTCGGGCGAGTACGCAAGGGCTTTTGCGGCCCGACGCGGGGCACGCCTTGTCGAAGTGGACCTGCCGAGGGACTTCGGCTACGACGTGCGGAGCGCTGCGGCTGCTGACCGGCGTACGCCTTGCTCAGCGTGCGGGCTTTCCAAGCGCCATATTTTCGACCGGGAAGCAGTGGAGAAAGGCTACGACGTCGTAGCTACAGGCCACAACCTTGACGACGAGGCGGCGGTGCTGCTCGGCAACCTGCTCCACTGGGACCTCGCCTACTTAGCCCGGCAGAGGCCCGTGCTGCCGGCCGGCGCCGGCTTCCCCCGCAAGGTCAAGCCGCTCGTGCGCCTAGCCGAGCGGGAGACCGCCGCCTACTGTGTGCTGAGCGGCATCGATTACCAAGTCGAGGAGTGCCCCATGTCAGCGGGGAACAAGCACTTGGGCTACAAGGACGCCCTCAATGCCATCGAGGAACGTTCACCCGGCACAAAAGCGGCTTTTTACCACGGGTTTCTAGAGCGCGGCGGCTCCTTGGGAGCCGAGGTGGCCGAGGAGGAGCGCGAGGGCCTGCACCCTTGCCCGGCCTGCGGGGCACCGACGGTCGCAGCGCTTTGCGCGTTTTGCCGGCTGGTCGAGCGGGCGGGCAAGCAAGCTCGCCGGCGCATCCCGCTCAGCGCAGGGAGCGCCAGGTGAGCCAAGGGCCAAGCCGGCCCTTTTGCCCGGGGGAGAAAGCCCTTCTCGTCGACTCGAAGGGCAGGCGCTACTTGATCACGCTGAAAGCGGGGGCCGAGTTCCATACCCACGCCGGCGTCGTGGAGCACGACCAGCTGCTCGGCAGCGAAGAAGCAACGATCGTCCGTTCGAGCCATGGGGCTCGCTACCTGGCCGTCCGGCCCACGCTCGCCGAGGTGGTCTTGGAGATGCCTCGGGGCGCACAGGTCATCTACCCCAAGGACCTGGGCCCATTGCTCATGCGGGCCGACATTTTCCCGGGAGCCAGGGTGCTCGAGGCGGGCCTCGGTTCGGGTGCCTTGTCGATGGCCTTGCTCCGGGCGGGGGCCGAAGTGACCGGCTACGAGCTGAGGGAGGACTTCGCGGCTCGCGCCGTCGCCAACGTGACTGGCTTTTTAGGCGAAGCAGTGCTCTCGCGCTACCACGTCGAGGTGCGAGACGTCTACGACGGTATAGCTGAAGTCGGCCTCGACAGGGTGCTCCTCGACCTCCCCGAGCCTTGGCGGGCCCTCAAGCACGCTTCTTCGGCGTTGCGGCCCGGAGGGATCCTCGTTTCGTACCTCCCGAGCGTTCCGCAGGTCATGGCCTTGCGGGACGCTCTGCCTGCCGCAGGCTTCGCTCTGGCGGAGACGGTCGAGGTGCTCGAGCGGCCTTGGCACGTGGAGGGCCAGTCCGTCCGCCCCGAGCACCGGATGGTAGCGCACACTGGTTTCCTCACCACCGCCCGGCTCACGGCAGGGCGCTCGTGAACGACTTCGACATAGGGGTGCTGGTCGCCGCCGGGCTGGCCGCGATCGGGGGCTGGCGGATGGGGTTCCTCGCCAGGGTGTTCTCTTGGGTGGGGCTCGGGGCAGGCATTTACTTCGCGGTGCGCTACCTGCCGACCATCGTCTCGTTCTTTAGGGTCTCAGGCTCCGTGGCGCGGGCGGCGCTGGCCATCGCCGTGTTGCTCGTCATGGCCTTTGTGGGCCAAGGCCTCGGCCTCATGGTCGGCTCCAGGCTGCATTCGGTGCTGCCGTTCGGGGGGGTGCGGGCGCTCGACCGGCTCGTCGGTGCCCTCCTCGGAGCTGGCGGTGTGATGGCCCTCGTTTGGCTGTTGGCCCCGGCCCTGGCGGCGGTGCCTGGGAGCATCTCGCAGCTCACGACGGGCTCGGTCATCGCCAGGTGGTTGGCGAACGAGAGCGGACGGGTCGGCCTCCACCCGCCCGACACCCTTCAGGCACTGCGCCGGCTGGTGGGCGAGGACGGCTTCCCCCAAGTGTTCACTACTTTTGGCCCCAGCCAGGACGCCGGCAACCCTCCGGCCGTCGCTCCTCTCTCCGGGGCCGTCCTGCGGGTGGTGGAAGCTTCCACGGTGAAGGTGGAAGGGGAAGCCTGCGGGCGCCTCCAGGAGGGCAGCGGCTGGACGGCGGGCAACGACTTGGTGGTGACCAATGCCCACGTGGTGGCCGGTGAAGCGGCTGGGTCCACCTACGTCTTGGTCCCTGACGGCGCGAGGTTGCCGGCGACTGTCGTGCTCTACAACCCGAACGTTGACATCGCGCTGCTGCGAGTGCCTGGCCTCAGCGAGCCCCCCCTCGCGGTGGCAAAGGCCACGAGCGGGGAGAAGGGGGCGGTGCTCGGGCACCCGAACGGCCAGGACGCGCTGGTCGTCCAGCCCGCCGCGATTGCCAACGAGGTCACCGCGGTCGGTGAGAACCTCTATGGCACGAAGAAGACGACCCGCCAGGTGCTGGTCCTAGCCTCACGGCTCACCTACGGGGACTCGGGAGCGCCGCTTGTCAACGCGGCCGGGAAAGTGGTGGGCATAGCCTTCGCCATCGCCCCCGATCAGCCGACCACGTCCTACGCGCTGAACGCCGCCGCTGAACTGCTGCCTCTCTTGGCGAGGCCGCACACCACGGGAGCGTCCACCCAGTCGTGCGTGAGCGGCTAGGCGCTCATTCCTCGATGAAGATGCACTCTCCAGGGCATTCCTCGGCCGCTTCCCTGGTGGCGTCCTCCATGTCCTCGGGTACAAGCGCCAATCCAGCGTGGCCGCCGGGGTCGTTGAAGATCTTGTCTCCCTCCTTCACGTAAGACAGCCCGTCGTCGAGCAACGTGAAAACAGCGGGCGCGATCTCCTCGCACAGCCCGTCACCTGTGCAAAGATCCTGGTCGATCCAGACCTTCATCCGCTCTGTGGCACCTTCCTGCGCTTTGTCGAGTGCTGGCAGGTTCCAAGGTACCGGCGGAGCGGCCCAAGTGTCAACGAACAGTGCTAAGTGCTGACC
>Ga0209061_1004906_pt1 | contig 12316 bp, 10 predicted proteins | sample Coa_R1_10_FD_187157 | JGI IMG/M metagenome (GOLD analysis project Ga0209061, IMG submission 187157) | Surface soil microbial communities from Centralia Pennsylvania, which are recovering from an underground coalmine fire - Coalmine... | ecosystem: Environmental > Terrestrial > Soil >...
CATGCCGGCTTGGATGGTGCCACTAGTGAGCGCGGTGAGCAGGACCCGCATGTCGCCCAGGGCGAGGACCTCCACGTCGGCGGGGCTCAGCCCGAGCTTCTCCACCGCCAGCCGCGCGGTCATGTCCGTCACCGAGCCTGGTCGCGTGATGCCGATTCGCTTGCCGCGCAGGTCAGCCGCGGTGCGGATGCTTGGCTCGGCCATCAGGCGGAACGGTGTGGAATTGAAGATGCCGGCGATGATGCGCACGTCGCCGCCCTGGGCCGCGGCAGCGATCGCCTCGGCCCCGCCGCTGGCCACCACTGGTGCCTGCCCCGACAGCTGCGCCGCGTTCGCCGCGGTGGCCGCCGCGTAGTCGAGCGCGACGTCGAGCCCCTCCTGGGCCCAGAAGCCCTGGCGGTCGGCGACATAGAACACCAGCGAGTCGACGTTGCGCGAGGAGTACAGCGCGTTGATCCGCTCCGGCAGGACCGCCGAGGGCGACGCCGCGGACGACGGCGCGGAGGCAGGCGCGGCGGCCGGCGCCCGCGCGGGAGCGGCCGGCGCGGCGCAGCCCACCGCCCCCAGTACCAAACCGAATAGCAGCCACCCTGCCCCGCGCATGACCGTCCCCCCCCAAGTTCCCGGCCTGCCCCCCGGCCGACACCCCGGCCGCGTGACGCCATTATAGGCGCACAGCGCCGGGGCTACGGGGGGAGGATGCGCACGCGCCGGCCCTCGACCCGCAGGCGGCCGGCGGCGTGCAGCGCGATCGCTTGCGGCAGCAGGTGGTGCTCCTGCTCGTGGATGCGCGCCAGTAGCGTGGCGGGGGTGTCGTCGTCGTACACCGGCACCGCCGCCTGCAGGATGATCGGGCCGGCGTCGACCTCGGCAGTGACGTAGTGCACGGTGCAGCCGCTGACCTTCACCCCCCAGGCCAGCGCCTCCTCCACCGCGTGCATCGTGCCGGCGAACGCCGGCAACAGCGACGGATGGATGTTCATCAGGCGGCCCGTGAAGGTCGCGACGAACTCCGGGGTCAGCACCTGGTCCCAGCCGGCCAGCACCACCAGCTCCGCGCCAGCCGCCTGGAGCGCGCGGGCGAGCGCCGCCTGGGCCGCGGCGCGCGAGGCGTAGTCGCGCCGCGGGAAGAGCGCCACGGGGAGGCCCTGGGCGCGCGCCCAGGCGATGGCCGGCGCCTCGGGGCGGTTGCTGGCCACCAGCACGACACGCGCCGCCAGCTCGCCGCGCGCGATCGCGGCGTGGATGGCCATCAGGTTCGTGCCGCGTCCAGAGACCAGCACGCCGAGCGGCAGCGGCGACGGGCTCATCGCACGCGTCCCAGGGCGGCCCAACGCTGCCGCCCGCCGGCTAGCATCGCACCTCGAGCAGGTGCTTGTTCGCGCCGGTGTACACGCCGAGCGGGTAGTCGCCGGTGAAGCAGGCGTCGCACAGCGTCTCGGCGGGCAGCCCCACCGCCCAGCGCAGCCCCTCCAGGCTCAGGTACCCCAGCGAGTCGGCCCCCAGCGCGCGGCCGATGGCGTCGACGTCCGCGATGCGCGCGGCGATCAGCTCCTCGCGCGTCGCGGTGTCCACGCCCAGGTAGCAGGGGTGGCGCATCGGCGGCGCCGAGATGCGCAGGTGCACCTCGCGCGCCCCGGCGCGGCGCAGCATCTGGATCACGCGCGGGGTCGTCGTGCCCCGCACGATGCTGTCGTCGACCACCACCAGGCGCTTGCCGTCCAGCTCGTGGCGCAGCGGGTTGAACTTCAGCTGCACGCCGCGTTCCCGCAGGCGCTGGTCGGGCTGGATGAACGTGCGGCCGATGTAGCGGTTCTTGATCAGCCCCTCGTGGAAGGGGATGCCCGACTCGCGCGCGTAGCCGATCGCCGCCGGCACCGAGGCGTCGGGCACGGCGATCACCGCGTCGGCGGCGGCCGGGTGCTCGCGCGCCAGCGCGCGCCCCATCCGCTCGCGCGCCCGGTACACCTCGCGGCGCTCGATCACGCTGTCGGGCCGCGCGAAGTAGATGTACTCGAACACGCACAGCGCGCGCCGCGGGCCGTCGGTCACCCGCTCGGTGTGCAGCCCGTCGGCGTCGATCACCACCAGCTCGCCCGGCTCGAAGTCGCGCACCATCTCGGCGCCGATAGTGTCCAGCGCGCACGACTCCGAGGCGATCACCCAGCCGCGGCCCAGCCGGCCGAGCACCAACGGCCGCACCCCTAGTGGGTCACGCAGGCCGATCAGCTGTGTGGCGCTGCACAGCACCAGGCTGAACGCCCCCTGCAGCAGCGGCACTACGGCGCGCAGGCGGTCGGGCCAAGTGGCGCCTGCCGACGACATCGCCAGCAGGGCGATCAGCTCCGAGTCGGTAGTCGCCGCGCGGCGCTCCTGGCCGCGGCGATCCAGCTCGGCGGTCAGCTCGGGGATGTTGACGAGGTTCCCGTTGTGGGCCACCGCCAGCTCGCCGATGTCGGCGCGCACCAGGATCGGCTGCGCGTTCTCGATGCGGCTCGCCCCCGTGGTCGAGTAGCGCGTGTGGCCGACGGCGATGTAGCCGGGCAGGCTGGCCAGGCTCTCCTCGGTGAACACCTGGCTGACCAGGCCCATGTCGCGGTACACGTGCACGCGCGCGCCGTCGCCGGTGGCGATGCCGGCGCTCTCCTGGCCGCGGTGCTGGAGGGCGTACAGCCCGAAGAAGGTGAGGCGCGCGACGTCCTCGCCGGGCGCGTAGATCCCGAACACGCCGCAGGCCTCGCGCAGACTCTCGGCTCCTGGCATCCACCCGCTCCCTCAGCAAGCGCTGGCCGCCGAGCGCGTCATGGCTCGTCCAGCGCGGCGCTCCAGCGCGCCGTCAGCTCGGCCAGGTCGAGATCGATCGCCTCGGGCCAGACCAGGCGCGTGCCGCCCACGCGCCCCAGCTCCACCGCCGCGACGCCCGCCGCGGCCGCCGCGGCCTGCACGGCGCCCACCGCCTCGGGGGTGCACTCGACCACCACGCGCGACGGCCCCTCGCCGAACAGGGCCAGGGCCAGCCGCACGCCGTCCTCCTCGACACCGAGCGCCGCGCGCCAGGTCGGTGCGGCCACGAAACCGAGCCCGCCCAGCATCGCGCACTCGGCCACCGCCACCGCCAGGCCGCCCTCGCCGCAATCGTGCGCCGCACGCACCTGCCCGCCCTGTACCAGCGCGCGCACCAGCGCCTGCAAGCGCGCCTCGTAGGCCAGGTCGAGCGGCGGCGGCTCGCCGGCGCGCAGCAGCTCCGGCCGCTCGGGCGCCGCCACGCGCAGGTACTCGCTGCCCGCGAGCGTCACGCGCGGGCTGCCCAGCAGCAGCACCACGTCGCCCGCGGCCTTGAAGCCCGCGTCGGTCGCGCGCGCCACCTCGGGCAGCTCGCCGACCATGCCGACCACGGCGGTCGGCGGGATCGCGCTGCCCTCGCTTTCATTGTAGAGGCTCACGTTGCCGCTGATGACGGGGATCTCCAAAGCGACACACGCCTCGCGCAGCCCCTCGACCGTCTCGGCCAGCGCCCAGGTCACCTCGGGCCGCTCGGGGTTAGCCAGGTTGAGGCAGTCGGTGATGGCCAGGGGCTGCGCGCCCACGCAGCTCAGGTTGCGGGCCGCCTCGGCCACCGCCAGCGCGGCGCCGCGCCGCGGGTCGAGCACGGCGTAGCGCGCCGCTGAGTCGATGGTCACGGCGAGGCCCTTGGCGCTGCCCACCACGCGCAGCACCGCCGCGTCGGCGCGCCCCGGCGGGATCACCGTGTTGCCCTGGACCGTGTGGTCGTACTGCGTGTAGATCGGCGCGCGGCTGGCCAGGTTGGGACTGGTGAGCAGCGCCACCAGCGCCGCGGCGGGGGCGAGCGCGGGCACCGCGGCCAGGTCGAGCGGCGGGGGCGGCGGGGGCGGGGCGCAGGGGCGCTCGTACACCGGCGCCGCCTCGGTCAGCAGCCGCACCGGCAGCTCGGCCACCACCGTCGCGCCATCGCACACCCGCAGCAAGCCGTCGTCGGTGACCACGCCCACGCGGTCCGTGTGCAGCCCCCAGCGCGCGAACACTGCCTCGGCGCGCGCCTCGGCGCCGGCCGGCACAACCACCAGCATGCGCTCCTGCGATTCGGACAGCATCACCTCATAGGGCGTCATGCCCGCCTCGCGGCGGCTCACCTGGCTGACGTCGAGTGTGATGCCGCAGCCGCCGCGGCTAGCGATCTCCGCGCTGGCGCTGGTGAGCCCCGCGGCGCCCAGGTCCTGCATGGCCACCACCTCGCCGGTGGCCAGCAGCTCGAGGCACGCCTCCAGCAGCAGCTTCTCCAGGAACGGGTTGCCCACCTGCACGGCCGGCCGCCGCTCCTCGCTGCGGGCATCCAGCTCGGCCGAGGCGAACGTGGCGCCATGGATCCCATCGCGGCCGGTCGCCGCGCCCACCAGCAGCACCGGGTTGCCCACCCCGCTGGCCCGCGCCCGCACCAGCCGCTCGCGCGGCGCGAGCCCCACGCACATGGCGTTCACCAGCGGGTTGGCGCGGTAGCCCGGCGCGAAATGGACCTCGCCCGCCACTGTCGGCACGCCCATGCAGTTGCCGTAGTGGGCGATGCCGGCCACCACCCCCTCCAGCAGGTAGCGGTTGCGCGGCTCGCCGGGCGGGCCGAAGTGGAGCGAGTCGAGCAGTGCCACCGGCCGCGCGCCCATGGTGAACACGTCGCGTAGGATGCCGCCCACGCCCGTCGCGGCTCCCTGGAACGGCTCGACGGCGCTGGGGTGATTGTGCGACTCGACTTTGAACACCACCGCCAGCCCGTCGCCGAAATCGACCGCCCCGGCGTTCTCGCCCGGGCCCTGCAGCACGCGCGGGCCGCGGGTCGGCAGGCGGCGCAGGTACACGCGGGAGGACTTGTACGAGCAGTGCTCGCTCCACAGCGCGCCCACCATGCCCAGCTCGACGTGGTTGGGCGCGCGGCCGAGCGCGGCGCACAGGCGCGCGTACTCCGCTTCGGTGAGGCCGACCTCGGCCAGCAGCGCGGCCAGCGCGCGAGGCTCAGACCGTAGCGACAAGGCCCACCTTGCCCAGCACGCTGTCGAACAGCCAGCGCCCGTCGGTGCCGCCCAGCAGCGCCTCGGCGGCGCGCTCCGGGTGCGGCATCAGGGCGAACACGTTGCCGCCCTCACTCGCGAGGCCCGCCACGTTGGCCACCGAGCCGTTGGGGTTGGCGGCGGGGGTGACGTGGCCGGCGGCGTCGCAGTAGCGCAGGAGGATCTGGCCGCGCGCCTCCAGCCGGGCCAGCAGCTCCGGGGGCGCGTAGTAGTTGCCCTCGCCGTGCGCGATCGGCAGGTGCAGCACCTGGCCCGGGCGGCAGGCCGCGGTGAACGGCGAGCGGGTATGCTCGACGCGCACGTGCACCCACTGGCAGCGGAAGCGCAGGCCCACGTTGCGCCGCATGGCGCCTGGCAGCAGGCCTGCCTCGAGCAGGATCTGGAACCCGTTGCAGATGCCCCACACCAGCCCGCCCGCCCGGGCGAAGCGCTCCACCGCGCGCATGATCGGGGAAAAGCGCGCGATCGCCCCCGCGCGCAGGTAGTCGCCGTGCGCGAAGCCGCCGGGCAGTACCACGCAGTCGATGCCGCTCAGATCCTCGCTGGCGTGCCAGAGCAGCTCGGTGGGCTGGTGGTACAGGTCGCGCAGGACACGCACCGTCTCCTGCTCGCAGTTGGTACCGGGGAACACGACCACGCCGAAGCGCACGCCACGCGCCTCCCGCAACGCGCTGCCGACGCCGCATTCTAGCATGAGCGCGCGGCAGGCTGCTATAGTCGTTGTGAGACATGCCCTTGCACCGCAGGGTGTGGTCGCACGTCTGCGCGGCCCCTATAATGGCGGTGCAAGTCTGGGGTCCCGAGCGAGGAGGAGCATGGCACGGGTGGAAGAACAAGCGGGCAGCCAGGTTGCAGCCGCGCAGACTTCCCCCAACAACGGCGGCGTGCGCTCCTTCATCTGGGAGATCGTCCAGACGGTTCTGCTGACCCTCATCATCTTTCTGGCCGTGCGCGCGGTGGTCCAGAACTTCAAGGTCGAGGGGGCCAGCATGGACCCCACGCTGCACAGCGGCCAGTACCTGCTGATCAACAAGATCGGCTACCTGCGGGTGACGGGCACACCGCTGGAGCACCTGCTTCCCCCCGGGCTGGTCAGCGAGAACGGCTATCTATTCGGGGGCCCGCAGCGGGGCGACATCGTGGTGTTCCGGTCCCCCGTGCAGCCCGACAAGGACTTCATCAAGCGGATCATCGCCCTGCCGGGCGACACGGTCGAGGTGCGCAACGGCCAGGTGTACGTGAACGGCGAGCCGATCGACGAGCCGTATATTTCCTACCGGCCCCCGTACGTGGTCCCGCGCCAGGTCGTGCCCCCGGACCACTACTACGTGCTCGGCGACAACCGCCCGAACAGCAGCGACTCGCACGTCTGGGGGCCGGTGCCGGCCGAGAACCTCATCGGCCGCGCCTGGGTGAGCTACTGGCCGCCGAGCTTGTGGGGGCTGGTGAGCACGCCCGCCTACGCGCGCTAACCGCACGGTTGCACCATCCCTCGCGCTCATCTACCCCGCATGGCAACTCGGCGCTCGCTATCCTGAGGAGCATAGCCGCCCATAGCGGGATGGTATGATGCCCCTAGCCGGTTCGCTACCCAGGGAGAAGAGCTGTGGACCTCATGCGCTTCACGGTGATCGATGAACGCACACGGGTCAGCTTCGTGGCGCCCTGCCCGACGCTGGAAGCGCTCGTCGCGGCCTGCGCCCAGGGGCCGCGCACCCTCGAAGAGCTGCTGGACGCCGCGGCGCCGTTCGCCCCCGAGCTGCGCGAGCGCGTGCTCAGCGGCCTAGCGGTGTTCGACGAGCACAACACGCCCGACAACCTCCAGCGCATCCACGCCGCGTTCGACTACTGCCGCCCGGAAGAGGTGCCGGTGTTCCGCATCCTCGACGAGCGCACCCGCGAGATGTCGCTCAAGCCGGTCCGCGCGGGCATCGTGCTGTTCAACCTGCGCGAGCGCCGCATCGTGCAGGTGCAGAACACGTACGCCGAGATCCAGCGCAAGGGCCGCGTGCGCGTGGCGCGGCCGGGGCCGAACATGGCGCGCGTGCAGCGTTACGAGCTGCCGGCCGAGTGGTCGCTGGTGCCGGGCCGCTAGAGCGCGAGGGAGGAGCGCGTGGACACGTTCCTGACACGGGAGCAGGCGGCGGAGGTCCGCGAGCGGTTCGGCACCCCCTGTTACGTCTACGATCGCCAGCGGCTGGAGGCGGCCGCCCGTACGGCGCTGGCGTTCCCAGCGCCCTACGGCTTCACCCTGCGCTACGCGATGAAGGCGAACCCCACCCTGGGCATCCTGCGGGTGTTTCGCGCGCTCGGGCTGCACATCGACGCGTCCAGCGACTTCGAGGTCGAGCGCGCGCTGCGGGCGGGCTTCGCGCCCGCGCAGATCCAGCTGACCTCGCAGATGCCCTCGCGTCGGCTCGCCGAGTTCGTGCGGCGGGGCGTGCGCTTCAACGCCTGCTCGCTGCACCAGCTCGACCAGTTCGGCCAGGTGGCCCCGGGAGGCGAACTGTCGGTGCGCCTGAACCCCGGCCTCGGTAGCGGCAGCACCAACCGCACCAACACCGGCGGCCCGGCCGCCAGCTTCGGCATCTGGCACGAATACCTGCCCGAGGTACAGGCACTCGCCGCCCGCCACGGGCTGACGATCAACCGCCTGCACACGCACATCGGCTCGGGCTCCGACCCCGAGGTGTGGAAGCGCGTGGCCCGGCTAACGCTCGATCTCGCCGCGCGCCTGCCCGCCGTGCACACCGTCAATCTCGGCGGCGGGTTCAAAGTAGCGCGCATGCCCCACGAGCAGGCCACCGACCTCTTGACCGTGGGCGAGTATATCCGGCAGGAGCTGGTGGCGTTCCGCGAGCGCGAGGGCCGCCCGCTGCACCTGGAGATCGAGCCGGGCACCTATCTGGTGGCCAACGCCGGCGCCATCGTGGCGACCTGCATCGACGTGGTGGACACCGGCCGCGATGGGTACCTGTTCGCCAAGCTCGACGCCGGTATGCCGGAGATCACGCGTCCGGCGCTGTACGGCGCCCAGCACCCGATCACCGTGCTGACCTCGTGCCAGGAGCAGGCCGACGTGGTGTTCGTGGGGCCATGCTGCGAGTCGGGCGACATCCTCACCCCCGCCCCGGGCGACCCGGAGGCGCTGGCCCCGCGACGCACGCGCCGTCCACAGATCGGCGACCTGGTGGTGATCGGCGGCGCGGGCGCCTACTGCGCGGCGATGGCCACGATCAACTACAATTCCTATCCCCAGGCGCCCGAGGTGCTGCGGGAGCCCGACGGCACGCTGCGGCTCATCCGCCGGCGCCAGCGCCCCGAGCAGATCTGGCAGAACGAACTGGATACCGACGCACCAGGTTAAGCGGCCCGCTAGCTGGCCTGCGGGGCCAGCGTGAGCGGCGCCGCGGGACGGGGCAGCAGCGCCTCCAGCGCGAGTGCCTCATCCACCAGCCGCACCCGCACGCTGGCTACCCGCCCGCGCACCTGGACCTCTTCTAGCGGGAAGTAGCCGAGATCGACGTTCGCCGCGGCCGCCACGCTTTCGGAGACCACTAGCTGGCAGCCCCGCTCCTTGGCCAGGGTCTCCAGCCGGCTAGCCGTGTTCACCGCATCGCCGATGGCCGTGAGGTAGCGCGCGCGGCCATAGCCCATCTCCCCGACGATCACCTGACCGCCGTGGATCCCCATGGCCACGCGCAACGGCTCGGGCAACTCGCTCGCCAGCACGCGGTTGAGCTCCTCCACCGCCCGGCCGATGGCAGCTGCCGCCTGCAGCGCTTGCCGGCAGCCCGTGGTCCAGCCGCTGGCCACGCCGAATAGCGCCATGATGCCATCGCCGATGAACTGGTTGGGCTGCCCGCCGGCGCGCTCGATCGCGCGGCCCAGGGTATCGTGCCACTGGTTGAGCAAGAACACGACGTCGTAGGGCAGTCGGCGCTCCGCGAAGCGCGTGAAGCCGCGCATGTCGGCGAACAGCACCACGACCTCCTGCTCGGCACCGCTGGCGCCACGGCTGGGGCGCAACAGCGCGGGCGACACCTGCTGCGGCGCGAGCAGCGGGAACACGTCCACGTCGCGCGTGGGCCGCGTCTGGCAGGCCAGGCGCACATTAGGCGGCGCGTTGATCCGGGCCAGCACGCGTCGCTCCGCCGGGCCAGGCGGCGGCAGATCGGCGAGGCCCGCGCCGACGCGCACCCGACACGTCGAGCAGCGCGCCCGCCCGCCGCACAAGGCCAGGTGAGGGACGCCCAGGAGCCGACTGGCCTCCAACACCGACGCGCCCGGCTCGACCAGCACGCTGCGCCCATCAGGGTAGGTCACCCGCGGCCAGTCGGTGCGCCGGCGCCACCGCCCACGGCCCCAGCGCGCCAGCAGCGTGAGCCCCACGCTGCCAACGAACAGGCCGACGGCCCGATCGCGCCAGCTGTCGAGCTGCGCCGCGGCGCCCGGCGCGAGCGGCGGGGCGACGCGCGCTACCCAGGCAGGGTCCTGGGCCAACACGCGCACCTCGCGCCCCATGGCCACGAAGCCCACCAGGGCGAGCAGCGGCAGTAGCCCGCCCACTACCCGCAGGGGTTCGAGCAGGGGTTGCCAGCGCGGGCTCGCGCGCGCCCAGAAGTACAGGCCGAGCCAGCCGTGGGCCCACGCGGTCACCAGCAGCCCCGTCTGCAACAGCGCTCCCAGGGGCTCATCTACCCACAGCTCCACGAGCAAGCGGCTGTAGGTGTCGCTCACCCCGAACGCCTCGTGGGCCACGCGCGTGCCGAACACATGGCCCAGCAACTGGACGGGCAGCGCCAGGCCGAGCAGTAGGCGCACCCACTCGCCCGGTGGCAGGCGCAAGGTGCGGCGGCGATACAGCGCCCAGAGGACCAGCGCGATGTGCACCAGCAAGCTGCCATACAGGACCGCCGTGAGCGGCGGGAATCGCCAGACGGCGGTGAACCAGCTCCGCCCTGCCTCGGCCGCTCCCAGGGAGATCAGGCCGAGGGCATGGTTGAGCAAGTGCGTCGCCACATAGGCGAGCAGCACGAGGCCGGTGCCGAGCCGCCAGCGCTGGATCATGGCGGTAGTGTACCGCGCTTGCCCCCCGGCGATGGCCCAAGGCGCGAGGGGGCGCCCGTGGCTCCCGGGCGCGCGATGCGCACCGGGAGCCACGGGCGCCCGGGGCTTCGCGAGCGGTCTTGCTCGGCTACGCCCGGCGGGCCTTTTACGGGGTCATCGCACCGCCGCCGGGTACGGGCGCGCTACTCGGCGCGGGGGTGGCCTGCCCCTCCGGCGCGCTTCCTCCACCGCTCGAGGTACCCACCTGGCCCTGCTCCGGCGTGCCCAGCTTAGAGAGGTACTCGACCATCAGGTCGAGGTCGCTGGTGGTGAACTGGCTGGGGCCGGCCTGCGTGCCATCCGGCACTTCCTGGAACGCGGGCATCACGGGCGGGTAACCCGGCACGTGATAGGAGTAGTTCGAGCCCTGCAGGATCCGAGCACGGAGATACGCCTTCAGATCGGACGGGCGGCCGTCCTGCCCCGCCTTGGTGCCCATCACCGTCAGGTCCGGGCAGGTCTGGCCGCGCGCGGTCGGGATCTCCTGGATCGTATGGCAGGCAGCGCAGCCCTTCGAGCCGAACAGGCCGCGCGCACGCGCTGCGCCCTCACCCGCTACCTCCGGCACGATCGGGGTGGGGCCGCCCTGCGCCCGCGCGATCGGCTCGACCTGATTCCAGTTGCCGTACATGATGAACGTGGCGATCTCTTTGATCTCCTCGTCGTTAAGCGAGCCGCCGTCGCTGATCCCCCAGGCCGGCATCGGGGTGCCGGGGCGCCCGCGGGTGATCGTCTTGACGAGGAAATCCAGGGTCTTGCGATCCTCGTCGCGGTCGCCCGTGGCGCGGTGGACGGTCAAGTTCGCCGCCAGGACGCCCTGGCCGGGGACGATGGCGCCCGCGCCGTTGTAGCCATGGCACGGCACACAGTACTGGGCGAACGCATGCATGCCGCGGTCGATCGCCTCCTCGCGCTGGCGCACGAAGGCGGCAGCCTGGCGGTTCGGCTCATTGAGCCCATAGAGCACTAGCAGCACACCGATCGCCAGCACCGTGGCGACCACGACCTGGATCTTGCGCTCCGCCCCGACCGCGTGCGGCGCCTCCGTGTCGCCGGGCGCGGGTCCGCCAGCAGCGGTTCCCGGCGACCACCCCGAGGCGTAGGCGACCGCGAAGGCCAGCAGCACGAGCAGGACGATTCCCGCGAGTACGCCGAACACCATAGATCGTTCGCCCCTCTTCGCTTAGGCTGGCGTGGGGTCCTTCTGGTGGTCTGCGACCGCGCGCTGCCGGGCGACCTGCGGCCCTGTCTGCACGTAGATGCGGCCGTTCTCGATGGTGATGGGGAATAGATCCATCGGACGCGGCGCCGGCCCCTGGATGATCTGCCCGTAGCGGTCGTACTGCGAGCCATGGCACGGGCAGTTGAAGCGCCCCTGCGGCTTGATCGAGTCGAGCGAGGGCCCGTTCGCATCCCAGGGCACAGAGCAGCCAAGGTGCGGGCAGCGCTGCCACAGCGCCAGGAAACCCTCGGGCACCCGCGAGATGAAGAACTTGCCCTCGGTAATCTTCTTGACGTCCCCCACCTCGTAGTCGCTCACGTTGCCGGCCAGCACACGACCGCCGAAGGCGCCGACCTTGCGGGGCCAGAAGAACGGCAGGAAGCTGACCAGCAGCTGGCCAAGCACCAGCAGGATGCCGGTCCACCCCACCCACCGCAGCAGCTTGCGCCGCGAGACGGCGTCGATAGGCGGCGCGGCAGTGGCCGCCCCTCCACCGCCACGGGCAGCACCAGCCGGCCCCGCGGAGGTGGGCGCGGTAGTGCTCGCGTATAGCCCGGGTGGGAGCGCCCGGCGCACCGGCACCAGTGCCACCGGGGGCCGCGCCAGCACCCGCGCCAGCACCAGGAGCAGCCCTGCGAGCGCCCAGATCGAAAGCCCGAGAGTTATGTCCACGTTACCACCTCGTTCGCCCAGCTAGCGCCCCCTCCTCGGCCCAGGCGGGCTGGCGCCCCTCCCCGCTGCTTAGTCCGTGCGCGGCGGCATCTGCCACGGCCAGTACAGGTGCATGCCTGGCCCGCGGAACACGGTGCCCACGAACGTGAGGTGGATGTAGACCACCACGAACGCGGTGAACAGCCCGATCAGAATCTCGCGCGTGTCCGCGTTCCAGATCCGCTTGTACAGCCAG
>Ga0209061_1004907_pt1 | contig 12313 bp, 12 predicted proteins | sample Coa_R1_10_FD_187157 | JGI IMG/M metagenome (GOLD analysis project Ga0209061, IMG submission 187157) | Surface soil microbial communities from Centralia Pennsylvania, which are recovering from an underground coalmine fire - Coalmine... | ecosystem: Environmental > Terrestrial > Soil >...
CTTCCGATTTGCGGCCGGGTGACCACCTCCTCATAATCCGGCGCGAACCGGTATCTTCTTCGGCCGCTTCGGCCAACGGTGCAACGCCTCTAGCGGCGTCGCGCCCGCAGCCGCATCACACTCCTGCGGCATCGCCCGGCCAGCCGGCACCCTCTGTTCCAATGTCTCAGCCGCAGCCGGTTGCCATGCGCACGCCCTCGGCCTCGGCCGCGGTTGTCAGCCAGGCCCCGGCCCCCGCCGCGACACCGAAGCTGATGCCCGGCGACCATGTGCTGCTGGTCTCGGTGCATCCGCCGGGCGCGTCCGGATCCGCCTCGGCCATCGACCATGCCGGTTCGGGCTATCTCGACCATCAGTTTTCTCACGCGATGACGCCGGGCCGCCAACTGCTCGCCTCGCTGCACCTGCCGTCGGGGCATCATCTGACCGAGGGGCAGCGGCTGCTGATGGAAACGCCGGACGAGTCCTGCCGCGATCCGATCAACTGGTCGGTGATCGTCCACAAGTCGGCCTACGTGGTGGACGTGTATTACAAGGGCCGACACTTCGACTCCTTTGCGGCCGTGTTCGGACGCAACCCGGACCATTCGGCCAAGGAATGGGAAGGCGACCTGCGCACGCCCGAGGGCAGTTACATCATTGTAGAAAAATACTATAGCCCGCGCTGGCGATGGTTTTTGCGGCTCAACTACCCCAATTACAACGACCGCGTGCGCTACGAGGCGATGCTCGATGAGGGGCTGGTGCCGGTCATCGCCGGGCACCGCCGCGCGCTGGGCGGCTCCATCGGCATCCACGGCACCGACCGCCCGCGCTTCAACCGCCTGCACATCAACTGGACGCTGGGCTGCATCTCGGTGGACAACGACGCCATCGAGGAACTCGAGCGCATCCTGCCGGTCGGTACGCTGGTGATCATCAAGCCGTAGCCTGGGTCAGGACAGGCCGCCGGCGGCGCGTTTGGCGGCTGAGATCTGCGCGCTGCGCGAGCGGCGCTCCTGGATTACGAAGACCGGGATACCGGCCAGCACGATTAGCAGACCGGGCCAGGTAAAGCGCGGCTTTACGATCAGCAGATCGATCATCAGGGCGGTGGCGGCGGCGATGTAGGCGGCGGGGACGATTGGATAGCCCCACGCCTTGTAGGGGCGCGGCGCGTCGGGGCGTTTGACGCGCAGCCAGAAAACCGCGCCCACGGTCAGGACATAGAACAGCAACTGCGCGAAGATCACGTAGTCGAGCAGGTCACTATAGCTGCCGGTCAGGGTGAGCAGGCAGGCCCACGCCGCCTGCACGATCAGCGCCACGCTGGGCACGTTGGCGGAGTTGAGCATCCCGGCCGGACGCCAGAACACCCCGTCGCGGGCCATCGCGTACAGCACCCACGCGCCGGTCAGGATCAGCCCGTTGGCGCATCCGAAGGTCGAAATCATCACCAGCGCCGCCGCCATCGCGGCGCCCGCCCCGTGCCACACCATCTGCATTGCCGCCGCCGCGACGCGGTCGGCGGGAGCGTGCGCGATGCCGCGGGCGAACAGGCTGTGGCCGCCGGTAGGATGCAGCGGCAGTTGCGCCAGGTAGCCGACGTTGACCAGCAGGTACAGGGCGATTACCACCAAGGTGCCGGCGGTCAGTGCGAAAGGCAGGTCACGCTCGGGGCGGCGTGTTTCGGAGGCGACGAAGGTGACCGAGGCCCAGGCGTCGGCCGAAAACAGCCCTCCCACCATCGCCGCACCGAAGGCGGCCAGCGCGCCCAGCGACCATCCGCTGCCGCCGAAGAATTGCGCGGCGCCGCCGAAATTGATGCGCAGTGCATCGACATTGGGCGCCACCACCAGCGCCAGCACCGCGATCAGAAGCAGCGAGAAAATCTTGATGGTGGTGAACAGGTTCTGAACGACGCGGCCGGTGTTAAGGCCACGCAGGTTGGCGGCGGTCAGGCCCGCGATCACCGCGATTGCACCCACGCGCTCGCGCGAAAACCCGATGTGCCATCCGCCGCCTGTGGCGACGTGCGAGTTGAGCGCGGGAAACAGCACCCCGGCGAAGCGGGCGAAGGCCACCGCGACGGCGGCGATGGTGCCGGTCTGGATCACCAAAAAGAGCGTCCAACCGAACAGGAAACCCCACAGACGTCCATAGGCTTCACGCAAATAGACGTACTGGCCGCCCGCTTGCGGCATCATCACGGCCAGCTCGCCGTAAGCCAGCGCGCCGGCGATGGTCATCAGGCCGCTGACCAGCCACACCGCCAGCAGCGCCGCGGGGGATCCGACATGGCGTGCGATGTCGGCCGAGACGATAAAGATTCCCGACCCCACCATCGACCCCGCCACGATGGTGGCGGCGTCGAAGCCGGACAACACCTGACGCGAAGCTTGTGCCGGCGCAGGAACGACTGCGGGCTCCACGCATCTCACCTCCCGCCGCAGACCGCCGTAACGACCGGTGGGCAGCCCGCGGTGTCGGAAAATCCCGGATTGGGCGAGCTAATGTCTAGCAGACCGCGGAGGCCGCGTCACACCGGCGACGCGCAGCCCTGGCGCGATGCGGGATGTATCGGGCGCTGCTCGATTTCCTGCCGGACAGGCAGCGAATCCGCCCTTACGGCGAGGCGGAGGGAGCGGCGGCGGGACTGCTCTCAGCGGCGGGCGAGGCGGGCGCCGCGGCTGGGCTTTCGGGAGCCGGCGCTGAGGCCTCGGGAGCGGCGGCCGGCGGCGGCGTCTCCTCGGTCTTTTGACAGGCGGAAGCGAACAGCAAGGCCGCGCAGGCCACGATCACCAACTTGCGCATCGTCGTCTCCTTCCTTGATCCAAGCCTGGTACCGGAGCAGGTGGACAACTCCTCAGCTACGCTCAGCGGTTCCAGGATCAAATTTTCCAAGCATAGGCGCAAAAGCGCAAGTGTTTTTGACACCGTACGCGAAGGCCGATACCATGGGTGCACAGGTGCAGGAGGTCGGGGAGATGGACCGGCGGAGCAGATTGCCGCGGGCGCCGCGCTTGACTGGATTCGTTCACATCGCCGAACCCGAACTGGATATGCGACGCGAATGCCGCCCTCAACCGGGCGCGTTCGCGCGTCTGCTCGAGGCACTGCGCAAGCTGATTTCCGACCGGGGCACGGCGGTTTCGCCGCCGATGCGTTCGATCGGGCGCGAACTGGAGGAATCCTGGCCGACGGGCGAAAGCTGAACCTCGGGCCGATGTCGAGGACTGAGGTAAGGCTGCTGAGCCCAGCGCGAGTGGCAGCGATGCTGGCGGTCGCGCTCGGCGCAGTGTGCTGTGGTCCATCGGGTCCCCAGACGCCCGCCCAACGTGGCCGCATCGTGTACATGACCAATTGCGTGGTCTGCCACAATCCCAACCCCAACTTGCCTGGCAGCCAGGGCCCGGCGATCGCAGGCTCCTCGCGCGCACTGGTCGAAGCGCGGGTGCTGCACCTGGCCTATCCGCCCGGCTACACCCCAAAGCGCAACAGCCACGCGATGCGCGCCTTCCCGCAACTGGCGGGAGAAATCGACAATCTGACCGCGTTCCTCCAGGCTGCCAAAACCGACCAGAAGTGAGAAACGGGAACCGAGAGTTTCTCGTGCGGCCCGACGCTCTCGTTCCCGTTTCTCACCGCGGTTGTCAAAACGCCGGCTAGCCGAGCGTGATTTTGATGACGATCACCAGGATCAGCCACAGGACGAAGCCGGAAATAATCGCGCCCTGAACCGAGTCGAGCGGCTTTTTGGTCGGACCCTCGGTACCTCTGATGGCGTTGATCTCGACCAGCCCGATAATGCCACCGGCCAGGATCACCCAGGCCGCGACGCCACCCGGGGTGGGCGTGCCGATAATCGTGTAATGGCTGGCCGCGCCCATGAAGAACAGCATCGGAATCGAGAACACCGTATTGGTACGCGAGGCCAGCCCAGCGCGCCGTCCGGCGGGACCCGCCTTGGGGTCGGCCTGACCGCCGCCAGCCACCGTCACCGCCGAGCCGATTACGATCTTCTGATTGGGCCAGATAACCAGCCACACGTTGGCAAACATGATCAAACCCATCGTGCCGCCGGTCAGGATCGCCACCGTCCAGGAAGTGATTGCCCAACCCAGGCCGGCCCACCAAAACAAAAGGTAGATGAGACCGACGATTACCGTGCCCATCGCGCCCCAGCGGAACCACCACAACGCGCGCGGCACCAACTTCTGAACCGCTCCGCTGCGTACTGCGGGTTCGGTTTCGGCAAAGAACGGGGTCTGGACGAAGTTGAAGTAATACAAAAGACCAATCCAGGTTATGCCAAACAGGAAGTGAAACCACCGCAGCAAAATGTAGAACGCATCCATACCTTCCTCCTTCTCAGAAGACGTCCGTAGCGCTCCTCAACCAGCCGCGCCTCCCGGCTTTGTTCAGCAGCCATCAAGCAAGTTTTCACAATAAGATCAAGCTTTGACCGTCAGTTTCTTCCACTGCGACCCTGCGCGACGGAGCCCCAGCGAACCAGTGCCTCGCGCGCATTGCCAGGTTGCCAGCGCGGGCGCACCTGCACGCTCACCCCGCCGCGCATAAGCGCGAAATTCGATCACGAGTCTGAAGCATTTATGAAAGCCGCGCGAATTCGAGCCAGCCATCGGATAAGTGCGATGCGCATCTGCAATCAAGAAAAGTCATGAGCGGGCGCGGGGAAAAATTCTTGACCTCGGCGGGTCTGCGCCATAGGGTTGAATCGTAGCAGCGTACTTCAGGTTATGCGTGTTTAAATCGGCTAACTAGCTCCGTTTCAACGCGCCGGCTCAAGTGCCGGACCGCGTGTAACGGCTTGTGCCACCTGGCCGCGACGGCCACCCTTCGGCGGCTGCCGCGGTCGCGAAAAACAGAGCGCGACTCAGACAGTTTTCAACTCCGGCGTTACTCCGCGCGCAGACCCGCGCCGAGACCAGCCGTCAGAACCGAGAGGAGATTTCAAGGATGGCTTTTGAACTACCCAAATTGCCCTACGCTTACAACGCGCTGGCACCGCACATTTCCGAGGAGACCCTACAGTTCCATCATGGCAAACATCACGCCGCCTATGTCGCCAAGCTCAACGAGTTGGTGGCCAACACCAGGTTCGCCACGATGGGGCTGGAGGAGATCGTGAAGTCTTCCGACGGGGCGATTTTCAACAACGCCGGCCAGCACTGGAACCACAGCTTTTACTGGAATTGCCTGGCGCCCAAGGCCGGCGGCACGCCGGGCGGCGCGCTGGCCGACGCGATCAAACGCGACTTCGGCAGCTTTGCGGAATTCCAAAAACTCTTCGGCGAGGCGGCGGTCGGCCAGTTCGGCAGCGGATGGGCCTGGCTGGTGCAAAAGGCCGACGGCAAGCTGGCCATCGAAAAGACCCCCAACGCGGAAAATCCCCTGACCCGCGGCCTGCGCCCGCTGCTGGTGTGCGACGTGTGGGAGCACGCCTACTACATCGACTATCGCAACGCGCGGGCCAAGTACGTCGAGGCGTTCTGGAACGTGGTGAACTGGCAGTTCGTCGCCTCCAACCTGAAGTAAGAACAGGGCCGCGCTTTCACTTGCTGTTTCGGCAAGGAGGGCTATAAAAAAACGGGGCCGCCGATGGGCGGCCCCGTGTGAAAAATCCGGTCGACGCCCCGCTATTCGCGGTCGACGAAACCTTCCAGGTTGCGCGAGCGCGCGGTGGTGCGCAGTTTACGCAGCGCCTTGGCCTCGATCTGGCGAATGCGCTCGCGGGTGACCGCGAACTGCTTGCCGACTTCCTCCAGTGTGTAGTCGGTCTTCTGTCCGATGCCGAAGCGCATGCGCAGGATCTGCTCCTCGCGCGGCGTCAGCGTGGCCAGCACCTTGCGCGTCTGCTCGCCCAGGTTGGTGTGGATGGCGGCTTCTACGGGCGAGGGCGCCAGCTCGTCTTCGACGAAATCGCCCAGCGAGCTTTCCTCCTCGTCGCCGATCGGGGTTTCCAGCGAAATCGGCTCCTTGACGATTTTGAGCACCTTCTGGACCTTGTCCAGTGGCATCTCCATCTGCGCCGCGATTTCGTCGGGCGTCGGCTCGCGGCCCAGGCGCTGCACCAGCAGGCGGGTGACGCGCAGCAGCTTGTTGATGGTTTCGACCATGTGCACGGGGATGCGGATGGTACGCCCCTGGTCGGCGATCGCGCGCGACATCGACTGGCGGATCCACCAGGTGGCGTAGGTCGAGAACTTGTAGCCGCGCTGATACTCGAACTTGTCCACCGCCCGCATCAAGCCGATGTTGCCTTCCTGGATCAGATCCAGAAAGCCCAGGCCGCGGTTGGTGTAACGCTTGCCCAGGCTCACCACCAGACGCAGGTTGGCCTCGGTCAGCTCCTTTTTGGCCTGACGGCTCTTGGCCTGGCCCGCCTCGATGGTCGCCAGCGAGCGCGCCAATTCGTCGCCGCTGGCCTTGACCCGCTTTTCGATGTCCTTGATATTGCGCTGCGCCTCGCGGATGCGCGCGGCGATATCGCCCAGGCTCTGGCGCGTGCCGTTGACCTTGACCGAATGGCGTCCTTCGGATTCGGCCGCCTCGCGCAACAATTGATTCTTGCTCTTGCCGGTCGCCTCCTCGTAGGACGCGATGAGGGCCTGGTTGCGCCGATGCTCCTGGAGCAGGCGGCGCATCTCGTTGATGACCGCCTCCTCGACGCGCGGCGAAAGCTGCATCGCCTTGAGTTCGTCTTTGATCCGTTGACGCAACCGCGCCTGCTGCTTTTCCAGCTTGGGTTTGCGCCGCGGACCCGGCTTGGCGCGCAGCTCCTCTTCGGTCTTCTTAAGCCGTTCACGCAGGCTGCTCAGCTTGCGGGTATAAGCCAACAGCCGTTCGCGCTGCGCCTCGTCGGCTTCGGGACCCTTCTCCTCGTCGGAATCGGCCTCTTCGGCCTCCTCGAAGACGTCGCGCAAGTCGGCCTCTCCCGCCTCGACCCGCTCGCCAATGTGGATAATATGGTCGAGCATGATCGGGGATTTGAGGACCTCCTCTTCGACTTCTTTTTCACCCGCCTCGATACGCTTGGCGATTTCCACCTCCTGCTCCCGGGTCAGGAGCTGGAAGTTGCCCATTTCCTTCAGATACAGGCGGACGGGGTCGGAAGACTCGCTGAGCGTATCAACGGCCTCTTCTTCGGGCTCTTCCTTGGTTTCGGCCTCGGCCTCGACTTCGGCGCCTTCGGCGGGAACCTCGTCGAGGACCTTGATGTCCATGTCCTCGAAGCTCTCCAGCGCCGCCCGCAGGTCGCCGGGAGAAGAGACGTCCTGGGGCAGAAAGTCGTTAACCTGGTCGAAGGTCAGATAGCCCTGCTCTCGTCCGAGGTCGACGAGACCCTGCAGATCCTTGCCTTCGTATTTATGCTTCATTCGATTTCCAGATAAGCCGCGCAAACCTGCGTTGGGCAGGCGTCACGTCCTGACCGGGACACGACCAATGCGTGCAGACTACACCAGACCATGAGAACACGCGAGTGTAGGTCAGATTCGCCGCTTAAGTCAAACCGGCCCTACATTCATTGTAACCATGAACGGTCAACTTTGCAGCTATCAAGCCGCTTTTTCAAGCGTCGGCATCGCCGCCGCGCCCGCAGCGTGGGGTGGTTCGGCGCAGCGCGCCCCGGAGCGACGTCAAGGCTGATTCGGCCCGTGATTTATGGCATTTTTGGCTCGAGGCTGCGGTGTGGCTGTGTCAGGCGACCGGCCCGCTGGCGGTTCCCGGACGGCGGCTGCGTCACTATCATAAGACGATGATTCGGTCCCGTTATTCGATTTGACAGGGCACCCGCCCTGCGAGGTCAAGCCTTTACGCTTGAGCCGGGGATGGCGTCGGATGGCCGGGCGGTTTAGATTCATACCAGGAGAGCGCTTATGGAAAGAGTTGAGCTCAGCCGGGATTGCGAGGCGGTGCAGGTGCCCTCGGGCGACCTGGTGCGGCTGGCAAAGGGCACCGAGGTTACCATCACCCAGGCGCTGGGCGGCACCTTCACCGTCCAGGTGCCGGCCTACGGCGGACTGTTTCGGATTGCCGGCAAGGATGCCGACGCGCTGGGTAAGGACCCCGCCGAATTTCCCGCCGCACAGGCTGCGGGCGGCGATCTCGAAGCGATGGTATGGGAGCAACTTAAGACCTGCTACGACCCTGAAATCCCGGTCAACATCGTGGACCTGGGCCTGGTCTACGCGATGTCGGTCACGCCCCGCACCGAGGGCGGCGCGGTGGTCGACGTCAAGATGACGCTGACCGCGCAGGGCTGCGGGATGGGCGCGTCGATCGCCTTTGACGCCAAGCAAAAAATCATGGGTCTGCCGGGCGTCGCCGAAGCCAACGTTGACCTGGTCTGGGATCCGCCCTGGAATCCGCAGATGATCTCCCCCGAAGGGCGCGAGCGCCTGGGACTGGATTGAGGAATTGGTAAAAGGAGCGGTTCATCATCAACCGCTGCCGCAACACCCTGCCATTGCTGCGCTAAAAGGGCGGCTTGGGCAACGCTTCTGTACCGCAGGCTGGGGATAAATCGTCGCGGCGTGGGCCAACATCCGGCGCTGCGGTCTTGATTGTGCCGGGCACTGACGTAAACAGGAACCGATGGAGCCGGTCCCAGCGCCAGAGCCGGGAGCAATCGAGCGGCGATGGGTCGAAATTACCGTCGGCGCCGGCATTCCGTTGCTGGTGGCGCTGGGATGCCTGAAGGTCCTGCTCCCCTTTGCTTCCGCCATCCTGTGGGCGGTGGTGCTATGCCTGTCGACCTGGCCGCTGTACGAACGTCTGCGCCGCCATCTGGGCCTGCGCGAGCGCCGCACGATGGCGGCCCTGCTGATGACGCTAAGCCTGGCGCTGATCGCGGTAGCGCCCTTCGCAATCGCGTTCTGGAGCCTGTCGGAAGAGGCCAAAGTGGTGACCAAAGCGGCGGCCCGCGAAGTCGAGCATTGGCCCCCGCCGCTTCCGCAATGGCTGGCCGGCCTGCCCACGGTGGGTCCGCGCCTTAAGGCCTACTGGGAGCAACCCAGTCCGGCACAGGCTGCCCAGCGCGCCCGCGAGATTGACCGCCTGATGGAAGAGGCGCGCCACCTGACGGTGCGGGTGGTGGGCGCGATCGGGCGGGGAATTTTACAGACCCTGCTGAGTCTTTTTGTAGCGTTCTTCCTCTACCGGGAGGGAGAAACGCTGGCGCTGCGCCTGCGTGCCGTGATGAGCCGGATCGCCGGAGTCAAGCGCGGGGCGCGCATCCTGGCGATCGCGCATGCCACGATTATCGGGGTCATCTTCGGTGTGCTGGGTACGGCGCTGGTGCAGGGACTGGTGGCGGAAATCGGCTTTGCGGCGGCCCGCGTTCCGGGCGCCTTTCTGCTTGCCTTCTTGACCTTCGCCATCTCGATCATTCCCTTCGGCCCTGCCGTCATATGGGTGCCCGCGGTGCTGTGGCTCTTGCATCAGGGAAGCCACGGGGCGGCGATCTTCCTGGCACTGTGGTCGATCGCGGGCCATGGTGTGGTGGACACCTTTATCAAACCGCTGCTCATCAGCCGCGGCGGCAGCCTGCCGTTGGTGCTGGTGCTGCTGGGCGTGCTCGGCGGCGCGACCGCCTTCGGGTTTATCGGCGTGTTCCTTGGGCCGACGCTGCTGGCGGTCGGCTATCGATGGCTGGATGACTGGAGCGCCGAAGTTGCCGCCACGTCATGAGCGCCGGGCGCTTCCCAAACCCTGGTTCGGCAAAGCCGCGAAGCCAAACTGGCGCTGCTAGAATCGCCTGCCCGTGCCGCTGGCGGTTAGATTCAAAATCGGCGCCTTGCAGGTGGTCGGACCGGGCGGGGGCCCTTCAGCATACGACCCCGAATCCAGGCCATTGATCGTAATTGTGATGTCGTTGTCCCCGATCTTGCCCAGCGCGGTGAAAGACACATTGTTCAGCGCGGTTGCAGAACACGCCGCAGGCCGGCCGACAAAAGCGGTGGTAAAAGTCCCGTTGGCTTCGAAGCCGCCATTGCCCTTGTCGGCTACCGTATAAGTGCCGGTGCCCTTGAAATTGGGCGACGTGCAATTGGTGGCGCCGATGTTGATCCCGAGGTTGCTGATGAGGATTTGGCCATGACCGAACTGGATCAAGACATCGTAGAGTGCGGCGGGCACGGTGCCGGACACCTTGCAGGCCCCACTGGTAGCAGAGCCGATTGCTGCCGTTCCGCTGGTGCTTATCCCCCATGTCCCGGCAAGCGGATCCGACTGGGCACTAACAGTGCCGCCGGCCAGCAACATCGCTGCGATGAGGCCAAGAGCTACAAGTACATTCTTCATAAATCCTCCGCGCGATAGGCCGGTTTAGCCGAAATCCGGCCGCTTCATTTCAAAACTGCTATAGATTGCACTCGAACCTAACTTTTTGCAGAAGAGAGATCAAGCCGCGCCGAGCGATGTGCCCCGAGCGCGGCGCCTATGCCCCGGCCGCGGTTGCGCTATTGCGCGGCGACTGCTTTTAGGATGTCGGCCGCCAGTTCGGGGCGGCAAATGATCAGGTCGGGCAGGTAGGGATCGGGTTGATTGTAGCGCAGCGGCGCGCCGTCCAGGCGCGATACGTGCAGACCGGCCGCCGCCGCGACTCCAGCCGGCGCCGCCGAATCCCATTCGAATTGTCCGCCGCTGTGGACGTAGGCGTGCGCTTCGCCGCGCACCACTGCCATCGCCTTGGCACCTGCCGATCCCATGTGCACCAGGTCTCCGTGCAACAACTCGGCGACCTTTTGCGCGACCTCGGGCGGGCGCGTGCGGCTGACCAGGATGCGCGGGCGTCCGGGCGGCGGCGGCGCGATGGGCGGCGGATCGACGCTGGATAGCGTCAGGCCCAGGCCGGGCAGGCTGACCGCGCATGCGGCCGGGATACCGTCGACCACCAGCGCGACGTGGACCGCCCAGTCGGTGCGCTGCTCCGAATACTCGCGCGTGCCGTCGAGCGGATCGATGATCCACACTCGTTGCTTTTCCAGACGCGCCTCGTCGTCCTTGTCCTCTTCGGACAGCAGGCCGTCATTGGGATAGGTCTCGCGAATGATCCTGGTGATGAAGGCGTTGGAGATCGTGTCCCCGACCGCGCCCAACGCCTTCTTTTGCAGTAGTCCCCGCTTGCGCACAGTCAGCAGAAGTTCACCTGCGCCCTCCGCGATTAGCGCGGCGGCCTTGGCATCATCGGAATTCGCTTTCGACATTTCCCTCAAGCCCGATGCGAGACGGATGAATCCGCGGTCCGGAAATCAGCGCCGCATACGTCTACCATATCCGTTTTCAGCGAAGATAGATGCGGGGCGGGGATGAGCAAGGACGGCGGAGGTGACAATAGTACGGCGCCGTAAGAAGACGGGGCCGGAACGGTTCCGGCCCCGCAGGTCTTTGCGTGAGGCTAGCGCATGATGCGCGACAGGCCGCCGGGGAAGGCGAAGGTCTCGGCGTCCTGCAGGTCGGTGGATGCGTTCTTGTCGATCTCGGGAATCGTCCCGATGGTGCTGACGCTGGCATGGGTGTTTTGCAGGTCCCAGATCGCATCCTCGGTCGCGGCGGGAATGGTCACCATCTCGCCGTCATTGAGCTTGACCACTCCCAGCGAGTTCTTGTTGACCTTCCACAGCTTCTCCTGTTTGTCGTAGGTCTCGTAATACAGCGTGCCCCAGTTCTGCTTGTCCACGTAAAATACCTTGTGGGCGTAGCAGTAGTCCTTGTTGATGGGCTGGACGTCGATGATGTAGGCGTCGCGCACCTCCCACTTGCCCATCTCCGCCTTGGGCCATCCGGGAACCGGCAGCTTGGTGTGCAGTACCTTGTCCAGGTTGGCGCGGTCGCCGGTGCCCTTGGCGATGTCGGCGTGGACAATCGCCAGCACCTTCTTTTCGCCCAGGTAGCGGGCGTTGAACAGGCCAAGCTGGAAGGCGATACCGCCAGAGTTGTCATCCTGCGCCCAGTCGGTGCCCAGAATCGGCGAGCAGCGCGCCGCGCTCGACAGCCGCAGCGGCCGGCGCAACGAGGGCAGGAAGACGTAGGTTTCCTGCACCGCGCTGGGGTCGTCGCGCTGCAGGTCCAGCGCCGTGGTGTACTTGCTCTGCTCGGGAATCAGCAGCAGATCGCGCGTGCTGTGATAAAAGCCCGACGCATAGGGCAGATCGATCGGATAGGGCGAGTCGCTCAGATGCATGAGCTGCCAGGTCGTGGCGATCGATTCCTCGGGTGTGGTGTTGCCGTAGCGGTCTTCGATGAAGAAATGGCTGTGGTAGCTGATCAGGAAGGGCCAGAAGTCGTACCACAGGTCGAACATGATCTT
>Ga0209061_1004909_pt1 | contig 12305 bp, 12 predicted proteins | sample Coa_R1_10_FD_187157 | JGI IMG/M metagenome (GOLD analysis project Ga0209061, IMG submission 187157) | Surface soil microbial communities from Centralia Pennsylvania, which are recovering from an underground coalmine fire - Coalmine... | ecosystem: Environmental > Terrestrial > Soil >...
CCTGGGCGTTCATGCGAGAAACCCATCCTCCTGCCGACGGCTCGCCGGCTAGCGGATAGCCGGGTAAGTCCCCGCTGCCGTACCAGGACGCGCCGGGCAGTTACCGCCGCGGGCGGATCAGGCGGGTTTGACCGCGTGGATGCGCTCCACGGTGCCGGCCTTGAGCCGTTCGGCCTCCACGATCTGGAACCCGGCCGCCGTGACCAGCGGGAGCTGGCGGCGGGTGAAGTGCTCCCCGGCCGTGCGGGCCGTGACGCGTTCGAGGAGCCACTGGGCGGCGTAGAGCGGCGGCCAGGTGCTGCCGACGTGGTCGAGCAGCAGCAGGCGGCCGCCGGGGATGAGCACCCGCCGCATCTCGCCGAGCGCCGCGGCGGGGTCCGGTATGGTGCACAGCGCCAGCGCGCAGACCACGGTGTCGAACGAGGCACCGCCGAACGGCAGGTGCCCGGCGTCGCCTTCCCGCAGGTCCGCCTCACGGCCCAGGCCCGCGGCGCGCTGCCTGGCGATGGCCAGCATGGCGGGGCTGAGCTCGATGCCGGTGATGGCGGCGCCGGCCGGGTAGAAGGGCAGGCTGCGGCCGGTGCCGACGGCGACTTCGAGGACCCGGCCGCGGGCGCGCTCGCCGAGCCATTCCCGCCCGCCGGCGAACCAGGTCTTCTCGAAGAAGGCGATCTGCCTGTCGTAGCCGGGCGCGGCCTTGTCCCAGACCCGCTTCTGCCGTGCCGTCAGGGCATGGGGCGTTCCCGATCCGGCAGTGCTCATCGTGGTGCCGGTCCTTCCATGCTCGCGGGACGGGAAAGGAGCAGCCCGCGTCCGCAGGGGCCGCGGTGCCGGTGAACGCCACATGGCGGCAAGGTCATCACGTTCTCCATGCACTCCATCGTCCTCCAGCGGATGCACTCCATCGTCCTCCAGCGGCCGCCGCGCCCTGCGCCGGACGCCCGCGATGATAGCCGCGCCCGGGGCGGTGCCCGGCAGATCGCCGAACGGGCGGTGGCTTGTCTTTCCCGGTAAGCGGTGTGACCGTCGGCGCAGCACGCCGGCGGCGTTCCAGCGCAGGGCGCCCGCTAGGTCGCGAGCGTGGTCGGCGATCGAATAGTCGGGGCGGGCGTCGATGTCGCGCAGCGCCCGGTCGAGGTCGAGCCCGTGTTCCCCGAGCACGATTGAGAAGTCCCGCCGCATCGGGCCGAGCCGGTCGTATCCGAGCGAACGGTAGATACGAGGAAACTGGGACCGGTACAGGCGGACGCGTTCATGCAGGCCGGACGAATGTGACAGTGGATTCTTCGGGCGCTGGCGGACATAGCCGGGCAAGATGTCGGCGAAGGCGTGACGCAGGATCCATTTGTCCTGGCCGTCACGGAGCTTCAGTTCGATGGGCAGGCGCATGGCCAGCCGCACCAGGGCCAGGTCAAGGAACGGCACGCGCGCCTCCACGCCCTGTCCCATGCTGGTGCGGTCAACGCGCTGCAGTTCGGTCCGCCCGAGGTTGCGCAGCTTGTACTGGAACAGGCGCTGCCGCGCGGCGGGGTCGGGGTGCTGGTACATCTCGTAGCCGCCGAACAGTTCATCGGAACCGTCCCCGCAGAGGACCACCTTGATGCCGCGGCTGCGCACCCGGGCGAAGAGCAGGCGGGAAATGACAGCGTTGATGACGTCGCCATACTCGGTCAGCTCAGACATCCGGATGGCCTCCCGGATATCCCGCAGCCGGATGTCGCCCGGAGCCAGTTCGATGACCTCGTGGTCGACCCCGAGGTCGCGTGTCACGCGGCGCGCGTACGAGATGTCGTCGCTGCCAGGAGCCCCGATCGTGAACGCCACGCAGTCCGGATGCATCTCGCGTACGTGCAGGAGCGTCAGCGTGCTGTCGAGGCCGCCGGAGAGGACAACGCCGACGGTCAGATCGGTGTCGACCCGGACCCGGATGCTGTCTTCCAGCGCGGCCCGGACTTGCCGCGCGGCCTCGGCGACGTCGGCGACGGGCTCCTCGCCGTCCCCTATGCCCGGCAAGTCCACGTACGCGCTGACGGCCGGATCCTGGGCAGGGCTTCCCCATCCGTGATGGCCCGGCGGGATTTCGCGAACCCGCCCTCCCGCGGGGACGAGCGCCTTCAGTTCCGATGCCGCGTACAGATGGCCGTCGTGGCGAGACCAGTAGAGCGGCTTCACCCCGAGCGGGTCACGAGCCAGATACACCTGGTCAGCGGCCTTGTCGACGATGGCGAACGCGAACTCGCCGCGCAGGCGGTGCACAGCGTGTTCGCCCCACTCGAGGAATGCCTCCAGGACCACTTCGGTGTCGCTGCCGCTCCGCAGCACGTGGCCGAGGCCCGCAAGCTCTGACCGCAGCGAGCGGAAGTTGTAGATCTCGCCGTTGTAGCAGGCCGCCCAGCGGCCGTCAGCCGAGTTCCACGGCTGGATAGCCCGATCCCGGTCGACTATCTTCAGCCGCTGGGTGCCAAGCCGGTGCCGGCCGGCACTGAGCGTCTCCCGCACCTCCCCGCGCGGCGCGATCGCGTCTAGCATCGAGTCGAAGAGCGCCGGGCAGGGGGCCGGCCCGATGATGAGGGCGATACCGCACATGTGGAAAATCCCTTCCCGGCCGGCGTTATCGGCCGCGCACCTGGGCGTCGTAAGCGGCCTGCAATTCACCGCACACGAGCGGGTTGACGCACAAATGCCACGCCTGTCCCTCGTCTATGACGTTGAGCTGGCCTGCCTCCTGGCGTTCGAAGAGAAGCCGGGCTAGCAGGTTGTCCGGGTCGAACTGGCGAAACCAGCGCATTTCCAGATCGCACGCGTAGCCAACGCAGTGAGAACTCGGCAGCATGGCGGCGTAACCGAGGGAGCGGAGGTGATGCTGGTGCTGCACGCTGCGCACCATGCTATTCACCCAAAGGCGCGGGGTGCGCGGCGGCAACGCGGCGGCGAGTTCGCGGGCGATCTGGTTAACGACGGCGATAACCGCGGGCCGCGAACGCGTGAAGCGCAATCCAGCCGTATGAGGACGGATTGCGGGGAACGTCTGGCGCAGCGCCCAGTCCCGGGCCCGGCCGGGCAACCCGGCCGCCTGAGCGCGGTACTGGAATTGCAGGACCTTCGCCGACCTGAGCGGCCTGAGATCTACCAGTTCAGCCGAGCACTGCACGTCGGCGTCGGAGACGAAAGGATCCGTCCCGCTCCACCACGCCGAATCGATCTGGGAAAGCAGGAAGATCCGCACGAACGCCGGCAAGCCGCTCGCCGAACTGCGCGCGCTGGGCTCGTAGTTGCGGATCTCATGGATCAGGCGGGCGGCGGCGGCATCCACGCCTCCGTCGAGGTGCGAGAGCACGCGGGTAAACTCCGGCTGCCCCAGGCGCTTAGCGACGATTCCCTCGGCGGCGGGCAGGCCAGAGGACCGCAGGTGCGTGCTCGTCTCCTTGACCAAGTCATCTACCGCCACCCGGTAACCCAAAAGCGCGGAACCCGGCAAAGCGGAGGATAGTCCGGCAATTTCTTCCGGGGCGCCCAATGGGCGATCTTCTCTCACATGATCAGCCAACGCTTTTCACTCTCCTCGGCCATCCGCGCGGCAGCGAGATGATATATCGTCCGCCGTATAACGCGAAACCACTGTGCGGATAATTTGCTTCTGACCGATATCGGTATAATGCCTGAGTTAAGGGCAATGGCTGGGATTATGCCCCGGCACGCCGATATTATTCGGCGATAATTCACGCGATGGCTATCGTCTCCCCGGCTTGCGCTGCGGGCCGGAGGCCGCCCGCGAGCAGCGCCGCCCACAGCGCGACCGCCTCGGGCGTGGCGAGGCAGCGAAGCTCCCGTTCCATGACGCTCGCCTTGACACGCGTCCACAGCCATAGCGAACTGCCGCCGCCGATGCGCACCACAGCGGTGACCCGGTCCCGTGCCCCGAGCGCGCTCACCGCGTCGTCCGCCGCCAGCGGCCAGCCCTCGACGACGGCCCGGTAGAAATGTCCCGCTCCGTGCCCGATGCGATGCCCGAAGAACGCGCCTGACGGAAACGCTGGCCGGGGCAGCAGGTACCGGGGGCCGTCGGCCCCCGGCCCCACCTCCGCGGAGAACGTCAGGCCGTCGGGGACCGCCTCGGCCAGTGCCTCCGCGGTCCCCTCGGAACGACCGTCAGGCAGCGCCGTGTCCAGCGTGAGAAGCCGTGCCGGGGCGGAGCGCCCGGCGAACAGCCCGACGGTCGCCTGCGCGACTCCCGCGGACATGAGCTCGACGGGGCACGCTGGCAAGATGTGGGCTACCGGCGCCGCGCTCCCCAGCCTGATCACGAAGGTCCTCAGGGACGGGTCGGAGAAAGCGTTCGTCCTGTGGGACGTCAAGAAGCTCGGCTGCTTGCGCGGGCGGGCATCCCGGGCCGCCGCGACCGCCTGTGCTCGCGAGGCCAGGCCGCGGGATGGACGGGCGCCCGCGGTCGGGGAGGCGGCGCGGCTGAGGAACCCGGAGCTGCCCGTGCCCGCCGCCTTGGCCGGCCCCTGCCAGGTTTGACGTGCGCGAGCACGCCGCGGGGCCGGGCCAAGCGGCCGGAGAACCGCCGGCGAGCACAGTCCCCGCCGTCCGTTCGGTGACATGGCCTTTGATGTCCGAACGGGCGGGGGTGCCTGCCGCCGGGGATGCCGGTGACCGGGCACAGGGCGGGCGGCTGGACGTGGGCCGGGCGGCGCCCTGGTCACCCGTCACGGCGCGTGGCCTCTGATGCCGCCGAATGGACGATAGCCGTGCAGAGCACGGGGAGGCGAGGAGCCCGCCCCGGCCGGTCGCCTCAGCGTCCGCCGCGCCTTGGAGGAAGACGATCACCGGCGCTGCCGTCGTTCCGGCGTTCCGGCGCTGCCGCGGACCGGGATCTCATGACAGCAGGCTGGGCCGGGGGCGCCTGGCGATGAGCCGCAGGGCCGGCCTTACGGACAAGCCGCTTTGCCCTCCCGGGTGCTTCCCGGCTCGCGCGGAGGGAAATAATCGGAAGAGGCCGCCGTCGTCCCGGCGCCGGCGGTTACCCGCGCCGGTCTTGCAGGAGGCCGCTATGGAGGAACACTTCGTCTGGATGACCACGCGCCGGATCAGGCCGGGCACGCTGGCACGGTTCGAGAGGGCCTGGCGGCCGGACACGCATCCGGACGGCATGCTGCGCGCCTACGTGTACTGGTCTGAAGACGGGCAGCAGATCATCGGCGTGTCGTTCTGGGACTCGAAGGAGTCCTGTGATGCGTGGCGGGCATCCGGGGCCGAGGCGCGCAGGCGCGAGGCGATGGCCCCCCATGTCCTTGATGAGCGGGAGGCGTTCTACCGGGGCCGCGAGCTGACCGTGCCGGCCCGCTAGCGGCTGCCCCGGCCGGGCGGGCCGAGGTTACGGTGCGGTTCCCGGGGCCGGGCTTAGGGGATAGACAGCGTAATCTGGCCGGGTCGTGGCACCGCCCCGCCCGCGGCGCGCCCCGGTTGAAAACAGACAAGCCCCCTAGGCGGACGCCTGGCCGTATTCGGCGTCGGTGACGTGCTCGCCCCGTGCGGTGTCACCTTCGGTGAGAGACAGGTGGGTCATGTACTGGCCGGGCGCGGCGCCGTGCCAGTGCCACTCGCCGCCGGCGACGTTAACCACATCCCCGGGGCGGATCGTGATGACTGCCTCGCCGCGGGCCTGGACGACCCCCTCGCCTTCGATGACGTAGAGGGTCTGGGCGATCGAGTGCGAGTGCCATGCGGTGCGGGCACCGGGAGCGAAACGCACGTTGCCGAGTGACAGCCGGCAAGGTCCATGCCCGGCGGTGACCGGGGCGATCCAGACCTCCCCGGTGAACCATTCCCGCGGGCCGCGGTCGGCCGGCTTGCTGTTACCGTCCTCGTTATTTGAACGCCTGGCGGCTGAGTTATCTGGCGACGGTCCGGCAGGGCTTCGTGGGTATCACAGGGAGTCCGATCACATAACGTGACTGCCGGCGAGGTTGCTGTTGCGCGTACCCGTCGAGCGCCGTTCGGCCGCGGTGATCCCCGGCCAGTCCGAGGATCCCCTGACCGGACCCGGACCCGCCGTTTCCAACCTCCAGGTGCAGCCGCCGCAGCAACGGCGGGAGCGGCAAGCCGAGGACATGCTCTGCCTCTTCTACTGCCGCTTCGGTGGCAGGGACGAGGACGGCGGGCAGCGGCTCCGCCAGCCCGCTGCTTCGCGCCCGCAGGTACTCAGTTGATCCGCGCTGGCAGATCCGCCGGTACCGGCCGTCGGGGGTCCTCTGGAACGCGCCGCCCCCGTCCATCGAGGGCATGGGGCACCCCCGGTATCTCATCCAGGTACTCGCCAGCTGCCACGAGACCCAGGACCGCCTGAAAGGCCATATTTTCGTTCACCGATGCCACGCGCAAAGTATGCCGCCCGGCTCCGGCGATCGAGCGGCACGGCCGGTGAGCCACGCGCACCAGGTTCAGGGCCTAAAGGACGATATGCGCGTCAGCTAACCTGGCGCCTTCCGGCTGGCGGGAGCGCCGAGTCGGCGATACAGGGTGCTGCCGAGGCACTCATCGGCCACCCTCTGTCACGACCGCAGCTTGCCCGCGCAGACGCTGCACCGCCGCCCGGCACGTCGAGGAGCAAGTATCAGCTTGAGCCGAACGGGATACAGATGGTTACCCTGTGGATGAAGTGGCTTGCACCTGGCTGAGCGCCCGGTGCAGCCCGGTAACCCAGGCAGCTACGTCACAGCCGGCGGTATCGATGACAATGTGCTCTCGGTGCCAGGGCTCGTAGTCGCGGCGGGCAATAGCGTCCCGGCTCGGCAGGGCCAGGTGTTCCGGGTGCTGCCGATGCACGACGGCTGCGTGATCGCCTGGGTTCCTGCCTAGCAGGAATGCGCCCGCGGCACCTCGACGTCCACGGATGTCGCCTTCAGCTCCCAGTAGCCGTACTCGACGGTACCGATCCCCGGTGCAGTCCATCCAGGGCCGGCTTCGTAAGAGATCACCTCGAGGCCAGCTGCGTCCAGTTCCGCCTCGGCCTCGGCGTCCTCCCGCAGACGCAGGGTGATCTCCGAAAACGGATCCGGGTGGAGCGTGATCTCCCGCTGCGGCCGGCCAGGTTGTGCCCGCGGCAATGTCAGCAGGAGCGTGCCTTCAGGCTTGGTGGCGGCGGCGAGGTTGTGTGCTACCCGGGCGAGGTCGGTGCAGAACTCAAGGCACCCAAGCGCGACAGTGACGTCCGCGAGCGGCCATTGTGCCGGAAAGGGCTGATGGTAATCGTGGACGAAGAAGCTGCCGCCGGGCCTGGCGAGGGCGGCTAGGCGGACCATCTCCGGTGACAGGTCGCAGCCGATTACATGTGCCGACAGCGGGAGGCCCGCGGTGAGGTGACCAGGCCCGCAGCCGACATCCAGGATGGTGAAGTCGTCGCGGGTTACCCGCGCCAGCCAGGCTCGGGCACGGTCCCAGTAGCGGGCCTGGTCAGCGGCGAGCTGTTCATAGGTCCCGGCCACGCAGTCGTACAAGAGCCGGATGCGGTCAACCTCGCGCTTGCTTCCGGCGGGCCGGTCCGTCAGGCCGAACAGCGCGATCTTGGCGCTGCCCTGGCCGACCGAGACCATCCCGTAGAGGGTCCGGCCGCTCTGGTCCAACTCCAGGCGCAACAGCACGTCGTCGCTGTCGGTCACAACACAGGGCAGCTCCCGGACCATCGTGCCGAACGCCAGCAGTCCCCATGCGAGGCCGGAGTTCTTTGCCGCCCGCTCCGGGTGATCCACCCGGACCTCGCCCGCGGCAGTGGGCTCGAGATGGTCCTGGATCTCCTCGACCGACGGCTCGGCGTGCAGGCTCATCAGCCACGCAAGCTGCCGTCCCGCCGCTGTGGGCGGGATAAGCGCGGGATCCATGCGAGCATGCTAACAGTTCCTGTCGGAAGCCCCGGCAGACCGCATTGCAATGGCTGATAGGGGCGCTGGGCAGTGAGCCCGCGCATGACGATCACCGAGCACAGAGCCGGCAGGGAGACGCGGTTCCGCGCCCAGCGGGGGCTCGCCAAGCCAGCACGCTCCGTGACAGCCGTGCTGCGCAAGGAACGCTGCCGTTGATCAGGGTCTGATGTGCAGATAAACAGGCCGCTAACACTGGCCCGGCTGAACATCCATTGTAGGTTTCTCCTGTGCGGTCAGTGGCTCACGGGCACAGCAGGGTCTTGATGGAACGGCGCTCAGCCATGGCCCGGTAGCCCTCGGCGGCTTCGGCTAGGGGCAGCTCAAGGCCGAAGCTCCTACCAGGGTCGATCTCGCGTTTACAGATGAGGTCGATGAGCCGGGCTGGAATACCGGCGGCCGGCTTCGCGTTCTGCCTCGTGTCGGTGCGTTAGTGTCCCCCGGGCTCTAACCACTGCCTTCATGGAATACCGTGCGGCTGGAGCCATGATGCGCCTTTCGCCGTGAGGCGACCTGCGCACCGGCCACGGCACGCCCTCGCGAGCGCACGCTCCCGGGGGCGCTGTCATGTCCGGCCCCGCCCGCATGTCCGGCCCCGCTGTCCACGGCAGCGCCGCCGGCCTGGCGTACCTGGTCCCGTGCGGGAAAGGCCAGGTTACCCGAGACAAGCTCCCGCGAGCCCTCAGCCGACCAGGCCACCGCCAGCTCCGGGGATCGTCGGACAAAGGGCGTTGAGAGGCGTTGAGAGCGGACAGCGTGCCGCCGGGCGGCCGGGCACGACCAAGCCGCGGCTCAGCCGGCCTTCGGCGTATCCCGCGCGGAGGACCTCGCGGCGTATCCCGCGCGGGGGGTCTCGCGGCGTATCCCGCGCGGGGGTCTCGGCGGCCTGGTACCGTCCGGCATCCGCCCCCGGGCCGGCGGTGCGCCGGAGGTGGCCAGGGTGTGGTTCACCTGCCGGCTGCTTTCGCTTCTGAGCTGCCCCCGTCTCCGCCGGGGCCTGCTGTGCAGGTGCCCGCCAGCGCGGCCATCGCGGCTTCCAGGGAGAACGAGCCGGGCGCGGTGTGCCACTGGGCCATCAGCCCGTGCACGCCCGCGGTGAACAGCCGCGCCTGCAACGCCGGGTCGGTTCCCGGCGGCCACTCCCCGGCGGCGATCCCGGCCTGGAACAGGGCGGTGAGCCGGTCGGTGTTTCCGGCGCTGGTGGCCTGGACCTTGGCGGCGATCGCGGGCTCGTACGCGGCTAGCGTGGTGGCCTCCATCAGCACCCGGCAGGTCTGCGGATTGTCCAGGACGTGGGCCGCGATGGCCGACGCCACCGCGGCCAGGATGGCGCGCGGGGTCCGGGCGGGCCCGGGCAGGCCGCCGACCGCCGCGTTGACCCGGGCGCCCAGGCCGCAGTCCCACTCCTCGTATAGCGCGATGAACAGCGCTTCCTTGCTGGGAAAGTAGAGGTAGGGGGTTCCCTTGGACACTCCGGCCGCCTCGGCGATGTCGGCCATCGTGGTGGCGTGGTAGCCGGACTTGGCGAAGCACCCGGCCGCGGCGGCGATGATCTGATCTCTGCGTGCGGCGCGCGCCTCCTCGGCGACCTTCGGCATCAGACGTCCTTACCGCAGGACCCGGCGCCCGGTGCGTGCCGCGACGATCCATTCCAGGCCGTAGCCCGCGGCCAGGATCACCAGGAAGACCGCCGCTTCCGTGCGCGTCCGGTACCAGGACAGGGCCGGTCCGGGCGCCAGCGCCGCGGCGAAGCCGAGGATCGAGGTCAGCAGCCAGCCCGGCCCGGTGACGCCGCAGTGGGTTTCCCGGCAGTGCAGGAAGTTCAGCAGGCAGTACGTGCCGATGACCGCCACGTACCCGCTCGCGATGGCCGACCCGGCTCGCCCGCCCACGGCGCCCGCCGCGGCGAAGGACGCCACCGCGATCAGTATCCCGGCCGGGCCGCGCAGTACCGGGCCGGTAACCCGCACGTAGCTCACCGCTACCCCCCGGAGGCCCCGCCCGGACGCGGGCAGCTTGGCGCGGCCGGCCGCGCCCGCAGGCAGCGGTCCCGGCGAGCCCTGGTCCTGCCGCCGGGGAAGTCTCACGTCCATCTCGCCCTCCCGGATCTGCCGTCATCCCTCATAATGACTGACTGTCCAGTCATTTTAATCTGCGTAAGTTTCCCCGTCAATGGTGACGCGCTCCAGGTGCCTGCCGGGCTGGTGCCGCTGCGGCCGGCGTTCCGCTGCCGCCGGTGCCGCCGCGGCCGGTGCCGAAGGCGGTGCATGCCCGCTCCAGCAGCCCGGGTCAATGTCAGCAGTCCGGTTCTCCGTTCGTGCAGTCCAGGCCGCGGATCATCAGCTCCACGCCGAGGTCGAACTGGTCGCCGGAGTCGCAGCGGCCGCAGAACTGCATGGCGAGGCGGACCAGGTGGTCGGGGGCGTCGCGGGGCACCATCTCGGTGACCCGGCGCATCTGGGACAGCTCGTCCTCCGGCCAGGGACCGCACCCGGCGCAGGCGGTGAAGCACGCCTCGGCCAGCGCGTACCCGTGCGTGTACAGGACCACGGTGCGCAGCACGTCGATCGCCCGGTCCTCGGTGAACCCGGCCCGCATCAGCAGCCGGACGTAGGCGTCGAGCTGCTCCAGCCGCCGGGTCGGCATGATCCGCCGGCTGACCAGCAGCGGCGCGGCGGCCGGGTGGCGGAGGATCGTGCCACGGATCTCGGCGGCGAGGTGGCGCAGCGCGTCACGCCAGTCCGTGTCCTCGGCGGGGGGCGGCTGAGTTTCCCAGGTCATCGCCTCGACGATGCCGTCGAGCAGCGCGTCCTTGTTTTCCACGTGGCTGTACAGCGACATGCCCTGCACGCCGAGTTCGGCGCCCAGCTTGTGCATGGACAGCGCCGCCAGCCCGTTGGCGTCGACGAAGTCCAGTGCCGCCCGAAGCACCTTCTCCCTGGTCAGCCGCTGACGCGGCCCGCCATGACCCGCGCTTTCCGCGGAACCCGCTACCGCGGGGTCGCCCGTGCCCGGCATAGCGCTGGCCGGTTCGCTCGCGGCGGTGCGCGGTGCCCTTGACCGTGGAGTCATGCTTCCCTCCGATGCCGGCTTTCACTTGAAAGCTTACGCCATAGGGGTTATCTTCTCGGCCTGAAGCTTATACCATAAGTAATATCAGTAAGGAGAAGGTGGCATGGTGGGCATCCCGCGAGGCGGCAACCCGGCCAATGACCGGCCGGCCATCGAGCTGTCCGGCCTGACCAAGCGGTACCGCAGGGGCAAGGGCTGGTTCACCGCGGTGAACGACGTCACGCTGAGCGTGCCGCATGGGCAGGTGATCGGCCTGCTGGGGCCGAACGGGGCGGGCAAGACCACCACGATCAAGATGATCTGCGGCCTGATCGTGCCCACCGCCGGGACGATCAGGGTCAACGGCTACGACGTGGGACGGCGGCGCGCCGACGCGGTGCGGCAGATCGGCGCGGTGCTCGAAGGCTCCCGCAACGTGTACTGGCCGCTGACCGCCTGGCAGAACCTGATGTACTTCGGCCGCCTGAAGGGCCTGCGCACCGGCGAGATCAAGCCCCGCGCGCGAGGGCTGCTCACCGACCTGGGGCTGTGGGAGCGGCGGGAGGAGACCGTCGGCTCCTACTCGCGCGGCATGCAGCAGAAGGTGGCGATCGCCGCCGCGCTGATCACCGACCCGCCGATCCTGCTGCTGGACGAGCCGACCATCGGCCTGGACGTCGAGGCCGCCCGCACGGTCAGGGACTGGATCGCGCACCTGGCGCGCGATGAGGGCAAGACGATCGTGCTGACCACCCACCAGCTGCCGATCGTGCAGGAACTCGCGGACCGGATCGCCGTCATCCGCGGCGGCGAGGTCATCGCGGACCTGCCCACGGCCGAGTTGCTGTCCCGGTTCGCCGAGGACAGGTTCGAGGTCCGGGTCACCAGGCCGCTCGACGGCTTCGCCGGGAAGCTGCCCGCCGGAGCGCGGGCGGAGGCGGACGCGGACACGACGCGGGTAGTGCTGCGGGACACCGACCAGGGACGGCTGCACGGGTTCCTCGAAGACCTGCGCGCCTGTGGCGTTCCGCTGCTGTCGGTCACCCAGGCACAGCCGGGCCTGGAGGAGATCTTCCTGCGGCTCATCGGCTCCGAGACCGAGGCTTCCGGTGCCGGAGGGCGAGATGGCGCGGATGCGGGACGAGCGGGGGTCACCCGATGAGCGCGATCGCTGTTCCGCCCCCGGGGGCGGCAGTCCTCGCGCTGCGGGCGTTCGCGTGGCGGGCCTTCGGCAATGAGGCGGGCAAGGGACTGCGGCTGATGTGGCGGCGGCGGGCGGTGGCGATCGCCGGGCTGGTGACACTGGGATTGATGTTCTTGTCGATCCAGTTCTTC
>Ga0209061_1004912_pt1 | contig 12295 bp, 8 predicted proteins | sample Coa_R1_10_FD_187157 | JGI IMG/M metagenome (GOLD analysis project Ga0209061, IMG submission 187157) | Surface soil microbial communities from Centralia Pennsylvania, which are recovering from an underground coalmine fire - Coalmine... | ecosystem: Environmental > Terrestrial > Soil > Unclassified...
GCGGCGAACTGCCCCACTGTTACGACGAATCCGGGAGTTACCGGCAATTTCCCGCTTCCTGGTTACGCAAACCCGCTGCCTTCGAATCATCGCAACCGCTTTGGCGCAGCGCTGGGCGGTCCGTTTTTACCGAACCTGCTGGGCGGTAAATGGTATTTCTTTTTCAATTACGAAGGCCAGCGGTTCCCCAATAATAACTCTTATGAGCGCCCTGTGCCATCTGACTTATTCCGCGCAGGGGTAATTCAAGTGCCGATCGGGCCCAATAACATCTACACGCCCTTTAATTTGAATCCTTATCCGGTTACGGTGGATGGCGTGACTTATCCGGCATGCAGCGGGGCTTACTGCGACCCGCGCGGCATCGGCATCAATCCGGTCGTGAGCGCGATTTGGAACAATCAGATGCCAAAAGGCAATGATTTGCTGTATTCGTCAAATGGCGGCGATCAGCATAACGTAATTGGCTTTCTCGCCACGCTGAGGACTCCGTTAACCGATGACATTTATGTGGGGCGAATTGATCATGATTTTACGGACAAGTGGCATTTCTTTGGCAGTTACCGGTTCATGCGGCTGGTGAACTTGACGAGCAATCAAGTTGACATTGGCGGCGTGTTACCGGGAGACCGGCTGGGCGTGCCTGCGGCTGTTGCGCCGCGCGATCAGCTTCCTGAGCTCTTTGTGGGCGGACTGACTACGACTATTTCGCCGACCATGACCAATGACTTTCGCTACAGCTTTACGCGAAACTTCTGGCAGTGGGGCAGCGTAAATGCGCCGCCGCAGTTGCCGGGGTTAGGCGGCGCTGCGGAGATTGCGAGCGGGGCCACGAATGCCATTGCGGAGACAGCAACGGCAGCGAACATCCTGATTCCCTACAACGTGAATACGCAAAGCGTACGCCAGCGTTTTTGGGACGGGCATGACCAGATGGTGCGGGATGATGTGAGTAAGATCAGCGGCAACCATATTATTCAGTTCGGCGGCCAATATCTGCACAACTATGACTTCCATATGCGTACGGATAACGGCAATGGAGTCAATAACGCGATTGTGTATCAAATTGGGAGTAATGGCATTAACTTTAATGGGTTTACTTATCCTGCCGGGCTCAGCGCTTCGAATCAGAGCGGCTTTCAGCGGCTCTATGCGGAGGTACTAGGTTTTGTCAATCAGCCGCAGGTAGCGTATACGCGAACTGGTCCCAATCTTACTCTGCAACCGGTTGGAAGTGTTGCATACGAACGCAGCGTAATTCCGACTTATGATCTCTATGCGAGCGACACCTGGCACTTGCGGCCGAACCTGACGCTCACTTATGGTTTGTCCTGGGATGCGGAGCTGCCTCCCTATGAGCTCAACGGGAATCAGGTCATGCTTGTGGATGCAAACGGTAAGCCGATCCAAGCGGACACGTATCTGGCGCAGAGGAAAGCAGCGGCGCTGGCAGGTCAGGTTTATAATCCTGTTCTCGGATTTGAGACGATCCGGAATGTTGGCCGGAAGTATCCCTACGATCCGGTGTGGGATCAGTTTAGCCCGCGTGTGGCGATGGCATGGAATCCCCGGTATACAAGCGGGCTGCTCGGAACGCTTTTGGGCGATGGGAAGACGGTGTTCCGCGGCGGTTATGGACGTATCTACGGGCGGCTGAATGGGGTGAATCTGGTCCTGGTTCCTCTGCTCGGTCCCGGGCTGCTGCAGGCGGTCAGTTGTCCGGGAGCCAGCAGCTCAGGCCAGTGTTTAGGCAGCAATAATGTGACGCCGGCGACCGCTTTCCGGTTGGGTACGCCGCCCAAAGGGGACGGGCTTTCGGCGCCGCTGCCCGCTCCGTCGCAGACGCTGCCGCAGCCGTTTCTGCCCGGCATTAATGGAGCGTATGCACAGGATCCGAGCTCCTTAGATCCCCATTACAGGCCGGAACGAACCGATAACTTCACCTTCTCCATCCAGCGGGAGATCAGCACCAAGAGCACGCTTGAGATCGGCTATATCGGGCGCATCATCCGCAACGAGAGCCAAAACGTGAATATCGACGCGGTCCCGTACATGACGACGCTCAACGGACAAAGCTTTGCGCAAGCCTATGCGAACGTGTATCTCTCGCTTTGCGGAGCGGCTTACTGTGGGAACAAAGTGCTGACGGCGGCGAATGTTCCGGTACAGCCGTTTTTCGAAGCAGCACTCGGCGGGCCGAATTCTACTTACTGCAAGGGCGCCTCGAGTTGCACGGCGAAGTTTGTTTCCTCGAATCTCAGTGCATTTCAGAATACACAAGTCTCTAACATTTGGAAGGCGTTATACAGCGCTCCAAGCTTTCAACTGAATGGCTGTCCAGCGCCTTGTAATAACACGATGCTCGATACGAATCAGATGTCTTCGGCCGTGTTGATTACAAGTGATGGATACGGGAATTACAATGCGCTGTTTGTGAGCTACCGGATTCGTGATCACCACGGGCTCAGCGCGGTGTCGAATTTCACGTGGGGGCGGGCCCTGGGCACGGGCGCGGTAACGCAGGCCTCGAGCGCTTATACGGATCTTGATCCGTTTAATGTGGGGGCCAATTACGGTTCGAATGGATTTGACATAAAGTTTGTCTATAACCTAGCGATTACGTATACGCCGCCCTATTTCGCCACGCAGCATGGCGTGCTTGGGCATTTGCTGGGCGGATGGACGATCTCTCCCTTGCTGACGGCGCAGAGCGGCGGCGGCGAAGCAGCGACTTGGAATGAGGGCGGACTTTGCCCGGGCGCCTGTCAGGCGTTTGGAGAATCGAGCTCGAGCGGCATCAGTTCGAATGCAGAGGAGGCGGTATTTGCCTCGCCATATACCGGCGGGACCAGTGCGCATTACAACGTGCAGGGATCCAATGGGATTGGAACCAATAATCCGACTGGAGTGAATCAATTTGCGGACCCGGCCACGGTCTATGCGGAGTTCCGTCCGTGCATTCTGGGATACGACACCAGTTGCGGCGGCTATTACAACTTCCGCGGGTTGCCCGCCTGGAATGTAGACGCGACGGTCTTGAAGGATATTGGGCTTTGGAAAGAAGGACGGGTGGGAGCGACGCTGAGTTTTCAGATCACGAATGTGTTCAATCACATTGTGTTCAATGGCGCCTCTAGTCTGAACCTGAGCAGTCCGGCCACATTTGGCCGGATCACGGCTGCAGCAGGCGCTACTTTGGGTACGATTCCGAACCTCCCGCGCAATATGGAGTTCGGGTTACGGATTCATTTTTAGGGATGCCTGGCGACTCTGTTTGCGGCTTACAGCCTTCCGGCGGCATGCCGGCAGTACTACCAGCCCGAGGCCAAGCAGCAGCATGGAGGCGGGTTCCGGAGTGCGGAATGTCGGCTCGAATACTCCTAGGATATCTCCGTCAGCCGGGCTGTCGGAGCGCCCACCTGAAATTGCCAGCACGCCATTGTCATCAAAGGAGGTCGCGTCGGATTCGACGCCAAACACAGCCGACGACTCGCCGGGTCCAATCGTATCGGCAGTATTCCCCGGAGCTGAGAAAATGAACCCCACGCTGCCGCCGTTGGTTCCGCGGTACACGGAAATGGGGGCGATTCCCGTTCCCTGGACGTAGCCGATATCGGTCGCGTAGCCAAAATATCTGCCGATAGCCATTACAAAGATCCCGGCAGACAGGCCCGGATTCAGATTCACCTGAAAGGCGAAATCCAGGCAGCCGGGACAGATGCCAGTTGGATCCTGGATGACGAAATTCACATACGTGCCGGAGATCAACCCGGCACCGCTTCCGAAGCTAAAGGTGCCTTGCGTCTCCGCAATGGGCGACAGGGTCTGATTAGAATAAACATCGGGAGCTCCGGAGCCACCTGGAGTCAGCAGGGTGGCGCTGAGAGGAGTCGCCAAAGGTATAAACCAGGCGAGTGACACGAAGATAAGGGAAGGGCGCATAGGTGGGCCTGTAGATAATCTGTTAATGTTATACTCCTTCTACTAGGAAAACTCTAGGCTATTCCCGTTTGTGCAGTACTAGTACGAGCTGGAGGCAAGGTTGCGACCAACCGGCGGTTTCGAAGGCCTACGGTCGCTGGATTTTCCGGAAACCTATGCCGCACGCGATGCCGAACTCAATGGGAAGGCGGTTATTCGCGTTCCCGAATGGAGATCGGGGTTTCGGGGAAGGATTCGTCGTTCCAGCTATAGCGGGAGCGTCCGCGGCGGTCCCGGCCTGGATAGTCGAGGCGGAGATCCTGGCAGACTTCCTCCAGCATGTCCAAGGTGCAGACCTTTTGCTCCATGGCGAAGGCGGTGACCAGAAGGTTATCGCAGATGAGGTTGATGAGGCGGGGCAGGCCGCGCGAACGGTAGTGGATTTCCTGGATCAGGTCGGGAGGAAAGACCGTCTGATGCGGCATTCCGGCACGGGCCATGCGGGTGTCAATATAAGCCGCAGTTTCCTCTAATTCGAGCGGGTTCAAGGAGCAACGTAAGACGATCCGCTGTTTCAACTGGCGGAGATTGGGGGCGTCGAGCTTGCGGTCGAGCTCGGGCTGGCCGGAAAGCACGACCTGGAGCAGCTTGCCCTGGCGGTTTTCCAGATTGCCGAGCAGACGAATCTCCTCAAGCACGTCCCATTCGAGGTTATGCGCTTCATCCACAATCAAGACGCAGGTGCGGCCGCGCTCGGCCTGGTTGACCAGCAACTGATGGAGTGCGAACAAGACATCGGTCTTCGATTTGCGATCACATTGCAGATCGAAATCGTAAGCCACCATTTCAAAGAATTGATCGGGCGTGATGCGGGAATTAAAAATGAAGGCGAACTCGATGCGCTGAGAATCGAGATAGTCGCGCAGGCACTCGAGCATGGTAGTTTTTCCCGTACCGACCTCGCCGGTAAGGACAATAAATCCCTTGCGGCTGCGCACGCCATAGATCAGATTGGCTAGGGCTTCTTCATGCTGCGGACTCCGGTAGAGGAAGTGCGGATCCGGACTGATGTTGAACGGGTTTTGCGATAAACCGAAGTAGGCGTTATAGATAGCATTCTGCATACATCAGCCGGCATGAGAGAGGCCAAGCAAAAAAGGGCCAGCCCCTAGGGATCTCAACGCTTCCATCATATCGGAAGTGGGAGCATTTTTGATTCCAAGCTGAACTGCGAGTGGTCTTGTGGGCGGCATCAGCCTACACTAGTGTAAATGAGCAAACAATACTCGGCTCCGCCGCCCATGACGATCGATGTCAATAAAACGTATGTGGCGCATTTGGAGACGTCCCGCGGCGAAATCGTGGTGGAACTTTTCCCCAAGGAAGCGCCAAAAACGGTCAACAATTTTGTATTTCTCGCGCGGGATGGGTTTTACGATGGCACGATTTTTCATCGCGTCATCCAGAATTTTATGATTCAGGGCGGCGATCCCAGCGGGACGGGACGCGGGGGCCCCGGTTACCGGTTTGAAGACGAAATTAAAGGCAATCCGCACAAGCACCGCGTGGGTGCGTTGTCGATGGCCAATGCCGGTCCGAACACGAACGGCAGCCAGTTTTTTATTACGCATGTGGTGACGGAGTGGCTGGACGGCAAGCATACGGTGTTTGGGCAAGTTCGCTCGGGTCAGGAAGTGGTGAATGCGATTCAGCAAGGCGACCAGTTGAGATCGGTACGGATTGTAGAAAGCTAAAATTTACGAGATGACACGAGAACAGGCTTGGGACCTGGTGTGTGAATTCGTAAAGAGCAGCAGCTTGCGCCGGCACATGCTGGCGGTGGAAGCTTGTATGGCGGCGTATGCGGACAAGTTTGGCGAGGATCGCGAGCTGTGGTCGGTCACGGGGCTGCTGCATGATTTTGACTGGGAGATTCACCCACAGGCGCCGGATCATCCGATGAGCGGGGAGCCCATTCTGGCTGAACGGGGCGTGCCGGAGACGATCCGGCGGGCGATTCTGTCGCATGCTGACTATAGCGGCGTGCCCCGCCAATCGCTGCTCGAGCGTGCGCTTTTTGCTTGCGACGAGCTTTCGGGATTTCTAACTGCGTGCGCTTATGTGAAGCCGGGCAAAAGCATTTATGAAGTCGATGTTTCTTCCGTGAAGCGGAAGATGAAGGACAAGGCCTTTGCGCGGAATGTGAATCGAGAGGATATCGTCAAGGGCGCGGCCGAGCTGGGCATTCCTCTTGAGGAGCACATTGCCTTCTGCATTGAAGCGATGAAGGCGCGTGCGGAGGAGCTCGGGCTCAGCGGAGAGAACCGTCAATCTGCCGCGAGCTGACCGGCCGCGCGTTTGCGGTTCGCTTAATGGCGGTCGCGAACGATTTCTAATTGCGCCAAATCATCGCTGAGCGCGGTGCGGCTGCTTGCTTGCAAGACATTCTTATCCAGAATTTGTTTGATGTCGTGGATTGCGTCCTTCAGCTCACCGTTATCAAAGCGGCCATGAACCAGCTTGCGATCGAAAGTGGACAAGTGTCCTTGGGCGTGGCGATAGCGCTCGCGCGCCTCCGGTTTGTTCGGCTCGAGCTGTTCGGCCATGCGCAGATCGTTTTGTGTTTTGTCGATGAGCGCGCGGAGAGCGGGGTGCGGTCCGCCCGGGCCCCAGCCGTAGTCGGGGTATGGAGCGGCAGCGGGAGGCTGCGCCGGCGCGGCCACTGCGGAGCCTGGAGAGAGCAGGAGTAAACCTGATGCTAAAAAGGCCAGAGCAAGTACAGAATTTCGTATCTTCATAAGTTCTCGTCTCTGTAGATTAGACGCGGCGGAACTTACTGTTACAATTACCAGCCTGAGCGGCGTTCTCGGCGAGCGCCAGGGCGCCGTAAAGAACGCTGTCATCGGCGAGTTGTGCGGCAACGACATCGCGCCGCGCGCGGGACCAGGCGGTCATCTGGCTTTGCAGTTCCTGGCGCAAAGGGTCAAACAGGCGCTCCCCGGCTTTACTGATGCCGCCACCGATGACGATGCGAGCCGGATTGAGCAGCATGATGGCAGCCTTGAGGCCGCGGGCAAGAGGCACGACATACTGGCGCACGAAATCGGGATTGTGCAGGAGCTCTTTTGCGGGGCGTCCGAAGTCGCGCTCGAGCCATAATCCGCAGCACATGCGTTCGAGACAGCCATTCGAGCCGCACAGGCAAGCGGGGCCGTGCGGGTCGACATTGAGGTGGCCGATTTCGCCGGCGAAGGAGTCGGCGCCGCGATAGATTTCACCAGAAATGATCAGCCCGCCGCCGATGCCGGTAGACAGCGTCATGTAGAAGAGCGGATCGAATCCACGGCCTGCGCCGAACACCGCTTCGCCGAGAGCGCCGACGTTGGCGTCATTATCCATGACGGCGGGGGCGCCAGTTGCGCGCTCGATGGCGTCAATGAGCGGAAAACTTTCCCAGCCACCCACGTGAGTGGAGAGCGTGACGGTTTGTGAGGGGAAGTCCACGGGGCCGCCGAAGCCGATGCCGCAGCGATCCGGCTTGAAGCCCTGGCTGCGCCATTGCTGCACAATCTCTTCGATCTGCGGAAGCATGCCGGAAGGTCCGCGCGCACGATCTGTGGGGCGCGATTCGCGGCAGACCATGCGGTGATCTTCGAATGCGGCGAGGGTAAATTTTGTTCCGCCGATGTCGATGGCCAGCGTCTTCATCCTTCCTCCATGATGGAGGATATGGGAAGCGCTGCCTGAAGCGGCGAAGGGATCAGGAGACGGGCGCTTGCGATTTTCTTGCCTTCCAGGCCTGCGAGGCGGCGGGCAGAAGGGAAACTACGATGATGAGAAGCACGACTTTCTCAAAGTTGCGCCGGACGATGGGGACATCTCCGAGCAGATAGCCCAGCGTGATCATGGAGGTGACCCAGCCGGCAGCGCCTGCGATATTGAAGGTGAGAAAGCGCGTATAACGCATGCGCGCCACACCCGCGATAAAGGCCGCAAACGTGCGAATGATGGGGACAAATTTGGCATAGATGATGGTTTTGCCGCCGTGACGTTCATAGAAGGCATGCGTGCGGTCCAGATATTCGCGGCGGAAGATGCGCGAGTTTGGGTTTTTGAACAAGCGATAGCCGAGTGTATTGCCCAGCAGGAAACCGATGCCGTCGCCCAGAATGGAGGCGCAGGCAAACAGGACAATCATGGCGGCGATGGGAAGCCGTCCGGCGCCGGCAACCACGCCTACCGTGAACAGCAGCGAGTCTCCCGGCAGAAAGAAGCCCACGAGTAACCCGCTTTCTGAAAAAACGATCAGAAACAGAACTACGTAGCCTATCCAACCGGTCAGAACGGTAGAAAGCAGTTGAATGAGCTGCGCGGGGTCGGTGAGGCTACGCAGGAAATGAATGAATTCCGCCATCCGGCTTTTAGCTCTTATAAGAATCGATCAGGTGTTTGTAATTGGCCGTGTTGATGCGGATCTTACCGTGCTGGGTGAGATATGCTACGACGCTGTCTCGGAAGAGAGGCAGAAGCAGGTTTTGGCGCTGGGACGCGAGATCCTGGACAATTGCCTCTCTGCCTTCTGAGAACTTACTCATGTCGGCGGGAATCTTTTGGGTTACCTTGCACACAAATTCGGCCGATTGAGCGGAGATGGGGCCTACGATCGCTCCCACCGGATCCTGGAATGCTGGCGCAAGCAAGGTGGCCGAACCAATACCTTCTGCGGCACCGTCGATGGTGAAGGGAGCGGCGGTTTTCACCGTCAGATGCTCTTGCCTGGCGATCGCCTCGAGACTTTCGCCTTGGCGCGCGCGCGCAGCGGCTTGCGCGGCTGCCTGCTGCGCTAACTTCGCTGCCTCGGCATCGATGTACTTCTGTGTCACTTCCTGCTGCACTTCATCGAAGTTGGCGTTGCGCGCGGGGAAGATGTGCGTGACTACGGCGAAGACGTCTTTGCCTTGGGCATCGAGATTCACGATATCGGTCACGCCGCCCGCGGGCGCGGAAAAGATCGCGCTATTTACCTGGGGCTGGGAATTCAGATCCGGCAGCGTGCTGGATGAGGTGATCTTATCCAGTTTGAAACACTTCAGATGGTATTTGGCGGCGATAGCTTCGGCCTGGCTGGGATTGCGCAGGATTTCGTTGCGGGCCGCCTGCACTGCTTTGGTCATTTCATCTGTAGCCGCCTGCTTTTTTGCGTCCACGAGCAGTTGCGGCTTTGCTTCTTCAAAGGTTTCCGTATGGGCGGCTTCTTTCGCTTCTACCTGGATGATGTGATAGCCGTATTCGGTCTGCACGAGGCCGCTCAGTTTTCCAGGTTGGAGAGAGAAAGCGGTATTTTCAAAATTCTTGACGGTTTGGCCGCGCACGATCCAGCCCAGTTCGCCACCTTTATCGGCTGAGCCTGGGTCTTCGGAATACTTTTTGGCTAAAGCGGCGAAGTCAGCGCCGTGCTGAAGCTGCTTGAGGATATCCTCCGCCCTGGCTTTGGCTTCTGCGGCTTGCTGCGGCGATTTGCCCTCGGTTTTGATCAAAATGTGCCGCACCTTTACGCGCTCCGGGAAACGGTAATTATCCAGATTTTCTTCATACATCTGGTGCAACTGGGCGTCAGAAACCTGCACCAGAGGGAGGAAGTCGGGCGTGGAGCCAATGATCAATTCCGCATTGCGTTCTTCAGGAATGCGAAAGTCATAGCGATGGCTGTCGAAGTAGGCCTTGATGGCGGCGGGATCTTTGTTGACTTTTGAGACGAAGTCTTTGTTTTCAAATTCGATGTAATCGAGGCCGACTTTTAGATTTTTGCGCTGATATTCGGCGCGCGCCTCCTGGTCGGTGACGACGGCCGATTGCGCTTCGATGTTTTCGAGCCGCGCGGCAAGCATCGATTCGCGCTGCTGGCTTTCGAACTGTTCCGGCGTGAGGCCTTGCTCGGCGAGAATCATTTCGTAGGTTTTCATGTCGAAGTTGCGGCCGAGCGCCGAGACAAATTGCTGTTGGATGGCGCTGGCTAACTCGTCGTCAGAGATGCGGAAGCCCATCTGACGCGCCTGGTAGGCCATGGCTTTGCTCTCAATCATCTGATTGACGATGGAGGGTACATACATAGCCAAAAGCTCTCTGGGCAGATTGGACTGATTGCGGGTGATATTTTGTATGGCGCGCTGGACGTCCTGGGCGGTAATCTGCTCGCTGCCTACGGTTGCAATGACATCGGGATTGCTGCCGAAGCCGCCCATTCCCCCACCGGGGATCAGGAACCACACCATGGAAGCCGCGATGACGAGGAGCACTGCGCCCAGCAGATAGCGCACACTTTTCTCACGGCTGCGGAAGAGGTCGAACATGGCTAAAGAAGATGGAACTCCTGCGGAAAATTTTTAGCGCGGCGTGACCGGTCAGCGCCGGCTCACCTGGAGCTATTATAGCGGTGGGCTGAGGGCGACCATGGCCGGGGCTAAAGGCGCACTCAGTGCTCGGACAGATCGATCGGTTTAAGGCCGGCCTGTGAAAGCTCGCGGTTGAGTTGCGCCAGCGAAGCCTTCAGTTTTTGCCACTGGGCGAGGCGTGAGGCGGCCAGCTTTGCGCTCTGCTGATAGAGCTCGATTACCTGGGAGGGAGGAGTGCGGTCAGCCGATTCGATTGCGGTGAGGGCGACGGTCAGCCCGCGGCTGGCGTATTCGAGCCCTTGTTCGGATCCCTGCGGACCGCCGGTGAGAATGTCTCCTGCCTGCTTGGTGGTGTTGCTCAGGGCATTTGCCAAGCTCTGCTGATCGGATGGCAGCTTAGCTTTTAGAGCATCGGATTGAGATTGGAGAGCCTGGATCTCCCGGACGGCTCTTCTCGCGGCGACCATTTTCTCAAAGGCGAGTCTGCCCCAGTGGTATTGCTGTGCTAATTCGGCGGGGGTTGCCGGGTCACGCGGATCGAGGGCAATGGTGAGTTTCTGCGTGAGGGCGCGGCCATTGACGGTGAGTTTGACGGTATAGACGCCGGGGAGGACCAGCGGTCCGGCCCAGCGAGTTTCATCGCCTTCTGCCGCTGCGGGAGCTTCGAGGCTGGTGGCGTTATAGCGCAAATCCCAGACGAAGCGATGCATTCCCGGCTCTGTGCTGAGGATTTGAGGCGCGGGGAACCAGCGCGGCGCGATGGGCACGTTGGTGGGAGGCTGAGGCGGCTTCTCTGCACTCGAATAGCGACGCACGAGGCTGCCGTGAGCGTCGAGGATGTCGAGTGTGACGGCGCCCTGAGCGGCGGAGCGCAGGTAGTAATCGATGCAGGCCCCATTGGGCGGGTTTTTAGCCTGCGGCTCATCGGGCGGCAGCGGCGTTCCGGGGAAGCTGTCGCTGACCAGGCGCAAGGCGCGAGCGGGTTTAAAGAGAAAGGCGTCTGAGGCTGCGACGTCGGAAGAGATCTGCCGCAGCGGCGTGATGTTGTCTAAGACCCAGAAGCCGCGGCCATGAGTGGCGATGATCAGATCGTTGTTGTGAATGACAGCATCGCGCACGGAGGTGACAGGCAGGTTCAGTTGGAGCGGCAGCCAGGAGTCGCCATCGTTAAAGGAGACATAGACGCCGAACTCGGTACCTGCAAACAGCAAACCCTTGCGCTCGGGATCCTCGCGAATGGCGTTTAAGAAAGCGCGATCAGCGATGCCGTTGACGATGGGCGTCCAGGTTTTGCCAAAGTCGCGGGTGCGGTAAAGATAAGGCCGCATATCGTCAAGGCGGTGGCGGTCGACGGCTGCATAGGCTTCGCCGGCGGCGAAATGCGAGGCTTCGATCTGCGTGATTTTGCTCCAGGGCGCCAGATTCGGGGGCGTGACATCGGTCCAGGTGCGGCCGCCGTCGCGGGTGAGATGAATCAGGCCGGTGTCACTGCCTGCCCAGATCTGCTGCGCGTTTAAAGGCGAAGGAGCGATGGTATAGACCACGCCGCGCCCTTGCTGTTTGGCCTCCTCCAGGCTGGCTGGGGAGGAGGTGGCGGGGACGCCCGGCTTGGCGCCGGTGAGATCCGGGCTGATGCGCTGCCAGTGCAAGCCGCCATCAAGCGAGCGCATCACATATTGCGTGCCATAGTAGAGCACATTCGGGGATACGGGAGAGAAGACCAGCACCGGAGTCCAGGGATCGCGGTATTTCCATTTGGCGATGTCGCTGTGGATGTCATTGGGGATGGGCCAGGGCGCGATGTTCTGGCTTTGGTAGGTCCGGCGGTCGAAACGCGTGAGTTCGCCGTAGGTTCCAGAGACGTAAAAGATGTTCGGGTTGTGTGGATCGGGCGCGATATAGCCGCTTTCGCTGCCGCCTACGGTGAACCAGTCGCGCAGATCGATCTGGTTGTGCAGAGTGCTCGATGCGGTGGCGGCGGT
>Ga0209061_1004913_pt1 | contig 12287 bp, 12 predicted proteins | sample Coa_R1_10_FD_187157 | JGI IMG/M metagenome (GOLD analysis project Ga0209061, IMG submission 187157) | Surface soil microbial communities from Centralia Pennsylvania, which are recovering from an underground coalmine fire - Coalmine... | ecosystem: Environmental > Terrestrial > Soil >...
CCTTCGTGAAGCGCAGAGCCGCGGTAAGACCCGGGCTTCTCGGGCACGCGGCGGGGAAGCGCGAAGCCCGCAAGGGCAACCCCGTGAGGGGTGCCGTATGAGACTATCGCTTACTCAGCGGCAACGGTTGAAGGTCTCGTACTGCCGCACCGTGTGGTCGCAGGCGTCGTGCTCGTAGGGCCCGATCTTCCGAGCGTGGAGCTCGGACAGGGGGAGGTCGGCTTGGCTCGGGCCCCCTGCCCGGTCTCGGGGTCAGCGATGGTGTGGCGAGCGTGCCAGCGATCATCGCGCCGCTGGTAGCGGCTGCCGGCCCCGTTGGGGCTCTCGCTCGCCTGGCCCGCGACCGTCCCGTCCTCGCCCTCCGGCTGACCCCAGCCGGAGCTCCCGACCCGTCGTGCCTGACCGTCAAGAGCGTCCGGGTCGGATCACGGTTTGGTATCGGAGCTCTTGATGTTGGATCCCCTGATCCCGTCCTGGACGGGAAGGCATCGGCCTTGAAGACCGGTTCGCCTCCCCGGCCGAGGGCAATGGCGGGGCAGATCATAGCCCCCGGGTCAGGCAGCAGTTGGCACCCCCCACCGCAGGCCGTGGAGGGGAAGGCTTGGCCGCATCGACCCCGAGCTCGCCGGGGCCTTCCATGCCGCCATCCCCTCCGGCTCCGGGGCGCCCTGCTCCGCCCGAAGGCGGCACGCCGAACCTCTCGACCCCGGTCTGGGTGTTGTCGATCTCGCCCTCCGGCCATGTCGCGTCGGCGACGTCGTCCGGCGGCTCGGGCTTACGTCTGCGGGAGCAGGATAAGCCCGGAGAGGGCCAGGAGCATCAAGCCGATGAGCATCTTGACCCCACCGTCCCGGACGAAGGCCAGGCCCAGCAAAAGCAGTACCGCCGGCAGACGGTCAACGACGGTGGGGCCCAGCGTAGGGAGGCTGGTCATGTTGACCGACGGTGGGATGATGGTCGCCAAGACCAGGAGAACCACGGCGATGATCTCCAGGCCCACGTTCCCTCGTCCTTCCCTGGCCACCATGTAACCGCCGATCAGCGGCAGGAGCTGCACCAGACGCAGGAGGACGGCTGGGAGGTCGACCGTGGGCAGGCTGAGGGTTGCCTGGCCCATCACCATCAGAACACTGAGCATGTCCATAGGTCCTTCCCCCGTACGTGGTCGTTGGCGTCGCACGGATGGCGCCATCGGTGGCGTGAGAGAGGCCCAGATGAGCGTCGTGCCCGATCAGGGCCCGCGGAGCGACCGGCCTCGTGGAGTCCAGGCGAGCGGCGCGGACGTCGTCGCTGGGGCGGTGCTCCCGAGCGTTGCGCTGCTGCCCCTCCCGGGGGTACAGACGAGACCGACCCAGGGCGCGCTCGTGTGCCGCTGGCGAGGGGTATGGACACGCTGGCCCGTACGCGCCGTGAGGTCTCATGGGGCCCTCAGTTTGCACCAGGGGGAGGGGGCTTGGGTCGTGGTCGTTCCCGGTCTCGAGGAACGCCGAGCGGGGCTGTGCGAGCCGACTCGTCGTGCAGGAGCCTCCGATCATGGCCGGGGAGAGCGGATGGTCCTCCCGCTCTTCGCTGCCCTCCTCGAGGCCGCTCGTGGGCCGTCCCCCAATGGCGTACGATCGACCGTGACCGTGGGGGCTGAAACGATCCGGCGACGGCCGCGGGCCTGCGTCCGGCCTGCTCGGTCGCCGGGCGGGACGGGGCGGGGAAGCGCAGCGTGATCGACCTGGAGATCCCAGGCTGGAAAGGTTTGCGGCTGAGCGCCCTGGTCTTGGATGTGAACGGGGTGCTGGCGGTAGACGGTCGTCTCCTTCCGAGGGTTCGCGCCCGGGTTGTCGCTCTGCGGTCGCGGCTGGACGTCCACCTGCTCTCGGCGGACACCTACGGGGGGCTGGAGCGGATCTCCCGCGCCCTCGGCGTCGCCGCGACCCGCCTCGCGCGCGGCGGGGATGAGGTCCGCCAGAAGGCACAGTTCGTACGCGATCTGGGCCCCGGGGTGGTCGCTGTCGGCAACGGCGCCAACGACGCCGGGATGCTGCACGAGGCGTCGCTGGGCATCGCCGTCCTCGGCCAGGAGGGACTGGCGGCGCCGACGTTGGCGGCCTGTGACGTGCTGGTCGGGTCGGTTCACGAAGCGCTCGACCTCTTGATCCATCCGACCCGGCTGATCGCGACCCTGCGCCGCTAACGGGCTCCCATCGCGACCAGCGAGGAGGAATCGAGGCTCGCCGGGCCTGGCCGGAGGGCGGCCGCTCCCACGGGCAGCCCCCGGCCCTCCCCGCTCACGCCGTGGCCTGGGACTCCTGAGCCCGCTCCAGGACGTCGAGCCTGGCCTCGATCTCCCTGACCAGAGCCAGCGCCCCACGTAGCTCCTCGGTCCGAAGGCCGGTGGCATCGAAGCGGGCCTGGAGCTCGCGGACCTGTTGCTCAAGCCTGGCGATCCGGTCGCCGAGGGCGCGCCGCTCGCGCTCACCGAGCGCGAACTCGTCGATCGAGATGCCGTAGAGACCGGCGAGGGCGAAGATGACATCCGCCCTGGGCATGTTGGGGTTGGTCTCACGCACCCATGCGCTGACTGTGTGGCCGTCGCTGGGCGGGCTCTTGACCCTTCCCCTCAGCGCGTGGGCCACGGCCTCTGCCTTGCCCGCCCGCCGGATGGCTTCGCGGAGGAACGCCTGAACCGCCAGGCTGGCCGATCGGTCCTCGTTCACGTGCCGCAGAAGGCTACGTCATTGAGCACGGTGGATTCCTCAAGGAATTGACAGTGCCTGGCACTATGAGTACCATATGGCACCCAAGATCGAAATGGAAATTTTCAGTGCCACAGGGACCGCCTCGAAGATCATCTTCATCGCATGGCCGGCGACCTCATGCCCCCGGCTCACGGAGGTCATCCGCACCGGCTCGAGGATGGAGCCCATCGCTGCTGTCGGACCCACCAGCCATTTCTCCCACCTCCGTTTCGCGTCCGCCGTCCAGGAGCACGACCCCTGCCCGTACCGAACTGGGCGGCGGACCTTCGACACCCCCCCACTGCAGTCGTGCGGGGGCCCCAACTGGCTCGGGGCCCCTGCACTCCCCCCCATCGCTCCGCCGCTTACCGGCACGGTCGCCGTCAGGCGCCCCGGGGGAGGGATCCGGACGGTCGGCGCGAGGCTCCGGGCGGCCGCTGGCGGAGGCTGGCGCCGGCCGGGAGGTGACCGGCGGGACCCTCGGCCGTCGTGGGGGATGGGGGGGCCGCGCGTCGTCGCCTGGCTGGGGAGGTTGGTCGTCCTCCGTCGTCCCCCGAGGGCGTCGGCTGTCCTCCGGCCGAGCCGCAACGTCCCTGGCCCGAGGCCGAGCCGCCAGGAGGTCATTTTCCTGCCGGCCGTCGGCGACGGCGAGTTCGACGTCTGGATCCTCGACGGGAGCGCCAGGGTGTGGTACGTGGTCCGGGAGGGCTTGATCACGTGCGCCCGTTACCGAAGCGCCGACGGTCGAGAGGTGCGCGCCTGGGGCGAGGGCGAGGGCTCGTCGCCGGGTCAGGCCTCCCGAGGAGGGGTCGCCAGGGGCGAGCCGGTGTCGAGCCCCAACGCAGGATGGAGAACCCCGATCGCGGCCTGGTGGCAGGCATGGCGCCGATGGGGCCGCTTGGTGACCTATGCGCTGTTGGGGATCGCGGTCTTGCTCGTGGGCGTGAGGGTCGGCACGGCGATACGGTAGCCCCTCCGACCCCACCCCCCGGCCGAACGCCTCGCTCCCTCCCGCCGCCCTCTCATGAGGAGGGCACGTGCGGTGGAGGGGGCGCCCGGCCGGTTGCCCATGCGCCAACCGGCTCCACATCCTCCTCTGTGCCCGTGACGGGCACGGTCACTGGCTCTGACCGGCCTGCGACCGTTGCAAATTGGCTTGGATGCAGTCCGCCATCTCGCCGACCATGCGGCGCGACACGTCCTCCATGACCCCGCGCCCGAACTGGGCCACCCGTCCGGTCACGGTGAACTCGCTGTCGAGGTCGACCTTCGAGCCGCCGTCCGCCTGGCCGGTGACGGTGATGGTCAGGGTGCCGCGGACCGAACCTTGGCCTCCGACCTCCCGCGCGTCGCCCTCGACCCGGGCGGTGGCCGAGGACTCGTCGTGCTCTTCGACCTCCACGAGACGAGCGGTGCCCTGATAGGTGACCTGGATCGCCCCCACCTTGACCCTCAACGTGCCCCGAAAGGTCTTGCTGTCCACGGCCTCGGTCAGCTGGGCGCCCTTGATACAGCCGGCCACTTGGTTCACGTCGAGCAGGTAGGCGAACACCTGGTCAGGCGGAGCGTCGACCGTGAACGATTGCTGGATCCTCATCGTGCACCTCCTACCTAACAAGTCACCCCGGGGCCGGGAGGGTTGGGGGCTGCCCGCTGACCTCCGGGGCAGCGTGGCCTCGCGCTGGAGGTCGTGGCTCGACGTCGACGAGCCCTCCCAAGTCGGTGCGGTCCTCGATCTCCCAGGCGTGGTCGAGGACGTGCCATGCGATCCGCCGTGCTGCGTACCGTAACGGCCAGCTCGGCGAGGTCGGCCTGCTCGGGAGGGCAGGGAGCTCACCGGAGCGGATCGTCCCGACGATGGCGGCGCGGAGGGCGTCGATCGCGGTCGTGTCGCCGAGGTCGGGCTGGGGACGTCGAATGCCCAGCTTGCGAGCGTACTGGGCCTCGGCAGCGAGGACGTGGTGGACGATCGGGTCCCGATCGCGGCCCCCGCCTCGTGGACCCTTGCGGAGCTTGGCCGGGGCCCCCGCCACCACGCGACCAAAGGTCGCCCACGAGGCCATGAGCAGGGCGGCCAGGCCCTCTGCCTCCCCGGGGGCGAGTGGCCGGAGGTCGCTCATGGCGACCGCGGCTGGGGCGCCGAAATCTGTGGTGGTCGATCCCTGGAGCCGCTCCACCACGGCCAGCGCGTCCACTGAGATCGTGGCTGGGAAGGCGAAGCCTGCCGCCGTCGCCACCGGGGCGTAGCGAGGGGCGGCCGCGACCAAGGCCTCCAGCGCCTGCCGCTCATCCTTCCCCGAGCGACACCAGCCCGGCCAGTCGGCCGCGCAGGCGAAGACGCGTTTGGCGCCGATTTCGAGGTAGACGGGGAAGAGGGTGGGCGCCTTCACGGTTGCTCTCCATCCCAGAGCATGGCACAGGTGGCCTGCTCGCCCGTGGCGCCCCGGGGAGCCGGTGATGCGGCCGAGAGGGGCAGGCTCGATCGTGCGGTGCGTGAGGGATGCTGCCCTCCCACCGACCCCGGATCCCTCGAGCACGGCCCTGCGCTCGCTTCCCGGTTCCCACCTCACGCCATCAGCCCGGGAAGGCCGTCGGTCAGAGCCGCCGACGAGCTCCGTTTCTAGGGCTCGGGGAAGGCCCAGCCGTGGAGCAGCGGTCAACTCGCTGAGGCCTGTCCCGGCTGCCCTGAGCTCATGCCGGGTACACCCTCACCTCGGTTGCCTTCACCGAGACCCAAACCTCCGCCCCCTCGAGGAGCTCCAGCTCGGCCACGGCGGCTGGTGTCACCTCGGCCACGAGAGCAGGCTGCCCGCCCAGCTGGATGCGGACGCGATCTCCGAGCCAGTCGAGGCCGGTCACACGGCAACTCCAAAGGTTGCGCGGGGAGCCGACGGGTCGAACCCGCCAGAGCGAGAGGCTGCTCGGGTGGATCACCGCGAGGACCTCACCACTCCCCGTCCCGGTCACTTGCAGGCGACCTCCGCCCTCGATCTCGATCACATCGCCGTGCATCCTGCCTCGGAGCAGGTTGACCCCGACCATGTCGGCGACGTACCGGGATCGAGGGTGTTGGGTCACCTCGGCGGGCGTCCCTGCCTGGACGACCCGGCCCTTCTCGATCACGATCAGGTGGTCGGCGAGCGCGATCGCCTCCAGGGGATCATGGGTCACCAGCAGGCTCACGCCGGAGAAGTCCCTCAGGCGACGTCGCAGGTCATGTCGGACCTCTGCACGGATGGACACGTCGAGGGCCGAGAGTGGCTCGTCCAGAAGCAGCATTCGCGGGTCGGTGGCCAGGGCTCTGGCCAGGGCCACCCGCTGTTGCTGCCCGCCTGAGAGGGCGGCCGGCCGGGCGCTCTGCTGTGCAGCCAACCCCAGACGTTCGAGCCATCTGGCCGCCGCCTGCCGTGCCGGCCGACGTCCCACCCCTCGGGCGCGCAAGCCGAAGGCCACGTTCTCAAGCGCGCTCAGGTGGGGGAACAGCAGGTAGTCCTGGAAGACCATGCCCACTGGCCGGCGCTCGGCGGGGACGCGGATACGGCGTCCGGTGTCCTCGAGCACCTGGCCGTCGAGCACCACCTGGCCCTCGGCCAATGGGACCAGGCCCGCCAGCGTGCGCAGGACCGTGGTCTTCCCGGCGCCGTTGGGCCCCAGGAGCGCCGTCACCTGGCCCGCCCCGACCCTCAGCCCGGCATCGAGCTCGAAGCTCCCCAGGCGTAGCCGCATCGTTGCCTGGAGGCCTAAGGGCTGAGGCCCGGTCTCACCCGTCTCCGAGGTACCTCCCCCGCAGGGCCACCATCACGGCCAGGCTGACGACGATCATCAGCAGGCTCAGCACCACCGCAGCCGGCAGTTGCCCGGAGTCGAGGTCGATGTAGATGGCCAGGGGGGCGGTCTGGGTGGTGCCCGGGAAGTTGCCCGCGAAGGTGATGGTGGCTCCGAACTCGCCCAGGGCCCTTGACCAGGCGAGGACCGCGCCGGCGGCAAGGGAGGGGCGGATCAAGGGAAGGGTGACGCGCCAGAGGACGGTCCAGCGGCTCGCGCCCAGCGTGCGTGCTGCCTCCTCGAACCGGCTGTCCATCGAACGCAACCCCGCCTCCACCGTGATCACCAGGAAGGGCATGGCCACGAATGCCTCGGCCACGATCACCCCCGGGGTGGTGAAGGGGAGGCCGAGGCCCGTCGCGGTCGCGACCGGCTCTCCGACCAGCCCACGCCGACCGAAAGCCAACAGGAGGGCGACTCCTCCCACCACCGGCGGGAGCACCATGGGCAGGGTCGTGATCCCCCGCAGCAGCCCCTTGCCGGGGAAGCGGAGTCGCGCCAGCACCCAGGCCAGGGGGATACCGAGTAGGCAGGCCAGCGCCGTCGACGCCAGCGAAGCGATCAGCGAGAGCTCAAGGGCGGCCTTCACGCTCGGGTTGGCGAGGATGCTCAGCGTCGATGCCCACGGCATCTGCACCAGCAGGCCGAGCAGCGGGAGGATGAAGAACAGCGCGCCGAGCCCTGCCAGCGCGGCCACGACCAGGTTGAACAGCCGGGCGGAGGGACGTCCCACGATCGCTCAGCTGGCGGGGATGAAACCGTAGCTCTTGAGCACCCGCTGCCCCTGAGCGCCCAGCACCATGGCGATGAAGGCCTTGGCCGCGGTCGGGTTCGGGGCCGATTTCAGCTCCACGATCGGGTAGTCGGCAATGATGTTCAGGCTGTCGGGGATCTCGACCCCGGCAACCGAACCCCCCGCCGACTTGACGTCGGTCACGTACACGATTCCCGCGTCCGCCTCACCCAGCGCCACCTTGGTCAGCACCGTCTTCACGTCCTGCTCCTGGCTGACGGGGGTGACCTTGATGCCCGCCTTCGCGAAGACCGTCGTCGCGTAGGTGCCGCAGGGGACGGCGGGGGCGCACTCATCGACCTTGATCGCCGGGTTGGCGAGGTCGTAGACGGACCGGATGTGCTTCGGGTTGCCGGCGTGGACCGCGATCTCCAAGCGGTTGTGCGCGAAGACCCGGGGCGTCGTGGCGTTGAAGCCGCCGCTCACCACCTTCTCCATGTTCGCCTGGTCGGCGGAGGCGAAGACGTCGGCGGGGGCACCCTGCTGGATCTGGGTCACCAGGGTCGGGCTGCCGGCGAAGCTGAACCTCACCTTCAGCCCTGGGTCCTGCGTCTGCAGCTGGTTGCCGATCTTGGTGAAGGCCTCGGTCAGGGAGGCGGCGGCCAGCACGGTGAGGGTTCCCGAGGGCTTCGCTGAGGGGGCAGGGGTCGCTCGTGACGTGGCGCCGCCGCAGGCGACCACGAGCAGCCCTGCTGCCGTTCCTGCACAGAGAGCCATCAGTCGCCGTTCGAGCACGCTTCCTTCCCTCCGCCTCACGTTGCTATTTCTGGACGATCACGTCGTGGGCCTTGAACACCGCCGCTGCCACATCCCCGACCTTGAGGCCCATCCGGTCGGCCGAGGCGGTGGTGATGATGGCCGTCACCGTCTGGCCGCCGATGTCGATGCCGATCTCGGTTGAGACCTCGCCTCGGTGGACCTCGACCACCTTCCCGATCAGCTGGTTGCGTGCCGAGAGTCTGGAGAGCCGCGCCTCGACCTCGAACATGCGGGGGAGTTCGCTGGCCAGCGCCTGCCTGAGGGCGACCAGGGCTGCCGGACGCACGTAGTAGCAGGTCGCGCGTCCGCTGCGACGATGACCGACCAACCCCGCGGCGCTGAGCACGCGCAGATGCTGAGAGACGACGGTGTCGGACACCCCTAGCCGCTGGGCCAGCTCGCCCACGGGGACCTCGGCCGCCTCCTCCTGGGGTAGCTCGCGCAGGAGCCGGAGACGGGTGGGGTCGGCGAGGATGCGCAGCGCTGAGGAGGCGAAATCTTCCTTGATTTGCGCATCCATGCCGCTCATTGTAACCGGTGGGGCCTCGACGTCAGTTGGGATGATTCCCGTCTCGATTGCGCAACCATGCTGATGATGTCCTGATCCGATCGGGCCTCACGTCTACGACGGCTCCCGGTCAGGTCGTGCGGCAGATGGCTTGCTCGACCTGGGCCGCGGCCCGCTGGGCCGCGGCCACCACCTCGGGCAGGCGCTCACGCGGCAGGCGCGACGCCGGGGCCGAGATGGCGATCGCCGCCACCGGGCGCCCGTCGGGGCCAGGGACGGCCACCCCGATCGCGTGCAGCCCAGGGGTGCTCTCCTCGAAGTTGGTGGCGTAGCCACGGGCGCGGACCGTCTCCAGCTCGCGTTCGAGCGCCTCGCGGTGGGTGATCGAGTTCGGGGTCGCGATCGGAAGGCTGGGCTCGGGGTAGAGACGCTCCAGCTCGTCGTGAGCGAGCCCGGCCAGCAGGACCTTGCCCGCGGCCGTGCAGTGCGCCGGGCGTGACTGGCCAAGGCGGGAGCTGACCCGCACGTCCTCGGGCCCCTCGATGGACTCCAAGAACCGCACCAGGGCGCCATCCAGGACGGTCAGGCTCACCGTCTCCCGGACCTCATCACGAAGGGCCTGGAGGATGGGCTGGGCCGCGCGCCGGATGTCGACCCCCTGCAGGGCGGCCAGGCCGACGTTGATCAGCGCCGGGCCGATGCGGTACGGACCGCGGCGACGCTCCTGCACCACGAACCGGTGCGTCTGAAGGACCGACATCAACCGATGCGCGGTGGAGCGCGGCAGGCCGAGCAGCTGGCTCACCTGGTGCACTCGGAGCGAGCGGTGCTCCCGGAAGAGGAGCAGCACCTGCAAGGCGTGGCTTACCGAGCTGAGGCCGTCGGACTCGGGCACGACGGAAGCGTACCGCTGCCCGCCCTTGGCGTCGCGTGCTGGTATGACGAAACCGATGGCGCCACGATATGGTCATGTGTGGAGGGGAGGTCGGCGCCATCGGCACGCCCGGTCCTCGACGAGGTCCCGTCGCCGGCGCTAGCCGTCGGCGGGATGACCATCGGGGTCGCGTCCGCCCGGGCGCCGTTCCCGGGAGCGCTAATGGAGGTGTGAAACTTGGTCCTTGGCAGCGTCCTCGGTCACCCGGTCCGCCGGCGGGAGGATCCGCGGCTGGTCACCGGCGCCGGCTGCTACGTTGACGACGTCCCGATCGAGTCCGGTCTCTTCGCGGTCTTCGTGCGCTCGACCGTCGCCCACGCCCGGGTGCGAGGGATCGAGATCGCCTCGGCGGAGCGCATGCCCGGCGTGGTAGGGGTCTTCACCGCCGACGCCTTGGGGTTGCCGGCCGAGACGGGGTTCCCGGGCATCCCGGATGCGTTCGCTCGTCCACCCCTGGCCCGGGAGGTGGTGCGGTTCGTGGGCGAGCCACTGGCCGTGGTCGTGGCCGAGTCCCGGGGGGAGGCGGTCGACGCGGCCGCGGCGGTGACGGTCGACTATGAGCCCCTGCCGGTGGTCGTGGACCCGGAGGCGGCGGCGCGGGAGGATGCGCCCCTGCTCTTCCCGTCGGCGGGCACCAACGTCTGCTACCGGGTCGAGGCCGGCCAGACCGATGCCGAGGTGCTGGCCGATGCCGAGGTGGTGGTGCGGGCCCGGATGGTCAACCAACGGTTGGCCCCGGTCCCCCTGGAGCCGAACGGCCTGGTCGCCGCCCCCGATCCGGAGGGCGGGGGGCTGAGGGTCTGGGCATCTTGTCAGGGGCCGTTCCAGCTCCGTGATGCGATCGCCGGGGCCCTCGGCCTGGAGCCGTCCAAGGTGCGCGTCATCGCCCAGGACGTCGGCGGAGGCTTCGGGCCCAAGATGATGGTCTACCCCGAGCAGGTGGTGGTAGCCGTCCTGGCGGCGCGGCTCTCGCGCCAGGTGCGCTGGGTCGAGACCCGGACCGACAACCTCATGACCATGGGCCAGGGCCGGGGGCAGGTCCAGGAGGTGGAGCTGGGGGCCCGCCGGGATGGCACCTTCGTGGGCATGCGGGTCCGGGTCCTGGCCGACGCCGGCGCCTATCCAGGGCTCGGCGCGTGGTTGCCCACCTTCACTGGGATGATGGTGTCTGGCGTCTACCGCATCCCCCGGATCGACTACCGGGCGACCAGTGTGGTCACCAACACCCCGGTCGTGACCGCCTACCGCGGCGCGGGCCGTCCCGAGGCCACGAACCTGATCGAGCGGGTGGTGGACATGATGGCGGCGGAGCTGGGGATGGATCCCGCCGAGCTTCGGCGTCGCAACCTCTTCCGGCCCGAGGAGTTCCCGCTCACCACCGCCACCGGGGGGAGGTACGACAGCGGGGACTACGCCAGAGCGCTGGATCGGGCTTTGGAGCTGGCCGGGTACGAGGACCTGCGCCGGGAGCAGGCTGCCCGACGCGAGCGGGGAGACCGACGTCTGCTTGGCATTGGGCTCTCGACCTACGTCGAGATCACCGGCGGCGGTGCACCTCAGGAGTACGGGTCGGTCGAGGTCCGGCCGGACGGCTCGGTGCTGGTGCTCTCCGGCACCGGCCCCACCGGCCAGGGACATGCCACCACCTATGCCCAGCTCGTGGCCGAGCGGCTGGGGGTGCCGATGGAGCGGATCGAGGTGGTGTACTCGGACACTGGTCGGGTGCCGAGCGGGTACGGCACCGTTGGCTCGCGCTCGATGCAGATGGGCGGGGCGGCGATCGCGGTGGCCTGCGCCGAGCTGGTGGACCGTGCGCGCCAGCTCGCGGCCGAGCTCCTGGAGGCCGATCCGAGCGACATCGAGCCGGCCGGGGGTGGCTTGCAGGTTCGGGGCGTCCCGAGCCGGACGGTGCCATGGTCGGAGCTGGCGGCTCGTGCCGGTGAGGGTGGGCTCCGAGCCCAGGTCGACTACCAGCAGCAGGGCTTCACCTTCCCCTTTGGCGCCCATGTGGCCGTCGTCGAGGTCGACGTCGAGACCGGGGAGGCGCGCATCGTCCGCTACGTGGCCGTGGACGACTGCGGCAACGTCCTCAACCCCCTCCTGGCCGAGGGGCAGGTGCAGGGTGGCATCGCCCAGGGGGCGGCCCAGGCCCTGTTCGAGGAGGTGGTCTTCGATGCTGAGGGCAATCCCCGCACCACGAGCCTGCTCGACTACGGGATGCCGACGGCCAACGAGCTGCCGACCATGGAGCTGGGGCGGACGGTGACGCCGACGCCGTTGAACCCGCTGGGGGTCAAGGGCATCGGGGAGTCGGGGACGATCGGTGCCGGCGCGGCTGTCCAGAACGCCGTAGTCGACGCCCTGGCGCACCTCGGGATCAGACACCTGGACATGCCGCTCACGCCCGAGAAGGTCTGGAGCGCGATTCGGGTGGCGGTGCCTGCCCGGGTCCCGTAGGTGAGGATGGGGCCGGCTCCCCGGCCGGCCCCGATGGTGCGGCGTCGGCGGTGGTCAGGTGGTAAGCCGTTGCCGCCGAGTACGCAATAGCACTCACGCGGCACCCCTCACGGGGTTGCCCTTGCGGGCTTCGCGCTTCCTTGCCGCGTGCCCGGGAGGCCCGGGTCTTACCGCGGCTCTGCGCTTCACGAAGGCTCCAACTGAGCCTACGGGCGGGGCCCCCACCAAGCCAGCTTGGTGGGGTGCCCCGGGCGAGTACCTCGCCAGGTTGATCGCGGCGTT
>Ga0209061_1004914_pt1 | contig 12287 bp, 9 predicted proteins | sample Coa_R1_10_FD_187157 | JGI IMG/M metagenome (GOLD analysis project Ga0209061, IMG submission 187157) | Surface soil microbial communities from Centralia Pennsylvania, which are recovering from an underground coalmine fire - Coalmine... | ecosystem: Environmental > Terrestrial > Soil > Unclassified...
GGACCCAAGGTGAGCTGCGCTTCGTTGGTCACCGGACCGACGTCGGTCTGCAGGCCGGACGGGTCGCCGGCCCGCAGCGGGCCCGCCCGCTCCACGAACAGCGACAAGAACCCGTCGAGCACCGCTAGGCCCACGATCACCCGGTTGGCGATCACGCGGATCTGCCCGGAGGGGGAGAATGAGCCGACGACGGCCGCGCTCGCCGCCGTGGCGGGCGACGACGACACCGGGGCGCGGCCGCTCGGGCCGGCGCAGCGGGCCGGCATCGACGTGTCGCCCGTAGCCCGCCGGGCCGCCACCGGCACCAGGCTGATCGTGGACGCGGCCGGCCCGTCGGGGGAGCGGCGCTACCTGGGAGACCTGCCACCGTCCGTTCTGCTTGACGGGACAGATGCGGCGGCGGCGGGAGGCCTCATCGCGGCGGCGGACTGGGGCAGCGTGCAACTCCAGCAGCCGCCGGCCGCGGCGCGCCCGGCCGCGGAGGCCGGCGCGGCCGTGGTGCTCGACGGGACGCCGTCCGCCGGGCGGCACCAGGCCGAACCGCTGGCGCTGGCCAGTGCCGCGCGCACCGACGCCAGGGAGGCGAGCCTGCTGGCCGGCCCGCGGACCGGCGGCATGGACGACGCGCGCCGCGCGCCGGCGAGAAACAGGGCCCCGTCGTCCGCGCGGCCCCTGTTACGTTCTGTAATCTGCCGGATAAGATGAGCTACTGAGAGTGGTCTGCTGTTCACTCCTGATCAGGTCCAGACACGGTGGGTGTAGGGGGTTCTCGTGGCTGAGCGTGTACCGGGCGACCTTGACAAGCTCAAGGGCATCGGCCCTAAATACCGGGAAATGCTTGAGGAAATCGGCGTCGCCTCCATCAAGGAATTGCGCCAGCGCAACGCTGCGCACCTGAAGCAGATGATCGAGTCCCGGCACGGGCCGGTCGTGGGCCTCTCCGAGCGCGAGACGCAGACCTGGATCGACGAGGCCAAGGCTTTCCAGGAATAGGGCCTACAATCGCATGGGTGACAGAGCGCCTCCCGGACAGCGGCACCGATGACGTGGCCGGAAGGCCGCATGGTTTCGGCACCACCGCGCCGAGCCCGGCCCGGATGTGGAACTACTGGGTGGGCGGCAAGGACCATTTCGCCGCCGACCGGGAAGCCGCCGGCAGGATACAGGCGGCGATGCCGTCCCTCCCCGCGATCGCCCGGTCCGTGCGGGCGTTCCTCATCGACATCGTGCGCACCCTGACCGTGGACTACGAGATCCGGCAGTTTCTCGATATCGGGACCGGCCTGCCCACGGCGGACAACACCCACGACGTCGCCCAGCGGGCGGCCCCGGAGTCCCGGATCGTCTACGCGGACTACGACCCGGTCGTCCTCGCCCATGCCAGGGCGCTGCTCACCAGCACCCCGGAGGGCGAGACCGACTACATCCAGGCTGACCTGCGCGACACGGACGCGATCTTGGCGGCCGCCGCCCGCACCCTGGACTTCAGCCAGCCGGTCGCCGTCCTGCTGATCGCGGTCCTGCACTTCATCCCGGACGCCGACGACCCGTACGGAATCGTCAGGAAGCTGATGGACGCGGTCCCCGCGGGCAGCTTCCTGGTGGTCTGCCACGCGCCGAGCGACATCAGCCCCGAACAGGTCGCGGAGATGACGCGGCGCTACAACGAGTCCGGCGCGGAACAGATGCGCCCGCGCAGCCAGGCGGAGATCATGCGGTTCTTCGACGGCCTGGAAATGATCCCCCCCGGCCTCGCGCCGCTTTCGCGGTGGCTGCGCCCGGATCAGGCCGGCGCGGGCGGCGGCAGCGCTGTGGCGGGCGTCGGCAGGAAGCCGCGGTAACCCGGGAGCCGCGGTAACCCGGGAGCCGCGGCAACCCGCCAGGAGGCCGCCTGGCGTCAGGCCAGGACGGCCTCGTCGTAGCCGGCCTGCGCGGACGTCCCCGCGAAGAGCTGGTGGGACTCGACCCACTGCTGGGTCTCGGCGAAGGCTTCCCTGCTGTAGGGCAGGAACACGATGCGCTCGCCGGTCCCGAACGCCCGCACGTCCACGTGCTCGCGGTATTTCTCCGGGACGGCCCGCAGGTGGTAATGCTTGTAGCGTTCGGGGTGGAGGTCGATCTCCATCTGCGCCCGCCGCAAGGCGGCCAGGTACTTTTCCACGTCGTCCTTTGCCGCGCCGGTGCCGGTCACCAGGAACCCGATCATGAACGTGGCGTCCAGGATCTTGCGGAACCCGAAGGCCTCGGCGACGTAGAGCGGCACTCCCCACGCGGTGGCCGCGGGGACCTGGCGTTCGAGCAGCGCGTCCAGGCGTTCGTTGGGCGGCCCCTGGAAGGTGAGCCTCAGCTCGCCGGGGGCGAGCACGGGCTCGAGCGCCTGCACGGTCGCGAAGTGACTTCCCGAGTGGTAGCCAACTCCGACCGGCACCCCGGCCAGGTCCTCGGGGCGGCGGATCGGCGACTCGGGCGGGACCACGATCGCGCAGGGTGCCACCGAGTAAGCGCTGGTCACCAGGTGGCCGCTCCGTTCGCGCGCGGCGGTGTTCGTGGCCCAGTGGCAGGCGCAGCTCACGTCGGCGCCGCTGCGCCCGGCCCCGAACGTCTCGAACGCGCCCGTCTTGATCTCCCCGGCGTCGTCCCGCTGTACGGAGCTCATGCCGTAGTCGCCGGTGAGCACGAAGCTGTACTCCAGCCCCTCGGCCGCGAAGTAGCCCTTCTCTTCGGCGACCCATTCCTGTAGCCGGCCGTGCGGCATGATCTTCAGTGCCATCCGAGGCCTCCTACCCCTTCACTACTCTTCATTCCCGGTCGTTCCAGGCTTCACGGCTTTCCGTCCTCCCTGCACAGCAGCGACTGGAGGACCTGCCGGAGGACCTTTTCGGGCGCATCGGCCGCGTCAGCGGCGCGCCAGCCCACGAAGCCGTCCGGTCGCACGACCACGGCGCCGGCCGGCGAGATCCCGTACGCCCCGGGAAAGCAGCCTCCGGGGTCTGCCAGCCCGGCGCCCCCCACGACGTGGGCATCGAGCGCCACGCCGAGCTCGCCGGCCGCGGCGAGCGCCGCGTCATGCCAGGCGCCGCCATCGGGCCCGGCGAGCAGGACGAAATTCCCGCCGAACAGGTCAAGGGTGGACACCCGCGTGCCGTGGCGGTCCAGGAACACGTGCGGCGCGCGGGAACCCGGCCGGCCCTTCGACATGCGGGGGTGTTCGTGCAGCGGGTGGCTGCCCGGCTCCAGGACGACGGCGGGGGAGTTGTAGCGGTAGCCGATCTCCATGGAGAAGTCGTCCACGAGCGGCTGCGTGTCCGCCGTCTTCAGGTATGGCGCCACGCGCGTGACGTACCTGGTGAAGGCCTGCTCGACGGTGAGCTCCCCGATCGGGCGCCGTTCGGCGTCGTAGGTGTCGAGCAGCCCGGGCCCGGCCACGCCGGCCAGGGTGAGGGCTAGCTTCCAGGCCAGGTTGTGCGCGTCCTGCACGCCGGTGTTGCCGCCGAACCCGCCGTTCGGCGGCACCACGTGCGCGGCGTCGCCGGCGAGGAACACGCGCCCGTCCTGAAAGCGCTCCGCGACGTCGGCCATGGCATGCCAGGGCGCGATGTCGTCGATGACGACCGGTATGTCGGGGACGCCGATGGCGGCGCGCAGCAGCTCGAGGGCACGCTGCTCGGTGATCCCCTCGGCCACCCTGGCCCACGGGGCCGATGGGTAGGCGGCCATGATCTCCGGGCGGGAGATGTCCCCGACGAGGTTGACCACGAGGAAGCCGGCGTTGCCGCTCCTGTCGAGCCGGAAGAACCCGCGCAGCAGCGGGTTCGTCACGTAGTGGACGCCCTGGTTCCGGTCCCGGAGCAGCGGCCCGAGATCGGCCAGCGCGCGGAAGTAGATGGTGATGCTGTGCGACAGCAGGCCGTGGCCGTGCATGCCGATGCCGAGCAGTGCGCGGACCGGGCTGCGGTTCCCGTCGGCCGCGATGACGTATTCCGCGCGCACCGCCTGCCGCGTGCCGGTCTCAAGATCGCGGATGACCGCCGTGACGCCGTCCGCGTCCTGCGCGAGCGAGGTGCACTCGGTGCGGTAGCGCAGCCGCGCGCCAAGCTCCTCGGCACGGGCGCGGAGGATCGGCTCGAGCGCGTCCTGGTTGATGAACAGGCGCACCGTCGGGCTGAACTCCCCGACGCCGGCGTTGAGGTTCGGGAAATAGTTCGCGATCTCCCGGCCCGCCAGCGACTCGACGTTGTTGATCCCGCCGTCCGGGGGATACTGCTCTTCCGACGTGCGGCGGACGGCGTCCTCAAGCCCCGCCGCGCGCAGGATCTCAACGGTGCGGAGGTGGAAGTGGCCGGCCCGGGCGTTGATCGCCGTCCCCGGGTGCCGCTCGACCGCCAGCACGTCGACCCCGTGCTGCCGCAGGAACAACGCGGCTGACAGGCCTACCAGGCTGCCGCCCACGATCAGGACGGGCACGTCCCCGGTGATTCCGCTGGTTCCGCGATCCATCGGAAACCTCTCAACTCCCGCCATGATGGTCTGGTCGATGCTAGGCAGGCGGCTGCCGATTCAGCAATCGGAGCCTGTGAATGCGGAACATTGCCCTCAGCTATAGATCCTGGTAAAAGGAGGAATGAACCTCGCCGGCGTAGACCTGAACCTGCTCGTGGCGCTCGACGCGCTCCTCGCCGAACGCAGCGTCACCCGGGCGGCGGCCCGGGTCGGGCTGAGCCAGCCTGGCATGAGCAACACCCTCGCCCGCCTGCGCAAGCTCTTCGGCGACCCGCTGCTGGTGCGCGAGGGCCTGGCGCTGGTGCCGACCCCGCGTGCCGAATCGCTCCGCGAGCCCGTCCGGGAGGCGCTGAGCCTCATCCAGCGGGCCCTGGACGACCGGCCCGGTTTCGATCCCGCCAGCGGCCATGCGACGTTCACGGTGAGCTGCTCCGACTACAGCCTGCTCATGCTCATCGGCCCGCTGGTGCGGCGCCTCGCCGCCGCCGCTCCCGGGCTGACGATCCAGGTCCTGCCCCGGGCGCCCGATCCTGTCCGCCTGCTCCGCGACGGCGAAGCGGACTTCGTCATCGAACCCGCGGAGATCATGCCGGACGCCGCGCTCCCCAGGATGCGGCTCTTCACCGACCGCTGGCTCTGCTGCGTCTGGGAGGGCAGCGCCGCGGTAGGCGACCGCATGACGATGGAGACGTACCTGCGGCTGGGGCATGTGGTCTACTCCGCCGTGCGCGGGCACCCGGTCTCACTCGTCGACACCTACCTCGTCCAGGCCCAGGTGCCGCGCCGGATCGAGTTCACCGTCGAGAGCTTCCTGCTCGCGCCGTTCCTGTTGCAGGGCACCGACCTCGTGACGCTGGTGCCCGAGCGCGCGGCAAGCCACCTGCGGCGCACGGCTGCCGTCCGCTTCCTCGAACCGCCCCTCCACCTGCCCTCGATCACCGAGATGCTGTGGTGGAACCCGCGCCACGGCGCGGACCCGGCGCACGCCTGGCTCCGCGCGCGCATCGCGGAGATCGCCGCGGAGATCGCCGCGGGGATCGCCGCGGGGATCGCCGCGGGGATCGGCCAGGCAAAGCCGGATTACTGACCTGCGGCTGCCTGCGCGCCCCTTGCGCGCCCGATGGCGCGGCGCCCTGCGCGCCCGATGGCGCGGCGCCCTGCGCGCCGATGAGGCGGAGGCGCCGCCCCGGTCAGGCCGTAACGAAGTCAGGCCGTAACGAAGATGTCTTCCGGCAGGAACGCGGACACCAGCATGTTCGGGGCGTCCACCACCTGGCTGATCTTCAGGTCAACCGCCACGCTGCAGATGGCGTAGGCCTGCTGCCGCGTCCAGCCGCGCTCGGTCAGGTGGTCGATCATGTTGAGGAGCGCGTTCCGGGCGGCGAGGGTCACGTCCTCGGAGTGGTTCACCCCGTCCCTGGTGACCGAGATGCCGGTGGTGGCGAAGAACCGGCGCGGTGCGGCGAACTCGGGCGGCAGGTAGTAGTCCTGCCTGGTGAACCGGAGGTCACGGATGTTCCTTGCCGCCGCCTCGCCCTTGCGCAGCCCGAACCGCACGCGCAGGGTGGCGCGCATCTCGATGGCCGTGCCGCAGGTCTCGCAGTCGCCCTGGGCGAAGTGCGCGTCGCCGGCCGAGAACAGAGCGCCCGGCGCGCCGACCGGGATGAGCAGCGTCGCGCCCTTGCCGAGCTGCTTGATGTCCACGTTCCCGGCCTGCTCGCGCGGCGGGATGGTGCGCAGCGCCTCCGCCGCGATCTGAGGATCGGCGGGCACCGCGCAGGCAGGCGACGGCGGCAGCACGAGGCCGCCGCGCCCCAGCAGGTCCTGCTCCCGGGCGATGGTCGCGGCCAGCAGGTCGCGGCCGGGCGGCAGGCCGATCGTCCCCATGAACGGGGAACCCGGGATGCGCACCCCCGGCAGGCCGGCGGACGTCGCCCAGCCGCCGGCGATATCCCAGTCCACCTTGAACGGCTCGGGGAACTCATCGCGCAAGAACCCGAACCCCGGCAGCTGGACCGTGAACCCGTACCGGTCGGGTTCGATGTCGAGGATCTCCACCTCCAGGATGTCGCCTGGCTCGGCGCCTTCCACGTACACCGGCCCGGTCAGCGGGTGGACCACGTCGAGGTTCGGCTCGGCGAGCGCGTCCGCGGTGACCCCCGGGCCCGCCTGCCCGTCGAGGGCGTCCCGGGTCTCCATGACGACCTCGTCCCCGGGCTGGCAGCGGACCACCGGCGGGATGTCCGGGTGCCATCGGTTGTGGCCGGTGGCAGGCTCCTCAAGCAGCGTCTTGCTCTTGTCGATCCTGATCTCGTGAACGGTCATGACGCCCTCCCGCAAACGCTTCCCGGCAAGCCCTGTCGCTGCCGTCCGGTCTATACCCGCGGGCCCTGGCTAGTAGGGCTACCGCCTGAAGCGGATCGCGATCGCCTACAATGGCCGCGGGCGTACGGGGCGCCTCCGGTCCGCGGACAGGGCTGAGCCCACCCGGAGCTGACCTTGAGTTCATGGCCACCGAGCCTCCTTTCGGCCTGACGTAGCGGACCGCGGGCGACGAGAGGAGGTCGCAGTGGCGACCGCGCGTCTTCCCGACGATCCCAGCTTCGGGCAGCTGCGCAGGCAGGCGAAGGATCTGCGCGATCTGAGCCGGGCCGGCGTCCAGGGCGCCCTCGACCTGGTGGGCGCGCACCATCCCGACGGGCCGCACGCGGTGTCCCTCGCGGGCGCGCAGTTCGTCGTGGCCCGGCACTACGGGTTCCCTTCGTGGGCCGCGCTCAGGCGGTACGTCACGACGATCGAACGCTACCGCGGGGCACCGGACGAGGTGGCCAGCGCCGATGAGCCGGCCGGCGAGTTCCTCATGCTCGCGTGCCTGCGCTACGGTGACGACGACTCGCCGGAGCGCTGGCAGCGCGCCGCCCGGCTGCTCGCCGGGCACCCGGAGATCACCCGGAACTCGGTGCACGCGGCCGCCGCGGCGGCCGACGCCGGCGCACTGGAGGCGCTGCTTCGCGAGAACCCGGCGCTGGCCGGCGCGGAAGGCGGGCCGTACCGCTGGGAGCCGATCCTCTACCTCGCCTACGCGCGGCACGACCCGTCGGTCAGCGAGGAGGCGACCGTCCGGTCGGCCCGGCTGCTGCTCGATCACGGCGCCGATCCCAACGCCGGCTATCTGTGGCACGGGCTGATCCCCCCGTTCACCGCGCTGACCGGGGCGCTGGGCAGCGGCGAGGGCGGCCAGCCGCAGCACCCGCACGGCCTCGCGCTGGCCAGGACGCTGCTGGAGGCGGGGGCGGACCCCAACGACGGGCAAGCGCTTTACAACCGGCAGTTCGACAGCGACGACAGCCACCTCAGGCTGCTGCTGCGCCACGGGCTGGGCCGCGGCGACGGCGGGCCGTGGCGGGCGCGCCTCGGCGGGCGGATCGACGCACCCGCCGAGCTGATCCGCGAGCAGTTGCGGTGGGCGGTCACGCACGACATGCGCGACCGGGTACGGCTGCTCGCCGAGCACGGCGCCGACCTGCGGGCCCCGTTCGAGGCCGGCGAGGACAGGCTTGTCAGGTGCGTGAACGCCTGCGACGGCAGGACCCCTGCCGAGGTGGCGGCGGTCTGCGGCTGCTGGGCGGTGCTGGACTGGCTGGTCGAGCACGGCGGCGTGCCGCGGCCCGCGGCCGAGGGGGCGGACGGGTTCATCGCCGCCGCGCTGGCCGGCGACCGGCGTACGGCCGGGCGGCTCGCCGTCCATGCCGCCGCGGCCCGCGCGCAGCGGCCCGGGCTGATCGTGTGGGCAGCCAGCCGGCGCGCCTGGCCCGCCATCCCGCTGCTGGCCGAGTTCGGCTGGGACGTGAACGCCCGCGCCCGGACCGACTTCCCGATGGAACAAGAGTGGGAGACCGCGCTGCACGAGGTGGCGGGGCAGGCGAGATCGACGCTGCCCGCATGCTCATCGGGCTGGGCGCCGACCCCGGCATCCGCGACGCCCGCTTCCACGCCACACCGCTCGGCTGGGCCGAGCACTTCGGCCGGCAGGCCATGGCCGACTACCTCCGCCCGCTCACCCCCGCACAGTAGCCGCCCGCCCGCAAGCGGGCGGGCGCTTCCCTGCCACGGCTTTAGGGCCTGCCGTATGCTCGCTGACGGTCGCGCCGCCTGCGGAGGGGACCTGTCATGTCGCTGCCGCCGATCACGCTGGCCTGCGGTCCGTACGACCGGGCCCGCGCCCTGGCTCCGCGTGCCCTCGGTGCGGCATGAGGCGCTCCGATCCGGGGCGGTGGCCCTCAGCCCCAGATAGATGGGGGCGGTGGGCCACCGCCCCGGCCGCGCTCCACGGGGCGCCACGCCTGGCAGGCCGTGACCTCGCATGGCCGTGATCCGTGCGCCTCCTGCGACGCCAGGGAACCGAGGTCGAAGCTCACCCGGCCGGCGTCCGGCTCGTCATCCCCCGGCCATCCGCTCGGCTCATCCTGCCCGGCCATGACCGTGTACCCTGGCTTCCGCAGCCGGCCGATGGCCCAGGCGGCGCTTCCGGGTGATCATCTCGGCTGCCGCCTTCCCGTGGGCGACGGCCGGGTCCCCATAGGTACAACGCGGAAGCGCTGGTCTGCCGGCAGCGGCGGGTTCCGGGCGTAGTGTCCGGCCCGTGTCCCTGCGGTCGGCGCAGCGCCGGGACGCCGGAACAGCGCCGGGACGCCGGAACAAGGACGGCTCTGGTCCCTCCCGCGGCCGGCCCGCAACGTGCGGCCCGCGGCCGCCAGGCGGCCGCGGGCTCCGACGTCAGCCAAGGGGTGCTCCGGTGTCCGCGCGCTGGACGCTATCGGGTGTGCGCGGGGAGTGCCCCCAGCGCGGCCACGTAGCGTCTGCCCGGAGAAAGGCGCTTGCCCGGGAAGGCAACCCGGTCCGCGAGATTCCCCGCGCCGCGGTTCACAGTTCGCCGCTCCCGCACGTGAACGGCATCACCTGCCTGTGACGGCAGTGAGCCCGGCACAACGGGCAGCCGGCGTTTCGCGTCACCCATTCCCCCTGGGCCCGGAACCGACTGGATAACCCTGCGGCGGGGGAGCCGCGGTGCCCGAGCACCTCCGAGATCTGCCCTGCCGACCGCATCACCAGCCGCGGAATCCTCGAGCCCATGCCGGGCTGGAAGCGCACCTCCGGGATGGTCACGGTGAGGCTGCCGACGACACCCGTCGCGTCGAACACCGGAGCGGCGGTGCCCACCGCTCCTGGCAGCTTCTGGCCCTTGGTCAAGGCATAGCCCCGCTTGCGGATCGCGGCGAGGTAAGCCCGGAACCTCGCTTCCTGCATGGGCTTGCGGTTATCCACCGGCGACGGGTGGGGTGAGGCGAGGACGCGTTGCAGGTCAGGTTCTGGCAGGTAGGCGAGGATCACCTGGCTCGACGACCCCCAGTAGGCGCTGACCGGCGTGTTCAGGCTGATCCGGTAACTCAGTGCCTGAGAGGAGTCCGCCTTCGCCACGAACGCGACCGTGGCGGTGGCGCGGTCGAAGACGGCGAACAGGCTGGTTTCGTCGCAGGCCGCGGTGAGCTCATCGAGGAATGGCTGGACGGTCCTCGCGAGGTCCGACTTGGCGTGGATCAGCGCGGCCAGCCGGTACAGGGCGGGCCCTACCCGGTAGCGCTTGCTGGCCGGGTCCGCGACCACGAACCCGGCGCTGATGAACTGCTGCAGCAGCCGGTGGCTCGTGCTGGGGGGCAGCTCCAGCGCGGCGGCGACATCGCGGACCGCGACCGAGTCGTCGGATTCCGCCAGCATCTTGAGCAGTTCCAGGGAGCGCTGGATCGGTCCAGGGTTCTGGCTGGGAACGGCGTCGCGCACCGGTGCGTGCGATTCGTCAGTAATGTCCATCCCGCCTCCAGCCGCGCGACGTGAACCGGCGCCGGGCGACAATCGCACCTGAGTAACCCCAGTATTGTCAGCTAGTCGATTTTTATCGAATTCAGTTTCGCCCTTATCCAAGGGTCGCCGGAATCCTCGGTGCTTCGCTGTGCTTGATGCCACGCAGTCTAACCCCTCCTGAGGGCTGGTATCCGGTTGGCCCAACCTTTACCGGTTGCAGCCTTGACGGGCTGATTTGCACTCTATTATGGTTTCACCATCCAACGGAATCACATTCCACTCAGTGCAATGAGCGGGTCCTGACTCAGCCGGGAGCGCTCGTTATGGCGCGCGGACAGAGGAGCGAACCTTCGGCTGGGCGTCACAGCCAGCGACTGGCGGCAGCAGGGGCGCGGAGGAAGCCCGGGTCCGTGTCGCTCTGACGCAGCGCGGTTCACAAGTACCGGGCCAGTGGACTCATTCGATACAGGGAGGTATTCCGGGTGAAGGTCGTGGGCTCTAGACAAAGCGGGCGCCTCAAGGTGCTCATCGCGGCGGCGGGGGCGGTCCTCCTCGCTGCCTGCGCCTCGAACGGCTCGGGCTCGGGCTCGGGCGGCGGCCGTCCGGCGAACGGGCCGATCACCCTCGGCGAGATGGGACCGCTGACCGGGCCGCGCGCTGATATCGGCGCGGCCATGGTCAAGGGCGCTGACTTGGCGCTGTCAGTTATCAACGCCGACGGCGGGGTTCTCGGCCATCAGGTGAAGCTGGACCCGCAGGACGACGCCTCCGACCCCGCGGACGCGGTACCGGCCGCGGACAAGGAGATCAATGTCGATCACGCGGTTGCCATAGTCGGGCCCATCATCCAGACGGCGCCGGTGGTGCTGCCGCTGGCGGCCAAGGCCAACATCCCCATGCTGATGTGGGGCGGCGGCGCCGCTTTCGACAACGAGACCAGCCCGTACTTCTTCCGGCTGGCGCCGTCTGACACCGAGATGTCCGACGCGATGATGGTGTACGCCCACAGCAGGGGCTGGAACAAGGTTGCCCTGGCCATCGGCAACACAACCGGTGACACGTCGCTGGTCCCGGGGCTGGTGGCCGCGGCGAAGAAGCTGGGCATGACGATCCAGCGCACGGTCACGATCGCGGTGGGCTCGACGTCGTTCCGCAGCGAGATCACCGACCTGTTCTCCGGGCATCCGCAGGCGATCGTCGGCCAGTTCGACATCCCGTCGGCCGGCGTGCTGTTCGGCGAGCTGAAGCAGGAGAACCTGCTGTCCACGCCGTGGGTGGTGAGCAACCTGTGGTTCGCCAAGGAGTTCTTCACCTCCGTCGGGGCGCAGATCGCCTCCGGCCCGATCTACATCGCCAACCCCGGCACCGAGAACGGCGGCTACAACGACTTCCTCAAGCTGCTCAAACAGCAGACGGGACAGACCCAGCCGAGCAACGGGGAAACCTACATGTACGACGCGGTGAACATCTGGGCGCTGGGAGCCCGGGAGGCCGGCACCTATAAGTACCCCGCGCTTGAGCAGGGCATCCTCAAGGCGGCCAACGGGCCGGGCACGACCTGCACCGACTACACCCAGTGCTTTGACCTGCTGAAGGCCGGCAAGGCCATCAAGTACGTGGGGGCCGCGAGCAGCGTCACGTTCGACAGCCACCACAACGTGTACGGGCCATTCGACTTCCTGCACTACAACCCGGACGGCAGCGTCTCGGCTGTCGCGACGCTGACTCCGGATCAGATCATGGGCCTCCTGAGCCGCTGACGACCAGGTAACCCCTACCGCAGTAATAACCGAGTTCGTTACGCGCGGGTCGTGGGAGCGTCATCGCCCGCTCCCACGACCGGTGTCAGGAGCGTGAGCCCTATGAGTCAGCTGCTGCAGGCAGTTGGGTTTGGCCTGGCCACCGCATCGATAGTCGCGCTGGCCGCC
>Ga0209061_1004915_pt1 | contig 12284 bp, 14 predicted proteins | sample Coa_R1_10_FD_187157 | JGI IMG/M metagenome (GOLD analysis project Ga0209061, IMG submission 187157) | Surface soil microbial communities from Centralia Pennsylvania, which are recovering from an underground coalmine fire - Coalmine... | ecosystem: Environmental > Terrestrial > Soil >...
TTCCGCGTCTCACCCGCCAGATCACCCACCAAAGCCACACAAACCAGGCGTGTCGCGCCAGCCACCAGCCCGCTGACCGTCAGATGCCAGCCCAGCCCCGCCGACTCTCAAAAGTGCGAAACTCCAGTGACATGCGGATCAGCATCAACGACCTCGTTATCAAGGCCGTGGGCCGGGCTCACAGGATCATGCCCGCGATGGACGCCATCTGGACCGACGATGCCATCCAGCGGCTGGGCACGACCGACGTCGGCATCGCGATCAACACCGAGCGGGGACTGGTGACGCCTGTCCTACGCAACGTCGCCGGACAGGCACTCACCGACCTTGCCGCGGCGGCTCGGAACCTCACACGTCGGGCCCGGGCTGGTGAACTCAACCAGGCGGAACTGGAGGGAGGTTCCATCACCGTGTCCAACCTCGGCATGTTCGGTGTCGAGGAGTTCAGCGCAATTATCAACCCGCCGCAGTCGGCGATCCTCGCAGTCGGCGCGGCCCATCGGGCGCCAGCACTGGTCGACGGGGAGCTTCGCCCCGCGACCGTCATGCGCGTGACGCTGTCCGTCGACCACCGCGTCCATGACGGCGCCGTCGCCGCGCAGTGGCTGAACCTCTTCGTGTGTCTGGTGGAAAACCCCATTCAGCTCCTCGTGTGAGTGCACACGGTTGGAGGGGACGCTTCACATGGTTCGTCCACGTCAGCTTGGATGCGCCGATTGTTGACGATCACGAAATTCCCGGCAGAGGGCCTCTGACGATCACGTAATTCCCCAGCCCGATCACGTAATTCCCCATGGGGAAGACGGGCGTGTCGGGCTGGACCTGGCCATCACGGCAAGAGCAGCATGCTTCCCATCCCGGACAGTCGGGGCGGGAGGCCCGATGGCGAGGAGAACGTTCGACGTGGTCGATGTGACCGAGATCCTGGTCCACTGGCACGCGGGCCGCAGCATCAGCGAGATCGCGCAGAGCCTGGGTGTGGACCGCAAGACGATCAGGAAGTACGTGGCCCCGGCGATCAAGGCCGGGATGGCGCCGGGCGGCGCCGCGCTGGGCGAGGCGGACTGGGATGCCAGGGTCCGGGAGTGGTTCCCGGAGCTGGCTGATACCCGGCTGCGGCAGGTGACCTGGCCGGCGATCGGGGAGCATCACGAGTACATCTGCGAGCAGCTGAAGGCAGGGGTCACGGTGACCACGGTGCATCAGCGGCTGCGCGATGAGCGGGGGCTGGCGGTGAGCATCGCCAGCTTCCGCCGGTATGTGGCGGCGAACGTGCCGGAGGAGACCCGCCGGTCGCAGGTGAAGGTGCTGCGGCCGTGGCCGGCCGAGCCGGGTGCGGAGGCGCAGATCGATTACGGGCGGCTGGGCCGCTGGCTGGACCCGGTGGCCGGGAAGCTGGTGACGGTCTGGGCGTTCGTGATGGTGCTGTCCCGTGACAGATATCTCGGCCCGGTGGTGTGCCTCTGACCTGCGAGGGCCTTTTTAGCTGGCAAAAGTGTCCGCGGTGGTGTGTCATCGAAGTTGGCCCGCCGGGGGCTTGGCCGGATTTGTGCCAGTTATTCCGGCCCGGCGGGTAGTGTGCCGGGGCCGCGGAGGATCACGGCGGTCATCTCGATCGTGTCGGGGTAGGCCGCTGCTTCGGCCAGGTCTGGGTGTTCCGGGTCCAGGCCGGGATTGGCCATGGCGAGCGTCGCGGTGCGCCGTCGGGCGCGCGGGCCGCCGGCCGTCTGCTGGCGCGCGGTCGTCTCGGCGAGCAGGAGCCTGGTAATGCCGTGCTGGCGGGCGAGCCGGGCGGCTTTCCGTCCCGCGCTGATGATGTCCAGGGCGGCCGTGACGTCGATCTGGGTGGCCCGGCCGAGCCAGGTCAGGTGCTGTTCGCATGCCCGCTGGTGTGCCGGGAGGTGGACCGGGACAGGGTCACGGCACCCGTGCCGGGCGGCGCAGCGCCGGCAGGCGAGGGTGGCGCGGACCGGCGGGCGCCCGCCGTCGCGGGTGCCGGCCAGCGCGGGAAGCGCGTGCCGCAGCGCGGTTTCGGTGATGCCGGTGAGCGCGGCCAGGTGCCCGGCGACGCCGGGCTGCACGAGGCCGGGGCTGGCGAGGTCGTCGCAGGCGGCGAAGCGGGCGGCGAACCAGGGTGGCAGGACATCGGTGATGGCCGTGACCGGGAGGTGGCTGGCGGCGGCTACCCGGGCCAGGTAGGAGGCGATCGTCTCGCCTGGGATCGGGGCGACGCGGGCCGGGAGGAGCGCGAGACGCTGCTCTGGCGCGGGGGTGACCGGCTGCCAGGGCTTGCAGGTGCGGCAGGCGATGCTGATGCCGTGGCCGCGTAGCTCGCGGGTGAACGCCGAGTAGCTGCCGGCGTAGCCGAGGGCGGTGATCTCGCGGTGCAGGCCAGTCCCGCGCAGATGGCGGTCGTCATCGGCGCGCTGCCGGACGTAGGCAGCCAACGGCGCGAAGGAGTCCGCGTGGGGGCGCGGCTGGCCGGGGGCCCGATGCCCGTTGAGGTAGATCCGGATGGTCTTGCGGTCATGGCCGACGCGGCGTGCGATCGCTGACACATTCCAGCCCTGCCCGGCCAGCGCGATGGCCTGCCTGGCGGCCTGTTCGGGGATCATCCGGGCAGGCGGCCGCCGGCGGAGGCGATGTCGACCGGGATCGATTCCAGCGTCGCCTTGGTGATGGCCTCGGTGCCGTCGAGGACGGCCTGGATGGCGGCGGCGCGGACCAGGCGCAGCAGGCTGTCGATCATCCCGCCGCTGCGGCCGTGCAGGTAGCCGGCCAGTCCGGTGAGGGTGCCGTCGCGGTGGCGGTGCAGCCGCAGGCTGCCCTCGAGGGCGGCGATGAGCGCCTGCCACTGCCGGCCGCGGCCGAACGGGCCGGTGCGGATCATGGAGAACCGGCCGGCGATCTGCTCGCCGCGGGTGCCGGACAGCAGCCCGGCCCGCTCGACGCTGATGCCCGCGTAAACGAACGTCGCCGGCAGCCGCTCCGCGAAGTACTTGAGCGTATCGGAGGCCTCAGCGCCGTGCCGGGTACCCAGATTGACGTTGTGGATCTCGTCCACGCAGATCAGCGTCGTGGCCGCGTCCAGGCAGACACCGCAGACGGCTTCCAGCACGTCGGTGACGTTGGAGCGGCGGGTCAGCGGCAGGCCGAGGAACCGGGCGAACTCGACCGCGATCATCCGCGGGGTCGCGGCCGGCGGGGCGGTGATGTAGACGACCGGGATGTGCCCGGCGGCGTGCGGATGCCGCCGGTGGTGCATCGTCTCGATGGTCTTGCCGAGCTGGGTCAGGCAGGTGGTCTTCCCGGTGCGGGCAGGGCCGGACAGGATCAGCCCGCACCGGCCGGCGTCGGCGTGCCGGTTCAGGTACTGCAGCCGGCGGCCCTCGGTGATCACTTGCTGGATGGTGGGCGTGGCGACGACCAGGAGTTTCGCGTGGTGCGCGAGCCGGGCCTCGTCATAGCCGAACCGGTCGTCATCACCCAGGTCCCGCCAGGCGTCCCCGGGCAGCAAGTCCGGGACGGCGGGCCGGCTGGCGACGAACTCCCGCCAGCCGCGCAGCGTGGTCAGCTGGCAAGCGCCGCCGTCCGGGTCGCTGGTGTGCGTGCCTGGCCCGGGCTGGCTGGTGATGGTGTTCACCAGCGCTTGTCCGCTTCGGCGAACGGGTCGAAGATCCCCAGCGGGATCACCTTGGCCAGCGGCGCGTCCTGTTCCGCCGGCTCGGTGAGGTGCTCGGTGGCGTCCGCGGCCCGGTCCGGCTGCGGGGAACCGCCGGCTTCAGGCTGGTCTTGTTTCCCGGGCGGCGTGGCCGCCTTGGTGCGGGCGGCCACGCGGCGGTCCCGTTTGCTCATCTCCGGTTTCTCCTGGTCTTCCGGCCCGGCGTTCGCGCGGCGCAGCAGCGCCGCGACCGCGTCGGCGATCTGCTCCTCGGTAGCATCCCGGCCCAGGCTGCGGCGGGCATGGTCCCAGGCGAGCTCGCCGAACGGCACCGGCGCCCGGCCCAGGTGCTTCCAGAACACGGTGATCCACCCGTCCGGGCCGCGGACGTGGATCCGGGACACGTCGTAGGGGTCGTGCCGGATCTCGTGCAGGTTCTTCTTCTCCCGCACCCCAGACGGCTGCAGCCGCAGCGGGTTCAGCTCCTCGCCGTCGTAGCTGCGCCGGTTCAGCTTGATCCCGTAGGCGTTGACCGCCCGCCAGGCGGCGGGCAGCAGCTCGATGTAGTCGTCCGGGCCGAGCGCGACCGGCACGTACCCGGCGGCCTCGACCAAGGCGGCGTATTTCTCGTTCGGGGTGAACGCCCGCCCAGGGTGCTCCGGATCGCGGAGCCCGTCATGCGGCCGGTTCAGCCACAACGCGACCAGCCACTCATCGAGCAGCCCCTGCAATTCGGCCATGGACCACAGCGGCTGGTCCTCGACATGCCGGCCCCGCCGGTCAGGATTACGTCCGGTATAGCCGGACGCGAACTGGCAGAACAGCGTGGCCACCGACCCCAGGCATCTTTCGATATGGCCCTTGTCCCGCATCGTCAACTACGCCTGATCCGCGCGATCGGTACCAGAGGGTGCGGGTGACGCACCCGTTCCACCCGCTGTCCGGCCGGGACTTCGAGTTCGTCGAGCACCGCCTGAACTGGGGTGAGGACCGGGTCTACCTGCGCGGCGGGAACGGGGAGCTGTTCTGCCTGCCAGCAGCGTGGACTGACGCGGTGGCGCCGGATCCGTTCGTGGTGATCGCGGCCGGGCGCTGCCCGTTCACCACTGATGACCTGCTGGCGGTCGCAGACCTGATCGACCGGTTCCGGGCGCGGCGGGACGGCGGCCATGCTGTAAAGACGATTACGCCGTGAATGTCAGGCGGATTATGCCGCTGGCAGCCGCTTGCCGCGTCATCAATGCCCTCATCGCCGCGATATCCGTGCTTGTCATGCCTGGCAATGCCGCGACACGCCGCTTCGCATGCAAGACCCTGGCTCCGATGTCCGGCAGAATTATCCTTACAGTCATCGGGATGAGGAGGCGGCATGGCCAGGCGGCAGGACAGCGGGACCGATCCGAAGCAGGCCGCGCTGGCCGAGGCGCGCTGCCTGAACCCGCATCCGGAGCATGTGACCGACCCGGAGTTCCTGGACAGCGACTTCTTCGACGCCCGGGACGCGGTGCAGGTCAAGTACGAGATGGTGCGGAAGGTCAAGGCCGGCGGCGCCCCGGTCACCGAGGCCGCGGCGGCGTTCGGGTACTCCCGCCCGGCCTACTACGCCGCGGCTGCCGCGCTGGAGCGCTCCGGGCTGGAGGGGCTGGTACCGGCCCGGCCCGGCCCGCGCGCCGGGCACAAGCTCACCGAGGAGATCCTCGCCTGGGCCGGGGAACAGCTGGCCGCCGACCCGGCGCTGCGGGCGGCGCAGCTGCCGGACCGGATCGAGGAAGCCTTCGGCGTGCGCGTGCACCCCCGGTCGGTCGAGAAAGCGCTGGCCCGCCGCCGGGAGCGGCACTCCAAAAGCCGCTGACCTGCCCGCCCGCGAGATGCGGAAGGAGGATCCCCCGTCCCTGTCCCTGCTCCCATCACCTGGCCACGCGGCTGCTGAACCGGGCGCCCGCCCGGATGCCGACCAGGTCACCGCCCCTGGCGGCGGGCTGGACGCCCGCTACGAGCAACTGCGCCATGCCGCCCTGCACGCACGCGCCGACGCGTTCCCTCTCGGCCTGGGCGTGCTCACCACCAAGGGCGTCACCGCCTGGCGGCACGCCCTGGCCAGCCTGGCCCCGGCAGCTGTGCCCGCCCGGCCAGCTGCCTGCCCGTCACCGCCGGCCAGCGCCCAGGCCGCGGCGACGCCCGCGTGCTTTGCGTCTGACTTCGTGAGACAGAAGCGACAGAAAATACCCAGCCACCAGACGGCGTGTCATACCAGTCTGGAGGCTGATCACGATGTCGGATCGGAGCGTGAACTCCGCTACCCTCAAGCCCTCATCCAAGCCCCGGCGGCGGCTGGCCCCGTCGGAGAAGTACGAGATCTTCGTGTCGGTGCTGACCGGCCAGGCCACCCAGCGGGAGGCCGCCGCCAAGTGGAAGGCCGGCCGGTCCACCGTCACGCACATCTGCCAGGTCGCCAAGCGGGGCGCGCTGGATGCGCTGTCGGCGTCGGTGCCGGGCAGGCCGGGGATGACCGCGGAGGCCGCGGAGCTGGCGGCGGCGCGGGAGGAGATCGAGCGGCTGCGGGCCACGGTTACCGAGCAGGCCGTGGCGCTGCACCTGCACCAGGGAAAATCGAGCTGGGACTGACGGCTGGCCCGGTCCCGGCCCGGGTGGACGCAACCGTCAAGGCCGGCCTGCTGGACCTGATCGATCACGCCGCCGCCGCGGGCGGCTGGCCGGTCAGGCGGGCATGCTCGCTGCCCGGCCTGGACGACACGCGGGCGGGCCGCTGGCGGCAGCGGCAGCCGGCCGGGCGGCTGGAGGACCGCCCGCCGGGCGGGAACCCGCTGCACGGGCTGCTGGCCTGGGAGCGGGAGGCGATCATCGACCTGTCCGGGGACTGGCACGAGATCGACAAGTCGCACCGCAAGCTGGCCCACCGCGGGTCCCGGCTCGGCCTGGTGCACGTGAGCGAGTCCACCGTGCGCCGCGTTCTGGCCGAGGAAGGCCTGGTCATCGAGGGCCCGCCGCCGCGCGAGCCGACGCCGCGCAGCCCGTGGCCGGACTGGCTGATCTGGAAGCCCAACTCCATCTGGGCGTATGACTTCACCCACTGGACCCGGGCCCGGCGCGCCTCGATCGCCATCCTCGACGTCGTCTCCCGCAAGTGGCTGGCCACGCTGACCAGCGCCGAGGAGTCCTCCACCCTAGTCGAGGCCTGCTTCCTGGCCGCCCTGGACGCTGAGGACCTGCTCGGACGCGCCGACGAGCTGGCCACCGCGGCGCTGCGGGAAGCGATCGCCAGCGGCGACCGCGACGCCGTGCACGACCTGGCCGGGGACGGGCAGGTGCCGCTGCTGCTGGCCATCAGCGACAACGGCCCGCAGATGAAATCTGTTACGACCAGGGAGTTCATGGCCGGGGTCGCCATCGCCCAGCAGTTCGGCCGCCCGCACACCCCCCAGGACCAGGCCTGGATAGAGACCCTGTCCGGGCACGTCAAGGGCGAATGGCCGCACCTGGAGAAGATCCGCGACCCCGGCGAGCTCGACCGCGAACTGGACCGCGCCCGGGCCGAGTACAACTCGGTACGGCTTTCTCCAGGGGTCCTCAGCCTGTCGCATGACGTTGCACCGAAGCGCTCTGAGGAGAGCTTTTGCAACACATCCCGTGGGTGTGGTGCTCGTTGTTGTCGCTGTTCAGAAGCCCGGCCAGCATGGACCTGCCACATGCACGACAACCTCGCGTGGCCACGGCGAGTGGATGACGACGCCACTACCTGCACAATCCGCTAAGACGCCCGATTTGCACCGGTCTTCACCCCGGGAGAACCGACGGCACGCCGCCATCGGCTACGTCACACCCGACGACGAACACGAAGGCCGAGGCGAAGCCATCCGCCAGGCCCGCCGCGACGGAATCGCCCGGGCGCGCCTGAACCGCATCGCATACCGTCGGAGCACGACCATCGAGGAGAACCAGTGACCGCGAGCCGCCCGTGGCTGGGTATTCCCACCGCGTCCTGGCTCATTAAGTCAGACACACCTCACCCAACCCCGTCGTCGCCGAATCCCTCCTCGACCGGGTCATCAACACCAGCCACCAGGTCTTCATGAACGGGCCCAGCTACCGGCCCAGCAAACGGCCCGGGCGTGTCGTCCCTACTGACACCACGAGCATCAGCTAAAATCAGAACACGGCCAGGGCCTGGGGAATTACTTGATCGCCGCCCTGGGGAATTAGGTGAGCGTCCACAACCGGCCATGGGGAGCACACAACCAGATACGCATAACCCAGCGGGTCCCCCTTCCCCGCCGGCCACGATTATCGGCTCGCGGTCACCCGCGTCAAGGACGCCTCCGGCGCCGGCTACGCCGGCCGGGCTCCGCCCGGTCCCTGACCCGGGACGCCCGCTCGCACGAACAGGCAGCGGTACGGGAAAGGAGGAGCCACCGGGCCAGTCAGCCATGCCTGCAAAAGCCGCGCCCAAGACGAAACTGCAGGCCGAAACCCCGCTTGACACCGGCCCGCTCCTTCAGGGATGAATGGACACTTGAGCGGGCCGTCGCCACCTTGAAGACATGGCGGATTCTCTTCACCGACTACCGCCGGCCGCTGAAGACCTTCAAGTCGTCATTCCATGCCGCAATCGGTCTTTACTTCTTCAAGAAGAGTTTTGCATAACCCTCATAGCTATTGACTTGCGTAAATGACAACGTGTGCCAGTCGGCGCGGCGACGCTGTCCGCTATATGTCCGTGCCCGCGGGAGTTTTCGCGGCCCGTCACGCGGACAGCCACGGACACCGTCCGTACAAACCTTGACCTGCGCAAACATGCAAGAATGGCTGCCGGGTCGGACAGGAAGTTGACCTGGCCCAGCGCATACACCCCTTGCCCCCACGTGTCCTGGCGGCCAGCCTGCACCCGGCGTGGGCCGCTTTGCCTTGACCGCAGAGTTCCTGATGGCTCACGGTTGCGGATCAGGTCAGGCTGCTTCGGTGCCGGGTTCGGTGAAGGCGAGCCGCTGGTCGCCGAAGTCAGCGATGATCTCCAGGCGGCCGCCGAGGGCTTCGACGTAGGCGGCCAGTGTGCGCAGTTCGGTGGTGCCCGGCTTGGCGTGCTCGATGGCGGACACGCGGCCCTGGGTGATGCCCATCCGGGCCGCGACCTGAGCCTGGGTGATGCCGAGGCGGCGACGCATCTCGGCGAGCCGGAAGGCACGCTGCTCGGCGCGCAGCTGCTCCATCCCGGCGGCGATGGCGGCCTTGTCGACAGGGTCGGGATAGAACTCGGCCAGGAACTCATCCCGGGTGTAGTGGCGGAACTCGCTGCTGCTCATCGGATGTCCTCTTGTTTCAGGTAGTCCTCGTAACGCTGCTCGGCCAGCGGGATCGCCTGGCGGTACCAGGCCTCCCATTTGCCGGCCTTGTCTCCGGCTACCAGCAGGACCGCGTTCCGCCGGGGATCGAAGATATACAGGATGCGGATCTCGCTGCGCCCGGCAGAACCTGGCCGCAGTTCCTTCAGGTTGCTCAGCCGGGAGTGGCGGACGCGATCAGCGAGCGGGCGGCCCAGCTCCGGTCCGGCTTCGAGCAGCATGCCGATGGCCTGGCCGACCTGGATCGCGCTGGCCCGGTCACGTTTGCGCAAGTCGTGCAGCCATGCCCGGACCTCCGATGTCATGACCAGGACATAAGCCACGTCAGCTGTCTCCCTGCAACGAGAGCATTACGCACGCATAATATCATACCTGCGTGATATCATGTGGAGCACGGAGCCGGTCATCTGTCCGTGCTGGCGCTTGGGGTCAAAGATGCCATGTGAGGGGACCTCCCCGGCGTTGGTCGTAGCAGCATCTACGACATACGGGCTTAGGGAACAGGTCCCTTGTCCCAGTTTTCGGTAGGAGCTCGAGGAGGTCCCTCATGAGCATCGTAGGCGCATTCGACGTGCACCGCCGCCAGCTCACGTTCGAGTACCTGGATACGGGCAGCGGCGAGCTGGAGCGGGGCCGGCTGGTCCCGGCCGACCGGCAGCATCTGCGCGAGTGGCTGGCCCGGTTCGCGGGCCAGGACGACGTCCACTTCGCGCTGGAGGGCTGCACTGGCTGGCGGTACGTGGCGGAGGAACTGGCCGCTGCCGGGATCACCCCGCACCTGGCCGAGCCGGCCGATACCGCGGCGCTGCGGGGCAAGAAGCGGCACGCCAAGACGGACAAGACCGACACGCGGCACCTGCGGGTGCACCTGATGGCCGGGGACCTGCCCGAGTGCTGGATCCCGCCAGGGCACGTGCTGGAGGCGCGGGTGGTGGTCCGGCTGTATAAGGACCTGGTCGATGAGCGCGGCGGCTGGCATCAGCGGATCGCCGCGACCTTGTTCCATCAGGGCGTGCCGGTGATCGGCTCGATGGATACGGCCGAGGGCCGGGCCGCTGTGGAGCAGGTCCAGCTGTCCCCGGCCGGGCGGCAGGCCGTGGAGACCGGGTTGCGGCAGATCGACCGGCTGACGGCCGAACTGGACCCGCTGCGCCGCCAGCTGGGCATGCTGTCGCGCCGCCAGCCGGGCTGCCGGGCACTGCGCGCCACCCAGTTCGGGATCGGGCCAGTCACCGCGGTGGCGATCTGGGCCGAGCTGGGTGACGTGCGCCGGTTCGGCAACTCCGATGATGTGGTCCGCCACACCGGGCTGGACATCACCGTGTACTCCTCCGACACCAAGCGCGCCGCCGGTCACCTGTCCCGCCAGGGGCCGCCGCTGTTGCGCTGGGCGCTGTGCGAGGCGGCCAAGTGCGCCGCACGCCCTGCCGCTCCGGACCACGGCTACTACACCGCGGTCCGGGACCAGCGCACCGCCGGGCTGGCTACCTTGTCGGTAGCCCGCAAGCTGGCCCGCCGCTGCTACCACACCCTGCGTGAACTCGGAGAGGAGGCCCTGGCCCCCGCCGCGTGACCAACCTGCCCACCCTTGCCGGCGCGCCCGCAGACCGATGAACCCGCGGCCAGCTCCTGCCAACTCGCTGCTGCCCGGAGCCCGTCTGGCTCTGGTCCGGCCTCCAAAGAATGAGCGGCCGCACCCCACCCCGGGGCACCCGATCACGCATCATGTCGCCGGAGCCACGGCTGAATGCTCCGTGCACCGAGATAAGCCTGGGCGCCCGGCACGGCGGGGAAGGAAAACCCGGAAAGGCTGCATCTGCGATGAACTGAGCACACCCGGTCCCCCCGAGCCGGCTTCCTCGCCGCCCGATGATCCGGGCTGGGCCGCCCGGCGTCAAGGTCGTTCCACCGCGGGGGGCTCCACCTTGACTCCGCGCGGCGACCGGCGCGGCGAGGAACAAGGTATCCAGGACCGGGCAGTCGAAGCCTTCGCCGGCGTACGGACCGGTGGCCACGACCAGGAGCGGCGGCCCGCCGGGGTGCGGCTGCAGGCGGGTCAGCGCCGCTGCGCGGCTCTTTGGCGCCCATCCCGCCGCGGAGGATAACCGGGTCGTGTCCGGCCTCGCGCAGCAAGCCGGCGGCGCCTCGACGTACAGGTGCCCGGCGACCTCGACCACCTTGCGGTCCACGGTGATGACGCGGGCGGGGCCGTGTCCACCTGGGGCACGGTGACGGCGGCGATCTCGCCCCACCGCAGCCCGCTGTAGGCCGCGGTGTTGGCCATCAGCTGGTCCCGGTCACCGTGCCACCCGGCCGCCAGCGCCTTCCCGAGCTGCTCCACGTCGCCGGCGGACGGGATCTCGGCGGGATCGACCCACAGGCCCGATTCCCCGGCCACGCTCACCCGCGGCGGCGGCAGCGGGCGGTCCCCGGCCTGCCAGTGCACCTTCGCCAGCCGCGGGCTGGCCAGGTACCCGCCCTCGATGCCCGCGCCAACCAGGGCCGAGATCATCCCGTGCACCCGCGCGCCTTCCCTGGCGGTGGGCGCCGCGTTGACGACCTGCTGCATGTGCACGCCCTGATGTCCGGGCACAGCACGCCGCCGATCGCCGGGGCAGCGAACCGCTCGCACAGCCTGCGCTGGGTGTGCGCGTGCTTGCGGGACCACCGCTGACCGGCGGGCAGGCGCTCGGCGTCCAGGTAGTGCGCGATCAGGCCCGCGCCGGTCCGCTCCATGTTCGGCGCGCCGGCGGCCAGCCGCTCGGCGACCTTCTCCAGCCTGGCGGCCAGCCGCTCCCCGGACACCGCCTCGCACTGCCGCCGGCGGCCGTCTTCGTACCAGACCGCGCGCCACCGGTCCTGGCCTTCCCGCGCGGGGTAGACCGTGATGCCGTGCTCCAGCTCGATCACCGGGTTGCCGTCGCCACGGCTGGCCGGGCGCCCGGCTCCGCCCGCGAAGACCGGGCTGCGTGCTGCGCAGCGGGCCTTCGACCGGGCAGGGCGATAGGCCGTGGCCTGGACGGTTGTGGGATTCTTGTGGGGATCTTGGTCCGCGCGGGCGCTGACTGCGCCATGAGGCATCCCTCTCTTCCTGCGTTTATGCAGGTGAGAGGGCTGACGGATTGGGCGAGGTCTTCATGTTTGGGTCTTAGCTGGCCGTTTATCGGCTGACCGGGCAGTCACCCACAGGTTAAGCGCGTGCTGCCCACGTATGTCTTGGCTGCCTAGCGGTTCCAGCGGGGGTCAGCCTCGGCGATGGCGAGGCT
>Ga0209061_1004917_pt1 | contig 12282 bp, 7 predicted proteins | sample Coa_R1_10_FD_187157 | JGI IMG/M metagenome (GOLD analysis project Ga0209061, IMG submission 187157) | Surface soil microbial communities from Centralia Pennsylvania, which are recovering from an underground coalmine fire - Coalmine... | ecosystem: Environmental > Terrestrial > Soil > Unclassified...
AAGCCTGGGCCGGCAGCCTGTGTAGCCGCACCACCCAGTACCGAGTAGTCTTTTGAGCCGACCACCGTAGCCGCCACTGGAGGATTCGTGAAAGCAGCGGCATTCAGCCAGTGATTGACGTCGTGCGGACCGCCGATCACATTCTGGCCCGGTACAAGGAGCGCATTGCACCCGAAGTTTGAGAAACTTCCCACGCAGCCGACCGTGAACGGCTGGCCATCCTGGAGGGTCAGGATCCAGTTGGTGGTCCAGCCGCCAAGGACAGCGTTAGTGATCCCTGTGGCATTATGCAGGAAGCGTTGGCCTTTTCCGAAGGGTAACTGCCAGCCTCCACTGAAATGGACCATATTTCGCACGTCGAAGTCGCATAGCGAATAATCGCCCTGAATGCCGAAGTTTGCCAAATAGGGCGCCCGATACCCGCCCACGTTGTCATTCAGCAAATCACGGGCGTCCGTACGGCATTTCGAGTAGGTGTAATCCGCCAGCATGTTCAACCCACCGCTGAACCTGCGTTCAAACGTGGTTTGCAACGAGTTGTACTGGCTGTTCCCCTGGGTTGTGGCATAGCTCTGACCCTCGCCGAAATCGGGGAAAGGAAGATAAGGCACATGGCTAAGAGACGGAGGCAAAATGATGCTGACTTCGTTGGACCCTACGAAGGTTTCCAGATGGCGGGTCTGATTGCCGACGTAACCCAGATCGATCATCTGGTTTGGCGTGATCTGATACTGAATCGTAAAATTGTAACCCATGGTGTAGGGGGTGATGTAGTTGTACTGAATGCCTTCCAGGTTCAGTCCGCCTGCATTGACCAGGATAGGCGTCAGGGGAATTGCTGAAAACCCATTCTCAACAGTCCCCAGCGATCCATTCGACGGATAGATGACCGGAGTCACAGGGTCAACATTGAAGAAATGGAATTGGAACTGGAAGGGATAGTTTTCACCGATATTCGGCGAGTACCCCCGGTTTTCAAAGCCATCGTAGAACCAGCCGTAGCCCGCCCGGACTACTAATTTCGGCTTCAATTGATAAGCCAGCCCAATGCGGGGCGAAAAGTTCGTTATCTGAGAGTTACCCAGCGACTGATTGCCCGCACATTCGACCAGAATGCCATCTTTTGCGGTCAAATTCTTAAAGGATTGGGAAATGTCTCCCCGGTTGCAACGCTGCCAGGGGATCAGATACTGAGCGCCATTTCCGGGCGCGCCCGGAATGAAATTGGCCTGAGCGCCAAACATCTCGTAGACCTGGCCAAAGTAATCCCATCGCACACCGAGGTTGAGCGTAAGCTTCGGGGTTGTTTTCCAGTCATCCTGCAAATAGAGGCCATAATACTGCTTGCCGTCATCCGTATTGGCGATGTTTGAGGCAAAGACATTGTCCGCCCCGCCCACATTGTCAATGCCGCTGGGCACAGTTGTTGAAATCGGAGTCAGCAGAAGCTGAGCCATTCCCGTACTGCCGCCGCCGTTATTGGGCACTTCAGTGTACGTTCCGTCATAGTTAAATTGCCCGCGCGACCAGGGCGGCTGAAGTGTGGAGAACTTCACGTGCTGGAACTCAAAACCGCCCTTGAAAGTGTGGCCGCCGTAAATCTTGGTGAGGTTCTCGGTGGCCTGAAGAGTGGAGTTATATTCCACCGAGGGTAGAAAGGCGTTCGAGCCCAGCGTATTCAAGCCGGAAATTCCAATGGCAGGCAATCCTCCGTTGAGGGGAACCTGGGGAATGCCCTGGATGCCATTCTTGCCCGGAATATCGCTGAGATCGTTGGCAAAAGGCTGCAGGCGCGAAGTGCCGATGCGCGTAAAACCAATGCGCGCCTCATTCACCGTGGTGGCGGAAACCGAGTGCGTCCAGCTCAACACATCACTGGTGGTTGCGGCTGTCTGAAAGCCCTGGTTAAAGCCGCCGCCGTCCGCGATGCCGGTGAAGGGTCCGGGCTTGAACGTCGGCTCGCTGGTGAAATTGACGCGACCGAACATCTGATCGCGGTCGCTGAAGTTGTGGTCAATGCGCGCACCGCCGTTATCGAGCGTATCTCTGATGACCGGATCGCTGACAAAATTATTGAAGATGCCTGAACCCGTCGGCATGGGGTAAATGTTAAGCAGCTTCATGGCAGTGGGGTCAAGCCTGCCCGGCGGTAGATGGTTCAAAAACGCGATCTGCGCCGCGCCGGTAAAATCTGTAACCCCAGCCAGACTGCCGCCGGTGTAAAACGGATCGCGCACAAACCCGGTGCCAGTAGCCTTTAGACCCGTCACGGGGTCTACCTGGCCTGCCGTTACTGGCCGCGAGGTTGCTGGATCAAAGATGGTGCCTAACGGGAAAGTCCGGCCTAACAGGTCGGTGCGGGTGCCACTCTGGTCGGCGATCAGTTCCGAAAAATCTGTGAACCCGCTGGAGCGCTCCAAAGCTGTCGGCACGCTTGTTACCCACGGCGAAGCCTGACGGATGCGTGTGCCTTCATAATCGAAAAAGAAGAAGGTCTTGTTCTTGCCATTGTAAACGTGCGGGATCACCAGGGGCCCGCCAAACGTGGCGCCAAACTGATTCTGGCGGAACTCACCCTTGGTCGCCTCAAAATAATTCTTCGCATCCAGGCCGCTGTTGCGAAGGAACTCCCAGGCATCGCCGTGAATCTGGTTCGTGCCGGATTTCGTCGTGGCATTCAGGATGGCGCCTCCCGCGCGGCCAAACTGCGAGCTGTAGTCGCTGGTCTGGACCTTAAACTCCTGGATCGCGTCCACCGGCGGCAAAATAACATATGCAGTGCTGTTCAGAAAATCCACCAGATCGGAGTTATCATCCATGCCGTCGAGCAAGTAATTGTTCTGCGCGGGGCGTGTGCCGTTGGCGGAAAAGTCGCCGTGGTCGTTCAACCCACGCCCTTCCTGTTGCCCGACGCTGACGCCGGCTGCCAATTGAGCCAGAAACGTGTAATTGCGTCCGTTCAGGGGAAGATTGTTAATGCTGCGCTGGCCCACGATCTGGCCTGTGGAGGCGCTGCTGGTCTGAAGTAGCGGAGGCGCTGCCGTCACCTGGATGGTTTGGGTAACCGCGCCGGGCTGGAGTGTGAAATTTACCGCCACCTGCTGCGTCACCTGCACGACAACATCTTTATGAACAGCCTGCTGGAAGCCTTTAAACGACGCCTGAACGGTGTAAGTGCCGATACGAATGGGAGTGAAGGTGTAATTCCCGCTGGCGTTCGTCACCGTGGTTAATTTAAGCCCCGTTCCCTGGTTGACCAAGGTCACGGTTGCCCCCGGAATGATTGCGCCGGTGGGATCGGTCACCGTCCCAGTGATGCTGCCGGTATCCACCTGCGCCCAAAGCCCTGCGACGCTGAAAACACTTATAGCTAAAACCAATAACCCCAGAACTCGCAAATGCCTCTGAAGCTGGCGCATTGAATTCTCCTCCCTTATTCACCTGCGCCACCCGCTGTTGCGGACTGCGTGGCTGCTTCGGTGTGCTTACCCCTAAGCGTTTAAATAGTCAAAATATACTATCGAGTCACCAAAAACGTTTAACCTTCATGCGAAGCCTTATACTACTTTTGCTTTTATGGAGTCAAGAGGGATTTTTGTAAACTTTGAGGGCGACCGGGGAAAGCCGCTTTACTGGCTTTTTGCACACATCTCATACGTTTTATACGTATGAGACAAAACATACAAAATATACGCCCACTCGGCTTTCTGAAACTGCTAACCTGCTCTTGTCTGTCAATGATTGTGCGCACAGGAGGCAGGCATTGCAGTAAAAAAACGCCGGCGTTTTTCCCAATTTTCCTGAGAGACGCCCGAAACGGTTTTCAAAGCTGAATAAAGCCACAACGCTAAGTCATTGATTTTCTTCAGTTCACACTTCCCGCCAGCGGCCAAACCTCGTCGCTTACCTTAAATACTGTTTTCACCACAGAGGACACAGAGAGCACAGAGGTTTTTCTCTCTGTGTCCTCTGTGTCCTCTGTGTCCTCCGTGGTAAGCCTTTTTACATTTCCCTACAGCGCGGCGCAGCCGCAACCCAAGCCAAATTTCAAATTCCAGATTTCAGAAAGCAGCGCTCACGAAAGCAAGCGGCAGATCGCACGACAAAAACTTTTGTGGACCGAGAGGAATTTCACGGTTAGTAGTACAGAGGACACAGAGAGCACAGAGGCTTTTATCTCTGTGCTCTCTGTGTCCTCCGTGGTAAGCCTTTTTACATTTCACCACCGCGCCGCGTGGTCGCAAGCCAAACCAAATTGCAAATTCCAGATTTCAGAAAACGCCCGTCTCAAGAAGTACAGCCATAGGCCAAAAATTCTTTCCGCGTCACGCCAGTCAGAAAACCTTGTCGGTGTCTAATAAGATCGTCACCGGTCCGTCGTTGACCAGTTCGACTTCCATCATGGCCTGGAAGCAGCCGGACTCGACGATCAGGCCATGAGGGGCTGCCAGCGCGCGAACTTCCTCCAGGAATTTCTCGTAGAGCGGCTGAGCGGATGCGGGCGATGCGGCCTCGGTGTAGCTGGGCCGCCGTCCGCGCCGCGCGTCCCCATAGAGCGTAAACTGCGATACGCAAAGAACGCCGCCCCGGGCTTCCAGCACCGAGCGATTCATCCTGCCTTGATCATCATCGAGGATGCGCAGGTTCATCACTTTCTCAGCAAGCGTCCTGGCCGTCTCAGGAGTATCGTTCAAACCAATTCCCACCAACGCCAGGATTCCCGCCCCGATCTTCCCCACCACCTTACCCTCGACACGAACTTCCGCCCGGCTGACTCGTTGAACAACAGCGCGCATCAATCTACTCCTCGCACTTCCTCTTTGAGTTAAGCCAGCAGAACATCGCGACCTGACTGCTCATAACCTGATTCCGCATCGTTGCATCCAAAATAGCGAGGGTATGTTTATCCAAAAGTGATATTGGGCGCGTCCACTCAGAATTCATTTCGGGGCATTCATTGCGCCTCAAGATTTCGAGCGTGGATGTAACTTCAAAACCGGGCATTTACGTCCTTTAGTTTATAATGGAAGATGGTTTGGGGGAGGAGCCTCACGGATGAATTTCCCACGCAGGGGGCCTTCCTAAGGATGATGGCTGGTTATGTGTCACTAACGTTTCCAGACAATGTGTGGTCATGGCCATGCCACAACCGTGGCAGGGGCTTCCAGCCCCTGGGTTCAGTCCAGGTATTTATGTGACATACGACTGGTTAAACCTTCCAAAAACTATCTCAACCGGGCTTTCAACGCGATTTGGGGATTATCGAGCGGCCCGACTCATCCGACGGGCGCCTTCAGCGAGAAGGGATGCATTGTCTATGAAGACTGTGGGAAGATCTCAACCCAGAATTGGCTCTGCTTTGAGCGAGGCCCGGCTGATTCTGGCGTTTTTTCTGGCGGTAGCCGGCATCGGCTTGCTCTCATCCTGCTCCAGCAACCGCGCGGAAGGCAATGGCATAAAGTCGGCAGCCGAGCGGCCCGCTGCGCCCGTTCGCGTGGGAGAAGTCAGGCAGATGGCCGTTCCGGTTGAAATCCGGGTGATTGGAACAGGCGAAGCCTACTCCACCATCTCGGTAAAATCGATGGTGCAAGGGGAAGTCCAGCAGGTCTATTTTCGCCAGGGCGATTACGTGAAGAAAGGCAGCCTGCTCTTCACCATTGATCCCCGCCCTTTTCAAGCGGCTCTGGACCAGGCGCAAGCTAACCTGGCCAGGGACAAGGCTCAGCTTCAGAATGCGGCAGCCCAGGATAAGCGATATACCGAACTCTATCACGAGGGCATTGTTTCTCAGGATCAGTACGACCAGTTCCATTCCAACGCCGCCGCGCTGGCGGCTGCCGTCCGCGCCGATGAGGCGGCGGTTGAAAGCGCGGAAGTCCAGCTTGGTTACTGCACGATCCGCTGTCCTATTGATGGATTAGCCGGCGCCCTCCAGATTGACCCCGGAAATCTGGTGAAAGCTAACGACGTTCCGATGGTGGTCATCAACCAGATTAATCCCATTTACATCGACTTCTCGGTGCCGCAGCAATATCTGCCGCAGATCAAGGAATACCAGGCGCGGAGGCCGCTGCGCGTGGAGGCCCTCATTCCCAGCGAGCCGAACCATTCGGAGTGGGGCACTCTGACTTTCATCAATAACACGGTGGATGCCAATACCGGAACCATCCTGCTGAAGGGAACGTTTCCCAACCCGCAACGGCGCCTTTGGCCTGGCCAATACGTGAACGTGGTTCTCAACCTTGCCATGCAATCGAACGCGGTTGTCGCGCCTTCACAGGCTGTCCAGACTGGCAAGAATGGGCAATTTGTTTACGTCGTGACGGCGCAGCGCACGGTTGAGTACCGACCGGTGTCAACCGGTTCCACGTATCAGGGGTATACGGTGATTGAGAAAGGGTTAAGCCCCGGTGAGACGGTGGTGACTGACGGGCAACTCCTGCTTTATCCCGGCGCCAAAGTGGAGATAAAGACCAGCCTGTAACCCACGAAGGCGGTGACCCGTGATGATTGACGAGCAAAGAATCGCTTTCGGCGCTTTGGCTGCTTCCCGTCACTCGTCACTTCCCACTCATCACTCCTGTTGCGGGAATGACTCGTTCTCACGAGGATTGTCATGAACATTGCCGAGTTATTTATCCGGCGGCCCATCATGACCACACTGGTCATGATGGGTATTGTGATCTTCGGCATCTTCGCCTACCTCAAGTTGCCGGTCAGTGACCTGCCCAACGTCGAATACCCCACGATTCAGGTGAACGCTTCCCTGCCTGGCGCGAGTCCTGAAACCATGGCGTCGGCTGTGGCGACTCCTCTGGAACGGCAATTCTCAACCATTGCCGGTCTCGATTCGATGACCTCCTCAAGCGGGCAAGGGAGCACTAGCATCACCTTGCAATTCAGCCTCAGCCGCAACATCGACGCAGCGGCCCAGGACGTCCAGGCCATGATCACGGCCGCCAGCGGGCAACTCCCCACCGGAATGCCCAGCCCGCCCACCTTCCGGAAAGTGAACCCTGCCGAGCAGCCGGTTCTTTACCTGGCCGTCTATTCGGACATCCTTCCGGTCTACAAAGTGGATGATTACGCCGAGACGCTGATGGCCGAGCGCATCTCGATGGTGAGCGGCGTCGCTCAGGTGCAGATCTACGGCGCGCGGAAGTATGCCGTGCGCGCCCAGCTTGACCCTCGGAAACTCGCCGCCCACAACATCGGTTTGGACGAAGTGGCCACCGCGATTCAGCGCGCCAATGTGAACCTGCCGACCGGGAATCTTGAAGGCGAGCATAAAGCCTTCATGTTGCAGGCCAACGGCCAGTTGATGGATGCCGCCGCTTACCGCCCCTTGATCGTGGCTTATCGCAACGGCTCGCCGGTGCGGCTGGATCAGCTTGGCCAGGTGATGGACAGCGTGCAGGAAGACAAGGTTGTGAACTGGTACAACGGCCACACAGGCATGGTTCTGGCCGTTCAAAAGCAGCCGGGAACCAATACCGTTGAGGTCGTCGATGCGGTTCGCCAGTTGTTGCCGAGGTTCCGGGAGGAAATTCCGCCTTCCATCCATTTAAATATCCTTTCGGATACTTCGCAGGACATTCGCGCCTCGGTTCACGACGTCAAGTTCACCCTGGATCTCGCCATCGCGCTGGTCATTCTGGTGATCTTTCTCTTCCTGCGGAATCTCTCCGCCACCATCATCCCCAGCCTGGCATTACCCGTGGCCATTATCGGCACTTTTGCCGTCATGTACCTCCTCAACTACACCATCGATAATCTCTCGATGATGGCCCTTGTGCTTTCCGTGGGCTTTGTTGTGGACGATGCCATCGTGATGCTGGAAAACATCGTGCGTCACGTTGAGATGGGAAAGAGCATCTGGGAAGCGGCGCTCGATGGATCGCGGGAAATCAGCTTCACCATCCTCTCGATGACGCTCTCTCTGGCCGCGGTATTTATTCCGATTCTTTTCATGGGCGGCATCATCGGACGCCTGCTGCACGAATTCGCCGTGGTGATCATGATGGCGATTCTCGTCTCCGGTCTTGTCTCGCTGACGCTTACGCCCATGCTGTGCAGCCGGTTCATCCGCTCTCATCAGGGCGAGCGGCACGGGCGCTTTTACAACGCGATCGAGCGGGTCTGGGATTGGTTCCTGCAGAAATACGACTGGAGTCTGAGGAAGGTCCTTGACCACAGGCTGGCGACGCTGCTTGCTTCGTTGATCCTGCTGGTGGTGACAGGATATCTTTTCATCGCCATTCCCAAAGGCTTTTTGCCCAGCGAGGATTCAGGAAGAATCTTCGGCTTCACCATGGCGGCGCAGGGCATCTCTTTCGATTCCATGAAGCAGCACCAGAAAGCGGTGGCCAACGTCTGCGAGAGCGATCCGAATGTCCAGGATGTTATGGCCTTTGGCGGCGTGGGCGGTCCGAGCCCGGGCGGGAACTCCGGGTTCGTCTTTCTGCACTTGAAACCCTATCCGGAACGCAAACTGACGACTGACCAGGTGATCAACGAATTGCGCCCCAAGCTCGCCCAGATTCCCGGCATCCTCACTTTTCTGCAAAACCGGCCTCCCATCGAAATCGGTGGTCAGTTGACCAAAGGGCTTTATCAATTCACCCTGCAAAGTCCCAACACCGACGAGCTTTATCACGACTCGGACGTGTTCTTGGGCAAACTGGCTCAATTGCCGGGGCTGGTGGATGTGAACACCGACTTGCAGATGAACAATCCGCAAGTGAACGTGGAAATTGATCGCGATAAAGCCTACTCGCTGGGCGTGACGGCATTTCAAATCGAAAATGCGCTGGCCATCGCGTTTGGCGACAACCAGATTTCCACCATCTATGCTCCCAACGATGAATATTGGGTCATCGCCGAATTGTTGCCTCAGTTTCAGCGGGGCCCGGTTGACCTTGCTGAGCTTTATATTCGCTCCTCCAATGGGTCGCTAGTGCCTTTAAGCGCGGTCGCGAGCCTCCATGAAACCCTTGGGCCTGTGGCCGTGAACCATACCGGCCAGCTTCCTTCGGTGACCCTTTCTTTCAATCTCAAACCGGGCATCTCTCTGGGACAGGCTGTGAACGAGGTTGAAGACCTTGCGCGCGAAGCGCTGCCGGCTTCCATCACCACCAGCTTTCAGGGCGCGGCGCAGGCTTTTCAATCGTCCCTGAAAAATCTGGGCATCCTGCTGGTCATCACCATCCTGGTGATTTACATCCTGCTGGGCATTCTTTATGAAAGCTTCATTCATCCCGTCACCATTCTCTCCGGTCTCCCGTCCGCGGCCGTTGGCGCATTAGGCTGCTTGATGCTCTTCCGCATGGATCTTGACCTCTATGGATTCGTCGGTCTCATCATGCTGATCGGCATCGTCAAGAAAAACGCCATCATGATGATCGACTTCGCCCTCGAAGCGGAGCGCAAGGAGGGAAAGAATACCCACGACGCTATTTATCAGGGCTGCCTCATCCGCTTCCGGCCCATCATGATGACCACGTTTGCCGCGTTGGTCGGCACGCTGCCTATTGCTCTGGGTTACGGAGCGGGCGGAGCTTCTCGCCAGCCCCTGGGCGTCGCGGTGGTGGGCGGCCTGGTGATCTCTCAACTGATCACGCTTTACATCACCCCCGTTTATTACACCTACCTCGATTCGTTCGCGCGCTGGGTCGGCGGGCTATTCGGCCGCCGCAGGGAGGAAGCGCGGCCAGAACTGACGCCCTCCGAGCCGCCCGAAGCGGTTCTCAGGCCATAAGCAACCGTTGCACACATGCCTCTTGCTTCAAGGCCAGACAGCGTTACAATGGGAGTGTCTAAGGGCCGAGGCAGCTCTTCTAAAGTTGGGAGGGCAAACATGAAGGACGAAAGCTGTTTGCCGAGGGGTTTCCGCAATAGCGCATTATTCTTTCTGGCCTTGTTCATCGCGGGTCCGTACGGTTTGCTGTACGCCCGGCAGTCGATGGAACACTTTGACCAAATCCTGATCGTGCGAGAGCTGGCGCACGAAGTTGCGGTGGCCAAGATTCCCTTGCCCTGGGGTAAGCACGGCGTCCATGTGAACTCTCAGGGTGAGATCGACCAGGCTCAGGCAGCAAAAGAGCTGCGAGAAAAGGGGATGTCCGTCAAGCCCGGAAGGCCGGTCGAGATCACAGGAATCAAGTTCAGACCGGGTCACATCGTCTTTGCCATTAACGGAGGCGGGAAGAGCGGCGAGCATTGGTATCAGCACCTTGAGATTGGCATGGGCCCCATGCCCGTCCCCGTTGCTTCGAGCGAGAACCCGACCACTCCTTCCAACGGCTCCTACATCACTCTTCAACTTCCCAAGAACGATCCTCATCCCACAGCGGAACAGGTGAAAACGCTCTTAAGCGAGGTTTTGGACTTCTCCCGCCGCGCTCCGACGGTGCTCTATTCTCCTTCCGTGCCGCCGCAGTTCAAGGACGCCATCCAGAAGCATCAGGTGGTGATCGGCATGAGCAAGAGCGCGGTGCTATCCGCTAAAGGACCGCCGGACCAGAAAATCCGGGAAGATAAGCCGGACGGCTCCGAGGAAGAAGACTGGCTTTATGGCCAGCCTCCTCACGTGCTGTTTGTTATTTTCAATGAGGACTCGGTGGTCCGAGTCCATCAATATTGATTCCCTTCAAAAGCTGGCTGTCGCGCGCCTGCGCATCATCGACACCATCGCGCCAGCGCGCCAGCGCCCTATACTGGATATCTCAGGAACAAAACCCTCGAGGGGAGAACCCTGCGGAAAGGAACTTTGGAGATTTGTGAGATGAAGGCGGAAGAAATCGTTTCCCGATATCTTTGGAATCCGCTCGGTCGCGGCAAGCTGCGGCGCCTTCTGACGCTGACGCTGGTGATCCCGCTGATGGGAATAGGCACGGCGCAGGCAAAGCGGCATGGCAAGAAAGCTAACTCTCCCGAGAGCGTGCCGGATCGCATCAACGCGCTCGCGCAACAGCTTGACGACGTGCAACTGGCGGACGCTGGCTCCATTCCACAGCAGATTCAAAAGCTGGCGCTCGATTCACTGGAAAGCTGGATGAGCCGGAATGCCGCGTCGGGAGCGTCGTCGCGCTATCCGATCGACGTGCAGGTTCGAATGCAGCTTGAGAACTACTTTTCAAAGCTCCATTATCCATTCTTCGGCCGTCCGGCGGTGGCAGCCAGGCCCTGGAACGGCGTCCAGTTGATCGCAGCGGGATACACGTTTGGCTGGTCTGATTTTGACCGCGTGAACTGTGTCGCATTATTTCAACGCAAAGCGGGAACGGTTCGGATGGCAGCCGTCACGAATTTTGTACCTCAAACCGATCTGCACTATGCTTTTTTGCCGCCGTCGCCGGCAGGAGATTTTCGATTTATCGTTTACGGCAACAAGCTGGGTAAAAGCCAGCCGCGACTGACGGCAATTCTCTATTCTTTTGATGGGAACTCGCTGAAGAATCTATGGGAGAAGCAGGATCTCTACAACGGCAAAATCGAGGTCACGCCGCAAACTGTCACTTTACGCTACCTGATCGAACGCGAATACATCCAGGCGGTGGAACAAGGCGCGCTGCCGCCCGGGCATGAAGCCATCTATGCTGTAACGCCGGAGGGGCTGACGCTCCAGACTGAACATCAGATTCCCTTCAAGAGCGTTTCATGACCCCGCGTGGGAACCGGTTATTTCACTCTTTCCAGATAGGTTCCTTCGGCGGTATCCACGCGGATGGTTTCGCCTTCGGAGATAAAAGGAGGGACTTGCACAATCAGGCCGGTTTCAAGCTTGGCAGGCTTTCCGACGTTCGTGGCCGATCCGCCTTTAATGCCGGGTTCGGTCTCAACCACTTTAAGGTCCACAGTGGGGGGCAAAACGACGTCAATCGGGCGGGATTCGTAAAAAGTGACCTGCAAGGTGACGTCCGGCACAAGATACTGCGCGCGGTCGCCCACCACTTCTTTCGGCAAGTGTAGTTGCTCGTAGGTCTCGGTATTCATGAAATAATAAGAATCGCCGTCCGAGTAAAGGTATTGCATTGGAGCTTCGTCAATGATGGCGCGCTCGACTTCATCCTCCGAGCGGAAACGATGGTCGATCATTGCCCCGGAACGCAGATTCCGCATGCGCGCCTGAACGAAGGCGCGCAGATTCCCCGGCGTTCGGTGTTCGGCCTTGAAGATGGAATAAAGCTCGTTGTTGTGCTTGATGACCATGCCCGGTCGAAGGTCGTTAGCATTCATTCAGATTTCCTCAGAACGGTTTTCTAAACAGGTTGGCTGTAAAAG
>Ga0209061_1004918_pt1 | contig 12282 bp, 8 predicted proteins | sample Coa_R1_10_FD_187157 | JGI IMG/M metagenome (GOLD analysis project Ga0209061, IMG submission 187157) | Surface soil microbial communities from Centralia Pennsylvania, which are recovering from an underground coalmine fire - Coalmine... | ecosystem: Environmental > Terrestrial > Soil > Unclassified...
GCAAAAAAGACAAAGGTGTTGCGCCAGCCAAAGCGGTCGGCGATCTGCGCGCCAAGCGGCACGCCAATGATGGGCGCGGCAAAATAGGCGACGGAGATGATCCCGATGGCGCGGCCCCGCACCGCATACTCAAAGCAATCGCCAGCGTAAGCAATCGAGCAGGTGGAGATGACTCCGGCCGCCGCTCCCGTCAGGGCGCGAGCGATCATCAGTTCAGAGAAGGTTTGCGTGCGCGAGGCCATCCACGACGCCGCGGCAAACGCAATGGCGCCTCCGATCAGGAAAGGACGGCGCCCGTAATGGTCTGAAAGAGTGCCTGAAGTGAAGCCCGCCGCGGCTGCCGCAATCGAATACACCACCACCAGCAGGCCGGCCACTTCGATGGTCACGTGGAAAGCTCGGACCAGAACGGGGAGCAGAGCGGCGATCATCTGGTTATCGGCAAGGCCCAGAAACAGCAAAAGAAAGAGGCTTGCGACAACCCGATAGTCGATGGAGGGCGCAACCGAAATGTTGGCGTGTGATTTCAGATTGATGATGGGCGTGAAGCCTGCGAAGTCCGGATCATGCCTCGGGTCCGGCGCCCAGCCATCCGCCGTCCCGCGAAGCGCTATTCTTCAAAGTGATGAAGGTCCAGTTTGATTGCGACATGATCCGTAATATCCATCACTCCTGCCGCCGCAATGCCGATGGCCACCACCAATGCATCGCTGATTTCATCTTTGGTCAGCCCCAGTTCAAGGGCCTTCTTGATGTGGCCTTCCAGGCAGCCTTCGCATTTGGCGACAGCCGAGGCGGCGATCGCGATCAGCTCCTTGGTCTTCAAGTCCAGCGTGGTTGGAGTGTAATAACTCTCTTTATAGAACGACAGATAGATTCTGCGGAAGCGAGGGTCGATCATGCTCATGGACCTCGGCTCCTTCTTGCTCTTTTGTGACGCGCGCTTCGCCATGCTGAACTCCGCTCTTTCGACTTGAGGCCCCTTCTTGATCGCTGAAAATGGCAAAAAGTCAAATTCAGCCCAAAAGAAAGCATATTAGCATAGCTTCCGGCACAGGATGGAAATTAAGAGGAACCGGAGGGAGCAGGCGCTTTCCGGTATAAGCAGTAATGGGTGACGTGAGTTCCTTCACCCTCTTCGGCAATTTTCTCAAAACCGACTTTCTCCCAAAGTTGGCTGAACCGAGGAGCGAAGTACAGGAGATACATCAGCCGTGGAATCTTTGCGAATGATTCCGCAACCTTTTCAGCCAGCCGAGTCATGATTTTCGCCTCGCAAGGGTTGTACAAATAGCAGAAAAGCGGCTCTTCCGGCAGGCGATAAGCTACAAAATCCTCATTGATCAACTCGAGATTCACGCACTTCTGCGATGGGCTGTGATATTTCGCAAGGTTCTGTCTTGCGATGGCGTGGAGCCGGGGAGAGATTTCCACGCCAATAATTCTCCTGAATGGATAATCGGATGCCAGGAACAACGCTCTGCCCTTGCCTGAACCCAAATCGACAAAGGTGAAGCGCTCATAATCAATCTCTCCAACCCGTTCAATCGCCTTATGGAACAAGTCCTCTGAAATTGCTCCATAGGCTGTGAGATACAACAAGTTGGCGCTATCAAGCCCTAATTCAGTCCGCCGAAGCGGAACCTTGGTATCCAGGCCAAATCTGCGATCAAATTCATCTGGCGCTACTCTTTGGGGGTTTCGATACCTTGGCAATAACCGGGCGAGGCCCACTAAGGAAGAAGGGTGCTGGAGGCAATAGGCCAAAGTCCCTGACAGACCACGGTCTTTGAATGACCTCCTTACGCGGAGCCATAACTCCTGGACAGGAGCGGTAATCGCCATCATGCACCCTTTGGATTATCCTCGCTAAGCATCCGAAATAGCGAGGCCGCTCGCAGCGCAGCGTCCCCTTTCAAATGCTGCGGACTTTCGTAATATCTCAAACCTTTAACTTGCCCGCCGGGGGACGATGACATTGCCATTTATGTCGTCGCCGGGGGAGCAACTCTGCTGGAATTGCGTCTTGAGTGGGTAGCCACGGTCAGTAGCGCCCGGCGCGGGTGACGTGTCACCCCTCCGTCCGGTGCCGTAGGCACCTCAACTATTGAGGATTACAAATTATAGTGACGACTTCTTCTGTAGCGCCGGTGTCCCCACCGGCGTCTTTCGGCGCTGAGGACAGCGCCGCTACAGCAAATAGTGTCACTATAATTTGTAATCCCCTGTAGGTGGATGCTTGAAGCAAGCGCGGTGTTGCTCAATAGGATTCATCGTTCATCGGCGAGAGCGAGGCGGCAACGCGCGATTCAGACGGATCGCGAAATCATCCTGAGCAGGTTTCAACGTCTTGATCGACCGCTCAATCATTCTTATCCGATTAATGCAGAAAGGGAATCTCAAAAATTTTTGAGTCGCAACTTCACTTTCCTCTTGACAAGAACATGAGCAATCACTATACATGGTGAGTGAATACGCGCTCCGCCAGCGCTTCGCTGACGGAAGAATTAGAAATACTTGAGAGGAGAATGAAATGCCAGCAAAGAAGAAGGCAAAGACAAAGAAGAAGAGGTAAGAAGGCTTCGGAAAAGCCGATGTAGAGAATTCGGGGATGCAGCGATGCATCCCCGAAGTTTTTTAAGGGGCTTGTGAGCCGCGCAACGACGGAGAGCGCAGAGGAAACGGAGATAAAAAACTCTCCCCCTGGTGAAACAATCGCGATGCCTGGAACCGGAAGTTTTCATAAGGACTCCCTCGGATCGCGTGCCCTCAGAGCTCCGGCCTATTTTCAGGAAAGGACACATTGACCTCATTTCGCGGCATTCTGAGGACGCACGCTTGGATTCATGGCTCCGGTTGCGTGAATATTTATCTTCCGATTACAATGAGCGATCTTGACATGCCGGAGCGGCAGATTGTCTCACTTTAGAATCTTTATCAGTGCCTTAAGTCATTTCTTCAGCCACTATGGAGGCTGGGGACTTTTTGCCATTTCCTTTCTCGATTCTTCCTTCCTCGCCTTTCCCGTCATCAATGATCTTCTGCTGATTAAACTGGCAAGCGCCCATCCTCACAAGGTCGCCCTCTACGTCTTGCAGTGCACATCAGGATCGGTGATGGGCGCTTATATGATTTATTTTATTACCCATAAAGGTAGAAACCTTTTTGCGCGGCGCGCTTCGCCAAGCGAGAAGACATTCATCCGGCATTGGATCGAGCGAAACGATTTCCTTTCGATCCTTGTGGCTTCGCTTCTTCCCCCTCCGGCCCCGTTTAAAGTCTTCGCGATCATGGCAGGCGCGCTGCAAATTGATGGGGGGCGGTTCGCGACAGCGCTGATTGTCGGCCGGGGATTGCGGTTCGCTTTTGAGGGATGGCTTGGGGTCTACTACGGCCTGGCAGCTCAGCGATATCTCAGAAGAAACATTGACTGGCTCTCCCTGGTCATTATTGCCGTCGTCGTCGGCTGTGGGTTGATCCATTGGTATCTGAAAAGGCGCTTCAGGCCGCCCTACGAAAGTTGATTTGACAACGGAGTCCTGTCCGGATCGAGCGATCCTACCGCAAAGGCGGCTCTCGCGCGAAGCTGAATGATTGCCCGCGCACTTGAAGACGGCTATCCAAATCAATTTCCATGACAAATCGCCAGATATGCGAGCCTGGAGTGGCGAAACGCAAGTCGCGGAGATATACTTCAACGCCCTCGTCATGAGACGTTCTGACGGTCGCCAGCGGGAATCGGGCAAAATTGAGAAATATCCTTGCCGCCCGCGATTTTTTCGCAGCCACGAGAGTCGGTGAAGGGGCGGGCTTATACAATCGAGTGGCGTTTTGAGCGCCGATGTTGCTCATGAGCGCATCGACATCGAGCAAGTAGTATGAGGAGGTCGTTTCGACTACTCCGTTCCACTGAAAAGGATTCAAAGGAGACGGAAAGGCCCCTGATCGCAATGGAATCTCCTCTCCATAGAGGCGCGCATTCAGCATGCCCAGGGCTCGCCGATGAGAAAAGTCACGAAGCCCCCAAAGCGCTATCATGGCGCATAGAGAAAAAATAGCGCCGTTCCTCGCCGCTTTCGTAGTGGATTTGCCTGCCCCCACTTCTTCTGTCACCAGTTTCAAAATCGCCGGGAAACCTAAACCCACAATCAGAAAAAACAAGAGATAGGGTCCGACGATAGGCATGATGTCCCATGCAACCCAGCGGCCGCTGAAAGGAAGAAAAAGGCGAACACCGTACTGGTTGGTGAAATCCATCAGCACATGGCACGCTGTAGCGATCCAGCAAATCAGGAAAAGCCACTTAAGGCTGACAGGCGGGGCGTGCTTTTTCGGAGCGGCCTTGCGCCCCAGAAAAAAAATGACAGCCGCAAGAATGACGGCTAGGCCGGTAAGCCCCAGCAACGAATGCGTGATTCCGCGATGATACGCAAGGTAATCAACGCTGGCTCTTGTGGCCCTGATGATATCGGCATCCGGCAGATTCGATGCAATGATGAGCGCGAGCATGGCGTAGCGCGTCTTGTGCTTCAGTCCAGCCTGGCCCAGAGCGATGCCCGTGAGCGTATGAGTGAGATTATCCATTTTTTGCGCTTAGCGAAAAATGTCCCCAAATCGTGTCATTCCGAGTCTTTCGCTTGTCATTCTGAGCGTAGCGAAGAATCCCCGTATTTCTTCAGCCTTTTAGTAAACAGCGCTCAGCTTTCAGCAGGAAAGTCCCGGGGCGAAAGGCTGAAAGCTAATTGCTGATCGCTCGTTCGAGATTTCTCGCCGCCTGCGGCTCCTCGGAATGACAGGCTTCGAGAATTTTTCAGCATTTCGTCAGACCCCTCGCGCGCATTATACCGGTCTATCTCAAGCTGAGACAGTTAATTTTTTCGCAAGAGACAAAGCCTCAGCCGGGCCAGCGGCAGGCGCTCGCCACATTGTGATAGAATCTCACTTTAAATTCACGCAAGGAGTCATTCATTGGCAGCTATTGATTTGATCATGGGAAGGGAAATTCTGGATTCTCGCGGGAATCCCACAGTAGAGGTGGACGTTCACCTGCGCGACGGTTCAGTGGGGCGGGCGGCTGTGCCCTCCGGCGCTTCCACCGGCGAACATGAAGCCATCGAGTTGCGCGATGGCGATAAGAAACGCTATCAGGGAAAGGGCGTTCTGACAGCCGTCGAAAATATTAATTCGATTATTGCCCGGGAATTGGGCGGGCAGGAAGCGGGAGAGCAATCCGAGATCGACCGGCTTTTGATTGATCTGGACGGCACTCCGAACAAGGGCAAACTGGGCGCCAATGCGATTCTGGCTGTTTCCATGGCTGTCTGTCGCGCCGCCGCGCATTCAGCCCATCTGCCGCTTTACCGATATCTGGGAGGCTTGCAGGCGCGGCGCCTGCCAGTGCCGATGATGAACATCCTCAATGGCGGCGTCCATGCCGATAATACCGTTGATTTTCAGGAATTCATGATTATGCCCGCAGGAGCCGAAAGCTTCTCGCAGGCGCTTCGGATGGGCGTGGAAACGTTCCATACGCTCAAGAGCGTATTAAAAGAGCGGGGCTATCAGACCTCGGTGGGCGATGAAGGAGGCTTTGCGCCCAGCCTGAAATCCAACGAGGAAGCTCTGGATCTGATTCTTGAGGCCATCGAAGGGGCTGGCTATTCGGCAGGCCATGACATCTGCATCGCTCTTGACCCGGCTTCAAGCGAGATGTATGACGGAGGCCGCTATGTTTTCTTTAAGTCCGATGAATCAAAGAAATCTTCCGATGACATGATCAGGCTCTATTCGGAGTGGGTGCGGCAGTATCCGATCGTCTCCATTGAAGATGGGCTGGCGCAGGATGATTGGGAAGGCTGGGTGGCGCTTACCCAGGAACTGGGCGACAAGGTTCAGCTTGTGGGGGATGATCTGTTTGTTACGAATACCGAGAGACTCGAACACGGTATTGAGGAAGGCGCGGCGAATTCGATTCTGATCAAGCTGAATCAGATCGGGACTGTTTCAGAGACGATTGCCGCAATCGATCTGGCCCGCCGCCACGGGTACACTTCGGTGGTTTCTCATCGCTCGGGCGAGACCGAAGACACTTTTATTTCGGATTTTGTCGTCGGCCTGCATACCGGCCAGATTAAAACGGGCTCTGCCAGTCGCACCGATCGAGTGGCTAAATACAATCAACTGCTGCGCATCGAAGAAGAACTGGGGCCAGTGGCGGAATTCCCGGGCAAGTCTGCCTTTAATGTCAGGGATTTGGCGAAGCAGGAAAGCTAGCGGGCAAGCCGTAGGGTGAAAATTAGCGATTGCCGAGAACGCCCCAACGGAGCCTTCCATCTGTCATTCTGAGCAACAGGGAAGAATCCGTGCATTTCGGTTTAGGGCAGGCTCCGCAAGAAATCTCAACGACCGTGACGAGCAACGAACAAAAGCGACCAGACCACGGATTGATTTGTGCTCATCACTAATCACTCGTCACTCATCACTTTTTTCAGCTCCTCGAAATGACAGACTGCAAGAGTTTTCAGCGACGCTTCAGCCCTGCTGTCTGAATTTGACGGAACGCGAACGCGACTTGGACTTCGGCTGGCGAGACTGCGCAGGCAAAGTGGATTTTAATAGTTCAAGCTTGCGACTGGTGCGCTTGCCGAGCTTTTGATTTAAAAACCGCCCTTTACCCATTGTAGGTGGTCATTCCCTCGCTCTGTGATTGAGAGCGATCTCCTGGCTGGGTGCTCAATCTTCAACCAGCAGCGTACCCGAGATATGATCATGCCAAGCCAACCCATCGCTATCCATGACAGCCCACAGAAAGCCTAGCATCAGAGAGCCCAGAGAAACGAGATATCCGAAGGCTCGAAGCAGCGCTTCCTGAAGGGTGGGAAGATTTCCTTCCAGCGTGCGAACACTCAACCCCATCGCGGCCTGCCCGGGCGTACCGAAGCTCATGGCGGTGAAGAGCGCAAAATAGGCAAAAATCCAGAAGACCGCCAGGAATGCAATCACGATTAATCCCATGGACGTCATCTGAATGCTGCCTCCCACCAGGGTAAACAACAGAGCAAAGAGGCATCCGGCAAGCGCCAGCAAGAAGGCATCAATGATTCCCGCAGCAAATCTTTTGCCGATCGGCGCACAGACCACTTCTGGGTAGCTGGAATCCTGAAAGCGGCTATCCGCGGCCAGGCTGGCATCGATGGAGTCTATCGGAGTCGTTTCCAGGCGCGCCGCTCCGTCGGAACGGGTTGTGGAGCCTTGCGAGCGCCGGAAGCGGGAAGGGAAGTCTGACCTGCGGGTCTCCACAGGGATCGATTCCAGATTGATCTGACCCAGACGGGTTGCCTGCTCATCAAAAGCTTTATCCAAAGTTCCCGCGGCGTTGGAGACGGAGCGGGAGCGCCCTTGCGAGGTCGCCGGCATGGGTCTTTCTGTATCCGGCTCCGACCCAAAATCGAATTGCAGGCTTTCCTGTTCGGAGCGGCGACGACGATAACTGGCTACGCGCTCTGAGAGGTCATGCCCCCCTCCAGTCTCAAAAGCATTCGCCTGACGAGATAAAGATTGTTGAAGCGGGGAGGTTTTTTCGTCCCGCTTATCCCAAACTTCCCGGCCAGATCGCAGGGAAGCCTCAGAAGGAAGGTTTGGAGAAGTTTCCATACCGGTCTCCAAGCGGGGGGAAGGCGATGCCTGGCCGGCGGGAGAACGATCCTGAAGCAAAACAGAATCAAGGCTTCGCGGGTTTACCGCATCTTTGGGTTGGGCAAAATGGTAGCCACAGTTTTTGCATTCGAGGAGATCTGGAAAACTGACGTATCCGCATTTAGGGCATTTCACGTCGTGTTCCCGCCTTCTGAAAACTCAATGTGGCTGGGGCTCCAGAGGCATCATAGCAAATGGCTTGATCAAAACAAAGCTCGTTCGGGTAAAATGACGGCTTAAAGCATGCACATCGAAACCAGCGCCCTTGCTCATCATTTCCGGACCGGCAGGGGCCCTCGATTTCAGGCTCTGTGGCTGGCGTTCTTATTCGGCATTTCCTGGCAGGCGCAGGCGCAGCAAGGGTGCTTTATTCCTCCAGAGTTCCGGAATCCCCAAACCACGCTTACCATCCGCGCTGATTCACAGGAAAAAGTGAAGGATATTTACACGCTGCGCGGGCACGTGGTGATGACCTATCGCGACATGCGAATTTCGGCAGATCTGGTTTCGTATGACGATTCCACGGGAGAAGTGCGCGCACGGGGGCACGTCGTCTTTGACGACTCCAAAGGCCATTTGGAGGCTGACCAGGCGCAATATAACGTCTACTCCGATCAGGGATGGTTCTCTCACGCGCACGGCTATGTGAAATATGCCGCGCGCAGCGAAACCGAAGAAACCTCCGCTGCTTCTCTCTTCATGCGCGCCGAAAAACTTACCCGCCTGGATCAGAACACGTTTACGGTTAAGGATGCGCGCGTAAGCTCCTGTCAGAAGGAAAGCCACGGCTTGTCATTTGGGATGGGCAGCGCCAAGCTTGAGGTCGGGCAAAGCCTGACGGGACATGAAGCGGTATTTCGCTTTCTGAATATTCCGGTCCTGTATTTCCCCTTTGTCAAGGTCTCGGCCTCGCGCAAACCTCGGCAAAGCGGATTTCTTTTGCCGCGAATCGGCGAGAGCACGCAGAAAGGATTTGTGATTGGCGACGGCTTTTTCTGGGCCATCAATCCCAGCGCAGACCTCTTGCTTGGGTTGGAAAATTTCAGCCTGCGGGGTCTCGGCGTTTCAGGAAGATTCCGAGCGCAGCCTAGCGCATCGAGCAGGATCACCGCGGATTTTTTTGGCATCGACGACCGGGGCAGCGGGCAGCAGCGGTCGGCTCGCGCGCCGGGGGAAAGTTTTGACGTGGAAGGCGAGTCGGACGATTTAGGCCACGGATTCCGCGGTGTGGTGAACGTGGGCTTTGTCAACTCGCTGGCATTTCGGACAACCTGGGCCGAGAATTTCAACACAGCGGTCTTCTCTGAAGCCCGGCAGACAGGCTTTGCTACAAAAAATTTTGACGCTTATAGCCTGAATTTCTATGCGTCACGCTATCAGGATTTTCTCTCGGCGGCGCCCGTGAACGAGAAGTCCATCATCATTCGTCAGGTTCCGAGCGTTTCGTTTTCCGGAGTGGATCAGCAGATCCATCACTCGCCTTTTTATTTTTCCTTTGATGCTTCGCTCGATGGCGTTGGGCGCTCAGAGCCGGATTTCGCAACGCCTACGCTCAGCGAGCGGGTGGATCTTTTCCCTCGCATCACGCTGCGATCCCGCCCTTTCTGGGGTTTCCACTTGACGCCCACGCTCGGATTGCGTGAGACGTTTTACGGCACAAGCCTCAGACCCGACCATAGCCCGGTGAATCGATTCCTGGGTGATTTTTCCGCCGACCTTCGGCCGCCTTCGTTTGAAAAAGTCTTTTCGCATCCTTTGTGGGGGCGCAGATTCAAGCACGTGATCGAGCCGGATATTCAATACCATCTTGTCAAGGCTGGCAGCCCACAGAATATTTTTGACATTGTCAGGTTCGATGCCACGGATATTTTCACTGAGGACAATGAGATTCAATATTCTGTGACAAATTCCATTCTGGAACGGAAGGATACAGCCGGCGGCCACGACAAAAAAACGCAGGCGCGCGATTTGATTTCCTGGACGCTGACGCAAAAATACTTCTTCGACCCTACTTTTGGCGGAGCCATCCGGACTGGCAGCCAGGTGGCGATTGATCCCACTCTTTCCTTAACCGGGTTTTCCTTTCCGGAAGGGCGGCATCTTTCCCCTATCGATTCCATTCTGAAATTTTCCCCAGGCTCTCGCGTGGATGCCGAACTGCGAACGGATATTGACCCGCAGCATGGCGGGGTGCTGGATGCTGGCATCACTTCTCGCATTCAGACGCATACGCTGGATCTGGCGCTAACGGATTTCTTTGTCGACCACACCGTATTCCTTCCTGCGCCCATCGCTCCAAACATTCCGGTAACTCTGCTTCCTACTTTTCATCTGCTGGATATGACCGCGAGCCACGGCGACGTGAGCCATAAAGGATTGACCGAGGCTTTTCGCATCGATTACAATTTGTCGCAAGGCATCGCGGAAGATTTTGTCGGTCAAGCCAGTTACAACTTTGGCTGCTTTACGCTCAACGCTCAGTTTGAGCGCTTCAATCTCGGGTTTATCCGCAATGAAAATTTATTCCGACTCTCGATTACTTTAGGCAATATTGGAACCTTTGGCAGCCTCAGACCGGGCCAGCTTTTGCAGCGGCAGTTGCGGCAAACTCCGTACTAGACTGCTAGAGCCGGCAGACTTGCAGCGCTTGAATAAAGTCCCAATGACCTCTCACCCGAACTCTCTCGCCATCGGGAGATGGTGGACCGCGCAGCGGGACGGGTGAGGGGCATAAGGCTCGCCAATCTAAGGTGAAATCTCGCTATAGACTCAAGGAAAGGGGCCATCATGGCTTTTCCCATCCACCGGCTTCGGCGACTTCGACGCACAGCAGCTTTGCGCGCCCTGGTGCAGGAAACGACGCTCACCACGCAGTCTCTCATCTATCCGATGTTCGTCTGTCCGGGTGAAAAGATAAAAGATGAGATTCGCTCAATGCCGGGCAATTTCCGCTGGTCGGTGGATTTGCTGGTCGATGAGTGCAAGGCCATTTCAGAATCGGGAATTCCAGGCGTCATTCTTTTTGGCATCCCGGAAAGCAAAGATGCCACGGGCTCCGGCGCCTACGATCCCCAGGGCATTGTGCAAAGAGCCGTGCGCGCGCTGAAAAAGGCTGTTCCGAACCTTCTGGTAATCTGCGATGTCTGCCTGGATGAGTATACCGATCACGGCCACTGCGGGCTGATTAAAAACGGAGAGGTGGATAACGATTCCACGCTGGAGTTGCTTGCCCGGACAGCGTTGACCCAGGCGGAAGCCGGCGCGGATATCGTAGCCCCTTCCGATATGATGGACGGCCGCGTGGCGCGAATCCGAGCCGCGCTCGATGACCGCGGCTTCCAGCACGTTCCGATTCTGGCTTATTCGGCTAAATACGCCTCAGCGTTTTACGGCCCTTTCCGCGAAGCGGCAGATTCGGCGCCCAAATTTGGCGACCGCAAATCCTACCAGATGGACCCTGCCAACCAGCGCGAGGCGCTGAGGGAAATTGCTTTAGACATTGAAGAGGGCGCGGACATCATTATGGTGAAACCCGCCTTACCCTATCTCGATATTCTGGCGCTGGCGCGGCGCGAGTTTGAAGCGCCGCTTGCTGCGTATCAGGTGAGCGGCGAATTCTCGCTCATTGCAGCCGCTGCTGAAAAAGGGTGGATAGACCGCGAGCGCATCATGATGGAGAGCCTGACTTCGATTAAGCGCGCAGGGGCGGATTTTATCCTCACTTATTTCGCCAAGGAAGCGGCCCGCCTGCTTCGGTGATCGGTCTCTGCGTGATTGCGGGCCTCGTATAGCCCGTCATAGAATCGAGTTCGAGGGCCTCAGTGCACGAACCTGCTCATTCGCATGTGGCAAAGAGTTGGTTGAAAGTGGCGCTGGCGATCACTGCGGCGCTTGTGGCCACGGAGTTTGTCGCCGGCTCTATTGCTCATAGCCTTTCTCTGATCAGCGACGGATGGCACAATCTCTCGGATATTCCCAGCCTGGTCTTTGCCTGGCTGGCCGTCTATTTTGAAGGCAGGCCGGCAGGCCCCCGAAAAACCTTCGGATACCAGCGGGCGGGCGTGCTGGCGGCTTTTGTCAATGCGCTGATTCTGATCGGTGTGGCCGTCTTCATCTGTTACGAGGGCTACGAGCGCATCCTTCATCCGAAGCTCATCGCCTCCAACGTCATGCTGGTGGTGGGAATCATCGCTCTGATCATCAATGGGACGATCACGCACGGGCTTTCACACGATCGGGAAGACCTGAACGTCCGCGCTATTTTCCTGCACAATCTGGGCGACGCGCTGTCCAATGTGGCGATTATTATCGGCGCATGGATTATTCATGCAACCGGCGAAGGGATCATTGATCCCTTGCTGGCTTTCCTGATTGCGGGAATGATCGTGTGGAGCGCTATCGGTATCATCGCGGAATCCATGAATATCCTGCTCGAAAGCTTCCCCAAGGGAATGACCATTGAGCAGGTGGTCAATGCCATGCTGGAGGTCGAAGGGGTCCGTGATGTCCACGATGTCCACGTCTGGAGCTTGAATCCTCATTCCCACGCGCTGGCCTGCCACGTTCGCATTCTGGACATGCCGACCT
>Ga0209061_1004919_pt1 | contig 12281 bp, 12 predicted proteins | sample Coa_R1_10_FD_187157 | JGI IMG/M metagenome (GOLD analysis project Ga0209061, IMG submission 187157) | Surface soil microbial communities from Centralia Pennsylvania, which are recovering from an underground coalmine fire - Coalmine... | ecosystem: Environmental > Terrestrial > Soil >...
TCGTACCCGTCTCCACTCGGGACTCGGATACAGGACTCCGCAAGAAGTCATGGACGAGTACCTGAACGGGCAGGGAGCAGCGTGAATTAACCGCAAGGTCCCTGTCCGGAAAACGTGGGGCAGCTCATCCATCCCATCGTGCGCGCTGAGCCGGCTGACATGGGATGGCTCACCGGGCCCTGGCCGGGGTGGGATCCGCAGATTGCGCTGCCCGGATCGGCTGGCGGGGGATGAGGACGCCGAGGACCAGGCCGATGAGGGCGACCACCAGCATGATCGCCATGGCGACGCCGAACGGCTGTCCCGCAGGCAGCTTCACGGCAACCAGCACCGAGCCGACCAGGGCGGTGCCCAGCGATGACCCCAGGTTGGAGACGCTCCGCGATAGGCCGGATATCTCGCCCTGATCATCCCCGGGGAAGCTGGACTGGACCACGTTGACCGAGGAGGTCAGCATGACCCCGACCCCGGCTCCGAACAGGAACAGTCCGGGGATCCACCGCCAGATGCCCGCGTGCGCCCGGACCAGGGCCAGCAGCAAGATCATGCCGACCGCGGTGATCAGGAAGCCGGCGATGATCAGCCACCGTTGCGGGTGCCGCCGGGCAAACCGGTCGGCGCCGGCCGACGCGGCCAGGATCCCGATGGTGCCCGGAGTGAGTATCAGCCCCGTCTTGATCGCGTCGTAGCCGTTGACCTCCTGCAGGTAGACCGAGGCCACGAAGAACGACCCCTGCAGGATCAGCCACTGGATGACCTGAGTGCCCAGCCCGAGGTTGGCGACCTTGTTGCGGAACAGCCGCAGCGGCAGCAGCACGTCCCTGTTCCGCTTTTCCCGAGAGCGGACGTGCAGGAAAAACCACAGCAGGAACAGCGCGCCGATGGCCACGTATATCCACACAGGGGAGATCGAGCCCTTCGGGATCAGCACCGTGTTCCCGATCTTGAAGTCGGTCCGCGATACCAGGAAGCCATAGGTCCGGGATTGCAGCAGTCCGAGCACCACGAAGAACAGCCCGGCGGCGGACAGCACCGCCCCGGTCACGTCAAAGCGCGGCTTCGCCCCCCCCGGTGCCGGATCGTTGATCTTGCGGGCGAGCAGGATGATCCAGGCCACCACCAGCACTTGCAACGCGAACGAGGCGCGCCAGCTGATGGCGCTGGTCACCACGCCGCCGATCAGCGGCCCCGCGGCTGCGCCCAGCCCGCCGGCCCCGCTGACCACGCCGAAATACCGGGCACGCGACTTCACGTCCGGGAAGGCCACGGTGACCAGGATGTAGATCGGCGGGATCATCAGCGCCGAGCCCACGCCCTCCAGCAGCGAGTATCCGGTGATCAGCAGCGGCAGTCCCTGCGACAGCGCGGCCAGCAGCCCTCCGGCCCCGTATACGATCAGGCCCAGGGTGAAGCACCGCTTGCGCCCCCAGATGTCGGTCAGCTTGCTGCCCGGGATCATCAGGGCCGCCATGGTCAGCGTGAACAAGGTGATCGCCGTCTGCACGCCGGCCACCGTGGTAGCAAGGTCCTTGGCGATCGCGCTGATCGCCACGTTCATGTTGGTGGCCGCGTAGCTGGCGATGAACTGAGCCAGCGCCAGCGGCAGGATCATCCCCCGAGCCGCCTGGCGGTCCACGGTCGCGCCCGGTTCTTGCACTGCGGCCTATGCCTCCAGGTTCTCGCGGCTGCCATAGACGCACAGCCCCCACAGCGCGACCACGTCGATGGCGATGATGGTCAGGGACCAGAACGGGTAGGCGGGGATGAAGAACATCTGGCCGATGGCGTTCAGCCCCACCAGGGCGATCGCGGTCCAGCGGGCCAGCTGGTTACCCGCCAGCACCCCGAGCGCGGCGATCAGCTGCAGGACGGACAGGATGAGGGTGACCCACCCCCAGGCGCGCAGGTCGCCGACCACATAGTGCGCGTTGCCGATGAAGATGTGGGAGTTGGCGATCGCGGCGATGCCGTCGAGCATGTTGAAGAAGCCGAGCACCAGCAGCAGGATGGCCGCGAAGAGGATCATGCCGTAACCCTCTGCACGGCGGCCGCGCGTTCCCGTGGCTGGTCTGGTCGGTGCCGAGGTCATATCGACCCTCCTAGGTCAGGTCACTAGGCCTTGTCTGCTCCAGGCTGCCGGAGCTGCCTGCGGGTGTCGTCACCCGCAGGCGGGTGATTTCTACAGCAGGCGCAGGTCGATGGCCCGCTCGATGGCCTCCGAGCGTGACGCCACCCCGAACTTCTGATAGATGGACCGCAGATGGCTTTTTACCGTGTTGCGCGAGATGTAAAGGGTGGCCGCCATCTGCAGGTAGGTGCTGGTCGGTAGGAGCTTGAGGATGTGTAGTTCGGCCCCGGTCAGCGGCACGGCGGGCACGCGCGCGGACCGGGATGACGCCGGTTGGCAGGCGCGCACCGCCAGGGCCGCATCAATCAGCCGCTCCAGGTACGGATCGGCTCGCAGCGGCGAATAATGCTCGATCAGGTAGCTGGTTACCTGAGGCGCGGTGGCCACGACGGTGTGGCAGAATCCCTCGCGGCGTGCGGTTTGCAGGACACCGCCCAGGATGCTGTCGGCCGCGGGCTCGCCGCGCTCGATGGCCACGGCGGCCAGGAGGATCTCTCGTTCCAGCGCGCGCCGCGGTGTCAGGTCACCCAGCGCCGGCGACTGCAGCTGTTCCCGGGCGGCCTGATTGCTGCCTTCGGCCAGCGCGATCCTGGCCTGCAGCAGGCCGCGGCGACCGGGTGGCAGCCTGCTCGCCAGCTCGGCTGGCGTGCGCAGGTCGCTGAGGGGCAAGCGCAGCAGCGCCTCCAGCTCATCGGCCCGCCGCAGCAGCACCGACGACCCGGGCAGCAGCCCCCGCGCCTCCTCGATGGTGGCCAGTGCTTCGCGGAGATGCCCGCGGGCGGCCCAGATCCCGGCCCGGTCGAGCAGCGCCAGGAACTCGAACACGGGCCGCCGCCGCTCCGTTATCGAGAGCACCCGCTCGGTGTAGCGTTCCGCCGCGTCCAGATCCCGCCGCTCCAACGCGATCCCGGCCAGCACCTGCGTGTAGTCCACGGCGAAGAAATGCTCGGTGAACCCCAGCCGCCGCGCCTGCTGATCGGCGGCCGTGGCCGCATCGGCGGCCTCAGCCAGGTGGCCGGATCTGAACCACGCCAGCGCCCGCGTCCCGGGCACCATCACCAGCTTGATCGGTTCACCGAGCTCGGGCATGCCCAGAGCCGCGGCTGCCTCCCGCTCCACGGCCGGGAAGTTCTCCAGGCAGTTATAGACCCGTGCGAGGATCAGCGGGACGGCGTCGTGCCAGTCGCCGCTGAGCCGGGCCTGCTCCTGGGTGGCCCGGGCCGCGAGACCTGCCTCCACGGCCTCGTCCAGCCGGCCGGTCACCCCATAATGGAATGCTCGCATCGCCATGAACCGGGCCGCCAGCCTGGATCCGGCCGGGATCGGAGGCTTGGCCCGCTCGAGCAGGTCGAGGTACTCGCCCCCGCGAGCCACCTCCCCCCACAGCAGCAGGTCGGCCGCCAGCGCCAGCAGCTTGTCCGGGGCATCTGCCAGCAGTGCGGGATCAACCGTGCTGAGATCGAGCGGGGGAGGCATGGCCGGGTTGCCGAGGAACTCGGGCACAACGTGGTCCTGTAGCAGGACCAGGCCCCGATCGGCTTGCCGCGCCGCGAGGAGATGGCGGGCCGCACGACGTGTCTCGCCCGTCGACTCGAACCACTCGGCCGCCCGGACCTGGAGCTTCTGCTCACGGGCCCGTCCCTTGGCCCGCAGTTCGGCCCGCAGCACCTGGCGCACCAGATGGTGGTACCGGAAGGTCGTCCGCTCGTCATCGAGCGGCACGATGAGCAGGTTCGCCGCGTCGATCGCACGCAGCAGCTCGGCCGCGTCCGGCCTGCCGGTGACAGCCGTGCATGCGTCCTCGGTCAGCACGCCGAGGATGGACGTGTCGAGCATGAATTGCACCACCTCGGGCGGCTGCTGCTCGAGGACCTCGGAGATGAAGTACTCGGCGATCGTGTGGCTGCGGAAATCAAGCGCCTGCGTGGCCCGCACCGGGTCCCTGGTACCACGCAGGGACAGCGCGGCCATCTGCAGGGCCGCGGCCCAGCCCTCGCTTCGCTCGTGCAGCATCGCCAGTTCGGTGGCGGCGACCTCCAAGCCGAACTTCGCCAGTAGGTCACGGCTCTCGGCCAGGGAGAAATAAAGATCACGATCGCGAAGCTCGCACAGCTCATCCGCCATCCGCAGCCGGTGCAGTCGCAGCGGAGGATCGCTGCGGCTGGCCAGCACCAGCTGGACGTTGTCGGCGGGCCAGCGCTCGACAAGATCGGTCATACTGGCGGCCGACGCCGCCGCGGCCTGGAAGTCGTCCACGATGATCGCTGAACCCGCGGGCAGCTTCGCGGCATCGTTCGCGATTGAGGCGGTGACGTCGGCCGACGCGACGCCGTCCATGGCCAGCAGGTCGGCGGCATCGGTGCCGAACTCCGGTTCCACCGCCCGAGCGGCCTCGACGAATCCGGTCCAGAAGCGGACGGGGTTGGTGTCGGCCTTGTCGCATGACAGCCATGAGGTGATGCTGGGTGACCTGGTCGCGGCCCAGCTCGACAGCAGGACGCTCTTGCCCGCGCCCGCCGACCCCACCACGACGGTCAGGCGTTTGCCCGCGCCCGTCGCCAGCCGCTCGTGCAGGACCGGCCGCGTGACCAGCGTGGCCGGCAACGTCGTCGGCCGGAACTTCGCCGCCGCGAACCGGGCACCGTGTCTAGTTGTCGTGCCTGCCGACATGCCGTCAGCCCAGAATCCGCGTCTTGCCCTTTGGAAGTTCCGCAACGGGTAGTCCACTTCAGGCCCGCCTCAGTCCAGGACACCTCACTAAGTGAGTGTTGGCGAGCAATTCCCCCCGTGCCTCACCCGCGCAGGATGAACTTGACGGTTAAAGGCCAGGTCACCCCATGGAGGGTGATGACACTCACCCGGCTGGCGGGGACGCTGGCGGAACGCGGGAATCAGCGGACTGCGAGGCGTAACCCATGCGATCACACACCTATGAGGTCACTTTCGTGGGCCAGGCAAGCAACGCGCTGCGTACGGAATTCGACGACTGCGATGTCACGATCGGCCCCGGCACAACCACACTTCGTGCTGAGCTGCCGGATCAGGCCGCCCTCTCCGGGCTCATGGAACGGATCGCCGGCTTCGGCCTTGAGGTAATCGACGTGAGCCTGGTGGCACCGCCGTCCGGGCGGTGAGTGGTCACCCGGGCACCGCTTCCAGGGGCGCAAGAGAATCGGGCTGCTCGCGGAGCGCGGCGAGGCGCCGCAGCCTGGCCCAGTTCACCGGGGGCTTCGGCGCGGGGATACCCGGCCGGTTCCTCGGCACCCAGACGCGGAGCGCGCCGGGGGAGACCATGCAGGTCACCGGCGTCGACATCATGACCGCCTCGCCGTCGACCCCGACCGGGATCTTCGGCGCGTCGGCGGTGATCTCGATCTGCTTCGTGATCAGCACCTTGAGCCCGGCGCCATGCGTGCCCCGGAGCAAGCCGACGGCCTGCCTGGCGCTGTGCACCTTGACCCCGACCACGCCGAGAATGCCGCGGTCCAGCCGGGTGCGGCGGCCCAGTCCGGCGATGTCCCCGGATCCGTACGGATTGTTCGCTACCAGTAGCGCCTGCGGTCCCGTGATCTCCGCGCCGTCGGCCCGCGCGCTCAGCCGCGCTCCGCGGTGGCCCTGCAACAGGTCCGGGAGCAGGTTCAGCGTCGTGTTGAGCTTGTCGTCACGGTAGGCCGGGCTCTCGACCACCTCGGCATACGCGCCGAAGGACGCATTGTTGACGAACACCTGCCCGTTGATCATCCCCAGGTCGACCCGCAGCTCGACGCCATCGGACAGCGCGGCCAAGCACGTTGACGGGTCCTCCCGGTCCAGCCCGAGATCGAGCGCGAAGTGATTGCGCGTGCCCGCGCTGACCACCACGAACGGCAGGCCGCGCTCGGCGGCGATGCCAGCCACCAGGGCCTGGGTGCCGTCGCCCCCGGCCACCCCGAGCAGATCAGCGCCCCGGGCCACGGCCTCGCGAGCCACCTCGGCCACGTCGGTCGGCCCCCCTAGTAGGAGGAACACCTCGGCGCCGAGGTCTTCGGCCTTGCGCTTCAGGTCGAACTTCTCCACCTTCCCGCCGCCGGACTTCGGGTTCATGATGAAGTACGGGTGCCGGGGGGGCGGCTGCGCTGGATGTTCAGGCATCCGCCAGTCCGGCTGGTTCCCGGCTAGCGCCCGGCGCGCGGTCATGCTGGCGAGGAGCCACACGGCGGCCGACACGAGTGCCACCCATAGCAGGCTCTTGAACACGTACACAACGATCACCGCGATCGGCGCCAGGGCGAAGACGGCGAGCGACAGCCAGCGCCACATGCCCCGCCGGGCCAGGAAGAAGTACGCGGCGGCCAGGCTCACGACCGCTGCCGCGAGGCCCACGGCCAGCATCGCGATGCTTGCCAGCCCGGCGAAAATTACCAACATCACGACGGCCAGTGCGGCCAGCACGAAGCTCAGCCTCGCGAGCCAGCGCTGAGAGTGCGTGACCTGGGAGCCTGGCGGCCCGGATATCAGGGAACTGTCCATGCTGGCATGGTGGCGCGCTGACGCCTCCGGCACCTCACCCTAACGGGGGTGACCAGGTCACCCGGCGGAGGGTGATGACACAGACCTGGGCGGCGGGCACGCTGGCACCGGGTACTGGGATGATGTCGATGTTCACTCTGGCGCGCGGGCTCAGCCTCTCGTCCTTCCGCCGCGAGTGGCTGGTCAGGGACATCGTGGCCGGCGTCGTACTCAGCACGCTGCTGGTTCCGCAGGGCATGGCCTACGCGGAACTGGCCGGCCTGCCGCCGATCACCGGCCTGTACACGTCGATCTTGTGCCTGCTCGGCTACGCGGTGTTCGGCCCGTCCCGGATCCTGGTCCTGGGCCCGGACTCCTCGCTGGGCCCGATGATCGCCGCGACGGTCCTGCCGCTGATCGCCGCCCAGGGCGACGCCAGGCGGGCCGTCGCGCTGGCGTCGATGCTGGCCATCATGGTCGCGGCGATCATGATCGTGGCCGCCGTGGCCAGGCTCGGCTTCATCGCCGACCTGATCTCCAAGCCGACGATGATCGGCTACATGAACGGCCTGGCCCTCACCATCCTGGTCGGCCAACTGCCGAAGCTGTTCGGGTTCGAGGTGGACGCCGAGGGCCTGATCGGGGAGATCGCCGGCGTGGTCAAGGGTCTGGCCACCGGTAGGGCGGTTGCCGCCGCGGCCGCGGTCGGAATCGCCGGGATCGTGCTGATCCTGCTGCTGCAGCACTGGCTGCCGAAGGTCCCGGCCGTGCTCGTCACGGTCGTGCTCGCGATCGCCGCCACCAACGTCTTCAGCCTGGCCGACCACGGGGTCGGCCTGGTCGGGACCCTGCCCAAAGGGTTCCCGCCGCTGACCATCCCCGACGTCCGCCTGACCGATCTCGGGCTCCTGTTCGCCGGGGCCCTGGGAATCGCCGTGGTTTCCCTGGCCGACACGATCTCCACCGCGTCGGCGTTCGCCGCCCGCACCGGTGAGCAGGTCCACGGTAACCAGGAGATGATCGGCATCGGCGCGGCGAACCTGGCCGCGGGCTTGTTCCAGGGGTTCCCGGTCAGTACCAGCGGCTCGCGGACGGCAGTGGCCGAACGGTCCGGCGCCAAGACGCAGTTCACCGGGGTCACCGGGGCGGTGCTGATCATCCTGATGATCGTCTTCCTGCCCGGGCTGTTCCGTAACCTGCCCCAGCCCATCCTGGCTGCCGTGGTGATCACTGCCTCGCTGTCGCTGGCGGACATCCCGGGCACGATGCGGCTGTGGCGGCAGCGCAAGGTGGAGTGCCTGCTGTCCATCGCGGCCTTCCTCGGCGTGGCCCTGCTCGGCGTGCTGCCCGGGGTCGCGATCGCGGTGGGACTGTCGATTCTCAACGTCTTCCGCCGGGCATGGTGGCCCTACAACACCGTGCTCGGGCGGGTGGACGGGCTGGAGGGCTACCATGACATGCGCTCCTACCCGGCTGCGCGTCGCATGCCGGGCCTGGTGATCTACCGGTTCGACGCCCCGCTGTTCTTCGCCAACGCCAAGACGTTCCGCGATGAGGTCACCCGCCTGGCCGGGACGGACCCGCCGCCCACCTGGATTCTCATAGCCGCGGAGCCGATGACCGATGTGGACACCACCGCGTCCGATATGCTGGAAGAACTCGACGAAGCGCTGAACGCCAGGGCGATCAGCCTGGTGTTCGCCGAGCTCAAGGATCCGGTACGGCGCAAGGTCGAGCGTTACGGACTCACCCGCACCATCGATCCCCGGCACTTCTTCCCCACCGTCGAGGCCGCCGTGGCCGCATTCCGGGCCGAGGCCGGCGCCGAATGGACCGCCGCGGTCCAGCCCGCGGCCGACCCGGCCGCCCGGACGTGACGATGACGGCCGCAGTGCCAGGAGGCTCGGTCAGCCAGGGCGTGTCCAGTCTCGAGGTCCGCTGGATCCTGCCTGGTCCGCTGGACATGACGGTGGCTGAATGGTTCGGGAGATACCGGCTCGAGTCGGAGTCACGTGAGGACGCGTACCTTCTCGATCCGGACCTGGGCGGAATGTCGGTGAAGATACGCGCGGGTGCGGCGCTGGAGGTGAAAATGTTCCGCGGCAGCCCGGGAGTCGTCGTCATCCCGGGCCGCGCCCGCGGCCGCCTGCAGTACTTGCAGAAGTGGTCCTTTCCGCTCCGCCTGGACGACAGCATCCCGGAGAGCTGGAGGCGGATACGCAAACGTCGGCGAATCAGGAGGTTCTCGCTGACCGGCGGGGCCCGGTGCGCGGTGGAGCTCACCGGGATCCGCACGCATGACCAGGACTGGTGGTCCCTCGGCTTCGAAGCGACCGACCCCGCCGATCTTCGCTTGTGCCTCGGATCCGACGGCGTCCGCGCTCATCCATAGCGGGTGATGACGGCCCGTCCCTGGCCAGGAAGGCTGCCGACCATGCCGTTGCACGAGCGTGAGGTGGTCGGTGAGCAGCTGGCGGACTGCGTGTTCGCCGGGCGCGACATGACCAGGCCCGTCCCGAAGTACAGGTTCCCTCATGACGAGAGCCTGCCGAGGGAGGCGTTTCAGCTTGTTTCTGACGAGCTGATACTCGACGGCAACGCCCGGCAGAACCTGGCCACGTTCTGCCAGACGTGGGAGGAACCCGAGGTTCTCGCCCTGATGGCGCTCTCCGTAAACAAGAACATGATCGACAGGGACGAGTACCCGCAGACCGCCGAGAGCCAACGCACGCCCATGCTTGGCAGCGGATGGGGCCGATTCCGCCTGGCGGCTCGTGCCCGCAACAGATAGGCCGGCCTGTCGACGTCTACCTGCTGTATTTACAACTGGTCAGGTCTGACGCGAAAGCTACTATTGGGCATGTCAGGTGAAGAACCCTGTGGGGCCTACTGGGCGTCCTTGGCTGGCGGGTCCCAGGTAGTGCTGGCGGAAGATGGTAGCGACCAGTTCCCGTCGGCTGCGTACGCCGGTCTTGGTGAAGACCGATTTGAGGTGGTCCTGCACGGTGTAGGGCGACACGCACAGCCGGGCGGCGATCTGAATGGTGGACAGCCCGCGGCAGACCAGGCCGGTCACTGTCCGTTCCTGGGCGGTTAGCCGGTAGGCGTGCATGATCATTGAGGCAACTTCGGCGGGTGCTGCCGTTTCGATGATGACCGCGATCTGGCCCGGGGGATCGTCGTGGGTCTCGGCTGGCGGCTGCAGCCAGGCTGCGTGCAGCACTGCCCACCGCCCGGACCGGGTCCGTACCCTCAGCCGGGGCACGGAGGCGGCCGGGTCGCCGGCCTGGGTGAGGCTGCGCAGCCTGGCGGCCACGGCGTAGACCTCGGCGGGCAGCGGCAGTGCGGCGTGCCGGTCGTGGCCGAGTTCGGCCAGCCAGGCCCGGGCCGGTTCGGTGGCGGCGGCCATGTCCCCGGCCTGGTCGAGGATCACCAGGCCGGGTGCGTCCGGCGTGGCCGCGTCACCAGCGGCGGCGGCCAGCAGCCCGGCGCGCATGCCCTCGGCCAGGTGAGGAGCCAGCCTCTGCAGGTAGCGGGCCTCCCAGCCGGTGAACAGCCGCCCGGTCTCGCGGTGCAGGCACATCAGCCCCCAGCAGGCACCGCCGGCTCGCAGCGCGGCCCGCAGCTCATCGGCCATGCCCAGCGGCTGGAACACCTCCCGGTAGCGCGGGCTGGCGTCGAGCTCACCGGCGGTGGCCTGGGCCAGCGAGCGCACCCCGGCCGGGTCGCGGGCCAGCTCGGCCCACTTGTTGACATCGTCGGCGAGGAACTCGTTGCTGATGAAGTACGGGGTGGTGCGCTCGGGGATGCCTTCCCGGTAGGCCTGGGTGAACAACAGCGTGGCTGGGTCACACGTCGCCCACCACACCGCGTCCGCCGGCACCACCCGGCGCAGCCGGGTCAGCACCTGGCCCTTCAGCTGCTGCGGCGCCAGACCCGAATGGCAGGTGGCGATCATGGCTGCGGTGTGGTGCCGTGCACACGGGCTATCGCTCATGGGACCCCCCGGACAGCTTGCCTTGAGTGTAGGTCCCCCGCCGCTCCGGTCCTAGCTTCTGGCGACCACCTCGTACCGGCCGCGCCCGGTCAGCTCGACGCCGGTAGCGGCCACGGTGGCTTCCCGGCTGCGCTCAGCGGTCTGGTCGCTGGCCAGCGCCGCTTCCTGGCTGTCCCACAGCGTCAGCGTCAGTGCCGTGCCGGCGTCACGGTCGATCAGGAACACCGCGCCCGCATTGCCCGGCAGGCCCTTCACCATCGGGGCAACCTGGCCGGTCACGTGCCCGGCCCATGCCTCCAGCGCTGCCGCCGATCCCGACCACGTCGATGTCCTGGCAAACATGTCGTTCTCCCTTCTGTCGTGCGTGTACCCCAGGCTCGCCGGGTCCGGGCAGCCAGGCCATCCCAGGTTCCTGGGAAATCCGGCGCGGGCTGGTGCGGACCCGCCCTGCCGTCTGATGCACCCCCAAAGTCCGCGGCTGATCAGGCAGGGGCTGGTATCCAGGGCTGGCCTTCGGTAAGCATCACGAGGGAGGCGAACAAACCCAGGCCGTGCTTGGCGGCGGTGGATAGGTAGCTGCGGATCGCGCAGAACTGGCGTGCTCTGGTGAAACTGCGCAGGCAGCCCGATACTTTCTGCCTCAGCTTGGCCATCCGGATGTCACGCTCACGGCCGTTGTTATCCGGCTGCGCCCGCATGTCCGTGGTAAACCGCAAATAGTCGGCCTGGCGGTCGCGCAGGCGGCGGGCCAGCGCATGGTGCTTTTCATCAGCGCCCAGGAGCGGGCCCCGGTCTGGCTAACCCCGGCGATCTGACCGTCGGCACGCTCCAGGAACCCGCCGAGCCGCCCGGCCGCGCGGGCGGTGATCCCGCCGCCGTCCCGGACGAGCACGGGATGCCGAACAGCTCGGCCAGCGCCAGCGCGGTGCGGTCCTTGGACAAGAACTGCCCGGCGTACATGTAGACGATGACCGCGGCGATCCGCGGCCCGAACTGGACCGGCCCTTCCGCGCCCCGCAGCGCCATCCCCTTGGTGCGGCGCCCGCAGCTGCATTCCCGCTCCACCAGCTGGTGCTCGGTACCTCGGCCCGCACCGGCTGCAGGTCGAAGACCTGGCGGCGCCCCACCCCGGTAACCGGCCGGCCCGCCAGCCCGGCCCCGCAGTTACCGCAGCAGCCCGGCTCATGCCGGACTTCCCGGTCCGGCCTGGCCACCTACGCCAGCGTCGTCCCCTTATGCCCGTCCTGCCCGCCGGGCTTGCGGCCGCTTTTCTTCCGCAGCGACCGCGGCCTCGGCGCCGGCTTGCCCAGCCCCTCACTCGAGGGCGGCCTGGAGGATTCCGCGGGTTCTGCCTCAGCCGGGCCTCAAGCTCAGCGAGCCTGCTCCAGCGTCAGTGCCTGCGATGGCCGGGCCCTCCCGCCCGCGCGGAGTGTCGACCAGCGCTGATACGTTCCTGCGGACCAGATCCTTGCCTTCGGCGCGCCGCAGGGTGGCCCGGGTCAGGAGGGTATTGACCTGGTATTTCTCGGTGAGGTCTTCACGTTTGGGTCTTAGCTGGCCGTTTATCGGCTGACCGGGCAGTCACCCACAGGTTAAGCGCGTGCTGCCCACGTATGTCTTGGCTGCCTAGCGGTTCCAGCGGGGGTCAGCCTCGGCGATGGCGAGGCT
>Ga0209061_1004920_pt1 | contig 12279 bp, 11 predicted proteins | sample Coa_R1_10_FD_187157 | JGI IMG/M metagenome (GOLD analysis project Ga0209061, IMG submission 187157) | Surface soil microbial communities from Centralia Pennsylvania, which are recovering from an underground coalmine fire - Coalmine... | ecosystem: Environmental > Terrestrial > Soil >...
CCTCGGTGGCCAACGGCAGCCGCTATTGCGATTCACCTGAGCAGCTGATCGAGCAGCCCCAGGATTTCCAGTCGGCGGTGCTGGGCCTCGCACCCGGGCGCGCTGCGGTGCTCAGGGAGAACTGGGGTTACCAGGTCGTCCAGGTGACGAGCCGCCAGCAGATCCCCTATAGCGGGCGGGTCGCCGGCGACATCGAGGTCGTGGTCTCTGACGGCGGGGCGCAGGGCCAGCCCAACAGCGAGACCAAGGTCATCGGCATCTTGAAGAGGGCGAAGGTACGGGTCAACCCCGCCTTCGGGACTTGGGCGACCAACCTGCCGGCGCCCTACGCCCCCGAAGTTTTGCCTCCTGGCTCGAGCGCTTGAACGTGGCAGGGCACCGCCCGCCTCTTGTCAAGGTCGTCGGTCTCGGTCCCGGGCGGCCGGGCCTAGTCACGGCAGAGGCGTTGGAAGTTCTCCGCGCCGCCCGCAGGGTGTTCGTGCGTACGGCACGCCACCCCTCGGCCAGCGTCGCAGAGGGGGCGGAGAGCTTCGACTACCTCTACGAGTCCGCTTCCAACATGGACGAGGTTTATGCCGGCATCGTGGAGGCGGTGGTCAGCGCAGCTTTGGCCCTGGCGCCCCCTGGGCCGGGCGGTGCCAGCGGCACCGATGGCGCCGGCGGCGTCGTGTACGCCGTGCCCGGTTCGCCCGTGGTGGCGGAGCGCAGCGTCGAGTTGCTGCGCGCCGACAGCCGCGTGCGTACCGAGGTACTACCTGCTGTGTCCTTTGTCGACCTGGCTTTCGAACGCCTAGGCGTGGACCCTCTGGCAGCGGGGGCCCACCTGGTGGACGGGCAACGCTTTGCGACCGAGGCGGCCGGGAGGGCTGGACCGTTCCTGGTCGGCCAGTGCGACAGCGTAAAGGTGCTCTCTGAGGTAAAGCTCGCCATCGGGTCGGTACTGGACGGTCTCGGCGCCGGCGGCCGGCGGCCAGAGGTTTGGGCGCTGCAGCGGCTCGGTCTACCCGACGAGGCCGTCTTCGCGCTGCCCTGGGACGAGCTCGACCGCAGCTTCGAGCCAGACCACCTGACGAGCCTGTGGGTGCCGGCGCTCGGAGCCAATTTTGCGGCCGAGATGGTTGCCTTGGAGGAGACCGGCAGGGCTCTGCGGCAGCGCTGCCCATGGGACCGCCAACAGACCCACCAGAGCCTCACCCGCTACTTGCTGGAGGAGGCCTATGAGGTCCTGGAGGCCATAGAAGAGCTCCCCGCTGGAGGGGGGAGCGCAGACGAAGTCAAAGGGGAGAGGAGCGGGGACAGGGTCACAGGGGAGGGAGGCATAGGTGCCTCGGCCCCTAGCGCCGCCTCCGGCACGAGCGCCGCCTCCGGCACGAGCGCCGGCGCAGCGTACGAGCACCTCGAAGACGAGCTCGGCGACCTGCTGTTCCAGGTGGTGTTCCACTCGGTGCTAGCTGCTGAAGAGGGACAGTTCGCCCTGGGAGACGTGGTGCGCCGCGTGCACGCCAAGCTCGTCCGCCGGCACCCGCACGTGTTCGGGGAGGTCCACGCAGCGACGCCGGAGGACGTGTCGCGCAACTGGGAGCAGATCAAAAGGGCCGAACGGGGCGAACAAGGCGGCGCCCGGCCCAGCCTTATGGACGGCTTGGCGCGCAACCTGCCGGCGCTGCTTTACGCGTACAAGGTCCAGGGCAGGGCGGCGTCGGTGGGCTTCGACTGGGAGAGCGCCGAGGGCCCGCTTGCAAAGGTGTACGAGGAGCTGGCAGAGCTGTCTGAGGCGCTCGCCGCTGGGGAGGCCGGCCCAGCAGCTCGTGAGGAGCTCGGCGACCTGCTCTTCGCCACCGTCAACGTGGCCCGCAAACTGAAGGTCGACCCCGAGGCGGCGCTGCGGGAGGCGGCCGCCAAGTTTTGCCGGCGGTTCCAGGCGATGGAGAAGCTGGCGGCCGAGCGTTCCTTGGACCTCTCCACGCTTGGCCTCGAGCGGCTCGACGAGCTGTGGGCACAGGTGAAGGCGGCGCCGGCGGGCTGAGCGCGTGCCGGCGGGGTTGGCGCCCCTCGTCGGCATGGGAGCAGTGGATAGCGCCAAGGGGATGCTGGAGCGGCTCGATGGCGCCCCTCGTCGGGATCGGAGCAGTGGAGCGGGCGCGCCGGCTGGGCGAGCACCGGTGCGGGCGGGCACTGGCCGGCGCGAGGACTTGACCTCAGCGCTCACTTGACTAACATGTGCCACACGATTAACAGGCGGACTGCGGCGAGGCCAGCGCTGAAGTTGGCATTGGGCTTGTTGGCGCTGGTGGGCGCCCTCTACCTTTTCGTCTACCCGGCGCGGACCTACCTTCAGCAAAGGCGCGAGATAGCTTCGCTCCAAAAGACGATCTCGGTCCTGTCCTCCGCCACCGGCAAGCTCCACACTAAGTACGTCCATCTCGAACAGCCGTGGTACATCAAGCAGGTGGCGCGTTCTGAGTACGGGTTGGTCGAGCCCGGCCAGGTTGCCTACAGCGTGCTCCCGCCCGCCTCCCGCTCCTCTGCTGCCCGGCGGCGCGGGACTGCTCGCTGAGCTCGGTGCCCCTGAAGGCCCGCGAGCAAGGCCTTCCCTGAAGGCCCCTTGAGGTCCTAGCGCCGAAAAGAGCACTTTGGGCGCTCCCGTGCGCTGCAGACGTGCTACTATCCGGCCCTGCCAGGCTCTCCGCTGGTGGAAACGGACAGCGAGCTACTAGCTAGCTCGCGCAACGGACCGCTCTTTACGAAGGAGGTCCCATGAACCCAAGGCCCAACATCCGCCGCCGGTGGTGGTTGTTGGTCGCTGCGTCCGCACTGACCGGCACGCTCGGGCTACCAAGCGTGCTCCCCGCGCCGGCCTCGGCGGCCGTCACCTACGCACCGCAGCCCTACGGGGAGCTCGATTGCAACGGGCTGAGCCCCGTCCAGCACCCCGTGAGGGCCTCGATGGACTGCACCGACGTGCGCGGCTCTTCGAGTACCGCCACCGCTTATACGTGGGCCGGGCGGTTCTACGACAACGGCAGGTACATAGGCCACGACGAGCCCGACATGACCTTCCTCTCCGACATGCCGGGGACGGGCGACAACGTCACCTGGACCGAGACCCTCGGCTCAGATCCGTCCTCAGCCCCGACCGTTGCCACTCCGGGAAAGGACGTCTCGCACTGGTTCGAGCTATCAGTCGCCCCTTGGTTCTCGATGACGATGTGCGACCCTGACTCCTACCCCCAGCTCCCGTGTACGCCTGAAAGCGACGCCAACGCGCCCCAGTGCAACGCTCTGGGCCCCGCGGGCTGCCCAGGCGGAGCCTACCCAGGGGCAGGCGCGGCGTTCATGGAGTTGCAGTTCTACCCACCTGGGTTCGCCCCCTTCTCGGACTCGGTGAGTTGCGACAACAGCCATTGGTGCGCCGCCCTCACGATCGACAGCCTCGAGTGCACGCTGGGGTTTGCGTCTTGTAACCCCAACTGCATCGAGCCGGTCAACTTCGCCTTCATCCAGACCAACGGGATCCCGACCGGGCCGCCGAGCCCTCAGCTGGCCGACCTTGCCACCTTCACGCCCAACGCCCAAACGCTCCTTATGAACCCTGGCGACACAATCTCAGTTCATATGTTTGACGCGCCCGTCCCGGGGGGAGGCGGCGACGCCTTTGAAGTGGTGGTTGACGACCTCACTACAGGTCAGAGCGGCTTCATGCAAGCCTCGGCGGCGAACGGGTTCGCCGACACCTCGGTCCAGGACTGCTCGGGCACCCCGTTCAACTTCCAGCCCGAGTACTCGACCGCCGCGCCTGGGAACATCGCCCCTTGGACCGCCCTTGCAACCAATATCAGCACTGAGTTCGAGATAGGCCACTTCACGCCCTGCACGAGCGTAAGCGGGCCGGCACCGGTCCATCTGAGCAGGACGGTCACCGACACCTACTGGAGCGTGTGCTCCGGCCCCTACGAAGCCTCCGCCCCCGGCGGGGACGGCCCGAGCCAGCCGGAGGTAAGCGACGCGTTCTGTTACCCGGCCGGCTACACCCACAAGACGCAAGACTCCGCGCCTGACACCATGAACGGCTGTTTGGACGACCTGTTCCAGAACGGCGACCTCGACTTCGACGGCTCGTCCTACTGGCCGGAGTGGCCGACTGGGGCCGCGGCGACTGCGACCTACCCCGCGAGCTTCGTCCAAGATCTGCCGGCCAGCGGCGGCAAACAGTACTCGCAGTACTTCGTGCAGACCGACGTGGCCCTCAGCGAGCCGACCTGCAGCACCACGACCACCACCGGCTGCGCGGTACCCCCGCCCAGCGCGCCAGGTGCCTTCTACCCGTACTGGAGCCGGGTGGGAGCGGGCAGGGCCGCCTGCACGATCGAGTTCGGCAATGTGGCCTCGGGCCCGGGCGTGGACAACCTCGGCGAGGACGCCCAGTACGGCACGGACCAGGTCGCAACGCTTGGTTACCCAGAGTTCGAAGGCCCGGTGCAGGCCAATACCTGTTGATAGTCCTTAGACTCCTAGCATCGCTTCCGCTCAGGGTGCCAAACAGCAAAGCGCGGGCCGAGCCAGTTTGGCCGCCGAACGCGAGCAGGTAGCGGCCTTGCTGGGGCGTGAGCCGCAGGGCCGCTTCGAGGTAGTCGTGCGCGACGAAGCCGGCCAGCCCCTTGTCATCCGCAACGAGCCTCTGCTCCAAGACGGCACCCCCATGCCGACGCTTTACTGGCTAGTCGGCAAAAGGGCGCGCCTTATGGTGGACCGCCTCGAGTCGGCAGGAGGCGTCAGGGCAGCCGAGGCGGCCGTAGGCCCAGAAGAGCTAGCCCAAGCCCACCGCCGTTATGCAGCCGAGAGGGACGCTGCTCTCCCCGCCGGCTGGCAGGGCCCGCGTCCGAGCGGGGGGGTGGGCGGCACGAAGAAGGGCGTGAAGTGCCTCCATGCCCACTACGCGTACTGGCTTGCCGGCGGCGACGACCCTGTGGGCCGCTGGGTCGCCGAGCAGCTCCACGGGCCCCAAGTGCGCCGCCGCGAAGCGCAGGGCGGGGCAGGTGCCGTGACGAGCGTGAACTTGCCGAAGGGCCCCGCTGGTCGTTGACGGGCACGGGCAACGTGGCCGCAGTCGACTGCGGGAGCCTGTCCACCAGGCTTTTGATCTCTGGGCCTAAGGGGGAGACGCTCGTCCGGCTCATGAGGCTGACAGGCCTCGGACGAGGGGTGGACAGCTCGGCTGCCATCTCGGCGGAAGCAGCTGAGCGTGTCGTTTCTGTCCTCGTCGAGTTCCGGGAGCTCATGGACGACTACGGGGTAGAGCGCTCGGTCATGGTGGGGACCTCAGCGCTGCGCGATGCCACCAACCGGGCCGACTTTTCCCGTAGGGCGTCCAACATCGTCGGTACAGAGCTCCGCGTACTGTCCGGAGAAGAAGAGGCCCTCTTTTCGTTCAGGGGTGCCACTGCTGAACTTGTCCCCTCCGGCGCTCCTTGGTTGGTGGCGGACATCGGCGGCGGGTCTACCGAACTAGCGGCGGGGCCGCCGGTCGTGGCGCGTTCGCTCGACCTCGGCTGCGTCCGGGTGACCGAGCGCTTCTTTGCTCACGACCCGCCCCTCGAGCCTGAGCTGCGTGCCGCCCGAGAGTGGCTGGGACGCCGTTACGCCGCAGCCCAACAGACAGCGCCGGCGCTGGGCTCGGCCAAGACGTTGGTCGGACTGGCCGGGACGGTGGCTGCGCTTGCCTGCTTCGACCAGGGCCTCAGCTCCTACCAGCGCGAAGCCGTGCACCATTACGTCTTGCGGCGTTCAGCGGTCGGCAGCGCTCTGGCCAGCCTGGCCGGACAACCTGCGTCTTTGCGGGCTGGCCGCCCGGGCATAGAGCCGGCCCGGGCGCCTTATATCGTGGCGGGGGCGCTAATCCTGGTGAGCCTGATGGAGCACTTCGGCTTCGACGAGTGCTTGGTCTCGGAGGCCGACATCCTAGACGGCCTAGTGGCCGCCCTCTCGGCGGGCGGCCTCCAGTAGCATCGGCCAGCATGACCTGGGGCTGGGGCCATGCGGCGGCGGTCGCTTTGTACCCCGAGCTGAGAGGCCGGCGGGTGCTGCTTAGGCCTCTCGGCGTGGCTGACTTCGAAAGTTGGCGCGAGGTGCGTACGAGGTCGCGAGACTGGCTCGTCAAGTGGGAGCCGAAGCCCGTTCCCGGCCAGCCCGACCCCACCGTGGACCGCCGGGCGTTCGCCGCTCGTTGCAGCGCGCGCCAGCGCGAGCGGGAGCTCGGGACCGGGTACGGCTTCGGGGTGTTCGTGGGCGCTCGCTTCGCCGGCGAGATCAACATCTCTTCAGTGCAAAGGGGCCCGTTCCAAAACGCCTATGTGGGTTACTGGGTTGACCAGGCGCTGGCCGGCCATGGTTACATACCGGAGTCTTTCGTCGTGGTGGCGCGCTTTGCATTTGAAGACTTGATGCTCCACCGCCTGCAGGTGTCGATCATCCCCCGTAACAAGCCGAGCTTGCGGGTGGCCGAAAAACTGGGGTTGCGCAACGAGGGCACAGCCCTCCGCTACTTGGAGATAAACGGGGTCTGGGAGGACCACGTCCGCTTTGCCATGACCGCCGAGGACTGGGCGGAACGGCGAGACGAGTTGCTGCGGACGTGGGTGCTGCCGGCGTAGGGGCGCTCGGCCCGCCGATAGGTTGCGTTAGATGTTGCCGCCGGTTGTCGCTTGGGAGTGGGCCGAAGCCCGCCGCCGGCAGGTGGTGCTCACCGACGTCCGCTGGTACGCAGACGGCCGTTGCGGCCTGGAAGCGTACGAGCGTGGTCGCCCCCGAACTTCCCCTGGAAACCTGACCCAGCACCCTGGCACCTGACCGAGGTCGGTTCGGCCGGTGCCTGAGCCCAGCAGGGCTGTACCGAGCCCAGCAGGGCTGTACCGAGCCCAGCAGGGCTGTACCGAGCCCAGCAGGGCTGCACCTGAGCTCAGCTCGGGCCGCCACCTGGCGGCAGCACGTCGGCGTCGGGCTAGATCTGAGCCCCGTTACGCCGGCAAGTGCGCTTCCGCACAGCGCACGCCGACAGTGCCGACTGTCGCCGAGTGGGGGGTGCCGGCGGGGAGGTCCAAGCGTTGTCCCGGCGAGAGAGCTACGTCTGATGCCGGCGTGTGAAAAGTTATGGAACCTTCCAGGCAGCACAACAGCTTTCGGTAGCTGTGCGCGTGGCGGCCGTAAATGTAGCCGGGACCGTTGGCCCACACGGTAACGGGGTAGCCGGCGGCCCGCATCTCAGCCACAAAGCGCTCCTCGACGCCCTCTCGCCCGCTCGGAGCAGCCGCCAGTCCCACGAAAGTCAAAACTACAGCACTGCTCAGGCTGACGGCACAGGCGACCTCAGCCGCAGGCGGCCGGCAGATACTTCTGCCGCCAGTTGCACCCGCGAGCGCAGGCCGAGCTTCGTGAGCACGTTGCCGACGTGGCGTTCGACGGTGCGTGGCGACAGGTAGAGCTCCGCCGCCACCTCTTGGTTGGTCTTGCCGGAGGCCACCAAGGCCGCCACCTCCCATTCTCGGCGAGTGAGCGGCCCGGGCGCCCGGCGCTGGCGGCCGACGCGAAAACCTGCTTCCCGGGCCAAAAGTCGCGCTCGGTCGGCGGCGCGAGCCGCTCCCATTCGGAAGAACGCTTCCGCTGCCGCCTCGAACCCCTCGCGGTCCCCGAGGAGCCGGGCAGCCTCCAGCCGGCATGAAGCAGCCTCGTAAGCGTCCGTCCAGCTCGCGGCCAGGCGGGCGAAAGACTCGGCCGCGACTGCGGTTTCCCCCTTTGCTGCGGCAAGCCAGGCCCTGGCGGTCGCCAATATGAGGCCGCTCGAGTCCCAGCGCCGGGCGAGGGCCTCGAGCTTGGTGCACGCCGCTTGGGCGATGTCGGCGTTACCTCGCAGCGCGGCCAGCCGCACGGCCCGCCCCAAGCACCAGGCGGCCACGGGGTGGTCGGGTGCCTCTCCGCCGGCCAGATAGGCCTTCATGGCTTCTTCAGGGCGCCCCTCTTCCTCGTGCAGCATGCCCTCGACTTCGAAACGGCGGTAGTGCTCGAAGCCGCTCGGCGGCACAGGCGCACCTTCGAGCAATCGACGAGCCTCTTCGACGTCTCCTCGGCGCAGCAGCGTGTGGCACAACGAAAGCACCACCCTGTTCTCTGCCTGGGGACCGACCCTCGCCGCTGCTTCGCGCGCCGAGAGGTAGTGGCCCAGCGCTCCTTCCAAGTCGCCGAGGCTCGCCAAGGCGGCCGCTAGGTTGGCTTCCAGGAGGGCTTGGACGCTAGGGGAGGTCCCGCCGGCCGCCAGGCCGGCCCTTGCCCAGCGCTCGGCTTGGGCGGCGTCGCCGGCGGCGTCAGCGAAGTAGGAGAGGTTAAGGCATGCCAGGGCGCGCTCGTCCGGCAAGTTGTTGGCTTCCGCCAGCGACGCCGCCTCCTCCAAGGCCCAGCTTGCTTGGCCGGCACCCTGAGAGAGCCCTACCGCCAAGCCCAGCCTGTTGAGCGAGCGCACCGTCAGCACTGGGTCGCGCGCGTCACGCGCTATGTCTAAAGAACGGCGCGCGTCTGGGACGGCTTCGGCCGAACGGCCCGCCATCGCAAAGACATAAGCACGAGCAAGGAGGGCCTCGGCCAGGTCTGTCCTTTGGGCGGCGGCCGCGATCAAAGGCTCGGCTTCTTCGATGGCCGCCACCGCGCCGTCGAGGTCAGACACGTCTTCTTGGAGCGCGAGAGCATAACGAGTCAAGAAAGCCAGCAATTGTTGGTTAGCGCCCAAAGCCCTCAGTTGAGCGCGAAGAGCGGCCGCCGCCCTCTTCGCCTCTTCCACCGAGCCCAGCTTCAAAAGGGCTAGGGCCCGGCCCGCTTCGGCCCGATGGTAAGAGGCATTATCGGCGCCGGCGCGGGCGAAGGAGGCGGCTTGCGAGAAAAGCCTCAGAGCGTCTTCGGCGCCTGAGCGCAATAGCGCCTCCTCGCCCAATTGCGAGTAAGCCTCCGCTGCCTCTTTGTAACGGCCGGCCGCGGCGAGCTGAGGAGCCAGCAACGCCAGGGGTGCGCCGGAGAGCATCTCGACGGCGCCTTCGTGGCGGCGGAACCTCTCGGCTGCGTCCATGGCTTTGTAGCGGGCGTCTCGGATAAGGGCGTGGCGGAAAGCCCAGCGGCCCTCGCCGACAGGTTCGAGGAGCAGCGCACGGGCCAGCTCGTGGAGGTGCTCGCCGACCTCCTCTGGCGTCCCGCAGGCGGGCGAGAGCCAGCGCGGCTCGAGCGGCTCGGGCAGGACAGAAGCCCAAGCGAGGACCTCGCGAGCTTGGCTGCTCACGTGGGCCGACCTGTCTGTTACCGACCGCATGATGCTGGAGGGGACAACGTCGGTCAGCACCTCTCGCACCTGTTTTTCGTCCTCGTTGGCGGCGACGAGCCCTGCCAGCTCCGAGCTAGCGAGCGCGTGGAGGAGCTCGCCGGCCAAGAAAGGGTTGCCGCCCGAGCGGGCGTACAGGCTGCGGGCGAACGCTGCCGTCACCTCCGTTAGCCCAAAACGCCCTCTCGCCAGTTCTGCCAGTTCGTCGGGGCTGAGCGGCCCGAGGTCGGTCCTTTCGCAAAGCCCTTCCCTGCCAAGGTAATGAGAAAGTTTGTCCGTTTCGTCTGTCTGGCGCGACGCGAGCAGCCACAGGACGGGGGCGCCGTCGAGCCGGGCGATGCAGTAATGCACTAGGTCCATGGTCCCCCTGTCGGACCACTGAAGGTCGTCAATGGCGAGCACCAACGGGCCCCGGGCAGAGGCGTCCTCCAGGGCGTGCAGCACCTGTCCGAAAGGGTCGGCCCGGACGTCGGGGCCAAGGCCCTTTCGGCTGGCTCGGCGCAGGTGGCGCAGCGCTTCGAGCACGGGCTCGTAAGGCAGCGGGGTGACGAGCGGTAGGCACGCGGCGCGGGCTGTCACGGCCCCAGCCGTCTTGGACATGCTGAGCACCTCGGCAAGGAAGCGGCTCTTGCCCGCTCCCGGTTCGCCGACGACTACGAGGGCTCCCCCCCGGCCCGAGCGCAACCGTCCTACGTAGGCGCGGGCTAGCGCCAGCTCCGCCTTGCGCCCCACGAAGCTAGACACGCCCATCTCGCTCATCGCACACCGGCGTCTTCTAGGTCGCGCTCAGAAATTGGGTATTTTCACCCATGATAGCGCGTTCCCGCCTCTCTAAATTAGGTCCCGTGCAAGGGCGCCCGACGGTTCCCACCAGGCAAGGAGGGCGTTGCATGCTGACAGCCTGGCACCGCAACCTCTCCTGCCCCGGCGAGGTAAAGGGGTGGCCCAAAGAGGGCCGAGCCGAGCTCGCGTACAGCGGAGGGGACACGGTAGAGAGGTCGATCTTTGAGCCCGGCTGGCGGTGGCCTGGCCACGCCCTAGCCCTCTCAGCCGCCACCTGCGTCGTCAGTTGCTACGAAGCGTTCAAGTCGGTCGCCAAGAACACCGGCTACTGCCGGGCTCGCGCTCGGCTGAAATGGCTACAGGCTCGTGAGCATCGGCTTCTTTAGGGAGCCTCTGGCCTCGGGCGGTTATCTGACCATCGCTCATCTACTAGCAAAGAGGTGCCTCTGACAGGCTCTTATCGATTTAGATGTTTCGATGAGGCCCGTTGCCTCCTTGGGCAGTACGGTCCGATAAAGAACTACAAGCATTATAGCAAGATACCGCCGTCGTTTCGGTCTATCGGTGGCGCGACCGGCTTATGTGGGCAGTGGGGCCAAAGGTCGCAGCCGCCAGAGGACAGCCAGGAAGACCTCTCCCGCGGGCAAGCGAACCTTTACGACGTCGAGCCGCCTTCGGTCCAGTAAGGTATGCGCACCGAAGCGCGCGTAGCCCAGGAGAAGCTGCGGAGGAAGGCCCCGAGCGTGCTCGGCGGGCACCCAGATCCCGAGTAGGGCATCGGACCGCCCGCTCCGCAGCGCGTCGGCTTCGTCTGTGGAGTCACCGCACACCAAAGCGGGAGGCCACGAGCACCCTTGGCTTCTGACCGACGATGACGTGCCGGGGGCGTCGCCCAGCACGAGCACAGCGTTGCCGACCTGTCCCTAAGGGGCCTAGCCTAACTAGGGGTGAGCCCGCGGCGCCAAGCCGTGCTGGTCGACGGTCGGTGCACACTCGCAAGACCGGCCCGCGCTGCGGCGCTCATATCACCCGTTGTAGCGGCTGTGCTTGCTCGCCGGTGCCGTCATGTGCTTGCGTCCTGCTTCCTTGCCCTCGGCTGCCCGTGCCAAGGCGGTTCGACATGGCAAGGGAGCGCCTTGCCCTTGAGCCAGCCAGTTGGGCAGTGCTACCTAATCGGGGAGGCTCCCACCAGTAGTCAGGCCCGGCACGTACTCAGGCACGCCGCCCACAGATCGTCTGACAACAGCGCAGGCGACAGAGCCCGTGCCTACTGCAAAATTCCTTTAGACAAACTCTTGACAAGGGGACCTCAGATCACTATAGTGTCGGACAGATAGACTCTGGGAGCTCATGGGGAGGACATGCTGTCAAGAGACGCCAAAGCTTTGAAGTGAGGTCGCCTTACCAGTGACGAGATCTTTCACCAAGCTTTACTTGTGAACTTGCTGCTCCCGTGACCTGTCCCGGGCGGAGTAATGCCGCGCGGGCATGCGACTGGGTGGAGTTCAGGCACTTGCTTTGTAATACAAACTGACAAACCATCAAGCACACACCAACCCGCGAGCGGCATAGGGACCGGTTCTCGCGGTTGACACAGTAGGGGGTCAACGTGAAAGTACGACAAGTAACCAAAGAAGTATCCGTTGCCATTGCAGCTACGTGTCTCGCACTTAGCGGGTCAGCCATGACGGCGGGCGCATCCGCCAAGCCGATCTTGATTGGGGGGATCGGGGGTAGTACCGGCGCGTACGGCACCACCGGGGTTGCGACTGACTACGGTGCCGAGTTGGCGGTCGACCAGATCAATGCCCAAGGTGGTCTCCTCGGGAGAAGGGTCGTTTTCACTTTTTACAATGACGGTGCTTCGGCAACCGTGTCAGCGCAGCGGTTCAAGGAACTCGTGAGCAATGGGGCGGTCGCTATAGATGGCTCCCCCGACACAGGTCCGGTTACCGCGGCACTTGCCGACCAGTACCACATCCCCGTAGTGGGAGTCGACGACGACGCGGGAGGGTCTGATCCGCGTCACCTCATCAACGAGCGCCCCAATCGTTTCGGATAGTTCTACTTCGGCGGGATGGAGAATCGTGTACTGTTCGTCGAGTCGGAGACTCTCCTGGCTGGGCGCCAGTTCCTGCAAGGCC
>Ga0209061_1004921_pt1 | contig 12278 bp, 13 predicted proteins | sample Coa_R1_10_FD_187157 | JGI IMG/M metagenome (GOLD analysis project Ga0209061, IMG submission 187157) | Surface soil microbial communities from Centralia Pennsylvania, which are recovering from an underground coalmine fire - Coalmine... | ecosystem: Environmental > Terrestrial > Soil >...
GCACGTACGCCGATTGGCTGATCCACTCGGTGCGGGTATGGGTAGCGCTGACGGTAGCGACCGCTGTCGGGGTCGCGGTGGCGGTCGTCGTGACGGGGCGGTGGTATTGGCTTATCTTCCTGGGCGGCCCGGCCGGATCGGCTGTCGGTTCGTCATGGCGGGCCCGCAGGGCTCGGAGATATCTCGCAAGGGTGGCCAGCGACCTCGCCGGTTCCGCTGAGGTTTAGCCTTCCTGCGCGGGTCGGCCGCGAACGGCGAAGGAAGGGACCTTGTTGTCGAGCCGGTAGCTCGTGGCGTTCTGAGAGATCGTCTTCGGCAGCGCAGTTGCCCGGTCAGGGGTGAAAATGACGTGCGCTGGGTCGCGCCTTGGCCTGCTCGTCCCCGAGATCAAGCGCCCACAACGTTCGCCACGAGTGTCCTCAAAGGTCAGGGACGCCCCTGTCCTCGATCGCCGGTTAAGGTGCCGCCCGGCCAGACGAGGTGGGGCGTACAATGCGACTGATGTCCGTCGTCGAAGAGCCCCGCGAGCCGAACGGTCGGGTGTACGACCCCGACGAAGCGATATTGCACGCCCGTCGGCTGCCGACCAAGGAGAAGCTCGCTCTTCGCGAAGTACCCGATGACGAGTGGGCAGCATTTCAGTCGGTTCTCGCTGAGGTGTGAGCCAGGTTCAACCCGAGCTGGCCGTGGTCGACACAATGGTGGCGAGCTGGCTTATGGACGAGCGGCCGAACCCGCAGGCCGACAGATACCGGGAGTTGATCGGGGACCGTCAGACTCTGCTGGCCTTCCAGTCGGTCGCTGAGCTTCGTTACGGCGCCCTTCATGCCGGCTGGGGCGAGCTGCGGCGGCGTGGCCTGGATCGTCAAATTGCTGAGTGGACCGTGGTGAGGCCCGACGATCGTGCCATGACCATCTATGCCGAACTACGCCAGCACTGTGCGGCTGCTGGTCACCCGCTTGGTGCCAAGATCCACGACGGTGACCGCTGGATCGCCGCGATCGCCATACGGGTCCGCGGGGCCGTCGTGTCCGACGACGGCATCTTCAACGGCGCTCCTGGGGTCGAGTTCAGGACCGCCCGTTGACGCGGAGCTATCCCCAAACGCTCATCACAGCTATCCCCAAAATCCCGGCTTCGACCTGCTGCCGTAGCGCCCCAACCCCCGGTTATGCGGGCATGTCGACGTGTCGGTGGCCGAGTGGTAAGGGTCAGATCTCAGATGTATCCGGTTGCAGGTGTAGCAGGTTCGGGTAGTATGGGGTGGGAGGGACGATGTCAGATCCGGCGGTTGAGATCGGCACGAACGACGATGAGCGCTTCCAGGTGCGTGCAGTGTCTGCGCTTGTGGCGGTAGATCCGAAGTCCTTGGTTGACCGGTCGGTCCGGGTGCGGGTCGGCGATGCCGAAATGGAGCTGCCGGCCCCGTTGGTCGAGATGTTGTCTGCGGCTGCCGGTCTTTTGGCGCGGGGGGACAGCGTGGCCATCGTGGGCGAGCAGACCGAGGTGAGCCCGGCCCGGGCCGCGAGGCTATTGGGGGTGTCGCGCCAATACGTGGACCGTCTGCTCGCCGAGGGGGTGTTGCCGGTTCGGCGCCTGCCGGGCAGCTCCTACCGCAAGGTGCCAGTCTCGGCGGTGCTCTCCTACAGGGCGGCGAGGGAGGCCAAGCGCGAGGGGATCCGTCGAATCGTCGACGAAGGGGTCGCTGCGGGCATCGCCTACTGATCGGCGGTGACGCTGCGGCGGGTCCTGCCCGACACCAACGTCTGTTATCCGCTGTCGCTGCTCGATCTGTTGCTTCGCTTGGACGAGGTGTCGTTGCATGAGGTCATCTGGAGCGAGGATCTGCTCGAGGAGTTGCGCGAGGTTTGGGTGCGAAACGGTGCCCGCAGTCTCAAGTCGGCACGACGAGTGTGCGATCACATCCGTGACAGCTTCGCCGGCCAGGAGGTGCCCCGTCCGGACCACGAAGCCTCTCGTCGCTTAAATGCCTGGCGACGATCCTGATGACCACCCTCATGCTTTTGTGGCGGTGGCCCGAGCACCCGCCACCATCATCACCGCCAAGCTGGCCGACTTTCCCGCCGAGCCCCTGGCGGCGCTTGGGGTCAGCGTGGCGAGCCCCGACGACTACCTGTGCGCACTGTGGCGTCGCCACCCGAAAGACATTGTCGGGAGCCTGAAGGGGATGGCCGCCGACAGGCACCGACCGCCCATGACCACGATGGAGGTGGTGGACATCTTGGAGCGCGCCGGAGTGCCCAGGTTCGCCAGGCTGGTTCGGGCCCGGCTGGCCAGAGGGCCACAACCATAGCGAGGGGCTCGACCATCTGACTTTTCGTCAGACGCTCCGCTCGCCGACGAAGCGGAGGCCCTTGTCGGACCGGGTGATTTGGCACGTGATTTGGCACGGGAGGCGCAAGACTGGCTGCGACGGGAGGGACTCTGCGGGACACGCCTGTACGGTGCTCCATGGCGTATCAGCATCTCTCGCCATATTCCCCAGGGACGGAAGGGACTGGCTGGGACGGCGGCACCCTCCTACGGAACACTTGCTCTCCAGGGCTGGCAGGAGCGGGCCGGGCGCACATCCCGGGAAACGGAGTACCAACGGTTTTCTCTCGCCTATGCTGGCTTTTGCTTTGGGGCGGCGCCAGGGTGCTCGGCGCCCGGAGGGTCCGCCGGGACGTGCCGTCGATGCCGAAGTCGGCGCCTTGGCTCGTCCGGACACAGTTTCGGCCCCGGTTGCGGACACAGGAGCGGGTCGAACGGACACAGATTCTCGGGGGCCGTCGGACCGAACCGGAAGTTCCGATTGCGTCGCCCCGGCGATCGAGGACCTGTCCGATGCGTGCGAAGCGCAGCGCCATCGGGCATCGTCTGGTCGCCGACGGGCAAGCCCGAGCGGGTCACCCGTCCCAGGCCCCGGCGCAAGCCGGAGCCGGGCAGCCGGCCGAGCGCACCCCTGCCGCTCGGCCCGATGCCGCCCCGGGTGCTTCCTTCCCCGCCGGCCGACCCCGAACCGGCCCGCCGGCCGGACCCGCCCGGCGGCGGCTCCGCAGGCGCGGCCGCCGGGTCGGACGTCGCCGAGCTGCTCGCCGTGGGTGCCAGCGCCTACCGGCGCGAGACGCTCCAGGAGCGCCTGGACCTCGACGACGCCGAGTTCGCCGGCCTGGTCTCCGAAGGGTGGCTGTCGGAGGTCCGCATCGGCGGGCTGCGCCGCTACAGCATCACCGAGGCTGCAAGCGTGTGCCACCCCACGGCTGCGGGCAGAACAGGCCCGTGACCTCGCAAGCCGAGTGGGCGGGGCCGTACTTCAGGGCCGAGGACAGCGCGCGCCGGGTGCTCGACTGGGAGCCGCTGGCCGGGGGGAAGCCGCCCAGGGACGCGGTGCGCTTCATCGTCCGCTGGCGTGTCAGCGGGTTCTCCAACCCCCGCAAGCGCACCTTCGCCGACCCCGAGCAGGCGGCCGAGTGGGGGCGGCGAATCGCCGCCGCGGCGATGTTGAAGGCGGCCCGTGACGAAAAGGGCTGGCCGCTGCTCGACCGACCGGGCGGCGACGTGGCGGCGCAGCCTGTGGCAGCGCCAGCCGCGACGGAGACCCGCCGCTCGGACCGCCCCGACGCCGAGGATGGCGCCGGCGGGCGCCTCTCGCCTCCCCCGCCCGCCGCCGGGCCGTCGCGCAGCGACACGGGAACGGAGGCGGAGACGCCGGAGCTCCCCGTCGCCGTCCCCGCCGGCAGCGGCGAGCTCGGAGCCGACCTCGACTCCTACATCGAGGAGCTCATCCGGGCCTACCGTCCCTACTGGGAGCAGACCAACCAGGCCCGCTGGTGGCTCGACCAGCTGGCCTTCGTCCGGGCCGTGTTCCGCTACCCCGAGGGCGACCCTCGCCTGGCCCAACACGGCCTGGCCGCCGGGGCGAGCATCCACTTCGCGCTCCTCCACCAAGGCGACCTCAACCGGGCACTGCACACCCGTCGCACCACCAACCTGCAGAGCGCCCAGCACAACCGCCAGCGCCGGGAACGCCACGAACGGCTCATGGCCGAGTACGAAACGAAGCTCGAGGCCTGGAAGGCGCGCAGCGGGCACCGGGGCCGCAAGCCCAGGCCCCCGGCTCCCCCCAAGGTGGAACGGGAGAGTTCGGAGGAGGAGGTCCTCATCAGCGCCAACACCGAGAACCGCTTCCGTACCGTCTTGTCGTTCGTGTTCGACCGGGCCTTCGACGCCGGGCTGTTCCCTCCCGGGCCGAACCCCTACCGGACCTGGAACCCCCGCGGTGCGGGCGGCCGTCGCGCCCAGCGCCGCAGCCCTTTCCGCAGCCCCGAACGCTGGACCGCCGACGCACGCGACTACCCCGGACTCGGATTCTGGAGACCTCGGCGACGTCTTGGCCTCCAAGGGCGACATCGTCACGCCCGCCGCGTCAGCCGCCGACGCAGCGGTCCGCACAGGGGAGCGCTACCGCATCCTTCCGCTGGTGGTGGTCCAGCTCGCTCCCCGACCAGGAGAGGCCCGCCGGCTCCGAGACGAACACTTCCACCCCGACCAAGGGCGGGTCGTGATCGAACCCGAGCAGGGCGGCCATCTCAAGCAGCGGGAGCCGGGCGAGCTGCGCTACCCGCCGTTGGGGGCGTTGGTAGCCGGCCTGGTCCGCCAGCACGTGGCCGGGGGCCTGGCCGGCCCGGACGGCACCCTGTTCCTCTCGCCGAACGGGTTCGAGCTCGACCTCACGAACTTCTACGACGACTTCCTCCGTCCCGCCATCGCCCTGCTGTGCGGACCCGAAGGACCCTGGCCGGTGTATCCCTCGCTCCAGAACGCGACCCTCTACGACACCCGCAAGGCCGGCATCACCCTCTGGGTCGCCTACGGCGCCGACACCCTCGAGGCAGCCAACTGGTCCGGCCACACCGAGCACGAGCTGCTACGCAGCTACCGTGGCGTCATCGCCGGCCGGGGACGGCGGGCGAACTGGGCCGGCATCGACGCAACGGTCGAGCAGGCACTGCGCGACGACCCGCCTCGCGGCGACGGCCTCCTCGCCCGCTACGTCCGCGACTGGCTCTCGCAGTAGCGCTCCGAGACGGCACCCGGCGTCGGCGATCGCCCCGTCTATCCCGGCACGAGCCGGCCGTGTTCGGTTTCACTCGGATACCAGGAAAGATTTCACACGCGGATCCCGAGAGCCGTCAGGCACCGCGTAGTGCCGTAGCCTCCGGCAGGCTATCAGCCAGCTGACATCAACATGCGACTTGCGGGGGTCGCCCGGCAAGTCTGTCGCACCGTCTCGGCGCCGTGCACAGCGCCGTCTGAGGTTTGAGTACCAGTCCTTTGTCTTCTTCTTTGGTGTCGCTCGTCATCACGAACTCCACGCCCAGTTCTGTGGTGGCGACGTTGTGAAGCCTATGAGCCTGGTAAGAGCCGTTGCGCGGAGTTTGCGATGACGACCTGGGACGACGCTGCGAGCTGGTATCTGAAGATGGTCGGCGACTCGGACACCGGTTTCAACGATCTCGCAGCAGATATTGCTGTTGAGCTCCTCGGCCAATGTCAGGGCAAGGCTGTCCTCGACCTCGGCTGCGGAGAGGGTCATGTCGCCCGACGGCTGGCGCGCAGCGGCGCCAAGGTCGTCGGAGTGGACCCGACCAAGCCGCTGCTTGATTTCGCACGTGCCGCCGAGAGCAAGCAACCCCTGGGCATAGATTTCCGGCTGGAGGCAGCCGAGCACCTGCGCTCTCTCGACGACAGTTCCCTCGACGCTGTCGTCTCCGTGCTGGCACTGCACCATGTCAAGGATCTCCGTGTCGCCCTCAGTGAAGTGCACCGGGTGCTCAGACCGGGGGGACGGTTCTGCGTGGTCATCCCACATCCCTGAACCGATCACCCGGGAGCCACATGGGCCCTGGACGACACGGTGCCGAAGCGTGTGATCGGCAGCTACTGCGCAGAGGGACGATGGGCCGAAGACGACGGAAGCGGGGTCATCAAGCCTGTGCGGCAAATCGGCTGACTGCATCGGACGCTGGCCACTTGGGTAACGCACTCGCAGAAGCGGGCTTTCTTCTCGGTCGCCTGGCCGAGCCGACCGGCGGTCTCTCAGGCCGCACCGACAGTGGCGGCCATGGGCGGACACCCCACGCTTCCTTGCCTTCGTCGCAACCCGATAGGGCCGCGATGCGGTATCAGCCGTTCCTTCCTCCGGTCTCGTCGAAGCCGAGTCTACGGCGGGCCCGCCAACCTGAGCTCATCCCAACGCAATCAGAAGGGGGCTCACGGGTGAGGAGCCGAGCCGCGCGGGGCCAGTCGGGGCGGATCGTTTCGGCATGCGAGTCAACACCGACCTTGCCTCTGCCTTGAGTATCCCAAATCGAGGGAGGGGCCCTTGCTGGGCAGGTTTCGTTTCGTTAGCCTATTCAAGGTTGCGTTGGGCTTTCGATGGAGGGGGATGTTTTGGGTCGGGGACCAAGAAGAGTCAGGGTGTCGCTAGTCGTCGGGATCGGGCTGGGACTTGTGAGTGCTTCGTTGCCGGCACAGGCGTGGGCTAGCACCATCCGTGCGGCATCCGACACCGCCACTTTTACCAGTAGCCAGATCGGTACCAGTGGGTCCACCTCCCAGTTCAGCGAGAGCCAGAACTGGGAAATGGCGTGGAGCTTCGACTGCTCGTCTTATGGCAGCCCAGGCAACTTCATGGTCGATGTCAATCAGCCGACCGGTGACACGACCACCGATCCGGGTCCGAACGAACTTGGGATGAGCGGGAGTGGAACCGACTACTACACCGACACCGGCACCTTCAGCCTGTCCATCAACAGCGAGTGCAGTTGGACCATCACGGTCTCGCCGAACGGCTCACCTCCCGGCGGGGGCACGGAGTCCTTCTCGAGCAACACCACCGGTTCAACGGGAGAGACGTCCCAGTTCAGCGAGTCAGGTCCGTGGACGATGAGCTGGAGCTACGACTGCTCGTCTTATGGCAGCCAGGGTAACTTCATGGTCGATGTCAACCAGCCTCCTGGTGATACCGCCACCGACACCGGTCCCAACGAGCTCGGGATGAACGGGAGTGGTCAAGACACCTACTACGACACTGGAATCTTCAGCTTGGATGTTGACAGCGAGTGCTCCTGGTCGGTGCAAGTGGCGCCGGTACCTCAGCCGCCCCATTGTTCAACGACCTTGCCTGCCGGGACCGTGGTTGGTATGGCTACCACCTCGGACGGGAAGGGATACTGGATCGCCAGCTCGACGGGAGCGGTCGCGGCGTGCGGTGACGCCACCAACTACGGCAATGGCCCATCCGATGTCGCAGCCATCGCGAGCAGCCCCGCGGGCAATGGGTACTGGCTAGTTACACCTTCGGGAGCTGTCTTCTCCTACGGAGGTGCGCCCTACCATGGCGGCATACCTTCCACCGTCAAGCTTGACAAACCCATAGTTGCCATGGCCGCCGATCCGGCCTCGGGTGGATATTGGCTGCTCGGCGGGGACGGCGGCGTGTTCTCCTTCGATGCGCCTTTCTACGGCTCCACAGGGAACATCAAACTTGTCGCCCCGGCCGTGGGAATGGAAGCGACCCTGGACGGTGGCGGCTACCGTTTCGTGGCGTCCGACGGCGGCGTATTCGACTTCGGTAACGCTCGGTTCTACGGTTCGATGGGTGGGGTCCGTCTCAACAAGCCGGTCGTGGGTATGGCCAATGACCCAGCCACCGGAGGGTATTGGCTTGACGCCTCCGACGGGGGAATCTTCTCGTTCAATGCCCCCTTTTACGGCTCCACGGGGAACATCCAGCTCGCTCAGCCATGCGTTGCCATGACGGCCATGCCAGATGGCGGCGGGTACCGGCTCGTCGCCGCCGACGGGGGTATTTTCGATTTCGGTGACGCACCATTCGAGGGATCAGCAGCCTGAAGCCCACGAAAGCCCCTGGCGCCGTTTGCGGTAGCGGGTATGGAAAACGCGAGCAACCTGTCCGAGTGGTCCGACTACCTCGTGATGCCTTTGATGACAGCGGTGATAACCGCATGGGGTTGGTGAAAAGGGCACCCGCGCGGCAGCGGGCTATGGAACTTCATCGTTTGGGCGAGCGACCGGGTGTCTAGCAATACCGTCGCCTGTCGCCGCCGATGTGCCAGCCTCCTCAAGCGACTACTCGATTGTGTAGGGGAAGCTAGCTATAGCTACTTAGCGGGTCGGTCCTGCCACCGCCGAGGCTTTGACGATCGAGCGATACGGTTCAAGAGGTCTTTCCAGAAACATGTGAAGGCAGCCGGAGACCACCCCCGCTGGCGGCAGTACAGTCTGTACATGGGACAGCAACGCTTCACGTTGGGTGGAGGGCAACGCTCTTCGTACATGTCAAGGCTGCGGTGACTATGATCCGCCCCGCGGCTGGGTACGTGTTGCGCCGAACGGTTGTTACTATCGCAGTGTTAACGGTGGTAACAGCGGGTTGCTCCTCGGGTGCGCGGCATTCGGGATCGACAGCGACGTTGACACGGCCGGTGGCCACCGTGCCATCTAGCTCTTCGAGAGCGGCGCAGTCAACTGGGGCATCCACCACGTCGACGACGCTAGCTCTACCAAGCGCCGCACAGCTGCAGGAGGCTTTATTGACGGCTGCGGAAGTTGGTCCGCCCTACACCCTTGAGCCGTCCTCGGCTGCGAGCTCCAATTCAGACCAAATGACCGCGAGTGGATGCCCCGGTCTCTCGAGAGAGATCAACGCAGGACCCGAGAGTGGCATCACCCATGCCGAAGCCGACTTCACCGCCGGACAGTCCGGACCATTCTTCTCGGAGGTTCTTCTTACCGAACCGCCCAGCCAGCTCGACTCGGACTATAGCCAGTCAGTCAAGGACCTCGCCTCGTGTAGCAACCTCACCCTCAATTCGGCAGGGACCAGTATCGCCTTCACGCTAACGCCGCTCAACTTTGCGCCTGGCGCAACCGGAGCACGCCTCGACGGCTCCCTGCAGGGCGTCCAACTAAACGGCTACCTGGCAATTCAGCGTATCGGTCAGGCCGCTCTCTTGTTCGTCTATTTCCAGATCGGCTCCGGGTCGTCGCAAGACGCCTATGCGCTGTACACGCAGGCAGCTGCCAAGGCCAAGTCGGCACTAACAGGCTGAGCGCCCGGCCCTCCGGAAGCCGCGCTGCTTAGATCGCGAGGCGTTCGTGGATAAGTTCGAGGACCTGGCGCTCCTCGGCGGAGAGTACCAGCGGCTCCTTCGGTCGTCCGTCGGTTATTCCTTGCTATCGTTAGGCCTAAAAGGGCTCGCAGCCTTGAAAGGTTCAAATTTGACAGTGGCCATCGGAACATGGTAATGCCGCTCTACGCGATGAAGTGGGGACCGAGGCCTGCCATTGCTGGTGGAGTTGATGGTTCCACAGGCGTGTCATTTGGGGCAAATGGAGGCGGGTTGGGGGTTGTTCTTGAGGTGGGAGTGACCCCCTGTGCAGACTGTGCCGGCGCCAGCCGGGCCGGGGTCCCCCCTGGGGTGGCCTGGCTGGGGACGGTGCAGTTGGGGGTGCGGGGGGTGGAGGCTCGCGGGTCAAGGAGAAGTTCCGGCCCGCCGGGGTTATGCGACGAGTCGGTCCGGCCGTCGGCGGGGCCGTGGTCTCAGCCCATGAGCGGGCCGGGGGGGCCAGTCGACCCCGCAGTGCAGGAGCAGCCTGAGGCGATAGTTGTGAAAGCTTTTGAAGCCGTGTCCGACTCGGCGGACTTTCTCGATGAGCAGGTTCATCGCTTCGGTGGGCCCGGCGGAGGCGCCGGTGGCGTGATGAGCGAGGATCTCCGGGCGCCACCCGGCGAGGGTCTTGGCCAAGGTGCGGACCTCGCCGACGTGGCTTGACTGGCAGAAGGCGATGGCCGCCTCGAGCAGCACGGCTGCTTGTTCGGCGTCGTCGGTGAGATATACGTCGCGGACCTTCTCTTTGGCCAGCCAGGCGTCGAGGACCTCGTCGTGGGGGTCGCCCAGGCGCAGCCCTTCATGCAGGCGGGCCCAGGCCTTTTCACTGAGACGTTCTTGGCCGGTGAGCAGCACCCGGCGGATCCGGTAGAGCGGGTCGTGCTTGCGGCCCCGATGTCCGAGCAGGTCCTGGTTGACCCGGCGACGGGTGTTGTCGATCGTTTTCTTGTACTCGTGGAAGAACATGCAGGTCAGGATGGCGGATCAGTGTGGCTGACGTAGCTCACACAGCGTCTGGCGCTGCCGGTCACGCGCCTCTTCGGGAAGGAGGCTCACCGGGTTTCACTCGGGTGGCGGTCCTGTTGAGTTCGCCCATGAGCTCCCGGTTCATGGCCCGGGCGGCTTCGAGGGTCTCGTTGAGTTCGCGGATTTCGGTCTCGAGCTGGACTATGCGAGCGTGTTGCTGGTGGTTGTCCGCCTCGAGGTCGCTGGCGCGCCGTTCGAGCTGGTCGAGGGCGGGGGTGAGAGTCTGCTCGCGGGCGGTGTCAGCGGCGGCTCCGAGTTGCCGGGCGAGGCGGTCTCGGAGCAGGGCCACCTCCTCGGCGAGGCGCCGGGCCCGCTCCTTGGTGTTGGCGAGCTCGGTGCGCAGGCTCTGTTCGGTGATGAGGGATCGGGCCGGCAGCCGCCAGGCGCGCTCAGTCCCGGCTTGGCGTTGACGCTGCCGGGCGGTAGCGATGCGGGAGGCGAGCTCCGCGTCGGCGTAGAGCAGCGAGACCGACACCCCGGCGCGTCGGGCGACAGCGGGGAAGGTGATCGGTTCACCGCCGTTTTCCATCGCCGTTATGGCCTCTGCTGCTTGTCGATGTTTGTCCCGGCTGTCTTGTCGGCGGGCGCGCCGCAGAGCGGCGCTGTTGTCAGCCACGGATGTTCTTTCGCTGTCCGAAGGCGACCGGGATGGATTGGCGGGCCTTGCGCAGAGTTGATGACGCGTCCTCGATGACGGTGCGTTCCTCGTTGTGGAGATGTTGGAGCCGGGCCTCGTGGGTGCGGATGTGTGTGGTGATCACCTCGAGCTGGCGGTTCAGGTGTTCGACCGACCAGCCGGCCGCGTCGGCGGCGAGCATGGCCTCGCGCTGGGTGCGGAGGTCGTCGGCGTAGGCGTGCAGCTCCGGCAGGTAGGAGGGGTCGGACTGGAAGTGGGGACAGCCGGCGCACTGGTAGCGGATGGGACAGGCCTGGCCACCGGCGCGCACGTTGGTCGGCTCGGAGCATTTGCCCATCGGCACCGCAACCCATGACAGCTGCTCGGCCAGCTCGGCGGTGGGCCCGGAGGCCGGCGGCCGAACGGTTCCCCGGTTGTCGACGGTGTAGCGGGCGAGGGTCTCCATCGCCTCGCGCTTCCTCGCGTCGGCGACGCGGTAGTAACCCATGGTGGTGTCGATGCTGCGGTGGTCCATCAAGTCACGCAGGACCGGGGCGGGCACGCCTTGGTCGGCCAGGGTCTGGGCGTAGGTGTGGCGGAAGGCGTGAGGATGGATGGCGGAGCGGTCGAAGGGAGCGGGCTGGCCTTCTTGGCCGGGTTGGGCAATTTCGATGTTGGGGATGCGGGTGACCCAGGCGTTGATCCAGTTCCAAACGAGGTGTGAGCTGATGTGCGCCGTGCCGTCGCTGTTGCGGCTGGCGCGGGGCAGCAGCCACAGCTGGTCGGGGGCGGTGTCGGGAAAGCGCTGAGTGACCCAGGCCTGCTGGTCGCGGATCGCCTCGACGAGCTCCGGGTCGGAGATCGGCAGCCTCCTTCCCATCCGCTGGCGTTTGTGATTGTCATAGACGAGCACCGCCCGTCCGGTCTGGTCGAACTCGAGGCAGTCGAGATGCAAGCTGGCGATCTCGCCGCTTCTTCGCCCGGTGGCCTTTAGCAGCTTGTAGATGAGCAGCCCCATCTCCCCGGCGCGTTCGCCCAGCACACGACGCGCGGTGATCGGCCACCATGAGGCGGGAACGGCGCGCAGCAGGTCCAGGTTGGCGTCAAGGATGGCCACGACCTGGGCGGGCAGCGCCCGGCCGGGCTCGTCGTCGGGCCTGCGGGGGCCGTCACCTCGGCGGATGGCGAAGGTGGCCGGCAGGTCGGAGAGCAGGCCGGCTTCTTTGGTCTCTCGCAGCACCAGCGCCACGTCCTCGACGATCCCGGCGAGACGCCGGGTGCTGTAGGGGCGCCCGCTGATGGTCTTGAGCGAGGGGACACGGCCCAAGAAACGCTCCATGTCCGGGCGTCCCAGCACGGCGGGGTTCTCACCGCCACCAGGGCCGCTGGCGAGCACCGATGACAAGATGGCGACCGAGGCGACGCGGTAGCGGAC
>Ga0209061_1004925_pt1 | contig 12272 bp, 10 predicted proteins | sample Coa_R1_10_FD_187157 | JGI IMG/M metagenome (GOLD analysis project Ga0209061, IMG submission 187157) | Surface soil microbial communities from Centralia Pennsylvania, which are recovering from an underground coalmine fire - Coalmine... | ecosystem: Environmental > Terrestrial > Soil >...
TGGTCGCCGCGCACGACTGGGACTGCCACGGCGCCAAGCGGGCCGGGATGACCACCGGCTGGGTCCGCCGCCCGTCCGGCCTGCCCGGCGGCTACGGCGCGTGCTTCACCCCGCCCGACGTCACCGGCGCGGACCTCGCCGAGGTCGCCGCGAAGCTGCTCGCCCTGGAGCCGTGAGCCGACGCGGCCGCCGGCGTTGCCGTCGTCCTGCCCGGCGCGGCCTGGACCATGTGCGCGTAGACGATGATGTTGTCCAGGTAATGCCCGGTCGCGGCGTCGAAGGGGCCGCCGCAGGTGACCAGGCGCAGCTCCGGGTAGCTGGCGCTGGCGTAGACCGCGGCGGTCGGGAAGGCGTTCTTGGCGGCCTTCTGCAGCCCGTCCACGACGAACGCCACGACCTTCCCGTCCGCCAGCGTGACGTAGATCCGGTCGCCGCGGCGCAGATACCTGAGGTCGAAGAACACCGAGATGCCGGAGGCGGAGTCGACGTGGCCGAGGATGACCGCGGCGCCGGGCTGGCCCGGCGCCGGGCCGTACTCATACCACCCGGCCAGGTTGTGGTCGCCGAGCGGCGGGACCTGGACGGTGCCGTCGGCGTTCTTGCCGAGCTTGATGACCGGGGCGCTGACCCCGATGGCGGGGATCCGGATGCGCACCGGAACCGAGCGTGCCAGCGCCTGCACGTGCGGGTCGCGCGGCAGGGCGGGCACCGCCGTCGTCACCGATGCCGGGACACCGGTGGCCCCGGCATCGGGCGACAGGCCATGGGCCAGCGCGAACGCGGCCACGCTGGCGCCGCCCGCGCACGCCACGGAGGCGGTGACGGCGGCCGCCAGCGCCCACCGGCCCGGCGGCTTGCGCCGGTGGCGCGGCAGGTACACCGGTCAGGCGGCGCGGGTCCGCCGCCAGCGCCGGGCAGCGAGCAGGCCGCCCACCGCCGAGGCGAGCGCGGCGCTGCCGCCGCCGATCGCCCAGGGCAGGGCGCCGGCACCGCCGGGGCCGCCGCCGGTGGCCGGGGCGCCCACCGGGACCGACGTGCTGGTGCTGGTGGCGCTGGGTGCCGGCGTCGCCGTCTGCGGCACAGACGGCGTGGAGGTCGTCGGCGTCGGCGACGGGGGCGTGGGCGACGGGGGTGGGGTGGTGCCCGGCGGGGACGCCGGCGGCGTGCTCGGCGGGACGGTCTGGCACGTGCTGCACGTCGGCGTGGGGACCGGCGGGGTGGGCCTGGTCGGTGGCGGGCCATTGTGCTGGATGGCCGCCTGGCCGCAGCTGCTGTGCTGCGCGGCGGTGGTGTCGCCGGAGGCCAGCAGCCCGAGCGCGCCGGACAGGCCGGACGCGGGCACCTGGATGCCGAGCACGTTGACCGCCACGGTGTCGTTGCACAGCTGCCCCGTCACCTGGTTGTTGCTGATGTTGACCAGGCTTCCGTTGCCGTTGCCGCCGCCGCCGAGGACGGCGGCGCTGGCCGCCGGCGCGCCCAGGCCTATCGTCGCCGCCGTCGCGACCGCAAACGCGAAGGCGCAGTTCTTTCCGGACATAGTGTGTCTTCCTCCATAGAAGCTAGCGATTTGCGGCGCGTTTTGCCCCTTTCGTACCCGACGAGGCGGAAACGTTAGTAACTTGCGGGACGGTAACACCGCCAATTACTAACTTTTCCCCGGTTCCGCCGGGAGCGGGCGGCTGGCCGCTGATATGCGACGAGCGCCTGAGGCAATGGGTGTCGTCCGCGTCCGGCCCGCGCCTGGCTACCGCCAGCCGGCAAGAACGCGTGAATCTCGCCTCCGGCCATGCGCGGCAGCCCGCGGTCCTCGGTGACGGAACCGGCGAGTCCCCCGTGCGCCATGGCGCACGGGGGACCGCCATCGCCGGCGCATTCCCGTCTCCGACGGCCGGGCCGGGCTGCCGCGCTGGCCCCGGGCCTAGTTGTTCTGGCCGACCAGCTGGCCGCAGCTGCTGTTCTGGTTGGACGTGGTGTCGCCCGAGGACAGCAGGCCCGCAGCGCCCGACAGGCTGTTGCCGGGCACCTGGATGCCGAGGACGTTGACCGCCACGGTGTCGTTGCACGCCTGCCCCGTCACCTGGTTGTTGCTGACGTTGAGCAGGCTGTGGTTGCCGTTGCCGCTGCGGTGCCACGACGGGTCGCCGGCCTGGCTGCCCGACTGGTCGCTGGCCTGGCTGCCCGACTGGCCGCTGGCCTGGCTGGTTGAGGTGGCCGGGTCCGCCGCCGGGTCGTTGTTCTGGAAGGCGACCTGGCCGCAGCTGCTGTTCTGCGTGGCGGTGGTGTCGCCGGACGACAGCGCGCTCAGCGCGGCCGCGATGCTGGACAGCGGCACCTGGCCGCCGAGCACGTTGACTGCGACGTAGTCGTTGCAGAGCTGTCCCGTCACCTGGTTGTTGCTGACGTTGGCCAGGCTGCCGTTGCCGTTGCCGCCGCCGCCGAGGACGGCGGCGCCGGCGGCCGGCGCGCCCAGGCCTATCGTCGCCGCCGTCGCGACTGCGAGCGCGAAGACGCGGTTCTTTCCGGACATACTTTGTCTTCCTCCATTTAATCTGGTGATTCCGCACGCCGAGCCACGCGGTCGTGTCGATTTCGAGGGATACCTTACAGGGGCTTTTCGCGGGCGGAGCCGAATTCGGCCGGCGAGCCACGAGTATTTGGAAAGAAGCCCGCGGCAATCGCGCTCCTTTTAGCCCTAGCCGTTGCTAAGCGCCTCCGGCTACCGCATAGTGGCGATATTCGCATTTTCCGGGCATGCGTGCGGAAGCGCCTCTTCGGCGCGAGAGCCGACGGAAGCGGGCATGGCGCCGCCTCGCCGCGCCCGTCGCCGCGCCGAGGGCTGCCGGCGGCGCGGCTGCGGCGCGGCAGGCGGCGTGACCGCGGCGTGACCGCGGCGCGGCGGGCGGCGTGACCGCGGCGGATCGGCGCGCGGAGGGAGATCGTCAGCGCCGCTGCCGCCGCGGGCGCGGTTCGGTGAAACTCCGCGCGGGCCGGCAACGGCAGCGATAGGTTCTGGTGCTACGACGGTTCCGGCGAATGCGCGCATAGGGGGCCCGATGGCCGAGGACGGCGCCTCCACAAGCCCGGACGTGGTCCTGGGGCTGGACGCGGCGTGGGGCTTCGCGCCCGCCGACCAGACCAGCCCGGCGCTGGCCGGCGCCGCCGGCGCCCTGCCCGACGTCGCGATGACCGCGCTGCCGGTCACCGAACTGCGGATCCACGGCGTCTCCGGGTCCAACGGCCCGACGATGCTGGAACATCCGCAGGCGCTGCAGGTGGCCGGCGATTCGGTGACCGGTTTCTACCGGCGGTGGAGCCCGGACGGCGCCGGGCGGCCCAGCGTGCCCTGGAAGCTGGAGGCCTACTCGTGGGGCGGGCTGACCGAGGCGCCGCTGGCGGCGGCGGCATGGCTGCTGCTGGCCCCGTTCATGATGTACAACGTCGCCTACTTCATGCTGCCGCCGGTTGCGGGCGGCGGCGAGGCCGCCGCCCGCGAACCGGTGCCGCACCTGCGCGGCGGCGGCGCGGACCGGGTCGCGGGCGTGCTGCTGCGGCTGCTGGCGCTGGCGGCGACGGTGCAGTTCACCAGCGCAGCCGCGTCGGTGCTGGTCAGCACCGTGGCATGGCAGGCTGCCGGGCGGCCGGGCATCATGCCGAGCTGGATGGGCTGGTACGGGGCATGGACCGCGGGATGGCGCGTCGCGCTGGCGCTGGCCGCGGTGGCCGCCGTCATCGCCGCGCTGTGGTGGGCCAGCGTCGCGACCGCCAGCAAATACGAGGCGCGGACCAGCGCCGCCAGGCCCCGGCTGAACGCGGCCTGGCCGCTGACCCAGCCGGGCTTCTGGCGGGGCCAGGCGCTGGTCGGCCGGCAGCGGGCGCTGCACGCCGCGGCGGCGTTCGCGTCGGTGGCGCTGATCGCGGCGCTGCCCGTCGGCCATCCGGCCGCCGCCGGGTGGGTGATGGTGGCCGTCGACGCGGCGGTGCTGGCCGCGGCCGCGGCCTCGATCGTGTTGCCGCTGGCCGACCGGCACGAGGTCACGCTGGCTCATGGCGGCAACCCGCCACAGGGCAGGGCGGACCGGTGGTGCCTGGGCGTGCTCGCCGCCGCGCTCGCCGCGCTGGCCGCGACGGCGCTGGTCAGCGGGGCCACCGACCGGCAGCATGGCCCGCAGCCGGGAGCGTTGCCGGGCCTGGCCGGCTTCCTGGTGGCGCTGCTGGCCGCGCAGGCGGCCCTGCTCATCGCGCTGGCGGCTGCCGTCACCGTCCTCGCCCGGAAGGCGGCCGCCGTGACCGGCGGCCTCCGGCCCTACCTCGGCGGCGGGCTCGCCGCGCTGCTGGCCGCGCTCGGCTTCGCGCTCGGCTGGCTGCTGACAGCGGTGGCCAGCTTCGGCATGACCCGGCTGCTCGGCGCGCCGGTGCCCAGCGGGTTCCGGTTCGACATCCCGCCACCGGATGCGCTGGCGGTGCCGTGGCCGGTCTACGCGTTCGGCGCCGCGCCCGCCGGGCTGCTCTGCGCTGCCGTGGCGGCGGGGATCCTGGTCTATCGCGGGTACCGGCGCAGCTACCGCACGTTCGGCGGCCGGGCCGGAGACGGTCCCTCGCCGGTGGCCGCCGCCTACGCCGGGCAGACCGCGGGCGGCGACGGTGCCCCCGGCGGCGACGGCCCGGCGTACGCGAGCCACCGCGGCGCGATCGCCCGGGCATGGGCGATCGGGCTCATCGCCGACAGCGCCGGCGCCGTCACGGCGCTGGCCGTCGGCGGCAGCCTGGCCGCGGCGCTCGCCGCCTTCGTCGCGCTGGCCGCCGACGCCGACGCCGCCGGTCATGCGACGCTGCTGGGCGGCGAGTGGCACGGGCTGGCGTCGCTGGACGCGCTGCTGGGCGTCGTGGTGGCCGGCTGGCTGGTCACGCTGCTGCGCCAGGCATACACCGACCCGGCCAAGCGGAAGACCATCGGCGCGCTGTGGGACGTGGGCACGTTCTGGCCGCGCGCGGTGCATCCGCTGGCGCCGCCCTGTTACGCCGAGCGGGCCGTGCCCGAGGTGACGGACCGGATCCGGCTGCTGACCGGTCACCTCACCGGCGATCCGGACGACGTCGCCGCCCTGCACGCACAGGCCGGGCGGCTGGACCTGCAGCGGACGCGCGGGCTGGCCGTGCCGCCCGGCCCGGTGCTGCTGACCGGCTACAGCCAGGGATCGGTCATCGCGCCCGCGGTCATCGCCCAGCTGCCCGCGGACGTGCTGCCCGACGTCGCCCTGCTCACGCTGGCCTGCCCGGCACGGCGGCTGTACGGGCGGGCTTTCCCCGCCTACTTCGGCTCCCGGCAGCTCGCGGTGCTCGCCGGCCTGCTCGATGCGGCCGTGCCCGGGGAGGCGGCCGTGCCCGGCCGGGCAGCCGGCCGGTGGAAGAACCTGTGCCGCCGCAGCGACTACATCGGATCGTGGATCTTCGCCGAGCCTGCGGCCCGGATCAGCGACGCGGACCTGCGCGACAACGTCGACCAGCCATGCTGGGACCCGGCCATCCTGGTCCAGGACGCGAACCCGACCCCGCCGCCGACGCACCGTCACTCTCAGTTCTGGCAGGATCCCCGCACCGGCCAGCTCGGCGCCTACCTCGTCGGCCTGCTGGCCGGACGTCCCCCCGCCGCGCCCGCGCCGCGCCCGCGCCCGGCTCGCGCGCGGCGGGCGGCACGGTGACGAGACCGGGAGCAGGGCGTCTCCTCGTCAGTCCTTGTCCGGGCCGTGCGGCATGTCGAGCGACACCACGTCGGTACCGGGCCGCGCCGCCGCGCGCCGGCCGCTCGCCCGCTGCCAGTAGGCCTCCTTGCCCAGCAACGCCTCGCCGAAGCGGTCGAACTCCGCGATCACCTTCTGCGTCGCAGCGGTCACGGCCTGGCTTGTCTGCTCGCCGAGCTCCCCGAGCTGGCGGGACACCTCCGCGCGGATGTCCGCGGCAACCTCGTCGCGGGCCAGCGCGCGCAGTTCCTGCTTCGCCTCGCGCACCGCGGCCCGCAGGTCTTTCGTCGCGGCGTGCGCCTCGCGGATCGTCTCACGGCAGTCCTGCATCGCCGCGTGCAGCCGGTCCAGTTCGCTCACGGCCATCCTCCTGGCTCGCCGCCGGGAAACCGAGCGTCACCTCGTCGCGGTTACGACCACACTATGCGGACCGCCCGGCCGGCCAGGCTGCCGCGCCGGCCAGGCTGCCGCGCCGGCCAGGCTGCCGCGCCGGCCGGGCGGGCGGCGTCACCGGGCCGGGCAGGCGGCCGCGAGCGGGCGCTGCATGAGCACCGTGTCGATCCACCGGCCGTGCTTCCAGCCGACGGCGCGAAGCCGCCCGGCCTCGGCGAAGCCGCACGCCCGGTGCAGCGCCTGGGACGCCGGAATGCCGGTGTCGGCGATGACCGCGACCAGCTGGCGGATCCCGGCGCTCGCGCACTGCTCGATCACCGCCTCGAGCAGGGCCCGCCCGAGGCCGTGCCCGGTCGAGCCGGGCGCCACGTAGACCGTGTCCTCCGCGGTGTGCCGGTAACCGGGCTTGTCTCGCCAGCCGGTGGCATAGGCGTACCCGGCGACCTGCCCGCCCGCCTCGGCGACGAGGAACGGCAGCCGCCGGGCCGCGATCTCCGCCTTCCTGCGCCGCCACGCGGCGCAGGAAGGCGGGTCGTCTTCGAGGGTGGCGACGCTGCGCAGGACGTAGTGCGCGAAGATCCCGGCCACCGCGGGAAGGTCGGCGTCGGCCACGGCTCGTACTGTCGGTCGGCTCACGGCTGTTCCCTATGGTCGCACGCCGCCCGGGTCAGGTCGCCGCCGGCCACGGGCGGGCCGCCAGGACCGCAAGATGCAGCGACACGAGCGGCTCCTCAAGCTCCGCAACCGAGGAGGTCCGGCCCGCTCGCACCATGGACCGCACCAGTTCGGCCGTCGCGCCGGCCAGGGCGAGATACGCCTCCGGCGGAACCGGCGGCCACTGCGGGTGACGCTCGCGCGCGCGCCGGTGCCAGCTCTGGTTCAGCGCGGCGAACAGGCGGGATGCGGCATCGAGCCGGTCCACCGCGCGCGGGCCGGCCGTCGGCATGTGGATGTAGAAGACCCTGGCGAACGCCGGCTCGGCAGCGAGAAACGCCAGGTACGCCCGGAACGCCGCCCGCAGCACCTCCTCGTCGCCAGCCCCGGGCGGCACGGCGCGCGTCGCGGACAGCACCCGGGAGATCATGAGGTCCCGGCCTGCGGCGGTGGCGGCCAGGAAGCAGTCCTCCTTGTCGGCGAAGTGGACGTAGAAGGCCGCCCGGGACACCCTGGCGCGCCGCACGATGTCGGCGACGGTCACCGCCGGATAGCCGGACGCCGACACCGCGGCGATCACCGACCGCAGCAGCCGTTCCCGCTGCGCCGCGCGCACCGCCGGCAGCGGCAGGCTGCTCCTGCCGCGGGGCAGGCCGGGCTTTCCCTCGTGCGTTCCGGCAAGCGTCCCCCCTTGCCCGGCATCGGTCACAGGCACTACAGTAACCGGCATGATCCTAAAGTACTTTAACGTACTTTTGAGAGGCTCCGGCTGGCGGTGACGGCGACGACGGAACCGGCGGGCACGCGGCACATCATGATTCCGGCGGGCACCTCGTGGCCCGCGTGACGGGCGCGCCGCCGGAGCTGAGCGGGCTGGCTGCCGAGTTCCCCGGCTACGAGTTCGCCACCCAGCGGACGCGCGGCGGCATCGCCATCGTGGCCAGGCGGCACGGGGGCTGCGCCCGGCCGGGCCTGTACGCCGTCGTCACCGGCGACCTGGACGAGATGCGCCGGGCGCTCGCGGAGCACGAGCGCCCGGCCTGCACGGCCGCCACCAGGCGGGAAGGGAGATCTCGATGTTCACGACCTGGGCCCGATGGCGAGCATGCGCCCGGCTGGCGGCAGCCGCGGTCACCCTGAGCGCGCTGGCCGCAGCCGCGCCGGCCGCGGCCGCGGGCACCGGCGGCCTGCAGCAGGCCGACGGCCCGGTGGTGGTCACCGGCAACGGGGCGGTCCGCGGCCTGGCGAACGGGGCGGTCGACGAATTCCTCGGCATCCCGTACGCCGCGCCTCCGGTCGGCGCGCTGCGGTGGCGGCCGCCGCAGCCGCCCGCCAGCTGGCCCGGGGTGCGCGACGCGACCAGGTTCGCGCCGCACTGCCCGCAGCTGGCGTCGCCTTTCGGCCAGGCCAGCACATCGGAGGACTGCCTGTACCTGAACGTCTTCACGCCGGGCCGGCGCGGCGCCGGCCCGGGCTACCCCGTCATGGTGTGGATCCACGGCGGCGCGTTCGTGACCGGCGAGAGCAATGACTACGACCCCACCGGGCTGGTGCGCGACGGCGTGACCGTGGTCACCTTCAACTACCGCCTCGGCGCGCTCGGCTTCCTGGCGCACCCGGCGCTGGCCGACGCGAACGGCCAGTCGGGTGACTACGGCCTGATGGACCAGCAGGCCGCGCTGCGCTGGGTGCAGCGCAACATCGCCGGCTTCGGCGGCGACCCGCGCAACGTCACCATCTTCGGCGAGTCCGCCGGCGGCCTGTCCGTGCTGGCACAGGTTGCGTCGCCGCAGGCCCGCGGATTGTTCGGGAAGGCGATCGTGGAGAGCGGGTCGTATGACCTCACCCAGGCATCGCTGGCCAGCGCCGAGGCGGCCGGCGAGGCGTTCGCGGCCAAGGCGGGATGCGCCAGCCAGACCGCGGCCTGCCTGCGCAGCCTGCCCGTCTCGACGATCCTGGCCGACCAGGACGCGGCGGGCTACACGCCGAACCTCAACACCGAGGTGCTGCCGCGGACGCTGCAGACCGCCTTCGCCGCCGGCGACTTCAACCGGGTCCCGATCGTCAACGGCACCAATCACGACGAGTGGCGGCTGTTCGTCGCGCTGAGCGAGCTGGCGGGCAGCCCGGTCACGGCGTCGAGCTACCAGGGCATGATCGCCGCCACCCTCGGGGTCTCGCCGGCGATGGCGGCCGTCATCGCGGCCAGGTACCCGCTGAGCGCGTACCCCAGCCCGGCCATCGCGCTCGGCGCGGTCGGCACCGACGCCATCTTCGCCTGCCCCGCGCTGGCCATCGACGAGTCCGTGTCGCGCTTCGTACCGACGTTCGGGTACGAGTTCAACGACGAGAACGCCCCGGAGGACTTCCTGCCCCCGGTCAGCTTCCCCTACGGCGCGGCCCACGCGTCCGAGATCCAGTACCTCATGGCGCTGCCGACGGCAGCGTTCCCGGGGACGCTGTCGGTGCAGCAGCAGCAACTGGCTGCGACGATGAAGGCGTACTGGACGAACTTTGCCAAGCGGGGCTTCCCCGCCTCGTTCGGCACCCCGTTCTGGCCGCCGTTCGGCAGCCTCATCCCGGTCATGCAGTCGCTGGTGCCGCCGGCGCCGCGACCCGAGGCCGGCTTCGCCAGCGCGCACCACTGCGCGTTCTGGGCCGCCCTGGCGGCGGCAGGCTGACCGCGGGATCGCGGCGGTCCGTACCGCCTGCGATGACCCGGATATCGCGGCTCTCGGCGCTCGGCACGGCAGCCATGGAGCGGCCGGAGCGCCGACCGGGAATCAGCAGGCCGTGCACCGGATGGCCGCCATCGTGCGCCGAGCCGGGCGTCCGGCCGCGGCGGGCGGGAGCCCGGCTCGGCGGGGCCAGCCGGGGCGGCGGAGCAGTAGCCCGCGAGGCCGCGCCGCCTAGGGCTGCTGGACCACCATCAGCGAGTGGCCGGCCGGGTCGCGCAGCCAGAACATCGGCGGGACGGGGTCGCCCATCCGGCCACCTCGGCGTCGACGTCCACCCCGCGGGCCCGCAGGGCCGCGTGGGTGGCGTCGATGTCCGCGGTGGTCAGGGTGATCCCGGTCTCGGCCGGGGTGACCTCGCTGCCGGGGCGGGGCGGTGCCAGCGCGATCCCGGTCGTGCCCTCCGGCGGGTAGACCTCCACCCAGCGGTAGCCACCGCCGAACGGGATGTCGGTGCGCTTGTCGAAGCCGAGCGACTCATAGAACTCGATCGCCTTGTCCTGGTCGGGCTCTGGCACGCAGACCAGGCTGATCCGGCGGATCCCGGTTGTCGTGGTGCTCATCCTCTTCCTCCTGACGGTGCGGCTGTGCACCATACGACTGGCCCCGGGCCGCGAACTCATCGGTCTTCGCCGACGCCACCTGGATGCGTGCTGCCCCGGGATGGCGCGACAGCAGGCGGTCATGCAGCGCGGTGGCCGGCCGGTTCCCAGCACTGGGCCTCGTGGCTGACGCCGGCGGCCGGACCGTCCGGCTGCCCGTCAGCGACGCCGCGGCCTCCGCAGAAGAGCGTTCTGTGTGCGTGGTGGCTGGCCGTCGGTGTCGTTGGCCGGCCCGCTCGGCTGTCCCAGGCGCGTGGCGGCGGTCAGCATTTCCACGTCCGGTACCTGGGCCACGTGGGCTGGCGTGGTGCCATGATCGGGTGCATGGGGTCCACAGCCGGATCGGGCGCCGTTGCCGGTGGCGTCGCTGACTTCGGTGCGGGCGGTATCGTTTCCCGTCCCAGGCTGCTCGAGCGGCTCGGGACGGCCCGCGTGACCCTGGTATCGGCCCCGGCGGGCAGCGGGAAGACGGTGCTGCTGCGGTCGTGGATCGGCCGGGCGGACGTGGCTGGCAGCGCCGCGTGGGTGCCGGTCGGGCGCGGCGAGCGTGATCCGCAGCGGCTCTGGCTGTCGATACTGGACGCGCTGCGGCAGACGGGTCCGGGGTCGGCGCTGGTACGGCCCGTCACGGCGGCGCCGGACCTGGACGGGTGGGCGATCGCCGAGCGGCTGCTGACGGACCTGGCGCCGCTGCGGGACCGGATCTGGCTGGTGCTCGATGACGTGCACGAGCTGGGCCCGGATCAGGCGCTGCGGCAGCTGGAGCTGCTGGTGCTGCGGGCCCCGCCGCCGCTGCGGTTCGTGCTGGCCACCCGGCATGACGTGCGGCTGGGCCTGCACCGGCTGCGGCTGGAGGGCGAGCTGGCCGAGATCCGGCAGCCCGATCTGCGGTTCACCGTGGACGAGGCGCGGCAGCTGTTCGATGCCGCCGGGATAGAGCTGCCCGGGCCGGCGCTGCTGGTGGAGCGGACCGAGGGGTGGGCGGCGGGGCTGCGGCTGGCGGTGCTGTCACTGGCCGGCCACCCGGACCCGGGACGGCTTGCGGCCGAGTTCTCCGGCACGGAGCGGACGGTGGCCGAATACCTGCTGGCCGAGGTGCTGGACCGGCAGAGCGAGCAGGTGCGGCGGCTGCTGCTGCGCACCAGCGTGCTGGGGCGGGTCAGCGGCGAGCTGGCCGACCTGCTGACCGGCGATAGCGGCGGGGAGCGGGTCTTGCAGGACCTGGAGGCCGCGAACGCGTTCGTGGTGGCGCTGGATGCGCGGCGGTCGTGGTTCCGCTACCACCACCTGTTCGCCGACCTGCTGCAGCTGGAGCTGCGCCGGACCGCACCGGGTACAGTCGCCGGGCTGCACCGGGCCGCCAGCGCCTGGTTCGCGGCGCACGGGGACCCGGTGGAGGCGATCCGGCACGCCCAGCGGGCGCAGGACTGGAGGCTGGCCGCCGGGCTGCTCGCTGACTACTGGAACAGCCTGCAGCTGGACGGGCAGGCCGCCACGACCCACGAGCTGCTCGCCGGGTTCCCTGCCGGGACTCGCACGGCGGATGCCGAGCTCGCGGCGCTGATGGCGGCGGACGAGCTGGCGCACGGATCGCTGGAGGAGGCCGAGCGGTACCTGGGACTTGCGGAGCGGGCAATGGCGTCGGGACCGGATGCCCGGCGCGCCCATGCGCGGCTGCTGCTGGGGATCACCCGGCTGGTGGTGGCCCGCCAGCGCTGGAACCTGCGAGCGGTGGCCGAGGAGGCGCGGCGGCTGGAGGCCACGGCCGAGGCCGCGGACGCGGCGCAGCCCCGCCCGGGCGAGGAACTGCGCGCGCTGGCGCTGATCAGCCTCGGCAGCACCGAGTTCTGGGCAGCCGGGCAGGACCCGGAGCGTCATCTGGAGATGGGCGTCGCGCTGGCGCACCGGATCGGGCGGCCGTTTCTTGAGTTCACTGGCCTGGCCTACCAGGCGGCTGCCAGGATCTACCGGTCGTTCAATGAGGCTGCCGAGCGCGGTACGCAGGCGGTCGGGCTGGCCCGGCGTAAGTATTCGGAAGTGCTGTGAGAGGGCATTCCGATGGCCGGCGTGGCGGTCGTCGTCGGCCGCGCCGGTGATGGCGTTACGGGTGCGGGTTCTTATCCGGGTGGGGGCGGCTGGGCCCATGCCTG
>Ga0209061_1004926_pt1 | contig 12268 bp, 20 predicted proteins | sample Coa_R1_10_FD_187157 | JGI IMG/M metagenome (GOLD analysis project Ga0209061, IMG submission 187157) | Surface soil microbial communities from Centralia Pennsylvania, which are recovering from an underground coalmine fire - Coalmine... | ecosystem: Environmental > Terrestrial > Soil >...
CCCGTCCGCGGTGACCGCGATCGTGAACTCGAAGTGCGCGGCGAGCGAGTCGTCCTGGGAGAAGATCGACCACTGGTCGGAGGCGACGCGGATCCCGTGGCGGCCGGCGGTCACCATCGGCTCGATCGCGAACACCATCCCCTCCTCCAGCGTGATGCCCGAGCCGGCGCGGCCATAGTTGGGGATCTGCGGGTCCTCGTGCATGTCGCGCCCCACCCCGTGCCCGACGAGCGAGCGGACGACCGACAGGCCCGCCGCCTCGACGTGGGTCTGGATCGCGTGGCCGATGTCCCCGAGGTGGTTGCCGGCGCGAACCTGCGGCACCGCGAGCATCAGCGACTCCTCGGTGACGTCGAGCAGCTTCTGGGCGACCGGGCTGATCGGCCCGACCGGGAACGTCCGCGCCGCGTCCGCAACCCAGCCGTCGAGCGTCACCCCGAGGTCGACGGACAGGATGTCGCCCTTCTGCAGCCGGTAGGGCCCGGGGATGCCGTGCACGATCATCGAGTTCGGCGACGCGCAGATCGAGCCCGGGAAGCCGCGGTAGCCCTTGAACGTCGGCACCGCCCCCTGCGAGCGGATGAACTTCTCGGCGGCGCGGTCGAGCTCGGCGGTCGTCACCCCAGGCCGGATCTTGGCGGCGAGCAGGTTCATCGTGCGCACGAGCAACGCACCCGCCGCGGCCATTCGCTCGATCTCCTCTGCGGTCTTCTTGATGATCATCGGTCAGTGAATCTAGCCGTCCGGCGGAGCCCGCGGGGCGAACCGGCGCGCGCCGCGGGGCTAGCAGTGTCCCGTACGGGACACTAGACGTCCTCCTCGATGCGGAGCGTCGCGATCACCGCGCGGATGTGGTCGTGGACGTCCGACGGCGGGCGCGTCCCGTCGATCCGCCGCAGCAGCCCGCGTGAGTCGTAGTAGTCGACGAGCGGCCGGGTCTTCTCGTGGTAGACGACGAGTCGGCGCTCCACCACCTCGGGCTGGTCGTCGTCGCGCTGGATCAGGCGCGAGCCGTCCTGGTCGCAGACGCCGTCATGCTTGGGCGGATCGAGCTCGACGTGGTAGTTGTGGCCGGCCTTCACGCACACCCGGCGGCCGGACAGCCGGCGGATGACCTCCTCGTCCGGGACGTCGATGAGCAGCACCGCGGTGATCCGCCGACCGAGGCCGTCGAGCATCTGCCCGAGCGCGTCGGCCTGCGGAACGGTGCGCGGGAAGCCGTCGAGCAGGAACCCGTCCTCGGCGTCGGCCTGGGTCAGCCGCGCACGCACCATGGCGACGATGAGATCGTCGGGCACGAGATCGCCGGCGTCCATGTACTCCTTCGCCTTGCGCCCGAGCTCGGTCTCGCCCCTGACGTTCTCCCGCAGCATGTCGCCGGTCGCGATGTACGGCAGCTGGAAGTCGTCGCGCAGCCGGTCGGCCTGGGTACCCTTGCCCGCCCCCGGCGGTCCGAAGAGGATGAGGTTCAGCTGCGCGGGCATCGGAGGCCCGGGACTGTACCTGTCGGCCCGACCGCGTGCCGCCCAGAGGATCCGGCCGGCGGGCCCGGCCGGCGGGCCCGGCCTCCTATTTGAGGAACCCCTCGTAGTTGCGCATCATCAGCTGCGCCTCCAGCTGGCGCATCGTGTCGAGCGCGACGCCGATGACGATCAGGATCGAGGTGCCGCCGAAGAAGAAGTTCGCGCTCGTCTGGTTGATGAGGATCGTCGGCAGCGCGGCGATCGCGGCCAGGAAGAGCGCGCCGGGGAACGTGAGCCGGGCGAGGATGCGGTCGAGGAACTCGGCGGTCGGCCGCCCCGGTCTCACCCCGGGGATGAAGCCGCCGGACTTGCGCAGGTTGTCGGCCTGGTCGACCGGGTTGAACGTGACCGCCGTGTAGAAGTACGTCATCACGATGATGAGCAGCGTCTCCCCGAGCACGTAGTGCCAGCCCTCGGGGTTGAAGAAGTTCGCCAGCTCGGTCCAGAAGTTGAGCCCGTTGTGCCCGAGCAGCTGGCCGATCGTCGGCGGGATCGCCATGATCGACGCGGCGAAGATGACCGGGATGACGCCCGCCATGTTGACCTGCAGCGGCAGGTAGGTCATGCCGCCCTCGGTCATCCGCCGCCCGATGACCCGCTTCGCGTACTGGACCGGGATGCGGCGCTGACCGAGCTGGACGAACACGATCGCGGCGACGACGCCGACGACGATGAACGGCATGATCACCCTGAACGTCTGGTCGGGGTTGCGCCACCAGGCGCTCACACCGCCGGGGATGCGGGCGACGATCGAGGCGAAGATGAGCAGCGAGATCCCGTTGCCGATGCCGCGCTGGGTGACGAGCTCGCCGAGCCACATGAGCAGGATCGTGCCCGCCGTGAGCGAGAGCACGATGATGAAGACCTTGCCGAGGTTGAAGTTGCTGATCAGCTGCGCGCCGGCCGCCTGCTGAAAGGACCGGAACAGGAACACGTAGCCGATCGACTGTGCGAACGCCAGGCCGACGGTGAGGTAGCGCGTGTACTGGGTGATCCGCTGCTGACCGACCTCGCCCTCCTTGGAGAGCTTCTCCAGCGAGGGAACCGCCACCTGCAGGACCTGCAGGATGATCGAGGCGGTGATGTAGGGCATGATCCCGAGCGCGAAGAGGGCGATCCGCCCGAGCCCGCCGCCGGAGAAGAGGTTCAGCAGCCCGAGCACGCTGTTGCCCGACAGCTGCTGGGAGATCTGCGAGACGGCTTTCGGATTGATGCCCGGTGCCGGGATGTGGGTCCCGAGCCGGTAGATCGCGAGCACCGCGAACGTGAAGAGGATCTTCTTGCGGATCTCGGCGATCCGGAACGCCCCGAGGATCGTCGAGAGCATGCGACTCCCCGCGCCTCGCTACTCGATCGTCTGGCAGGTGCCGCCCGCGGCCTCGATCGCCGTCCGCGCCGCGCCGCTGAACGCGTGCGCGTGGACGGTGAGCGCCTTGGAGATCTCGCCCTGGGCGAGGATCTTGACCGGCACGTCCTTGCGCGTGGCAAGGCCCTTGCCCTTGAGCGTCTCGGGCGTCACCTCGGCGCCGGCGTCGAAGCGCGCCTCGAGGTCGCGCAGGTTGACCGCCTGCGTGTACGTGCGGAACGGCTCGAAGGGCATCGACTTCTTCATGTGCGGGCCGCGCAGCTTGCGCATCCGCATGTGGATCGGGTTCTGGCCGCCCTCGAAGCCGGCGCGGCTCTTCGAGCCCGAGCGCGCGCCCGCGCCCTTCTGGCCGCGGCCGGAGGTCTTGCCCGTGCCCGAGCCGTGTCCACGGCCGATGCGCTTGCGCGCCTTGCGGGAGCCGGGAGCGGGCGAGAGGTTGTGCAGGCCAATGCGCTCGGCGCCCTGAGACTCGGCGGCGCCCTCGGCGATCGGCGGGGCGGGCGGGCCCTTCCTCGGGGTGACGCCGGCGCTCATGACGCGGCCTCCTCATGCACCTCGACGAGATGGCGGACCTTGTGGAGCATTCCGCGCATCTGCGGCGTGTCGTTCACCTCGACGGTGTGGCCGATGCGGCGCAGCCCGATCGAGCGCAGCGTGTCAAGCTGGCGCCTGTCCGAGCCGTTGCGCGACCTGCGCTGGGTGACGGTGAGCGTCTTCACGCTGCTCGCCTCCGCCGGGAGTCGAACCCCGCCCGCCCCGCTCGTATGTCGGCCGCGTGAATCATCCCGCTGGCTCACGCGACGCCCGCGGTGTCGGCCGGCGCGGCGGTCTCCTCCGCGCCGGCGGCCTCGCCCTCGAGCGCCTGACCGTCGGCGGACTCGCCGGTGAGCCCAAGCACCTGGTTGATCGAGATCCCGCGCAGGTGCGCGACCTCCTCCGGGGTGCGCAGCGACTCGAGGCCCGCCATCGTCGCCTTGACGAGGTTGATCGGGTTCTGGGAGCCGAGGCTCTTGGAGAGGATGTCGTGGATCCCCGCGAGCTCCAGCACGGCGCGGACGCCTCCGCCGGCGATCACGCCGGTGCCGGGCGCCGCCGGCTTGAGGAACACGCGACCGGAGCCGAACACGCCCGTCGTCTGGTGGGTGATCGTCGACCCGTGCTTCGGCACGCGGTAGAGGTTCTTCTTGGCGCGCTCGACGCCCTTCTGGATCGCCACCGGGACCTCGTTGGCCTTCCCGTAGCCGATCCCGACGACCTCGCGCTCGTCGCCGACGACGACCAGCGCGGTGAACGAGAAGCGGCGCCCGCCCTTGACGACCTTGGCGACGCGGTTGATCTCCACCACGCGCTCCTGGAGGTCAAGGCCCTGAGCTGAGACTGTGCGTTCGGCTGCCATGAGCTGTCTGAGGGTAGCGAGGGTCGACGCCTACAGCGTCAGACCGCCCTCCCGCGCGCCCTCCGCGAGCGCCTTGACGCGACCGTGGTAGCGGTAGCCGCCGCGGTCGAAGACGACAACCTGCACGCCCGCGGCCTTCGCGCGCTCCGCCAGCAGCTCGCCCGCGCGGTGCGCCTGCTCGGTCGGAGCGAGCTCCCGCAGATCCGGCTCGGTCCAGTTGACGGCCGCGAGCGTGCGGCCCGCGTCGTCGTCGATGAGCTGCGCGAAGATGCCGCGGTTGGAGCGGAACACCGATACGCGGGGACGCTCGGCGGAGCCACGCACCTTCGCGCGCACGCGGCGGCGCCGCTTGAGGCGCGCCTCGGGACGGGTCCTGACGCTCATGCCCGCTTCCCGACCTTCCGGGCGACGTACTCGCCCTCGTAGCGGATCCCCTTGCCCTTGTAGGGCTCGGGCTTGCGCTGCTTGCGAATCAGGGCGGCGATCTCGCCGACCTGCTGCTTGGAGGCGCCGCGCACCGTGATGCGCGTCGGCTGGGGCACCTCGAACTCGATGCCCTCGGGCGCCTTGATCTCGACCGGGTGCGAGTAGCCGAGCGCGAGTTCGAGGTCGCGGCCGCGCAGCTGCGCGCGGTAGCCGACGCCCTGGATCTCCAGGCGCTTCTCGAAGCCGTCGGTGACGCCCTGAACCATGTTCGCGATCAGGGTGCGGGTGAGGCCGTGGAGCTCGCGGTGGGGACCGCGATCGGTCGGGCGGGTGACGGTGATCGTGTCGCCCTCCTGGGTGACCGTCATGTCGCGGCTCACGCGCTCGGAGAGCTCGCCCTTGGGACCGTTGACGGTCACCCGGTCGGGCTCGATCGCGACCGTGACGCCGGCGGGCACGGAGATGGGTTGTCTGCCGATACGGGACATGGACGCTTCCAGAGTTACCAGACGCGCGCCACGACCTCACCGCCGACGCCCGCCAGGCGGGCCTCGTGGCCGGTCATGACGCCCTTCGACGTCGAGATGATCGCGGTGCCCATGCCGCCCTGCACGCGCGGCAGGTGGGCGTGGTCGACGTAGTGGCGCTGGCCGGGACGGGACACGCGCTGAAGGCCCGTGATGACCGGCTTGCGGTCGTTCGTGTACTTGAGCGTCACCGTGAGGTGCTCGCCCGGGCGCTCGGGACTCGAGGGCAGGACCTCGTAGGCCTCGATGTAGCCCTGCTCCTTGAGGATGCGCGCCATCTCGCGCTTGAGCTTGGAGGACGGGATGAGCACGTCGTGATGCTGGGCGCGCGCCGCGTTGCGCAGGCGCGTGAGGAAGTCGGCGACGGGATCGGTCATGCTCATCGTCCCCTTACCTCCATCCGGTCGGCGCTCTCATCTTGTCCGCGGACGTCCAGCCCGCGTTGACCATTCGCTGCGCCCATCACCAGCTCGACTTCGTCATGCCGGGGATGTAGCCGTTGTGCGCAAGCTCGCGCAGGCAGATGCGGCACAGGCCGAACTTGCGATACACCGCGCGCGAGCGGCCACACCGGCGGCACCGGGTGTAGCCCCGCGTCTTGTACTTGGGGGTCCGCCGCTGGCGGACGCGCTGGGACAGCTTTGCCACGTTTCTCCTTGTTCCTAAGCCTGGGCCGCCGGGCTCTTGCGGAACGGCATGCCGAGCGCCTCGAGCAGGGCGAACGCCTCCTCGTCGCTGGCGCCGTTCGTCGTGATCGTGATGTCGAGCCCGCGCACCTGGTCGATCTCGTCGTAGTCGATCTCCGGAAAGATGGTCTGCTCGCGCACGCCCATCGAGTAGTTGCCGCGACCGTCGAACGCCCGCGGGTTCAGCCCGCGGAAGTCACGGATCCGCGGGATCGCGACCGACATCAGCCGGTCGAGGAACTCGTAGGCGCGCTCGCCACGAAGCGTCACGGCGACGCCGACCGGCATCCCCTCGCGCAGCTTGAACTGGGCGATCGACTTGCGGGCACGGCGCACGTTCGGCTGCTGCCCGGTGATCGTGCGCAGCTGCGCGGTGACCGCCTCCAGCACCTTCGAGTCCTGCTTGGCGTCGCCGCAGCCCATGTTGACCGTGACCTTCTCGATCTTCGGCGCCTGCATCGGCGAGGAGTAGCCGAAGCGCTCGATCAACGCCGGGCGGATCTCCTCGAGGTATCGGGTCTTCAGTCGGGCCGGCGGGGCCGGGGTCTCAGTTGCCATCGCTTCTTCCCACTCAGTCCAGTCGCTGCCCGCTGCGCTTGGCGACGCGCAGCCGCTTGCCGTCGACGATCTCGATCCCGACGCGGGTCGGCCTGCCGTCCTTCGGGTCGACCAGCATCACGTTCGAGATGTGGATCGGTCCCTCGCGCTCGATCACGCCTCCGGCTCGCTGGCCGCCGGCGGTCTGCTGCGGGCGCTGATGACGCTTGACGATATTGAGGCCCTCGACGTAGACGCGCTCCTTCTTCGGCTCGACGCGCAGGACCTTGCCCTTCTTGCCGCGGTCCTTGCCGCTGATCACGATCACCTCGTCGTCGGTCTTGATGCGCGCGGGCATCGTCAGAGCACCTCCGGGGCGAGAGAGACGATCTTCATGAAGTTGCGCTCGCGCAGCTCCCGCGCGACCGGGCCGAAGATGCGCGTCCCGCGCGGGTTGTTCTGCGCGTCGATCAGCACCGCGGCGTTCTCGTCGAATGCGATGTAGGTGCCGTCCTCGCGGCCGTAGGACTTCTTCGTGCGCACGACGACGGCGGTGACGACGTCGCCCTTCTTGACCGCGCCCTGCGGGTTCGCGGTCTTCACCGTCGCGGTGATCGTGTCGCCGACGCCGGCGTAGCGGCGGCGCGAGCCGCCGCGCACCCGGATCACGAGGATCTCACGGGCGCCGGAGTTGTCGGCGACGCGCAGGCGGGTCTCGTTCTGGATCATCGGGCCCGCTCCACGACATCGACGAGGCGCCAGCGCTTGGAGCGCGACAGCGGCCGGCACTCGCGCACGATGACCGTGTCGCCGACGTGCGCGTCGTTGCGCTCGTCATGGGCGTGCAGCGTCTGCGAGGTGCGCACGATCTTCTCGTAGCGCCGGTGGCGGCGCGCGACGTCGATGCGCACCGTGATCGTCTTGTCGGCCTTGTCGGAGACGACGACCCCCTGACGCACCTTCTGCTGCCCGGCGACATGCTCACGCGGCGGCGTCGCGGTGCGGCTGTGGGCCTCCGCCTTGTGCTTGGCGGTCTCCTTGGCGCGCCGCGCGCGACGCTCCCGCGCGCTCGCCGCCCGCTTGGACGCCCGGTCGGCGAGCCGCTGCTCGAGCGTCCGCGGCCCCGTCTCGGGCCGCTTGGCCGCCTTCGCCGCCCGCGCCCGCGCCCGCCGCTCCTTCGGAGCCAACTGCTCCTGCGGCTCCACGGGAGCAGCAACGGGCGCCTCAGGCTCCGACGGCGCCGGAGCGTCCGCGGCGTCCTCGCTCGCGCGCTCCTCATCCCCAGACGCGTCGGTGCCGGTCGCTGACCGGACGGAGTCCTCCGCCGATGCCGCTCGCGTCGCCTCATCCGCCGCAGCCGCTTCGGGCTCGGATGAGCGCGCGGCGTCGCCGGTGGACTCCGTCGCCGCGCCCGCGGAATCGGCGGCGGACTCCGCTCCGGTCGTCTCCTCAGTTGTCTTCTCGTCGTCAGCCATTCTGATCAATCTCTCGTTGTCTGGCCACGGTCAGCGTCCGGGCGATCTCCTTCTTGGCCGCGCGCAGGCTTGCCGTGTTGTCGAGCTCACCGGTGGCGTGCTGGAAGCGCAGCCCGAACAGCTCGCGCCGCGCGGTCGCCAGGTGCTCGGCGAGCTCCGCGTCACTCATGTCGCGCAGTTCCGACGCGCGTGTCATGCGTCCTCCCGCATCACGAACTTGGTGCGCACGGGCAGCTTGTGCCCGGCGAGGCGCATCGCCTCACGGGCGAGATCCTCGGGCACGCCCGCGAGCTCGAACATGACCCGGCCCGGCTTGACGACCGCGACCCAGCCCTCGGGCGAGCCCTTGCCGGAGCCCATGCGGGTCTCGGCGGGCTTCTTCGTGTAGGGCTTGTCCGGGTAGAGGTTGATCCAGACCTTGCCGCCGCGCTTGATCTTGCGGGTCATCGCGATACGCGCGGCCTCGATCTGCCGGTTTGTCACCCAGGCGGCGTCGAGCGCCTTGAGGCCGTACTCGCCGAATTGGACGTTCACCTGCCCGCGCGAGAGCCCGCCGCGCCGACCGCGGTGCTGCTTGCGGTGCTTGACACGCTTCGGGGAGAGCATCAGCGACCACCTCCGTTCGACGGAGCGCCGGAGCCGCCGCCCGCGGGGCGCTCGCCGCCGGAGGGCCGCGCTCCGCGCGCACCACCCGGTCCGCCGGTGCCGCGGCTCTGACCGGAGCCGCCCGGCCCACGGCCGGACCCACCGGGGCCGCGCCCTCCGGGGCCGCGCCCGGGACCGCCGGGACCACGCCCGCCGCCGAAACCGCCCTGGCCGCCGCGTCCGCGCCCGCCGCCGGCACCCCCTCGGGATCCGGGCCCACCCGCCCCCTGACCGCCGCGACCACGACCCCCACCGGGGCCGCCGCGGGATCCAGGCCCGCCCGGGCCGCCCTGACCGCCACGGCCGCCGCGTCCACGACCGCGCCCGTCACGGCCGTCGCGCCCGCGGTCGTCGCGCTGCGGCGAGGGCTCGTCCATGATCGTCAGGTCGGCGCCCGTGTAGCCCTCGGGCATGATCTCGCCCTTGTTGATCCAGCACTTGACGCCGATCCGACCGAACGTCGTCCTCGCCTCGTGGAAGCCGTAGTCGACATCCGCGCGGAGCGTGTGCAGCGGCACGCGGCCGTCGGAGTAGCCCTCGGTGCGCGCCATCTCGGCGCCGCCGAGCCGGCCCGACACCTGGACCTTCACGCCCTTCGCGCCGGAGCGCATCGCGCTCGTGAGCGCGCGCTTCATCGCGCGCCGGAACGCGACGCGGTTCTGCAGCTGCTCGGCGATCGACTGCGCGACGAGGCGCGCGTCGAGCTCGGGCCGCTTGATCTCGAGGATGTTGACCTTGACCTGCTTGCCGGTGATCTGGTGCAGCGCACGGCGCAGCGCGTCGACCTCGGAGCCGGACTTGCCGATCACGATGCCGGGCCGCGCCGTGTTGATGTTGACCTCGACCTCGTTCGCGTTCTTGCGGATCGTGATGTCGGACAGACCGGCGTGCGACAGGCGCCCGACGATGTAGTCGCGGATCTGCTCGTCCTCGTGGAGGTAGTCCGCGAACTGCTTCTCGTTGAACCAGTTGGCCTTCCAGTCGTGGATGTAGCCCACGCGGATCGACTCGGGGTGAACTTTCTGACCCATGGTGTGTGCGTTAGTCCTTCGGCGTGAGCAAAATCGTCAGGTGGCTGGTCCGCTTCCGGATCCGCGTGGCGCGACCCATCGCGCGCGGGCGGAAGCGCTTGATCGTCGGACCCTCGTCGGCGTGCGCCGCCTTGACGACGAGGTCCTCGCCGACGAGCTCATGGTTGTGCTCGGCGTTGGCGACCGCCGACTCGAGCAGCTTGCTCCAGTCACGGGCGATCGCCCTCGGCGTGACAGCGAGGATAGCTCGCGCCTCCTCCACCGACTTGCCGCGGATGTGGTCGCACACGAGCCGCGCCTTACGCGCGCTCGAGCGCACGTACTTCGCCTGCGCGCGCACGACCGGCGCCGGCTCCCCGGGCTGCCGCCCCCCGCGTCCGCGCCGGCGCCGCGGCGTCGAAGCCGCCCGAGCGGTCTCCTCGGCAACCGGGGTCTCCTCAACGCTCTCGGAGCTCTCAGCGGCCGGGGCCTCCTCAGCGTCCTCGGAGCTCTCAGCGGCCGGCGCCTCCTCGGCGTCCTCGCTCGCGCGCTCCTCATCAGTTTCGGCGACGGCGCCGGCCAGCTCATCCCCATGCGGCGGAGTGGCGCTGGCGTCCTCGGCAGGCGGGGAGGTGGCGTCGTCCGGCGACGATGACGCCTGCGGACTGTCGGTCCTCGCCGTGGTCTCGGGCGGCGGAGCAGCGGCGTCAGCGTCGGCAGATGACGACACCGCCTGCTCAGCGTCGGCGGACGATGACACCGTCTCAGGCTGCTTCTCAGGATCCTCAGCCATCGCCCTAACGCCTCTTCCCGGTCCCCGCATGCCCGCGATACAGCCGCGTCGGCGCGAACTCCCCGAGCTTGTGCCCCACCATCGACTCCGAGATGAACACGGGCACGTGCTTGCGCCCGTCATGGACGGCGATCGTGTGCCCGACCATCTCGGGAAAGATCGTCGACGCGCGCGACCAGGTGCGGATCATGCGCTTCTCGCCCGAGCTGTTCATCGCCTCGATGCGGCTCATCAGCCGCTCCTCGACGAACGGCCCCTTCTTGCTGGAACGACTCATCGCTTCTTACCCCTTCTGCGGCCGCGCACGATGTACTGGTCGGACTTCTTGCCCTGCTTGCGGGTGCGGTAGCCCAGAGTGGGCACGCCCCACGGCGTCACGGGATGACGGCCGGGCGTCGTGGACCCCTCGCCGCCGCCGTGCGGGTGATCGACCGGGTTCATCGCGGTGCCACGCGTCTGCGGGCGCACGCCCATGTGGCGCTTGCGACCGGCCTTGCCGATCTTGACGTTCTGGTGGTCGGAGTTGCCGATCGTGCCGACGGTGGCGCGGCACTCGTCGCGGACCATCCGCATCTCGCCGGAGGGCAGGCGGAGCGTTGCCATGCCGTTGTCCTTGGCGAGCAGCTGTACGCCGGTGCCGGCCGAGCGGGCCATCTGACCACCGCGACCGGGCGTCAGCTCGACATTGTGGACGATCGTGCCGGGCGGCATGTTGCGCAGCGGCAGCGCGTTGCCGACGCGGATCTCGGCCGTCTCGCCGGACATCACGGTTGCCCCGACCGACAGCCGCGCGGGCGCGAGGATGTAGCGCTTCTCGCCGTCGGCGTAGTGCAGGAGCGCGATGTAGGCGGAGCGGTTTGGGTCGTACTCGATGTGGGCGACCTTCGCCGGCACCCCGTCCTTGCGGCGCTTGAAGTCGATCTGCCGGTACAGGCGCTTGGCGCCGCCGCCGCGATGCCGCGCCGTCTTGCGGCCGTGGGCGTTGCGGCCCCCGGACTTCGACAAGCCGGAGACGAGCGATTTCTCGGGCTTTGACCGGGTGATCTCCGCGAAGTCCGGATAGGAGACGAAGCGGACCCCCGGCGAGGTGGGCTTGGGCTTGCGGATCGGCATTACTCGGGCGCCTCGAACGCCTGGAAGATCGGGATCGTGTCGCCGTCGCGCACCTGCACGATGGCCTTCTTCCACGACCGGGTGCGCCCCGAGTGGACGCCGCGCCGCTTGGGCTTGGACTTCACCGAGACCGTGCGCACGTCGACCACCTTGACGTCGAACAGCTGCTCGATCGCCTGCCGGATCTGCGTCTTGTGCGCCCTGTCGTGAACGCGGAAGGTGTACTTGCCCGCCTCGGCGAGGACGAACGACTTCTCGGAGACGACGGGACGAATGATGACCTGGCTTGCGTCCATCAGGCGGCTCCTGTCGTCGCGATCGGCTCGGAGGTCGTCTCGCGGTCACCGGCGGCGCGGCCGACGAGCGCATCCATCGCGCCCTCGGAGATGAGCAGCGAGGCGGCGCCGATCACGTCGGCGACGCCGCAGTCGCTCACGGGCACGACCTCGGCTTCCCGCAGGTTGCGGAACGAGAGGCCGGCAGCCGTCTCGGTATCGGCGAGCACGACCAGGGATGGCGCCGTCGGGGCCCAATCGCGGAGGAGGCCGAGCGCCTGCTTCGTCGACGGTGCCTCGAATGCGGTCGCGTCGAATACGGCGAGCGAGCCGCGCTCGGCGTGGACCGAGAGCGCGGAGCGCAACGCGGCGCGGCGCGCCTTGCGGTTGACCTTGACGGTGTAGTGGCGCGGCTGCGGGCCGAACACGGTGCCGCCGCCCGTCCACAGCGGCGAGCGGGAGGATCCGGCGCGCGCGCGGCCCGTGCCCTTCTGAC
>Ga0209061_1004927_pt1 | contig 12260 bp, 8 predicted proteins | sample Coa_R1_10_FD_187157 | JGI IMG/M metagenome (GOLD analysis project Ga0209061, IMG submission 187157) | Surface soil microbial communities from Centralia Pennsylvania, which are recovering from an underground coalmine fire - Coalmine... | ecosystem: Environmental > Terrestrial > Soil > Unclassified...
CGTCCAGGGAGCCGTCGTGGCCGTGACCCCGGCGGCACGCCCGGTGGCCGTCGTGCTGCGCGCGCTGGGCCTCGGGGACCTGCTGACGGCGGTGCCCGCGCTGCGGGCGCTGCGCCGGGGGCTGCCTGACCACGAGATCGTGCTGGCCGCGCCCGCGCCGCTGGCCGCGCTCGTGCCGGTGCTCGGGGCGGTGGACAGGCTGCTTGCGCTGCCCGGTCTCGTGCCGGTGCCGCAGCCGTTCCCGCGCCCGGCCGTCGCCGTGAACCTGCACGGCCGCGGCCCGGAAAGCCACGGGGTGCTGCGGGCGCTGCGGCCCGCGACGCTGATGTCGTTCGCCCACCCCGCGCATCCCGGCGCGGGCGGCCCGCACGCTCCGGCGTGGCAGCCGGAGGAGCACGAGGTGGCGCGGTGGTGCAGGCTCGTGGCCGCCTACGGGTTCCGCCCGGACCCCGCCGGCCTGGACCTGCTGCCGCCTCCGGCGCCCAGCCCGCTGCCCGGCGTGGTCATCGTGCATCCCGGTGCGAAGCACGCTGCCCGGCGCTGGCCGGCGGCCAGGTTCGCGGCTGTGGCCGCGGCGCTGCGCGCGGACGGCCACCGGGTGGTGGTCACGGGAAGCCGGGAGGAAGGCGGCCTCGCCCGCTCGGTGGCCCTGGCCGCCGGCCTCGCCGGTGATGACGTGCTCGCCGGCCGCACGGACCTGGCCGCCCTCGCCGCCGTGGTCGCGGGAGCGCGCCTGGTGATCTGCGGTGACACCGGTATCGCGCACCTGGCGACCGCCTGCCGTACCCCGTCCGTCGTGCTGTTCGGCCCGGTGCCCCCCGCCCTGTGGGGACCGCCGCCGTCCCGCCCCCGCCACGTCGCCCTGTGGGCGGGACGCCGGGGCTCGCCGCTGGGCGCCGGACCGGACCCTGGCCTGCTCGAGATCGGCGTGGCGGACGTGCTGGCGGCCGCGGGGCAGGCACTGGCGGCGGCTGGTGCGAAGGCCGTACCGTGACAGCGGCCGTGCGCTCCATCCGCCGCGCCGTGGTGACGGGCGGGGCCGGTTTCCTCGGCTCCCACCTGTGCGAGGCGCTGCTCGACCGGGGCGCCGAGGTCGTCTGCCTCGACAACTTCGCCACGGGAAGCCCGCGCAACCTCACCGCCTTCGCCCGCCGCCCCGGCTTCTGCTGCGCCGGGGCCGACGTGACCCGCCGGGTGGACGTGGGAGGTGACGTCGACCTCGTGCTCCACCTGGCCTCCGCGGCATCTCCCCCCGACTATCTCAGGCTGCCGGTGGAGACGCTCATGGCAGGCAGCGCGGGCACGCTGAACGCGCTCGAGCTGGCTCACAGCAAGGGCGCGCGGTTCGTCCTCGCCTCCACGAGCGAGGTCTACGGCGACCCGCTGCAGCACCCCCAGCAGGAGTCGTACTGGGGGAACGTCAACCCCGTCGGGCCGCGCAGCGTGTACGACGAGGCCAAGCGCTATGCGGAGGCACTGACCACGGCGTACCGCACCGCCCGCGGCACCGACACGGCTATCGCGCGGATCTTCAACACCTACGGCCCCAGGATGCGGCCATCCGACGGCCGGGCGGTCCCGGCGTTCGCGTGCCAGGCGCTGGCCGGCGAGCCGATCACCGTCGCTGGCGACGGCTCGCAGACCCGCTCGATCTGCTACGTGGACGACACCGTACGCGGCATCCTCGCGCTGGCGGGCAGCGACGTCGCGGGCCCGGTGAACATCGGCAACCCCGCCGAGCTGACGGTCATGGACCTCGCGCTGCTCATCCGCGACCTGGCCGGATCGGCGTCACCGGTCCGGCACGTCGAGCGGCCCCGCGACGACCCGTCACGGCGCTGCCCCGACATCGGGCTGGCCACCAGGGCGCTCGGCTGGCAGCCCCGGGTGAAGCCTGCGGAGGGGCTGCGGCGCACCATTGCCTGGTTCGCCGCCGAGCGCGGCACGGGCGCCACCGGCAGGCGGAGCACAGGATTACACCGGCGTCACTGTAACGTTCCGCAGCGACGCCGCTGAGCTGGAAAAACTCTGCCGGCACAGCCGGCGGCCTGTACCTGCAGGCAGGGCAATCTCCTGTCCGCAACGCCCTGACCAGGGAAGATGTAGTTGATCACAGGAAGATCGCGTCACTTCGGATCACAGCAGCGCGGACCGGGCCGCCCTGCGGAGCAGGTGGATCTCGGGGCGGCTCCACGATCCGCTCACGATCCAGCCGAACACCTGGCGCACCCGCGCGGTGTCAGCCTCCCAGCCCGCGCGCCTTCCGGAGCGCTGTGCCCCGGCCTGGATGACGGGCCGGTAATCACGGAAGGCTGCCACGTATGAATTCCTCCTGTTCATGGGTCCTGCGTTCTGTTCGCGGGTCCCGGCATCCTGTGTTCCGTTCCCGGATACCGCGGTCCCGCTCCTGCCCCCGGCCCCCGCCGTCCCGGGCCCGGCGGATCCGGGCGTATGGACAGGGTACCGGCGCTGCGCGCGCCCGGGCCGGCCCTGCTCCCGGCCCTGAGACGCTGATCCCGCGTCACGACCTCGCGATCGCCTGGCTCACCGCGTTGGGGCCGTCGTATTCGCGGTCCGGGATGCTGTCCAGCGCGCGCAGCGCCTCCCCGTCGGCCTTCCTGCCGCGGGCATGCTCGATGAGCTGCTCCTTGGTGGCCGGGTAGTCCACGCCGGCCAGGAACTTCTGGACCTTGATGAACTCGGCCTGTGCCATCGCCGATCCTCCTTGGCTGCGGGTGCTCTGCGTCTTGGATGTCAGCTCCCCCGGCACCTGCGCGAAGCAGCAGGTCGTCGGGGCTTGTCGTGACCTACCGCGGCCGGCGGTTACCGGACGTGTAGTCAGCGTTGGCCACGGTCACCGCGATGAGGGGGAGCACGAGGGCCACGCCGGACATGACTATGGCCGCCGTCAGGGAATACATGCGGATGAGCGCCCACGCGAGTACGCACAGCCCCACGCAGATGCCCATCAGCGTGAAGTAGAGGCCCTTGCGCTGCTGAGGGCCCTGCGCCTCGCGGCCGGTCCGGCGCTCGCCGCTGTCCGGCGGTGTTCGCATAGGTATGGCCGGTACCCGGCCACCGGTCAGCCAAACGGCCTGCCCGCCGGGCAGGCGCGCGTGCGAGGCCCGGGTGTGAGGTCTCCGGGGAGACGCTGGGCGGCGCCCCGGGCTGGGCGGCCCATTTCACAGGTTCTCGTCTGTGACACAAGGGGCGGCGAGGTGCCAGCCGTGACGCTGGTCTCTTCCCGCCCGCCCCTGTTACGTTGAAGCTTGCATGGGCGCATCGCCATCGGGAAGGGGGCGGGCGCATGCTCCGCTGCCGCCGGGTCCAGCCCGCCATGTCACCCGGCCGGGTGGTCCCCGCTGCGGTGACGAGCGGCCGAACCTCCGGCCCGGTTCGCACGCGGCCGCCCGGGCAGCAGCGGCTTGCACCGCAGTCAGTGTGCTCTGCGAGGTGAACCGGTGATCATGCCCGAGACGTCCGCTGCGGCTGCCCGGGCGGAGGGTGACCCCCCGTGACCGCGATCAGCTCCGCCGGGAGGGCGCGGCGAGAGCCGCGCCGGCCGCTGCTTCCCGGCCCGGCCGGGCTGGGTGCCCTTACCGTCTTCTCCGGCCTTGGCGCCCGGGACGGCTCACGTGACGCTGCGGGCCCTGGAGCATCTGGCGCCGATCTTCGCGCCGTGCGGAGCCGGTATGACCGCTGCCCGGTGACACGGTCACGGGGCGGCGCGTTGCCTTCCACCGGGCCGGACGCTGCGGTTAGCGTGCCGGGCATGCAAACGGTCCCCGGGAGGCCTTCCCCCGGCGGCGAGGAGAATCTGGCCGATGCTGCTGTGTGCGATCGGGCGCCTGGCCGGCGCCGCTAACGGGGGTTCGGCTGGCTCGCCCGCCCTGCTGGCTGCGGGTGCCGGGGTGGTAGCCGCGGCGACCCTGGCCGGGGCGTGGCTGGCGCGCCGGCCTGGTGATCGGCGGCAGGTGTGGTTCGGCGCGGCCGCGGGGGTGCTGCTGGTCATCGCGCTGATGCACCTGCTGCCCGACGCGTGGGCGGGCGCCCGGGACGCCGGGATGCCGACGTGGCTGGTACCCGTGGTCGCGGTGGCCTCGTTCGCGGTGAACATCGCAGTCAGCCGCGCCGGCTGTGCGTGCGCAGCCGGCGAGCAGCACGCTGGCGGCGGGAGTTCGGCCGCCGCGCTGGCCTTGCACCGTTTCCTGGAAGGGGCAGCGCTGGCGCTGGCCGGCCTGGTCACGGCTGCGGCGCTGGCGGTCCACGCCTTCGGGGAAGGCGCGGCTGTGGGTGCGCTGCTGCGCGCGCAGCCACGCCGGTTGGCGGCCTGGCTGACCGTCATGTGCCTCGGCCCCGCTGTCGGCGCGGTGGCCGCCGGCGCGATCCCGGCACTGGACATCGCCGAACCGCTGCTGCTCGCCATCGCCGCCGGGGTTCTGGCCCAGGCTGCCCGGATCAGCCTGCATGCCGCTTTCCGGCAAGCGCCGTCGGGATGGCGGTTGACGATCACGCCGGCGGCAGCCGTGGTCGTCTCGGCCTCGCTGACCGCGCTGGCCGTGTACGGGGCGGGCTGACGCGGGCTGAACAAGACGCCGGCGGGATGGGCGTGCCCTGGACAGGTAAACCAGGTCTGCGGCGCCCGGCCGGTTCAGGGGTCTGCCGGGCCGGCCGGAGTCGCGCCGTGCCGGCCAGCCCGGGCCGCGCAGCCCAAGCTCCTCAGCCTGCGCCGCGAACCGCTTGCTGCGGTAGCGGGCTGCCCTCCGCCGGGGTGTGTGTGATGCCGCGGACGGCGGGCGGCGCGTGGGCGGCTTCGTGCGGCATCACCTCGGCGACGGTCCGCCCGCCCGCCGGGGTCCGCCCGCCCGCCGGGGTCTGCCCGCCCGCCGGGAACAGCCTTCCGGCGGCGACCAGCCCGGGGCGCGCTGCCCGGCCGTAAGGCCGGCGATCCACCGCCGCGGCCAGTGGCGGCCGCAGCCGCAACCTTCCGGGATTCCGTCGTCCCCGTGCTGCCGCGACGGGCCCTCTCGTGGCATCTGAGCAGGAAAGCCTGGCAAGTTGCACCGTTATGCCTGAAATGTGGCTTTTATTGATGCAAATCCGTTCTAACGGAAAGTTATGTGTTGACAGAGGTTCTCCGATGATGTTTTTTAAATGTGCCACATGTGAAGAGACTGTTCTGCTGTGGGTGGGCATGATGAAAATCAGCAGGTGGATGCGATCCGCCGTCGTGCCGGCGGTCAGTGCCGCCGCCCTGGCCACCGCGATGCTGCCGCAGGCAGCCCAAGCGGCCCAGGGCGCACAGGCAGGCGCCGTGCAGAGCCGGGCCGTGCAGAGCCGGGCGGCGCAGGGCCAGGCGGCGGCCCGCCCGATGACTCCGTCCGGCAGCGACGCCTCATGCCCACCCACCAGCAAGGCCGCGGCGGGCTCGTCCACCCTCGGCGCGCCGGCCGGGGTCAGGGCGATCGGCGGCCCGCGGTCGGCGACGGTGGTGTGGTGCCCGCCGGCCAGCGGCGCGGGCTCGGTGACGAGTTACACGGTCACCGCCTCCAACGGCCAGCAGGAGACGGCCGCGGTGCCGAACGACTGGGCGATCTTCGGCAACCTGACCGACGGCACCTCCTACACGTTCACGGTCAAGGCCAACACGAAGAGCGGTGCCAGCGGCCCCGCCGCGACCTCGAACGCGGTGACGCCTGCGCCGGTCCCGCCGCCGCGCAACGTCCTGCTCGGCACGCCGCAGAAGGTCGGCTACGACCAGTACTCGCTGACGATCGGCGGCAGGCGGGTGTTCATCACCGCGGGCGAGTTCGACCCGTGGCGGACACCCTCGCCGTCGCTGTGGCTGGACGACCTGGAGAAGATGAAGGCCGACGGCTACAACGCCGTCACCGCCTACTTCGACTGGGACTACCACTCGCCGTCGCCCGGCGTCTACGACTTCACCGGCGTCCGGGACGTCAACGAGTTCCTCAACATGGCCCAGGAGGCGGGCCTGTACGTGATCGCACGGCCCGGCCCGTACATCAACGCGGAAACCGACGGCGGCGGCATCCCCGCCTGGGTGCTCACCTCGCCGAACGGCTACCGGATCGACCACGAGCCCTACCTGTCGGCGGCCCTGCAGTGGTACTCACAGATCGACCCGATCATCGCCGCGCACCAGGTCACCAGGGGCGGCGACGTGATCGCCTACCAGATCGAGAACGAGTACGCGACGCACGGGCACGACGCCGAGCAGTACATGCAGGACCTGGAGAACCAGGCCAGGTCGGACGGGATCAACGTACCCCTCACGTTCAACATCTGCTGCGGCGCGGAGACGTTCACCTCGGGTCTCGGCGCGGTGAACATCAGCGGCACCGACAACTACCCGCTCGGCTTCAACTGCGCCAACACCGGCAGCTTCGGGCAGCCGTACGGCTATCCCGCCTTCCCGGGGGAGCCGATGTACCTGCCGGAGTTCCAGGGCGGCTCGTTCGACGGCTGGGGCGGGGCCGGCTACGACGACTGCTACACGATGACCGGCCCGGCCTTCGAGAACGTCTACTACAAGAACAACATCGCCCAGGGCGTCACCATGCAGTCCAACTACATGGGCGTGGGCGGGACGAACTGGGGCTGGCTGCCCGCGAACTTCATCTACACCTCCTACGACTACGGCGCGGCCATCAGGGAGACAGGCGAGATCGGCACCCCCGCCAACCCGGACGGCATCGCCGGGTCCAAGTACGGGGAGAACAAGCTCATCAACGACTTCGAGACCTCGGTCGCCCCGCTCACCGAGACGGCGGGGGTGGCCGCGCCCACCCCGGACAACCCGGCGGTCACCGCGATGGCGCGCGCCAACCCCGCGGACCGGACGCAGTTCATCTACCTGAGGCAGGCCGACGCCACCTCGACGGCCACGGTGAACACCAGGCTCGGCAACGTGAACGTCGACGAGGCCGCCGGATATACCTACGACGACACCAACCCGGCACTGCAGTACTCCGGCGACTGGACGCACGCCGGGCCCAGCGCCGGGTACACCAACGGCGACTACGACAGCACCGAGTCGTGGTCCATGCAGGCCGGCGCCAGCATGACGGTGTCCTTCTCCGGCACCGCGATCGAGTGGATCGGCCCGAAGAACACCAACGGCGGCATCGCCGACGTGTACATCGACGGCACCCTGGCCGGCACCGTCGACACTTACGCGCCCGGCGGCAAGGAGTTCCAGCAGGTCCTGTTCGACAAGGCCGGGCTCACCCCGGGCAGCCACACGCTGAAGATCGTGGTGACCGGGCAGAAGAACCCCGCGTCCACCGCCGATACCGTGGTGATCGACGCGGTCAACGTCCCATCCGCCGCCCAGCAGGCCGACTACTACCCGGTCATCCCGCAGAGCGGCACGATCACGCTGCAGGGCCGGGATGCGAAGATGCTGGTGGCCGGCTACGACTTCGCCGGCCAGCACCTGGTCTACTCCACCTCCGAGCTGATGACGCAGGCGTCCATCGGAGGGCGTGCGGTCGCCCTGCTCTACGGCCCGGATGGCACCGACGGCGAGACCGTGCTGCGGTACGCGAGCCAGCCGGCGGTGAAGACGCTGTCCGGCTCCATCCAGGCGACCTGGGACGCGTCCCGCGGTGACCTGCGACTCGACTACACCCACCACGGCCTCGCCGAGGTGGAGGTCTCCGGCGGCGGCCGCCCGCCGCTGCTGCTGCTCATCGCGGACACCACCACCGCCGAGGGGTTCTGGCCCGAGCAGACCTCCGCGGGACCGGTGCTCGCCGAGGGCGGTTACCTGGTGCGCACCGCCGCGGCGCGCGGGGGCACGCTGGCGCTCACCGGCGACACCTCCAAGGCTGGCCCGCTGACCGTGTGGGCGCCTCCCGCCATCCGTTCGGTGACCTGGAATGGCCAGGCGGTCGCGGTCACCCATGGCAGGGACGGCTCGCTGAGCGGGACCGTCCCCGGGCCCGCGCCGGTGCACCTGCCGGCCCTCACCGGCTGGCGGTTCGCCGCCGGGGCACCCGAGGCCCAGCCCGGCTTCGACGACAGCTCGTGGACGCTCGCCGACCACCCGGTCTCGAACGCCAGCTCACCGTCCACGCCGGTTCTCTACGCCTCCGACTACGGGTACGACCACGGGTTCGTGTGGTACCGCGGGCACTTCACCGCCACCGGCAGCGAGACCGGCGTCACCCTGACCGCCGACGGTGAGTCGCCGACGGGCGCCTACTCGGTGTGGCTGAACGGCGCCTTCCTCGGCTCCGGCGCCGCATCCGGCCCGCAGACGCAGACGTTCGCCTTCCCGGCAGGCGCGCTGCGCCCCGGCAAGGACAACGTGATCGCGGTCCTTGTGGAGAACACCGGCAACCCGGAGGGCCCGTCGGGTGAGAAGGCCGGGCTGTACAGCGCCGCCCTGGCCGGCTCGCAGGCGCCTATCACCTGGAAGCTGATGGGCGACAAGGGCGGCACGACCCTGCAGGACCCGGTACGCGGGATCATGAACCCGGCGGGCCTGTACGGGTCCAACCACGGCTGGGACCTGCCCGGCTACCCCGCCCGCGGCTGGCAGCCGGTCTCGCTGCCCGACCACTGGGCCGCGCGCGGCGTCCCGCCGGGGATCGGCTGGTACCGCACCAGCTTCTCGCTGCACCTGCCGCGCGGCAGCTACGTACCGGTCGACCTGCAGATCGGCGGTCCCGGGCCGGGCGCGGGAACCGCTGACTACCGGGCGTTCATCTTCCTGAACGGCTGGCTGATCGGCCGGTACGTCAACAACGTCGGCCCGCAGCACCAGTTCTACCTGCCCGCCGGCATCCTCAACGACCACGGCGCCAACACCCTCGCGATCGCGGTGTGGGGCCTGGACCAGGCGGGCGGCGGCCTCGGCCAGGTGAGCCTGGTCACAGCCGGCGACCAGGCGGGCGGCATCCCGGTGGCCCCGGTGGCCAGCCCCGGCTACAACGCAGCCACCTACGGGCCGCCCGCCGCCCCGCAGCCGACGCTCGCCGCCGTGCCGTCCACCACGCTCGCGACCAGCTCCTTCACGGTGAAGGAGACGCTGTCCGACCCGGGCCCCGCACCGCTGCGCAACGCCTCGCTGAGCCTGGCCGGGCCGGAGGGCTGGACGGTTTCACCGCCGGGCCCCGTGGCCGCAGGCAACGTCGCGCCCGGTGGTTCGGCGTCGGAGACGTTCACCGTGACAGCACCCACGTCGGGCCTGTCCCCGGGGGAGGTGGACCTGCTGGCCACCGCGACCTACCGGCAGGCGGGAGGCACGCAGACGCTGCTCAGCACCGCGCAGGTGCAGGTTCCCGCGCCCAGCCTGTCCGCGACGTTCAACAACACCGGCATCACGTCCAACTCGGACACGAACCCGTCGGCGGGCTTCCTCGGATTCGACGGGATCGGCACGACGTACTCGGCGGAGGGCCTCGCCGCGGACGGGCTGACCCCCGGCGCGACGGTGCACGCGGGCGGTCACACCTTCACCTGGCCCGACGCGGCGCCAGCCCAGCCCGACAACACGATGGCGCAGGGCCAGACGATCACGGTCTCCGGCTCGGGGGCCAGCCTCGGGTTCCTCGCCGCGGCGAACAACTCGCCGGAGACCGGCACCGGCACGATCTACTACACCGACGGCACCAGCCAGCCGTTCACGCTTCAGGTGGGGAACTTCTGGTACCCGCCGGGGCAGAACGGGAACCCGCCCAACGTGCAGGTGGCCGCGGTGAACTACGCCAACTACCCCTCCGGCTCCTCGGGGCATACGGTCTATGTCTTCGAGCAGTCCGTGCCGCTGGCGGTCGGCAAGACGGTCGAGGCCGTGACCCTGCCCAGCCTCGGCAGCGTGGCCGGCTACAACCCGGCGCTGCACATCTTCGCGATAGCGGTCGGCTGAAACGGGGACCCGGCGCAGGGTAATTGCCCTCGAATAGTATGATTTGACCGATAGCGTGGTTGCCGGGCACCCGCTGGGCCTGGCTGACCTGCGGTGACGTGGACGCGGCCTGGGCACCGGGATAAGCTCGGTACATCGTGCTTCCCACGGCAGGAGGGTGCGCTGCTATGAGCAAGCAGGCACGGCTGACGGAGCCGCTTGTCCGGGACAACGGGGGGCTGAGGCCAGCTTCATGGGACGAGGCCCTCGACCGCGCGGCAGCCGGGTTCGCGGCCGCCAGGGACCGTGACGCGACGAAGTCGTTCGGCATGTTCAGCTGCTCCAAGGCCACCAACGAGATGAACTATGCTGCCCAGAAGTTCGCCCGGGCCGTGATGGGCAGCAACAACATCGACAGCTGTAACCGCACTTGACACGCTCCTAGCGTCGCCGGTCTGGCGGCGGTGTTCGGGGCCGGTGGCGGCACCAGCTCCTACCGGGAGGCGGAAGATGCCGACCTCCTCGTCCTGTGGGGGTCGAACGCGCGCGAAGCGCACCCGATCTTCTTCCACCATGTGCTGAAAGGGGTCCGCCGGGGCGCCCGGCTGTACGCGGTCGATCCCAGGCGGACGTCGTCGGCGCAATGGGCGGACGCGTGGCTCGGCATCAACGTGGGGTCTGACATCTCGCTGGCGAACGCCATCGGCCGGGAGATCATCCACGCGGGCCTGGTAAACGAGACGTTCGTGCGCCGGGCCACGACCGGCTTCGATGCGTACGCGGCAGCGGTGGAGGCCTACCCGCTGGAGCGCGCCGAGCGCGACACCGGCGTGCCCGCGAGGGTCATCCGCCGGCTGGCGCACGAGTACGCCAGGGCCGGCCGGGCGCAGATCTGCTGGACCCTCGGTATCACCGAGCACCACAACGCGGCCGACAACGTGTTCGCGCTCATCAATCTGGCCCTGCTCACCGGCCATGTGGGCCGCTACGGATCCGGCCTGGTCCCGCTGCGCGGCCAGAACAACGTGCAGGGCGGTGGCGACATGGGCGCCATCCCCAACAAGCTGCCCGGATTCCAGGACGTGAAAACCGACCTGGCCGCCCGGGCCCGGTTCGAGGCCGCCTACGGCGTCCCGCTGCCGCCCGAGCCGGGCTGGCACCTGTCGCAGATGTTCGAGGCCATGGAACGGGGCGAGCTGACGGCCTGCTACATCGTCGGCGAGAACCCGGTACGCTCCGAGGCCGACACCGGCCGTGCCCGCAAGCTCCTGTCCGGGCTCGAGCACCTGGTCGTCCAGGACATGTTCGTCACCGACACCGCGCAGCTCGCTGATGTCGTGCTGCCGGCCACAGCCACCTGGTGCGAGGCCGAGGGCACCGTGACCTCCAGCGAGCGCCGCGTGCAGCGGGTGCGCAAGGCCCTGGAGCCGCCGCCCGGAGCGCGCGACGACATCGAGATCATCTGCGAGATCGCCCGGCGCCTGGGCACCGACTGGGGCCATCTGTCCGCCGAAGACGCATGGAACGAGCTGCGGACGCTGTCCCCGATGCACGCGGGCATGAGCTATCAGCGGCTGACCGAACGTGGCGGCATCCAGTGGCCGTGCTACGACGAGCAGCACCCGGGCGAGATGTTCCTGCACGCGCGGCTGTGGGAGGAAGACCCGGTCAAGCGCGGGGAGCCCGCCCCGTTCACGCCGGTGGAGCAGGAGCCGCCGGTGGACGAGCTGTCCGGTGAATACCCGATCCGGCTCACCACCGGGCGACGGCTGGACTCGTTCAACACCGGCGTGCAGTCCGGTCAGTACGCGACGCCGATACGGCGCCCGGAGACGCTCAACCTCTCACCCGAGGACGCGAGCCGCCTGGGCTTCGCCGAGGGCGAGAAAGCAAGGATCTCCTCACGCCGCGGGTCGATCATCGCACCCGTTCACGTGGACGCCACCCTCCGCGAAGGACTTGCTTTCATGACCCTGCACTTCCCGGAGCAGGTGGCGACCAACGTGCTCACCGTGGATGCCTGGGACCCGAAGTCCGGCACGGCCGAGTTCAAGGCGACCGCGATCCGCGTGGACAAGCTGGAGGGCGCCGAGGGCACGGCACCCGAGCCGGAGCGGCAGGAGGTGGGCGCCTAGTGGACCTGCGGCTGTCCGCGGCGGTCGCCGCGACCGGTGAGGAACGGGCAGCGGTCGCGTCGGTGCTCGGCCCCACGGAGACGGGCTGGGAAGGCGGGCAGCGCCGGGCAGCCGACGGGCACGTCGCGTTCGGCGGCCGCGCGGCGCGGTCCCGGCGGCACCTGCTGCTTCCCGTGCTGCACGCACTCCAGGAGCGGGTCGGCTGGATCAGCCCCGGCGCGCTGGACCACGTCTGCGAAAGGCTCACA
>Ga0209061_1004928_pt1 | contig 12259 bp, 13 predicted proteins | sample Coa_R1_10_FD_187157 | JGI IMG/M metagenome (GOLD analysis project Ga0209061, IMG submission 187157) | Surface soil microbial communities from Centralia Pennsylvania, which are recovering from an underground coalmine fire - Coalmine... | ecosystem: Environmental > Terrestrial > Soil >...
GGTGTAGATGGCTTCCTGCCACTTCGACAGCGAGAACAACGCCATCTGGGTAACGGCAGCGCCGTCAGCAGCAACAGGCTCCTCGGTCGTTGGTCCGATGTGATCGCCGAGAAGCTGGTTGCTGCCTTCGCCGGTTTTCTTCGCGGTCGACGACGTGTTCAGCGCGATGCTGTTGACCATCGCGTCGAAGCGTTCGTCGTGGGAACGCAACGCGTTCAGCACTTGCCAGACCACCTTGAACCGGCGGTTGTCGGCCAGCGCGGTCGACGGCTCGACTCCGGCGGGCACCGCCACCGGCAAGATCACATAGCCATAGTCTTTGTGCGGCGCTTTGCGCATCACCCGGCCTACCGACTGCACCACGTCGACCACCGAATTGCGCGGATTGAGGAACAGCACCGCATCGAGCGCAGGCACGTCCACACCTTCGGACAGGCACCGGGCATTGGTCAGGATGCGGCATTCGTCTTCGGCGACAGGGGCTTTCAACCACGACAGCTTGGCGTCACGGGCCAACGCATTGAAGGTTCCGTCGACGTGCTCCACCACACATTTCAGTCCGCGGTTGGTGTCGTCGACCTGTGGGCCAACTTCGTCGAGCAGGTCTTGATACGCCTCGACCACTTTGGGGAACATCTCGGCGATCTGCTTGGAGGTGGCGATGTCTCGTGCGAACGCGACGGCCCGGCGCATCGGGAGCTCGGCGCGAAACTCGAACCGTCCGGCGCGGTTCCGGCGCGCTTGGCCAGCCCGTTCCAGCAGCCGACGATCTTCGACGCGTCATCCAGCATCAGTTCATGGCCGTGTGCTGCGAGGTCTTGCTGCAGGCGCGGTGCGATGACCGACTCGTCGATGGTCAACACCAGCACCTTGTAGTCGGTGAGCAGTCCGCGCTCGACAGCCTCACCGAAGGTCAATCGATGAAACTCCGGGCCGAAGGTGTGCTCGTCATCCATCGACACGAGTTCGGCCGAATGCTGGTCGGCTTTGTCCTTGACGTTCTCGTCGAAAATCCTTGGTGTGGCGGTCATGTAGAGTCGGCGCGCCGCTTTGAGATAGTCGGCGTCGTGCACCCGAACGAAGTTGGACTCGTCGTCGCCGGCCAGCGTCACCCCGGTGGTGCGGTGCGCCTCGTCGCAGACCACCAGATCGAACTCGTCGACCCCGAGACCCTGAGCCTGCGCCACGACGGGCAGCGACTGGTAGGTGCAGAACACCACCGTCAACCCCTGCGCACGCTTGCGGTGCTCCATCTCGTGTGTGAGCAACTGCGGATCGGTGGTGACCGGGATCGGCACGTCGTGGACGTTGTAGTCCTCGGTCGATCGCGACACCTTGGTGTCCGAGCAGACCGCGAATGCCCGTAGGTCCAGCTCGGACTGCGCGGTCCATTCCCGCAGGGTTTGGCTCAGCAGCGAGATCGACGGCACGAGAAACAGAATGCGTGCGCTTCCGCCCTTTTCGGCGGCCACACGTTCGGCGATCTTCAGCGCGGTGAACGTCTTACCGGTCCCGCAGGCCATCACCAGCTTGCCGCGGTCGTTGCCCACACCGAACCCACGGAACACCGCATCGATCGCCTGCTCCTGGTGCGGCCTTGGGCCGTAGCGTTTGGCCGGCGACAGGTTCACCTGTATCCGGCCCTGCGGCCAGGCGATGTCCCAGTCGATCGGTGATTCGGCAATTTCAGCGAGCCCGATCCGCTGCACCGGCTTTGTCTGGCCATCCAGCGCATCCTCGGCGTTCGGGCTCCACCGGTCGGTGGTCGAGATGATCACCCGGTTGTTGAACTCCAACTTGCCGGATGCGGTGAAGAAAGAATCGATGTCTTCCTTCCGCAGGGTGTGCGTTGGCTCGTAGAACTTGCACTGGATCGCGGTGTACTCACCAGTGTCACGCTCGCGGGCCACCAGGTCGATGCCGATGTCGGGCTTGCCCTTGCGACCCGGCCAGTCGATCCAGCGCCAAACCGCGTCGTATTGCTGCGAAAGCATCGGATCCAGCTCGAAGTAGCGCACCATCAACTGCTCGAACAAGGTGCCGCGCTCGGAGTTCGACGGCGCCTTACGGAAAGCCTCAATGACCTCGTGTACGGATCCCATTACCGCCCGATCCCTTCACCCGCCGATACCGATGTCGATGAACATACTGCGCCCCACCGACAACGCGGTCAGCTTATTGACGTCGAGAAATTCCAGCACGGGCCGCCACGTCCGACGGAGCGGCCGCTAACTGATTGGCGCGAGCGCTATAGGGACACGCCCAGTAACGCGTCCACCGCAGTCGCCACCGCCTGCGGCGCGTCGGCATCGTGGCCGCCGTAGTCGAGCGCATCGGTGACCCAACCGTCAACTGCGGCAAGGGCTTTGGGAGTATCCAGGTCGTCGGCCAGGTAGCGGCGCAGCCGGGCGATGGTGTCGGCAGCGTCCGGGCCGGCGGGCAGCGCGGTCGCGCTGCGCCACCGGTGCAGCCGCGCGGTGGCCTCGTCGAGCAACTGGGCGGTCCAGTAGCGGTCGGCGCGGTAGTGCCCCGCCAGCAGGCCCAGCCGGATCGCCGACGGCTCGACGCCCTGGGCGCGCAACGCCGACACCAGCACCAGGTTGCCGCGGCTCTTGGACATCTTGTGGCCGTCCCAGCCGATCATGCCGGCGTGCACGTAGTGGCGGGCGAATCGCCGCTCGCCGCTGACACATTCGGCGTGCGCGGCGGTGAACTCGTGATGCGGGAAGATCAGGTCGGTGCCGCCGCCCTGGATATCCAGGCCGGTGCCGATGCGGCTGAGCGCGATCGCCGCGCACTCCACGTGCCAGCCCGGCCGGCCGGGGCCGAACGGCGACTCCCAGCTGGGCTCGCCCGGGCGTGAGGCCCGCCACATCAGCGCGTCGAGCGGATCGGTCTTGCCCGGGCGGTCTGGGTCGCCCCCGCGTTCGGCGAACAACGCCAGCATGGTGTCGCGGTCGTAGCCGGACTCGTAGCCGAATTGCAGTGTGGCGTCGGCGCGGAAGTAGACGTCGGGGTAGTCGCCGTCGACGAGGTAGGCCGCCCCGGATGCCAGCATCTTTTCGACGAGTTCGATGACCTCGTCGACGGCTTCGGTCGCTGCGACGTACTCGCGCGGCGGCAACACCCGCAGCGCCGTCATGTCGTCGCGGAACAGCGTGACCTCGCGGGCCGCGAGGTCACGCCAGTCCACCCCGTCACGCTCGGCGCGCTCGAAAAGCGGATCGTCGACGTCGGTGACGTTCTGCACGTAGTGCGCGTCATGCCCGAGGTCGAGCCACAGCCGATGGATCAGGTCGAACGCCAGGTAGGTGGCGGCATGCCCGAGATGGGTGGCGTCGTAAGGGGTGATCCCGCAGACGTACATCGTGGCGGTGGGCCCGGCCGCGACCGGGCGTACCTGGCGGTCGGAGGTGTCATACAGCCGTAGCTGCGGGCCGCGTCCCGGCAGCGCCGGCGGCGGTACCGAAGGCCAGGACTGCATACCGTCGACTTTAAGCGTCGGCTCAGCCGGCCAACCGGATGGCACCCACGTTGAACGGCCGCGACCCGTCCCCCTCGCCGCTCCGCGGCTGGGGGTGCCCCAGCGCCCGGCTACGCCGCGCTTGCGATCGCCGCCGGTTGGATGGCGGCGACCCGCTGCGCCCGGCTACGCCGCGCTTGCGATCGCCGCTAGGAGCACATCGGCCAGCTCCGGGCGGCACATCAGGAAGTCGGGCAGATACGGATCGGGCCGGTTGTAGACCAGCTCCGAGCCGTCCAGCCGCGATGCGTGCAAGCCCGCCGCCAGCACCACGCCGGCCGGTGCGGCCGAATCCCATTCCCACTGCCCGCCGGCGTGGACATACGCGTCGACGTCGCCGCGCACCACCGACATCGCTTTCGCCCCGGCCGAACCGATCGGCACCACCTCGACGTCGAGCCGCTCGACCAGCCGGTACAGCACCGCGGGCGGGCGGGTGGAGCTCGCGGTGATCCGGATCGGCCCGGAATGCGGCCTGCGACGGGCCGCTGTGTCGGCGCCGACGGTGTCGCTGCGGTACAGCTCCCCCATCGCGGGCAGCGCGACCGCGGCGTCGGTGATGGCCCCGTGCGGGCCGCCGTCGCGCCGCCACAACGCGACGTGCACGGCCCAGTCGTCGCGGCCGGGGGTGGAGAACTCGCGGGTGCCGTCCACCGGGTCGACGATCCACACCCGGTCGGCCCGCAACCGGGTCAGGTCGTCGTAGGCCTCCTCGGACAGCACCGCGTCGGCCGGCCGCTCGGCCCGCAGCCGCCGCAGCAGCAGCGTGTTGGCGTACGCGTCGCCGGCGTCGCCGAGGCGCCACGGATGGTCGAACCCGACCTCGTCGCGCACCGCCAGCAGCAGCCGCCCGGCGTCGGCGGCCAGGTCGGCGGCCAGCGCCGCATCGGTCAACTCCGGGCTCACCCGGTCCAGTATTGCCAATGCTCAGCGGTTTTCCGCAATCCAGTCGCTGGTGAAGCCCAGAGTCGCAGCGATCCCCTCGTCGAGTTGGTCGCCGACAAGGTTTTCGATCTGCCCGCCGATCAACGGGACCTTGACCGCCACCGTCACCGCAACACTCAACCGGGACCCGCTGCGAATCGGCACCAGCAACGCTTCCGCGAACGCCGACGCCCGCAGGCCGCGGACGGTCACCTCGACCTCGCCGCGCACCTGATCGCCGACCCGACTCCACGCCTCGTTGTGCACCATCCTCAGATCGCCGCGCTGGAACCGGGCGATCGGTTTGGGAAGCTCGACGCGGACGAGGCTGGCCGTGACGGTCACCGCGACGCGACCGGCTGGGTCGACGGCCAATGAGTCCAGGGTGACGGCGCCGTCTCCGGCGGCCAGCCGCGCCCGCCAGTAACGCTCGTCGCCGAACGCGGCGAGGATCTCGTCGGCGCCCGCCGGCGAGTCCACTGACACGTCGAATGACCGTGGCATGACCGCCCTAGAACGCCGGCCAGGGAATGGGGCGGTGCCGGTCCGGGCTGGGCATCACCGGGTTGTCCAGCAGCGCGCGAGCCCGCAACCGCAGCGCAGCGATCTCGGCGGCGGTGATGTGTTCGGCCAGCTGGTCGCACAGCGACCCGTTCAAGGCATCGACCAGGTGGGCCACCGCGTCCAGCGTGTCGTCGTCGACGGGTTTGCCGGCCCAGCCCCACAGCACGGTGCGCAGCTTGTCCTGCGCATGCAGGCACACTCCGTGGTCGACGCCGTAGACGTCGCCGTCGACGCCGCGCAGGACGTGCCCGCCCTTGCGGTCGGCGTTGTTGACCAGGATGTCGAACACCGCCATCCGCCACAGCCGGATGTCGTCGGCGTGGACCAACGCGACTTCGTCGCCGGCGTAGTCATACGCTCGCAGCACCGGCAGATAGCCGGGCGGCAACCTGTCGGCCGGAACAAGGTCGACCAGGTCTGGTCCCGGGCCCGGGTCCGAGCCGGGTGCGTCGCCGGGTTGATCGACCCAGCGCTGCAGCATGCCCGGACCGGCCGGTCCGTAACGAATGATGGTGTACGGCACGATGTTCCAGCCTAACTGCGTCGAAACCAGGTAGGCCCCGAGCTCACGGCCGGCCAGCGTGCCGTCGGGGAAATCCCACAGCGGCTGCTCGCCCGCGACCGGCTTGTAGACGCAGTGCACGCTGCGCTCCCCCAGCGTCGCTTCGCACAGAAAAGTCGCGTTGCTGGCCGAGCGGATGCGTCCGAGGACCGTCAGCTCGCCGCGCCGCAGCACCTCACGATCGTCAGCCCTCGACGTCATCGTCAGACCCGAGCAACGCGCTACGCCGGTAGCCGTTGGTGCGCGCACAGATGTGTCCGTCCGGGTCCAGCGGTTCGTCACAGAGCGGGCAGGGCGGACGGCCCGCGGAGATGACGAGGTTGGTGCGAGTTGCGAACTGCCGCGCCGACTCCGGCGTCAGGAAGACCCGCACGGCGTCGGGACCCTCGTCGGTGTCGTCGAGCACGACCGACGCATCGAACTCGGTGTCGGTGACGGCCAGCAGCTCCACCACCACGGTCTGCGCCTCGGAATCCCAGCCGAGGCCCATTGTGCCGACCCGGAACTCGGCGTCGACCGGGGTGATCAACGGGCTGAGGTCCTCGACCTCGGTGGTCTCCGGCGGCACCGGGGTGCCGAAGCGACGGTTGACCTCGAGCAGCAGTGCACCGATGCGCTCGGCGAGCACCGCGACTTGCTGCTTCTCCAGTACCACCGACACCACGCGCGAGTCGCCGACCGCTTGCAGGTAGAACGTCCGGTTGCCGGGCTGGCCGACGGTCCCGGCGACGAAGCGGTCGGGTGTACGGAAGACGTGAATTGCGCGGGGCATGGCATCTCCCAAAATACCGGCAGTTGCCGCTGTGTCGTAATGCCTTCAGTCGGTCGAGCCGCCGACCACGGCGTCGCTCGGCGGCGCTTCGCCATCTGGCGACGGCGGCGCGGTCAGCGCCGATGTCAGCCGCGCGCCGGTGTGATTGACGTGCATCACGAATGGGCGCAGTTGCGTGTAGCGGATCACACTCATTGACGCGGGATCGGCAGTGACGCGCTGGAAACCGTCCAGGTGCAAACCCAGCGCGTCCGCGACGACGGCCTTGATCACGTCGCCGTGGGTGCAGGCCACCCACAGCGCGTCGCCGCCGAGCTCGTCGGCCAGCCGCCGGTCGTGGTCGCGCACCGCGGCCACCGCACGAGTCTGCACCTGCGCCAAACCCTCCCCGCCCGGGAACACCGCCGCGCTGGGATGCGCCTGCACCACCGCCCACAGCGGCTCCTTGGCCAGGTCGGCGATCTTGCTACCCGTCCAGTCGCCGTAGTCGACCTCGGAAAGGCGTTCGTCGACGACGGGCTGCAGGCCCAGCGCCCCGGCCAGCGGTTCGACCGTGCGCCGGCACCGCAAAAGCGGCGAGCACACCACCGCCCGGATCGGCAGTTCGGCCAGCCGGTCGATCAGGCCGGCGGCTTGCTCGCGGCCCTTGTCGTCGAGGTCGACGCCCTCGGAACGGCCGGCCAACACGTGTGCGGTGTTGGAGGTGGATCGCCCGTGCCGCAACAGGATGACGGTCATATCGCCGCCACGGTTCCGGTTGCCAGCAGGATCAGCACGGTCACCCCGGCGATTATCCGGTAGCCGACGAACCAGTACATGTTGTGGCGCACCAGAAACCGCAGAAGCCACGCCACTGCGAACAACCCGACGACAAAGGCGATGACCGTCGCCACCAGCAGTTGCGGCCCGGTGGCGCTCATCCCCTCGCTCACCGGATGGAAGGCGTCGGGCAACGAGAACAGCCCGGAGGCGAAGACGGCGGGGATGGCCAGCAGGAAACCGAACCGGGCGGCCAGCTCGCGCTCGAGACCGAGAAACAGCCCGGCGCTGATCGTGGCCCCGGACCTCGACACCCCGGGAACCAGCGCCAGCGTCTGCGCAAAACCCACGACGACCGCGTCGCGCCAGCCGAGCTGGTCGATGTGGCGCGTCTGCCGCCCGAGGTACTCCGCCGCCGCGATCACCGCCGAGAACACCACGAGCGCCGTCGCCACCACCCACAGGTTGCGCACGCCCGAGCGGATCTCGTAGGTGAACACCAGACCCAGCACGCAGATCGGGATGGTGCCGATGATCACGTACCAGCCCAGCCGGTAGTCGGCGCCGCGGTGGGCTTTGACAACCAGGCCGTTGAACCATGCCCTGACGATGCGAACGATGTCGCGGGCGAAATACACCAGCACGGCGAGCTCGGTGCCCAGCTGGGTGACGGCGGTGAACGAGGCGCCGGCGTCGCAGTCGAACATCAGCCGCGAAACGATCGCCAGGTGGCCCGACGAGGACACCGGAAGGAACTCGGTCAATCCCTGCACCACGGCCAAAACGATTACCTGCCACCAAGACATCGCCGCCGTCGCAGACACGACGACGACCGTACCTGGTGCGTCCGGCGGGACTAGACGGGCTCGGCGACGGCGACCGAGTCACGCACCGCGGCGGCAAGGCTGCGCTCGTCGGTGATGTCGATGTCGACCACGCTTCGCCTGGACCTGGCGATCACGTCCTCCGGCTGCGGAACCGGCCCGGACAGCCGCGGCCGGTAGACCTCGACCAGCAGCCACCGCCGTTCGATGCGGAAGGCGAAACTGCGGCCATCCCCGACGTGCCCGAATCCACTTGCGAACGCCCTGGCCGGGAAGACCCCGGTCCACATGTCCTCGATGACGAAATCCGAGTCGGCGTATTGACGGTCTTCGGCGACGGTCATGCGACGACCATACCTTTCCGAGCACCCGTGCCATCCGTGACGGGGCCGGGCGGCACCCGGCAATGTTCCTTAGAATCGGACTCCAATCCGACTACCCGTCGCATACCTCGAGAGTTACCCGTTGGCCCGACTTTGTAAACCGGCGGTTCACCGGCGCGCCGCTGGCCTGCTGGTTTTATTGATCGTGGCCGCGGGCTGCTCGAAGACGCTGGACACCGCTCCACCGACGGTCCAACCCGCGCAGCCGGCCGAATCGCCGCAGGTGTCGAGAGCTCCGGCGGGCATGGTGCGGCCACTGGACAGCCATCCGCAGACTGCGATCTTCGATAACCGCACCGCCGCGCTGGTATTGCTGACGCCCGGATCGCCTGCCACGGTCACTGTGCTGGGCACCGGGGAAACGCCGCCGCGGGTCATCGCCCTGCCCGGGCAGGCCAGCGCCTTGACCGGCGACGGGGCGGGCCGGGCCTATCTGACCACGCGCGGCGGCTACTTTGTCGTCGACCTGTCCGCCGGCCACGTCTCCCGAGCCGACATCGGCGACGCACGAGACATCGATTTCACCGCGATCGCCCGCCGCGCCGATGACAAGCTGGTGCTGGGCACCGCCGACGGCACGGTCTACACGCTGTCCTCCGAAACAACGGTGGAGAACCGCTCCAAGATCGTTGGCCGCGTCGATTCCCTTGTAGCACAAGGAAATACCGTGGTCGTGTTGGATCGTGGGCAGACGTCGGTCACCACTATCGACGCCGACGGCACCGTCGGGCAGTCCTTGCGCGCCGGTCAGGGCGCCACCACGCTGGCCGCCGACCCGCTGGGCCGGGTGCTGGTGGCCGACACCCGCGGCGGCCAGCTGCTGGTATACGGCGTCGATCCGTTGATCTTGCGGCAGGCCTACCCCGTGAAGCAGTCACCGTACGGTCTGGCCGGGTCGCTCGGGCTGGCCTGGGTGTCACAAACCGCGGCGAATTTGGTGATTGGTTACGATCTGTCCACCGGAATCCCCGTCGAAAAGGTACGTTACCCAACCGTGCGGCAACCCAACACGCTGGCGTTCGACGACGCGTCGGGCACGCTGTATGTGGTGTCGGGTTCGGGTGCCGGGGTCCAGGTCATCGAGCACGCGGCGGGCTCCCGTTGAGCGCGGCGCGGCGTGGGCGGTTGCCGGCGGGCTGGGACGCCGAGATGTCAGACGAATACGAGTGGGCGCCGCTGCGCCTGCCACCGGAGGTCACCCGGCTCAGCGCCTCCACCCGGCTGTCCATCGAAGCGGAGTATCGCGGCTGGGAGCTGACCCGGGTGCGGCTCTACACCGATGGCAGCAGACGAGTCTTGTTGCGCCGCAAGAAGTCTCGCCTCGACCAGGGCGGGCGCCCCGACCAGCCCGCGCTTTGACGGTGTACGGCGCACTTCGCCGGGCGCTGTTCCTGGTGCCGCCCGAGCGCATCCACACGATCGTGTTCGCGGGGTTGCGCGGGCTGACCGCCGGCCCGCCACTGCGCCGGCCACTGCATCGGCTGCTGGCTCCTGCCGACCCGATACTGGCCAGCACGGTGTTCGGGGTGCGTTTCCCCGGCCCGCTCGGACTGGCCGCCGGCTTCGACAAGGACGGTGTCGGGCTCAGGACGTGGGGGGCCCTGGGATTCGGCTACGCCGAGGTGGGCACCGTCACCGCACAGCCGCAACCGGGCAACCCGGCGCCCCGGATGTTCCGGCTGCCCGCCGATCGGGCTCTGCTCAACCGGATGGGCTTCAACAACCGGGGTGCGGCCGCGCTGGCGGCCCGGCTGGCGCGCCACCGGCCCGACGTGCCGATCGGGGTCAACATCGGCAAAACCAAGACGGTCCCGCCCGAGCAGGCCGCCGACGACTACCGGGCCAGCGCCCGGCTGGTCGGCCCGCTGGCCTCGTATCTGGTGGTCAACGTGAGCTCGCCCAACACGCCCGGGCTGCGTGACCTGCAGGCGGTCGAAACGCTGCGGCCCATCCTGTCGGCCGTGCTGGAGGAGACGTCGACGCCGGTGCTGGTCAAGATCGCGCCGGATCTGGCCGACTCCGATATCGACGAGATCGCCGACCTGGCTGTCGAATTGGGCCTGGCCGGCATCGTCGCGACCAACACCACCGTCTCGCGCGACGGCCTTTTGACGCCGGACGTCGACCGGCTCGGTCCCGGCGGTATCTCCGGACCGCCGCTGGCGCGGCGGGCCGTCGAGGTGTTGCGCCGGCTCTACGGCCGGGTCGGTGACCGGTTGGTGCTGATCAGCGTCGGCGGCATCGAGACCGCCGCCGACGCCTGGGAACGCATCACTGCGGGCGCCTCGCTGCTGCAGGGGTATACCGGCTTCATCTACGGCGGGGGGTTGTGGGCCAAGCACATTCACGACGGGATCGCCCGCCGCCTGCACGACGGCGGGTTCGCGTCGATGAGCGAAGCCGTCGGCACTGCCAACAGCGCGTGAGCGTGCGCAAACCCGGAAATTTCCTCGGCGTGTCGCCCGGCGACACGCACGCTCGCGGATTTGGGGGGCTACCGCTGCTCGTAGGTGCCGTAGATGACGGCCCGAGCGATCGCGTGCTGGAACAGGTTGAATCCCAGGAACGCTGGGCTGGCATCCTCGCTGAGGTCGAGCTTCTCCACGTCCACCGCGTGCACGCTGACGTAGTAGCGGTGCGGCCCGTGCCCCGGCGGCGGCGCGGCGCCCACGTAGCGGCGCATGCCGGCGTCGTTCACCAGGGTCAGCGCGCCGCCCGGCAGCTCGCGGCCGTCGCCGACGCCCTCGGGCAGCTCGGTGACCGTCGCCGGCAGGTTCGCGACCGCCCAGTGCCAGAAGCCGGAAAGGGTGGGCGCGTCGGGGTCGTAGACGGTGACCGCGAAGCTGCGGGTCTCCTCCGGGAAGCCCGACCAGCTCAGGTGCGGGCTGGCATCCTCGCCGCCGGCGCCCATGATGCCGCTGATCTGGGCCGTCGCCAGCGGCTGCCCGTCGGTGATCGACTTCGACTGCAGCTGGAACGACGGCAGCTTGGGCAGCGTCGCGTACGGGTCGGGCGGTGTGATCATGATCAGTCCTCTCGTCTTTCCGGCTAGCAGTGTGTCAAAAAGCGCGACATCACGTCGGCGCCGAACCTCAGCGCGTCGACGGGTACCCGTTCGTCGACGCCGTGGAACAGCGCAGAGAAATCCAATTCCGGCGGCAACCGCAACGGGGTGAACCCAAAACAGCGAATTCCCAAGCGCGCGAAGGCCTTTGCATCAGTCCCGCCGGACAGCATATACGGCACCGTGCGGGCGTCGGGATCCACCGCCAGCAGCGCGGAGTTCATCGCGTCGACCAGGTCGCCGTCGAAACTCGTCTCATACGACGGCAGGTCGGTCACCCATTCGCGGGTGACGTCGGGCCCGATCAGCTCGTCGATCTCGGCCTCAAACGCGGCCTGGCGGCCAGGCAGCACGCGACAGTCCACCATGGCCTCGGCGATCGCTGGCACCACATTGGCCTTGTAACCGGCCTTGAGCATCGTGGGGTTTGCGGTGTCACGCAGCGTGGCCTTCACGATCCGGGCAATCGGCCCCAGCTTCTCGATCGCTCCCTCCAAGTCTGGGGAATCGGCGTCGAAGCTGTGCCCGGTCTCCTCACCGATCGCCGTCAAAAACTGCATGACGGTATCGGTGGGCACCAACGGAAACCGGTGACGGCCCAACCGGGCCACCGCCTCGGCGAGCGCGGTGACGGCATTGTGGTCGTGCACCATCGAGCCGTGCCCGGCGCGGCCGCGGGCGGTCAGCCGCATCCACTGCAGCCCCTTTTCGGCGGTCTCGATCAGGTAGAGTCGCCGCTCACCGCCTTCGCGGCGGGGCACGGTCAGCGAAAAGCCGCCGACCTCACCGACCGCCTCGGTGACGCCGTCGAACAGGTCGGGGCGATTGTCGACCAGCCAGTGCGAGCCGTATCTGCCGCCGTTCTCCTCGTCGGCGACGAAGGC
>Ga0209061_1004931_pt1 | contig 12258 bp, 13 predicted proteins | sample Coa_R1_10_FD_187157 | JGI IMG/M metagenome (GOLD analysis project Ga0209061, IMG submission 187157) | Surface soil microbial communities from Centralia Pennsylvania, which are recovering from an underground coalmine fire - Coalmine... | ecosystem: Environmental > Terrestrial > Soil >...
GGACGGCGTCGACGATGACGGCGTTGGGCATCGTTTCCCCTCTCCCGCGAGCTCGGTTACCGACGTTACTTCAGGCCCCAACGTCGCCTCCGCCGGCAAAGGGGATCGGCCAAGTCAGCAATTTGGGCGGTTGCGCTAGGCTGATGGCAACACTGCGGTCAGAGAGCGAGCTCGACCCATCCCACGGAGGAATGACATGGCTCTGCAGCTTGGTGACGAGGCCCCCGATTTCACGGCTGAGACCACCGAAGGCACCATCCGGTTTCATGAGTGGCTGGGTGACAGCTGGGGCGTGCTGTTCAGCCACCCCAAGGACTTCACCCCCGTCTGCACCACCGAGCTCGGCGCCGTCGCCAAGCTCAAGAGCGAGTTCGACAAGCGCAACACCAAGGTGATCGGCCTGAGCGTCGACAGCGTCGACAGCCACCAGGGCTGGGTCGGGGACATCAACGAGACCCAGGGCACGCAGGTCAACTTCCCGATCATCGGCGACCCCGACAAAAAGGTGGCCAACCTGTACGGGATGATCCACCCCAACGTGTCCGACACGGTCACGGTGCGGTCCGTCTTCATCATCGGCCCCGACAAGAAGCTCAAGCTGGAGATCACCTACCCGCAGAGCACGGGCCGCAACTTCCAGGAGATCCTCCGGGTCATCGACTCCCTCCAGCTCACCGCCAACTACCAGGTGTCCACCCCGGCCAACTGGGACGACGGCGGAGAGGTGATCATCTCCCCGGCCATCTCGGACGACGACGCGAAGGAGAAGTTCCCGAAGGGGTGGACGACCCTCCGCCCCTACCTGCGCCTAACGCCCCAGCCCAACCGCTGAGCGCCCGGCGCCTCCCGCCTCACCTGGGTGCCGGGTCCTGCAGCTCGCTGCGGGGTCCGGCACCTTCCGCGACCGGCCGGGCCAGGTGGCCGGCAGGGGCCGCTTGGCACAACTTCACGCCTTCACGTAGCCTGAACGGTGCCCGCGGGCAGCTTGGGCTGGCGCGCCACGCCGTCCGGCGATCGGCGAGGCCCCACCGAGTGCCAAAGCCGAGGAGGCAATGAGTGAAGCGTACTTACCAACCGAACAATCGCAAGCGAGCCAAGAAGCACGGCTTCCGGCATCGCATGTCGACGCGCGCCGGGCGGGCGGTGATCCGGTCACGCCGGCTCAAGGGCCGTGCCCGGCTGTCCGCCTGATCTGGCGGGTCGATCGTCGCGACACCTTCCTTGCCTTGCGGGCGGCGCGCCGCAGCCGCTCCGGACCGCTGACGGTGGCTTGGGTGCCGGGTGACCCGGCCGAGCCACCGCGGGTCGCGTTCGCCGTCGGACGCCGGGTCGGTCCCGCGGTGGCCCGCAACCGCCTGCGCCGCCGCCTGCGGTCGTGGCTGCGGGAGACCGCGGCCCCGGTGCCGGCGGGCGCATACCTGATCTCGGCCTCACCGGGCGCCACCGCCCTCGAGTACCGGCAGCTCGGCGCCGCCCTGGACACGGCGGTCACCAGGGCGACGACGCGCGCCGCCGACCGGCGGGGGTCGACGCCATGACTCACACGCACCCCCACCCCCACGTTCGCCCCCACTCCCCTGACCCGGTGGCCGCCCCGGCCGGCCCGCCCATCCCCCTCGCCGCCCGCATCGTCGTGGGAGCCATCCGCGGGTACCAGCTGGCCCGGGCCGGGCGGGTCTCGCCGTGCCGGTTCACCCCCACCTGCTCGCAGTACGCCGTCGAGGCCTTCACCCGTCATGGCGTCCGCCGCGGCCTGCGGCTGACGCTGGCGCGTCTGGTCCGCTGCCGCCCGGGCGGCCCCTTCGGCCTCGACCCTGTCCCCGAATGAGAGAGCGCTGATGCACCTCGCCGCCGCCGCTGGAGTAGTCAAAGCGGCCGCCAACGCCTGTTCGTCGCTGCCGGCCAGCGCACATACCACGCACTCGATCCTCAACCCGATCGCCAAGCCGATCGCCGAGGTCCTGGCCTTCTTTTACTCGCTGATCCCCAACATCGGGGTGGCGATCATCCTGCTGAGCGTCGTGTGGATGCTGCTGATCAGCCCGTTGACCCTCAAGTCGACCCGCTCGATGCTGGCCATGCAGAAGCTGCAGCCCCAGCTCAAGAAGATCCAAAACGAGCACCGCAACGACCGCCAGGCCATGTCGCAGGCGACCATGGACCTGTACAAGGAGCACAACGTCAGCCCGTTCGGCTCCTGCCTGCCGTCGCTGCTGCCCCTGCCGGTCTTCTTCGCCCTGTTCCGCGTCATCGACGGGCTCAGCCACAAGGTGCCGCTGCACCACGGCAGCCACGTCATGTGCCCGGCGCCGAGCTTCCTGTCGACCCACAGCGCCATCTACCACAGCATCGTGGCCGCCGGCGGCACGGTCAACGCCTTCGGGCTCGACCTGTCCAAGGACGCCCTGAGCAGCCACTCCTCGTTCCTGGCGGCCCTGCCCTTCTTCATCCTGCTGCTGATCATGATCGGCACGCAGTACCTGCAGACGGTGCAGCTGATGAGCCGCAACCCGGCCAACGCGGACAACCCGCAGGCCAAGATGATGAAGTTCCTGCCGATCATCTTCGGCGTCATCTGCATCCGGTTCCCCGCCGGTGTGATCCTTTACTACGCCGTCTCCAACCTCTGCCGGATCGGCCAGCAGAGCGCCATGTACCGCTTCGACCCCAAGGTCAAGGAGCTGGCCAACCGGGAGGCCATCGAGGTCGAGGCGGATGTCAAGCGCATCGAGCGGGGAGGCAAGACCTCCGCCCCGCCCGCGCCCCGCAGCCGGTTCCGGGAGCTGCTGGCCCAGGCACAGGCCGAGCGCGACCCCAACCGCAACCAACCGTCGACCGGTAACCGGCCGGGGCCGTCCAAGGCCGGCAGCGGGCCGGGCCGCGCCGGGGGCAGCAAGTCCGGCGGGCCGACCAGGTCCGGCAACGCCACCAAGGGCGGAGGCCCGGCCAAGAGCGGCAGCGCGGCCAAGTCGGGCAACCCGGCTCGGAGCGGCAATGCGCCTCGGAGCGGCAATGCGCCTCGGAGCGGCAATGCGCCTCGGAGTGGCAATGCGTCTCGGAGTGGCAACGCGGCCAAGAGCGGTGGGGCAGCCAAGTCCGGCGGCACTCCCAGGCCGGCCAACGCACCCCGCCCGGGTAACGCACCCCGTCCGGGCGGCGCCACCAAGGCCGGAGGGGCCAAGAAGGCCGGCTCGCCGGGCCGGCCCGCCGAAGCAGCCAAGGGCGGCGGTACTCCGGCCAAGTCCAGTGGTCCCCCTAGCGCCGGCAGTACCAACGCGACCGGCGGGTCCGGCAACCACCAGCCCTCGTCCGCCAACCGGCCTCCCGCGGCTGCCACCAACCGCGGCAACGGGGGCAACGGGTCCAACGGTGGGTCGTCAGGGAGTGATGGGCGGCCGATGGCCAACGGGACGTCCGGCTCTGGCTCGGGCGGGAGCCCGCCGACGCCGGCGACCACGGGCGCCGGCCAGACCCCGTCCCGCACGGGCGGCCGTACCGGCGCCCAGTCATCCCGCAACCGGCGACGGAAGGGCCACTGATGGAGTGGGTCGAGATGACCGGCCAGAGCATCGAGGAGGCCAAGGAGGCCGCCCTTGACGAGCTCGGCGTGGACGAGCAGGACGCCGACATCGAGGTCCTGGCCGACGTCAAGATGGGCTTGTTCGGCCGGGTGCGCAACCCGGCCCGGGTGAGGGCACGCATTCGCCCCACCACCCCGCGGGCCAAGGAGGATCGGCGGGACCGCCGGCGCCGCAACCGTACTGCCGCGGGGTCCGAGGCCTCGTCCGGGGGCGCCCGCAGCCGCAACGGGGGCCGGTCCGGCGGCGGTCGTGACAAGACGCCGGCCGGAGAGGCCGTCGGGTCGGGTGGCTCGGCCGGCTCCGGCCGCGTCGGGACCAAGGAACCGGCCAGCGCGCCCGCTCCCGCCGCCTCCGACGAATCCGGGTCGCCGGCGGAGGAAGCCGAGGCTCGAGCCAGCGGCTCCGGCAGCTCCAGCAAGCGCCGGTCGCGCCATCGCAGCAAGTCCAGCCGCCCCAGCCAGGCCGGCAGGGCCAGCTCTGAAACCGCCGCCGAAGCCTCGTCGGCGCCGGTGGACACCCCGACCAACGATGCTGCGGCACCCCCCGTTGCTGCGGCCGAGCGCCCGAGTGGGTCGCGCCGAGCGCGCCCCTCGCCGGCCCAACCCCTCGAACGGCATGCGGACCTCGACGACAACGAGGACCTGAGAGAAGGAGCAGACATGGAGGTTGCCCTCGACGAGCAGGCGGGAGTGGCGACAGAGTTTTTGAGCGGTCTGGTCGATCGCTTCGGGCTGCAGGCCACCCTCGAGGTGCAGCAGCCGGACGACGAGACGCTGTCGATCGAGCTCACGGGAGACAACCTCGGTCTGCTTATCGGGCCCAAGGGGGCAACCCTGCTGGCCATTCAGGACCTCACCCGCACCGTCGTCCAGCGCCGGACCGGCGCCGGCAACGGCCGCATCTACGTCGACGTCTCCGGCTACCGCCGGCAACGCAGCGAGGCCCTGGCCCGCTTTGCGGCCAAGGTGGCCAGCGACGTTCAGGCCCGCGGCCAGCGCATCGCTCTCGAGCCGATGAGCGCTCCCGACCGCAAGGTCGTCCACGACGCCCTGACCGACGTCCCCGGGATCCACACCGTCTCCGAGGGCGAGGAACCCCACCGCCGGGTCGTCGTCGTCCCGGACGAGGCCTGATCCTCTCGACCCGGTGAACGCCGGGCCGGCGGACTCCGCCCTCCTGGCCGTCCTTGACGCATCCAAGGCGGCCGGCTTCCTCGGCCCCGGTCCGGCCGCCGCCCACGTGGCTCACGGCATGGGGTTCGTGGCTGCCTGGCTGGCTGTCCGGCCCGACCGTGACCCCCGGTGCCTCCTCGACCTCGGCAGCGGCGGCGGCGTGCCCGGGTTGGTGTTGGCTTTCGCCTGGCCGGACACGGAGGTCGTCCTGCTCGACGGCAGCGCCAAGCGCACCGGCTGGCTCGCCGACGCAGTGGCCGGGCTCGACCTAGAGGATCGGGTCCGGGTGGTCGCGGCGCGGGCCGAGGAGGCCGGGCGCGGCCCGCTCCGCGGCGCCGTCGAACTAGTGACCGCCCGCAGCTTCGGCCCGCCGGCGGTCACGGCCGAGTGTGCAGCCGGCTTCCTCGCCCCCGACGGCGTGCTGCTGGTGGCCGAGCCGCCGGCGCGCGCCGGTGCCGCTGGCTTCCGTGATGCCGGCGCTCCTGCCGACGCTGATTCTCCCGCCGGCGGCGCCGACGATCCAGCCGGCGCAGACGATCCAGTCGAGACTGATCGCCCCGCCGGCACTCACGCTGCCGCCGGCGGCACTCCCCGGTGGCCGGCCGACGGGCTGGCCCAGCTGGGCCTCGAGCCCGGGCTCCGGCTCACGACCCCGGTGCACATCCAGGCCATTCACCGACATGGGGCGGTCCCCGACCGCTACCCCCGCCGGGTCGGCGTGCCCGCCAAGCGCCCGCTGTGGACGGAGCCGGCTGACCGATAGCCAAGTCGCTTGACCTTCGGGTTGGTCGAACCGGTTGCCTGTCGGGCATGGAACGGCTGCTCATGATCGGGGCCTTCGCCGAGCGGTGCGGGTTGCCCCCGCAGCGCCCTGCGCTTCTACGACGAGTGCGGACTGCTGCATCCGGTGGCGGTGGACGACGCCACCGGCTACCGCTACTACGACCTCGACCAGGTGGCGCAGGCGGAGCTGATCCGCCGCCTCCGCGCGACAGAGATGCCGGTGGAGGCGGTACGGGCGTTTCTGGTCGCAGACCCAGCCGGGCGCCGCCGGCGGTTGGAAGAACATGTGGCGGCGCTCGAAGGGCGCCTCACCGGGCTGCGAGCGGCCGCGGCCGAGATCGTGGCCGCCCTCGAGCAGACCGGTGGTGCGGGCCCGGCCTGCCGGCTGCCTGGCGCGACCCTGGCCGACGCCGTGGGCCAGATCGTGTTCGCCGCCGACCAAGACGGTGCCCGGCCTGAGCTGGCCGGGGTCCTGGTGGAGGTCAAGGACGGGTCCCTGCGGCTGGTGGCGACGGACAGCTACCGGCTGGCCGTGCGGGACGTCCTGCCGACGTGGAGCGGGGACCAGCCGTTACGGGCACTGGTGGCGGCCGGGCAGCTGGGCAAAGACGTCGAGACCGTCCGGGACTGGCCCGAGTGCGAGTTGCGGCCCGACGGTCAAGGCGGGCTGGTGCTGGCGTCGGCGGCGGAACAGCGATTGCTGCCAGGCCTCGCCGGCAAGTTCCCGGACTACGAGCACGTCCTGATCGGGTCCGGCATAGTCTCCCGGGGGATCGCCGATCGCCGCCGGCTGGCCCGGGCCGTGACCGACGCCGGCTCGGGGCCGGTCGTCCTGTCCGGCGTGCCCGAGGGTCTGCGAATCTCTGGGGACGCCACCGAAACCGTCGTGCCCTGCTCCTGGGACCGGCCCGGGACGGCGGTGACGCTCAACGGCACGTTCCTCGCCGACGCCGTCGGCGTGTCTGTCGGCCCCGACGTGGTCATCGAGCTGACCGACCGGCTTCGGCCGGTGGTCCTGCGCTCGGCCGACACCGGGACCCTCGGCGTCTGGATCATGCCCATCCGCACCAACACGCCCTAACCGCCGCACCGACGGGCCACTCCGATCCCGGCGATCAGACGCCAGCCGGCACCAGCCCTTGGCCGGCCCGACCGGGCGGATCGCGACACTCGGGCGCCGATGATCGGCCGCCTCGACTGGACGCCGTCTGATCACCAGCGTGGCCGCGGCCGTGGTCGGCGTCCCCCTCGCTCCACTCTCCGCGACGCCGCCGGGCCCGACCGGTGCCAGGCGTGCGAGGTGAGCCCCGCCCCACCACGTCTCCACCGTTGCCGTCCGCCGGCACCAGTGGAGGTGGACGGCCGTAATGCACTTGCTCAGGGTCGACCGGAACCCGATGATGGGCCCCGTGACGGGGCCGAGCGCGACCATCGCCTGCTTCGGCTGTGGCGCCGTCGTGCCGGACATCGACGGTCCGACCCACGCCTACATCCCATCGGCGCCGGGGTGCTGGCAGCTCTTCGGCGAGGTCCTGGCCGCCGAGTTCAGTGATCCGGCCCGCTGGCCGGTCCACCAGCTGACCGTCGACACCTACGCCGTCCAGCACCCCAGCACCGACCGCCGCGGCCGCCAGTCGGTGGCGCTGCACCTGATGGGCCTCTGCCTCCAACTCGAGCACGATCTCCCGGCCCGAGGGATCCCGCCGCTCCGGGCCGCCCATCTGGCCCGCCACCGGGACGGCGGCTTCCCGGAGTTGGTGCCTCATCTCGTCGGCTACCCCCACACCGTCACCGACGTGGTCGGTGCGGCCTGTCCCTACACCCACCGGGCCCGGGTCCGGCGCTGGGCCGAGAGCACTTGGGAGGCGTGGGGCCCGCACCACGGCCAGGTGCGGGAGTGGGCTCTCCGGGACCTCCGCGCGCCCGCCGACGTCCCAGACCCCTAGACCGCCCCTTTGGGTGGGTCCGAGGGCCGATGTTTCACGTGGAACCTTCGCTCGAGGGTTTCACGTGGAGCGAAGGTCTCGACCATCCTTGCATGGGCCGACCGGGTGAAGGAAGATGGCGCCCGTGGGAGATCTGGATCCTCGGCAGTCTCGGACGGCGGGGATCTTCCAGACGCTCCGTGTTTCGAGCGGGTCGTCAATTCGTCGTCCGAGCCAGGAAGGCACGATGGTTGAAGCCGTTCCGTCGGTAGCGACGTCCTACGACAACCCTGGACGCTCTGAGTACGGCGGACCATCGGGCGATCCGACCGGATCGCTCGGACCGCCCCCGGTCAACCCGCCGTCGGCGGTGACTACCACCGACCTGTCACCGGGAGACATCGCCGCGGTCCGAGCCGACGAGCCCCCGGCGGCCGACGGCCAGGGCACGGCCAGCGGTTTCTCGACCCCGGAGCAGGGCTCCCTCCAGACGGCGATCCACCCCGGCGCCCGCAACGCCCTGCCCCGCACGTTCGCGGTGGCCAACCAGAAGGGCGGGGTCGGCAAGACGACCACCGCCGTGAACCTCTCGGCTGCGCTGGCCGAGGCCGGATACCGCGTGCTGGTGGTCGACCTCGACCCGCAGGGCAACGCCACCACCGGGCTCGGCATCAACGCCCGCAACCTGGAGCATTCCGTCTACGACGTCCTCCTCCACGACGTGCCGATCGAGGACGTCATCGAGGCGACGTCGGTCCGCAACCTCTTCGTGGTCCCGGCCACCATCGACCTGGCCGGCGCCGAGATCGAGTTGGTGCCGGTCCTGAGCCGCGAGCTTCGCCTGCGGCGGGCCCTGGAGCCGGCCCGGGACGACTTCGACTTCATCCTGATCGACTGCCCTCCCTCCCTCGGGCTGCTCACCATCAATGGGCTGGCCGCGGCGGGTGAGGTGGCGGTGCCGATCCAGTGCGAGTACTACGCCCTCGAGGGGCTCAGCCAGCTGCTTCGCAACATCAACCTGGTCCAGTCCAACCTCAATCCCGGGCTGTCCCTGTCCACGATCATCATGACGATGTACGACGCCAGGACCAAGTTGGCCGATCAGGTGGTGGCCGAGGTCCGGGCCCACTTCGACGATCTGGTGTGCCGCAACATCGTGCCCCGGACGGTCCGCCTCTCCGAGGCGCCCTCGTTCGGTCAGCCCATCATCGTGTTCGACCCTTCCTCCCGGGGAGCGATCGCCTACCGGGAACTGGCCAAGGAGGTAAGTGGTGGCGCGCCGCAGCGGACTCGGTAAGGGTCTGGGCTCCCTGATTCCCACCGAGGTCACCGGTGACCGGTCCTCGGCCCTTCTCGAGATCCCGGTTGGCGCCATCGAGCCCAACCCCCATCAACCCAGGCGGAACTTCGACGAGGAGGCGCTCGCCTCCCTCACCTCGTCCATCCGTGAGCTGGGCGTGCTCCAGCCCATCCTCGTCCGCCGGCTCGGCGACGATCGCTTCGAGCTCATCGCCGGGGAGCGCCGCTGGCGGTCGGCCCGCCGGGCCGGCTTGGCAACGATTCCGGCCGTGGTCCGGGACAGCTCGGAGCTGGCCAGCCTCGAGGCTGCGCTGGTCGAGAACCTCCACCGCGAGGATCTCAACCCGCTGGAGGAGGCCGCCGCCTACCAGCAGCTCATCGAGGACTTCGGGCTCACCCACGAGCAGCTGTCGGCCCGGATCGGGCGGAGCCGGGCCGCCATCACCAACACGCTGCGGCTGTTCCAGCTCCCGCCGCCGGTCCAGAAGCTGGTGGGGGAGGGCCAGCTGAGCGCCGGCCACGCCCGGGCCCTGCTCGGCACCCCGGACCGCTCCTTCCAGGAGGCCCTGGCCCGGCGCATCATCGACGAACAGCTGTCGGTGCGGGCAGTCGAGGAGGCAGTGCGGGCCCGCAACGAGCTCGGCGGGCGCCTGCCGCCCCAGCCGCCGGCCGGGTCCCATCAGCCCGCCAAGCTCCGCCCGCCGGGACTGCTCGAGCTGGAGGAGCTCCTCTCGGACCACCTCGACACGCGCGTGCAGGTGGACTTCGGCGCCGGCCGGGGCAAGGTGGTCATCGACTTCGCCGACCTCGAGGACCTCGAGCGCATCTACCGGGCCATGACCAAGCCGCACCCGCCGGCCGCCAACGGCTGAGCCCGGCAGCCCGATCCACCGGGTGCCCGGGCGGATCTACAGCGTCGGCTACGAAGGCCTCGGACTGGAAGCCTTCGTCGGCCGGCTGGGCTCGGCCGGGGTGACCTTGCTGGTGGACGTACGCCTCAACCCGGTGAGCCGCAAGCGCGGCTGGTCGAAACGGTTACTGCAGACCGCCCTCGAGGCAGCTGGCATCAGCTACCGCCACGAGCCCGCCCTCGGCAACCCACCCGACAACCGGGACTCGTTCCGGCGGGGCGACGGCGAGGAGGGTCGACGCCGGATGCGGGAGATACTCGCCGAAGACGGGGGCTCGGCCCTGGCCCAACTGGCAAGAGACGCCCACAACGCACGGGTAGCCGTGCTCTGCGTCGAGCGCGCCGCAAGCCGGTGCCACCGTCAGGTCACCACCGACATGGTCCGAGAGCAGGACCCCACCATGGAGGTCCTCCCGCTCGAGTAGCTACATCCGCCAGACGGCGAGCGGCTCGGCGGGCGGGCCGAGCGGCCAAGACGGGAGCGACACCGTGGGCGCCCCGTTCCCCACCAAAGGCGGGCCGGGGTGACCAATGTGTCTCTCCCGTCATCTCACCAGACACTGAGACAGTCCGGCCCGAAACGGACCGGACCTCTCGTTTCCTAACCATCACGTTGCGGATGACGCCGCCTCGACCTCATCCACAGACTGTGGTCAAAGATGTGGAAAAACGCCGGCGTCCAGGCCAGCACCGCCCTGACCTGGACGTTTTCCGATCACAGGTAGGGGTGAAGCTCTTGCAGTAGCTGACCCTTGCCCTTGGCGCCGACGATGCGGACGGCGGGCTCCCCGTCCTTGAACAGGATCATGGTCGGGATGCTCATCACGTCAAAGCGCCGGGCCAGCTCCATGTTGTCGTCGATGTTGACCTTGCCGAGACGGAGCTTGCCCTCCTGCTCGGTCACGATCTGCTCCAGCACGGGGGCGACCATCTTGCACGGGCCGCACCACTCCGCCCAGAAGTCGACGAGCACCGGCTCGCCGGACGCCTTGATTTCCTCATCGAAGGTCTGATCGGTGAGCTTCAGCTCGTTATTGGACATCTCCATCGCCTCTTTGTCAGCGCGCCCCCGGGGAGTTCCCGGAAGCGGTCTGCTCGTGTAACACCAGTAACGTCCCCCGGATTCCAGGGGCTAACCCGGGCAATGAGCGGCCAGGCCCGTCCGGGTTACGACGGCGGCGGCGCGGGATGCCATCATGCCCTCCCCTCCGCTCCGCTCTACTCCCCCCACTGAGGAGCCCATGCCCGACATCGTCTCGCCTCGCGGCCCGGCCGCCGCCCGGTCCGGCGCGCCCGGTCGCGGCCTGGCCGCCACCGTCACGGTCAGCTTCGGCTCCTTCGTGCTCGTCACCTCCGAGTTCCTTCCCATCGGGCTGCTCCCCCGCATCGCCCGGGACTTCGACGTCTCGGTGGGCACGGCCGGGTTCATGGTCACCGTCACCGGCCTGGTCGCCGCCTTCGCCGCGCCCGGGATCAACCTGCTCGGCGGCCGGCTGGACCGACGGTGGCTGCTGCTCGGCCTCACCACCCTGCTCGTGGTCTCCGACCTGCTGGTGGCCACCGCCTCCAACTTCCCCGTTGCCTTAGCGGCCCGGATCCTGCTCGGCACCGGGGTCGGCGGCTTCTGGAGCGTGGCGCCGAGCCTCGGACCCCGCCTCGTCGCCCGAGAGGAGGCGCCGAAGGCGGTGGCCATCATCGGGGCCGGCGGGGCCCTCGGGGCCGTCGCCGGCCTGCCGGTGGGGGAGCTGGTCGGGCAGCTGTCCGGCTGGCGGACCGCCTTTTGGGGCGGGGCCGGCCTGGCCCTGCTGGCCTTGCTCTTCGAGCTGTGGCTGCTGCCGTCGCTGCCGACCCGCCAGCGGGGCCGGGTGGCCGACCTGCTCGGCGCGGCCCGGTCGCCGGCCGCCCGCATCGGTCTCGTCGCCGCCAGCCTGACCGCCGGCGGCAACTTCGCCGCCTACACGTTCATCACGCCCTACCTCGAGCGGAGCGCCCACATCTCTCCCGGCTGGGTCAGCGTGGTGCTGGTCGGGTTCGGGACGGCCGGCATCGTCGGCAACTTCGCCGGGAGCGCGGCGGCCGGCCGACGGATCGTCGCCAGCCTGCTCACCGCCACCCTCGGCATGACGGTGACCATCGGCCTGCTGGTGGCCGTCACCGGGCCAACGGCCATCGTGGTCATCCTCGTCGCCGGGTGGGGAGTGACGTGGGGGGCGTGGCCGATCGTGATGCAGCTGTGGATGATGCGGGCCTCACCCGGCGCCCACGAGCAGGCGCTGGCCCTCTTTATGTTCGTCGTCCAGCTGTCGCTGGCCGGCGGGGCGCTGGCCGGTGGGGTCGCCGTCAACTCCTTCGGGCTGCTCTCGGCCTTCGGGATCGGCGCCGCCATCACCCTCGTGTCCGCCGCCATCGTCATCACCCTGCTCCGACTGGGAACCGGGCGAGGCGTGGCCGGCGGCCTCTCCGGTCACCTAGCCGATGGTCACCTAGCCGATGGTCACCCGGCTGAGGCGTCGGCGGCACCGACCGCCTGAAGCCGGCCCCGAGCCCGAGGCTCCCGGCCCGCAGGCCCCCGAAGGCCGGCCAAACGC